>Ga0209382_10002063_pt1 | contig 30186 bp, 22 predicted proteins | sample SoiMetdeltSBSDD5_FD_187599 | JGI IMG/M metagenome (GOLD analysis project Ga0209382, IMG submission 187599) | Bulk soil microbial communities from a Populus tree surrounding site in Tennessee, USA - Soil MetaG P. deltoides SBSDD5 (SPAdes) (version 2) | ecosystem: Environmental > Terrestrial >...
GACCAGGAAGTTCGTCGCACGCAGTTCGACGTGGTGGACGAAGTCGCGGTGCGACGCAAGGGCGAGGTGCCGCACTACCTTCCTGGATCGCCGGAAGCGACTCGCAAGCTGACGGAGTTTGCGTCCAGGTTCAAGTTGCCGCCGGGGGGCGCGCGCGGCGGCGCCGCGACGACGTACCCGGGTGGGGTCAGACCCCTTGATACCAATAGACTCAAGGGGTCTGACCCCAATTTAGACCCGCCCGGGCAGATCCAGACCGTACACGTTCAAGGAAACGTGCACATGCTCGTCGGCGCCGGCGCCAACATCGTCGTCCAGGCTGGCGATGAAGGTGTTCTCGTGATTGACACTGGCCCCGGCCCGCGTGGCGCCGACGTGCTGGCCGCCATCCGCCGGATATCTTCAAAACCGATTCGAATCGTCATCAACACCCACGTCCATGCCGATCACAGCGGCGGGAACGAGACGCTTGCCGCGGCCGGGCGCTCGCTTGGAGGAAACGCGCCTGGCAACTCCGGGCTACCACTCGACACGGCGCGGGTCCTCGCACACGAGAACGTGCTCAAGCGCATGAGCGCGCCCTCGGGCGAGCCATCGCCCAGGCCATTCGCCGCGTGGCCGACCGAGACCTTCTTCGGTGAAGACAAGGAGCTCTTCTTCAACGACGAGGCCATCCAGTTGATTCATCAGCCTGGTCACACTGACGGCGACGTCCTGGTCTTCTTTCGCCGGTCCGACGTCGCTGCGAGTGGAGATCTCTTTACGACCATGACCTACCCGGTCGTCGACGCGCAGAACGGCGGCAGCGTGCAGGGTGTCATCGACGGCCTGAACCGCCTGCTTGACATCACGATCCCGAAGGACAAGGAAGAGGGAGGCACTTACGTCGTCCCGGGTCATGGCCGGCTGGCAGATGAAGCCGATGTCGTCGAGTTCCGCGACATGGTGACGATCGTTCGCGATCGGATCCAGGATCTCGTCGCAAAAGGCAAGACGCTCGCGGAAGTAAAAGCCGCGAAACCGACGGCCGACTACGACGGACGCTACGGCGCGACAACCGGCTCGTCGACGACGGACATGTTCATCGACGCTATATATCGCGAGCTCGTGTCGAAACGCTGAACCTCGCGATCGTGTCTGCCACCGTCGGCGGCAACAGCCCGGCGACTCGCGCAGTGACCGCGACAGGTACGCCCAGAACATCGCGTGGCAGCACGTTGACGGGGCTGCGCACTGCGATGGTGGGATACGCGCGATGCTCGTGCAGATCGAGCGCAATCTCGGCGCCGGAATTGCCGATGCCCATGTTCGTGTGCAGGTGCAGCCGGTCGTAATGTCTCCGCCACGTCGCTGCGACATTCTGTCCGCGGTCGAGAATGGTGTATGGAATGTTCGTCCGCGAGAGACACGCGCCCACCGCAAGACCGGCCGGTCCCGCCGATCACGATGGCGGAAGGTCTCACGGCACGCGTGATGAGACGTAGGCGGTGATATTGACGAAGTCTTCCACGGTCAGCTTGGCGACTGCCGTCTTCATGGTCTTGGTCTGACGCGTGCCCTGCTGCATGTCATGCAGCTGCCGGACGATGTAGCTCGCCGAGCGGCCGGCGATGCCGGGCACTGTCGCAGTACCCTTCAGATCAGCGCCGTGACACGTCGTACAACGTGCAGTTCTGCCGTCTCCGCCCGTGGTGACGAGCGCCTCACCTTTTGCGATCGAGCCAATCGGTACATACGCGACGAAGCCCGAGCGTGGATCGCGTGACAGCTCCGTCGCCTCGGGCTGCTCCGGCATCTCGATGATGCGTTGGCGGAGCGGCTCCTGCGACGCGTCGCCGATGGGCAGGAAGAGACCGTTCGTCGTGGCTCGCACGCGAGGCGCCTGATCGCTTTCGACGACCCTGACCCACTTCCGCCACGGCATTGATGCAAAGTACTCGGCCGCCGCCTTCACCTCAGAGTCGGTCAGCGATCTGGCGATCGCGATCATCTCGTTCGTGTTCGCCTTGCGCGGGTCGGCGCTCTTTCGAAGGCCACTCTTGAAGTCGGCGAGCTGCTGCTGGATGTAGGCGGCAGGCAGCCCGGCCACTCCGCCGTTTTCCATCTTTCCCTGACCGTTCGGATAGTGACAGAGCCCGCAGGCTCGAATGCCGTCAGCCTGCCGGCCCCTTGCCACGATCTCGGGCATGGACGGATGGTCGTCGGGATACCAGTCTCCGGGACCGTAGTCGAAGTGTGCCTCGTTTCGCGTGAACGACTTGTTGCTGCCGGGCAACGTCCGCTTGATGCCATTTTCAGGAGTCGGCGTCACCGGGTAGGCGCAATCGGGAAACGGGCGCGCGGTCGGTGGGCACGACGGCCCTGACTCTCCCGGCGCAGGCGGTTTCATGTAGCCGTACGCCCAGTGTGGCGCCTCGTCAGTGGTCTGGGCAGGGAGTGAGACCGCGACAACAAACGACGTCGACATCGCCACAAGCAAGGTCTTCATCATGGACTATCGGCTCTCCAGCGGAAGCGTCACTTCACACGGCCGCGGAGTCCACTTCGAGCCGTCGGGCTCGCGCTTGAAGTGCGTCGACGTCATCAGCGGCTGCGTGAGATAGGTCGGGTCGTCGAGCGACGAGGTGACAATCAGCCAGACGTCACCGCTCGGTTCGTCTGAGCGATCGAAGAATTCGGTGAGCACAGCTCCGCCGGTGTAAGGAACGCCGTTCCGGCGCATATATCCCGGCCGCATCCGCGTGGTGACGACTTTCAACGATCCCGTCAACTGCGCGGCCGGATTCGCTCCACCGCCACGGCCACCGCCACCTCCGCCGCCTGCGGGCGCGATCCCCTGGCCTTCAGCCACCGTCTCCCACGAAGCAACAGACTGCCCCTGCCACTGCGGCTCACCGGCCGACGACTGCGAGGCGCCGAACCGGAACAGGCGTACTTGTTGCCCGTTGTCGGTCTCGAACTTCAACGTCGTGTCGTCCTGCCACGACACACGCAGCCGGATCGGCATCCGCATGATGCCGCCCGCTCCGAATGCGCGGCATTGCTCGCCCGCCGCGATGTCTTTTTGCGGATCCCAGGCGTTGGCGGCTTTCTGCCCGGCATCGTTGAGTGGAACGCCCACTGCATCACCCTTGGGAGGAGTGACCATGCGAAAGCGCCAATCTTCTGTGATGACGGCAGCCCAGACGCCCGTGAAGTCGGCGGGAGCCATCGCTCGCGGAGTGCTCCCTGATTGCGCGGCCTGCTGACCGCCAACGGTACCGCCGGCCAGCACGAACGAGAAGACTGCTGAAGCCAGCGCGGACCTCATTTCTTACCGCTCACACTGCTGAAAACAGTTTCTATAAACCGATCGGTAGTCCAATTCCCGGTCGTCGCACCATAGATGCCATCGTACTCGAGCGACGGGCGCGCGGCTTTGATCTGCTGCAACGTCATCCCTTTTTTCGCCATCTCCTGCACGCGATCGCGAATGATGGTGACCATGTCGCGGTAATCGACGACGTCCGCCTCATTGCAGATTCGACCGTGACCGGGGATGACACGCGTCCCGCCCATCTGATTTCGTTCCGGCACCGTCAACTCGATGATGGCATTCAACGCGTCGATGACGCCCTGCACGCTTCCACCACGCGCCGTGTCGATGACGGGATAACTCGTGGTCACAAACACGTCGCCGGTCACGACCACATCGGACTTGCGGAAGAACACGAGGATGTCGCCGTCCGTGTGCGCGGCCGGCTGGCTGATCAGTTGAACGGGCTCACCGTTCGAGAAGAGATCCTTGCGTGGCGTGAAGAACGTCGAGGCCGGCAGCGCATCTCCCGTCAGCGGCGGAACACCCTCGCTGCCAGTCGACATGCGATTGAACGCATTCTCGTGCGCGACCGTCACCACGCCGACATTCTGGCCCGGCGCGCCACCACCGCCACCGCCCGGCTGCGGTCCCCGTGTGCCGCGCTGCGACTTGACGATGACGTCGTTGCCGGCTATGTGATCGCTGTCGGCGTTCGTGTTGACCAGAAATCGGATCGGTCGAGTCGTCAGACGGTTCACCGCCGTCAGCAACCGCTGGCTCTGACCGGATCCGCCAGCGTCGACGACGAACGCGCCTTCCTCGCCAATCTGCACGGCGACGTTGGCGCCCGCGCCGGCGATCATGTGCACATTGCCCTGGACACGGAGGATTTCGAGACCTTCGACGATGAGCGGAGGCGGAGGCGGAGTGATCGGCACGGTGGTGACAGGCTGCTGCGCATGCAGGGCCAGCAGGCCCATCGAACACAACGCACCCGCGACGAGAGCAGCCAGTCGCATCTCAGCGTGTAGCGGAAGGCGCTGGCGACGGCTTCTTCGCCAGCATCTCTTTGATCTTGAGCTCGTATTCGGGATACGTCGTCGCCTTCCCGCCTTGCGTGGCTTCGAACGGGATGCCGTGCTTCTTCGCGTACCCGTCTTGCTTCGTTCCCCAGGGATAATGCGGCACGTAGCCAATCGCGGTCCCCGCCACTTCGTCGACGACCTCGAACAGCCACCGCTGATCCACCGTGATGTTCGAGCTGCGAACCCAGTGCGACGTTCGAACGAACGGCTCCTCGAGATACACCGGGTCATCCACGATCGTCATCAGCGTGAGCTGATCGCCGTGCCGGATGAAGTGCTCGGTCATCGTCGCCTTGGTGCTGGCAGGGACACCATTTCTCTGGATGACACCGTACTTCATGTGAGTGGTCGTAATCGTGAGTCGGTTCCCTTCGACTTTCCCGGTCGAGAAGCCTTCCCACAAGTACTCGGCATTCGGCGAGGGATGCGGCCGTCCGTCCATCCAGATAACGCGATCGTCGCGACCGAACACACCTTCGAGGGTATACGCAACCAGTTCGTGCGTGACCGGGTCCACGCGCTTGATGATCCGCATGTTGGGACCAGGGCCTCGCATGAAGTACACAGCCGGATGCGGCTGAGCCATCCGTTCCGGAAGGGACAGGATCGAGGCGTCCCAATGAGACGCCTTCTGACGAGCGGCGTCGTTGATGGGCAGGCCGGTGTAGTCGCCGAGCTCTGCCCCGGGGCCACGATGCGGCTGATCTTCGTGGACGCGCGCCGCCCACTCACCGGAGATGTCGACCTGCTGCTGCGCGAACGCAGGAACGGCGGTCAATACCATCAACACGACCAGGGTCTTGACGATCGTCATGAGCGCCACCCTTTGTGTGATCCGACAAATGCGACTGATATTACAGCTTTGGGCCACGAAGATCACAGCGCGGCGAAGCCGCAACCAAGCCGCGCTGTGATCAAGATCCTGTGCCTTCTAGTGACACTCTCGCTAGCAGTATTTGCCAGAAAAACAAACTTCAGCGCGATAGTGTCACGAAGGCTCGAGCCACGAAGATCACGATGACCACCAAGATCTTGTTTGTGGCGAACATGGTCAAGAGACGAGTACGTTCCCGTCGAACAGCGCGCGAGCCGTGCTGATGATTGCCGCCTCGCTGACCACGGTCTTTCCGTCTTGGACGTCGGTAGTGAGCGACACCGGGCTCGCTCCTGTCGGATGTTCGACGAGCATCATCTTCCTGGTCCCATCGGGAATGCGAGCGAGCGAATGCGCGGGGCTCTCGGGAAGCAGGCACGCGGTTGCCACGCTAACGGCGGCGAAGACACCAATGGTGGCGTGGGCGCGATGCGGGATGAACGAGCGCGTCGAGATCGCACCACCGTCTCGAGGCGGAGCCAGCAGGATCATCTTCGGGACGGTCTGATCCTTCACGTCGCCGAGGTTCATCATCGGGCCGACTGTGAGGCGGATGGCTTCGATCTGCGCTTTGAGCTCGGTGTCTTTGTCGAGTTGTTCGCGAGTCTCGTAGCCGGTGCGGCCGACGTCGGCGGCGCGCATCACGACGACGGGCATGCCGTTGTCGATGCAGGTGACCTCGATGCCGTTGACGACGTCAACGGCGCGGCCAGTCGGCAGCAACGCGCCACACGTCGATCCCGCGGTGTCAGAAAAGCTGAGTGGAATCGGCGCTGCAGTTCCCGGCACGCCATCGATGCGCGCGTTTCCCTGGTACTCCGGCTTTCCCCCTGGCGTCTGCACCGTGGCGACGACGGTCTGCGACGTGTTGATCATGAAGATCCGCACCTTCGTGACTGGATCGCATCCGCGGACGAGGCCGCGTTCGATGGCAAACGGCGCCACGCCGGCGAGGATGTTGCCGCAGTTCTGCGCGTCCGAGACCTCGGGACGATCGACCCAGACCTGAAGAAACAGGTAGTCGACGTCGATGCCGGGGCGTTCCGAGCGCGAGACCACCGCCACCTTGCTCGTCAACGGGTCGGCGCCGCCGATGCCATCGATCTGCCGCGGGTCCGGAGAGCCCATGACGGCGAGAAGAATGCGGTCGCGCTCCGCAGTATCGGTCGGGAGATCAGATGCGAGGAAATAGGCACCCTTCGAGGTGCCACCGCGCATCATCATGCAAGGAATGGCTTGCTGCATCGGACCCTTCGATGTCTCTGTCAACTCCCAATTCCCAAACTCCAATTCCCAACGAAGCGTTTGCTTGGGAGTTGGGAGTTGGAAATTGGCAGTTTGTCTACTTCTCCACCGGCGGTGTGCCGTAGGTGTGGAACGTCTCCACTGTCTTGAGTCCCCACGCCTGCCCTTTCCTCCGCTCGGCTTCGGTCCAGACGACCGGCTGCCAGTCGGGAGCGAGCATCAGCCGAGCGCCGGCGCTGTCGAATTCGATACGGTTGCCGCCGGGCTCGTATACGTACAAGAAGAACGTCTGCTGGACGGCGTGCTTGTGCGGGCCGGTCTCGATGTGAATCCCGTGCTCGAGGCAAATATCCGCCGCACGCAGGACCTCGTCCTTCGAGTCGACCGCCCACGTCGCGTGATGGAACCGGCCACGCGCGCCGTAATGATCGGCCGTAAAAGCGACGTCGTACGTCTTGTTGTTGCTCGTCACCCACACGCCCGCGAGCTGTCCGTTATCGAGCTTGATCATCTCCGTGGTGCGCATGCCGAGCGTGTCTTCAAAGAAGCGCTGCAGGCCGGCGACATCGGACGTGAGCAGGTTCAGGTGATCGAGCCGCCGGACGTTGGCGCCCCTGGCGGGGAAACGCATCGCCTGATTCTTTAGCGACGGCTTCAACTCCGGTGGCGCTTTGTACCACTCCGTCTCCCAGTACAGCTCCATGTTGTGACCGTCGGACGTGGTGAATGCGTACGCCGGTCCGTGGCCCAGGTCGCCATCAGTCCATCCCTTGCCGGTCCCGCCACGTTCGATGATCGTCACACGTCGCTGCAACGCTTCGGCGCTGGTCGTCCGAAATGCGAAATGGCCCATCCCTGCGGTCTTTGCGGCGGTGAGTTTGAGCGTGTGATGCTCGTAGTCGTCCCACCCGCGCAGGTAGACCGACTCGCCGCGACGCGCGGTTTCGGTCATGCCCATGACGTTGACAAAGAAGTTGAGGCTCTCGTCAGGCTTGGGTGTGAGTATTTCCAGGTGACCCAGGTGGGCGAGATCGAACGATCGGATTGTCGACTGCATTCTCTAGAGTCTACTTCGTGATCAATTCCCAACCTCCAATTCCCAACGTTTGGCAGTTGGGAGTCGGGAGTTGGAAGTTGACAGCCGCGTTCGTTCTACTGTTTTTTCTCTTCTGCCCGCGCCGCGCTCAGGATATTGGCCAGCCCGCGATTCCCTTCGTGACACGCATACTCATAGGGCGCGTGCTCGGCGTCGCGCTTCAAGGGCATCGCGTAGGCCCATGACTGTTCCCACGTATCGGGATCGTCGAACCGGATTTCCCACAGGAGAGTGTTGGCATTGACCGGCGTGAAGCGCTCGGTGACCTTGAGCTTTTCGCTCGCGCCACGAAACGCGATCAACGGGTGGAAGTTCGTGGATTCCACGACCAGCGTATTCCCTTCCCAGCGGCCGCGTGCATCACCCATGTAGTTCTTCATGGTCGATGGAAGGTGTGGACGGTTGTCCACCGGGATGACGCGCGCCTCATGGATCATTTCGTAGCGGATGACGACGAAGCCGGGACTCTGCGTGATGTCGTAGGCATTGCCGTAAATCATCGGCGTCATCGAGCCTGGCACGCCGAGCGAGATGCATCGGTCGTAGAGGCTGCGATCGGTCCACGAATCGGCCGGGCCTCGGCCCTTTCGGGCCGCCTGTCGGGCGGCGGCTCGCTGACGCGCCGCCGCGGTGATCGGTGGAATCTTTCCACTCGGCGGATCGAACACGAGCCATGGCTGCGCGTTGTTGGCGGCGAGATGCTCATACCAATGCGACGGTCCCGCGCCGGTATCCTCTTCGACGCTTCCACCGATGCTGCGGGCGCTCGCCTGCGCGCGCTTCTGCCGCTCCGCGCGCAGCGCCGCCATCTCCTTCTCGCCGAAATCCTCGAGCCGCTTGCCCGCGAGATCGGGCGGCTGCTCCATGGGCGTGCCGTTCTCGTCCGCGTTCGTATAAATGCCTTGAAGGTCCGGTTCTCCCCACGGCGTTCGCGGAGGTGAATATTCACTCCGCACTGCGCCAGCCGTCCGTCCTGCTAACGACTGGGCGGAGAGCGAACTCAGTCCAACGAGCAACACAAGGCACGACATCATCCAAACCGTTGAAGTGCGCATGGATTTAAACCTTAAACCTTAAACCTTAAACCTTGAACCTTGTGCCTGCGACCTTGCACCTTGAACCTTTGACCTAACTTTTGACTCTTGACCTTTGACCTACGAGGCTTTACAGGGCTGCGGATTCCACTTCGCCCCATCCGCTTCCTTTCTTGAAGTTCGAGCTCGTGATGAAGGGCTGCGCCAGGTTCTTTGGATCGTCGACCGTCGTCGTGACCACGAACCAGTCGCCCGCATCCGGGTTGGTGAAACGCGTGAAGTTCTCGGTGATGACGGCATCCTGGCTGTACGGCACGCCGTTGCGGCGCAGCCACCCCGCCCGTATGTTCGTCGTCACGACCTTCAGCGATCCCCACCTCGGCGGCGGGGCACCCGCCCCGCGCTCGAGAAACGCGTCGAACGCACCGCCGCTGCGCACCCACTCGGCAGCCGAATAGCCCTGCAGCGATCTCGGCTGCGCGACGATGGCCGAGGCAGGTTCCGGCTGTCCTCCCGGCGGAGTGAAGTGCAGCAGACGCGTCTGCTGCCCGGCATCGGTTTCGATCTTCAGCGTGTTGTCGTCCTGCCAGCTGATACGAAGCCGTCCCGGCATCCGCATGATTGCGCCAACGCCATAGGCCTCGCACATGCCATCCTTCGAGGGATCCCAGGTGTCGGCCTGCTGCCGCGCCTGCGGCGTCATCGGCACGCTGGCGTAGTCGCCCTTGGGCGGCGTCCGCATGCGCCACTGCCAGTCTTCAGTAACGACCGAGACCCAGTTTCCCGTCAGATCGACCGGTGCACCCTGGCGTGCTGGCGGAGGTGGCCCGGTAGGTCCGCGGCCTCTGCCTCGACCACCGCCACCAGGCACCGCCGGCGGCTGCTGACCTGCAGGAGTGGACGCCTCGGACGCACGCTGCCTGGCTTCTGGCTCAATCACCACGCTGAAGATCAGCGCGAACACTGCTGCCGTCATCAGAGGCGCCGTTACCGTTCTCAGAGTACGCGCGCTCATTCTGACTTCCCCTTCTGCTGATTTCTGCTCTGAGCAGGCTTCGCAGGCGGATATTTCTCGGCCATCTGCTTGTAGATCGTCTCGACGAACATCGACGTGGTCCAGAAACCCGTGTCGGTTCCGTAGCGCGTATCGAAATCGAGCGTTGGCTTCGCGGCCTTGACCTGTTCGAGCGTCATGCCCCGCTTGACGTACTCCTTGATGCGATCCCGGACAATGGTCGTCATGTTGCGATACTCGACCACGTCCTGCTCATCGGAGAGCCGCCCGTGGCCGGGGATGACCATCGTGCCACCCTCGTTGACGTTGCTGGCAACGGTGATGTCCATGATCGCGTTCAACGCGTCGACGTAGCCATCGATGGTGCCGCCGTTGGCAACGTCGATGTACGGATACATGATCGTGGTGAAGAGATCACCGGTCGCGAGCACGTCCGATCTTCGGAAGAAAACGGCGCTGTCGCCGTCGGTGTGCGCATCGGGCTCATGAATGATCTGTACGGCCTCACCGTTGAACAGGAACTCGCGTCTCTTGGTGATATAGGTTTCCGTCGGCCATGCCGCAAAAGGCACCTGCGGCTGTCCGGGTGCCGGGTCGGCGCTCAGTCGCTTCAGCACGTTTTCGTGCGCGATGATGACGGCCGTGGCGGTCGCCGCCGCGCCCAGATCGCCAACGACGTTGCCACCGGCGCGGAAACGTCCGGCCTTGGAAATGGCCTCATTGCCCCCGATGTGGTCGCCGTGCACGTGCGTGTTGACGACGTAACGGATGGGTGCGTCGCTGATCGCGCGGATGGCATTGAGAATCTTGGTGCTGAGCGGGGCGAACTGCGTGTCCACCACCATGATGCCGTCGGAGCCGGTGAACACCGTCGTGTTGCCGCCGGCGCCGACCAGCATGTAGACGTTGTCGCGCACCTTGACGGTGTCGATTTGCACGTTGTCGAAGTTCTGATTCTGCTGCGCGACGGCCGTTCCAACAGCCAGCGCCGCGCCCACGGCCAGCGCCGCGGCGAGCGAGAGAATGCGAGCCTTGCGCGAAAGAGGTGTCTGCATCGTCGTGATATTAGCGAGACTGCTGTTGCTGACCCGCGCCCGTGACCCGCGTCGCCCCTGGCTGCGGCTTCGGCAGCGGCGGAGGCATCGTCGCTTTCTTCATGACCTCCTGAAACTCCGGGTACATCGTCGCGGCCCCGCCTCGAACGGCGATCCCGGGAAGCTGGTGGCGTCGCGCGTACTCGTCCTTGAACGGGTGTTCGCCGGGAATGTACGCAGGCACTTCGCCCTCCGGGCGGTCGGCGATTTCGAGCACCGGGTCGCAAACCCACAGCCAGGTACCAGCGGGTAGCTCCCGCGCGCTGCGGACAAACTCCTGGCTCTTCACCAGTGGCTCGGTCAGGTAGACGGGATCGACGAGGACGAAGATGTGCGTCATGACATCGCCGTTGCGGACCATGTATTCCGTCATCTTGGCCTGATCGCTCATCGGCACGCCGTTGCGACGCACCCACCCTTTCTTCAGATGAGTGGTTTCCACGATCAGCATGTCGCCGTCGTAACGACCGGTCGAGAATCCCATCCAGGTATGCGGCGCGTTGGGCCCGGGGTGCGGACGGCCGTCCATCCAGATCGTGCGGGTCTGTTCGAACGTGCTGCTGTAATGCTTGATGGCAATCAGATCCTGCGTCTTGGGGTCCTTCTCCTCCCAGATGCGCAGGTTCAGCGGACCGCGATAGATATAGGGCGACACGTGGACCCGGCACTGCTCCTCGGGGAGCGTGAGGCGAGACGGGTCCCAACTGTTGGCGTACTGGCGCGCCGAGTCGTTGATCGGCAGGCCGGTGTAGTCGGTCAGCTCCGGTCCGGGAATCCGGTCTGGCTGATCCTCGTGGTAACGCGGCTGCCAGACACCGGAGAAATCGGCGCCAGCCTGAGCGAAGGCGGGGATGCCGGTTCCAGCAACGAGCCACGCACCGAGCGCGATGAGGCGCAATGATTTCATATACGTCTCCGCAACGAGACCGGGTGTGATTTCGGTGTGGTTGCTCGAAATTACACCCGGTGTGCTTCCAACTGCCTATTCTACATGCGACCCGACTATGGCTAGAATTGCGCATCTCGAATAAATCGACTATGCACCCCTCCGACGTACCAGACATCCGTGCCAGGGAACTGCTGACCGTCATGGCACTGGCTGAATATGGCAGCTTCGTGGCAGCTGCGGCGTATCTGAAAACCTCGCAGCCGGCGCTGACACGAACGATCAAGCGCGTCGAGCGCGTGCTGGGCGTCACGTTGTTTGCTCGCAACACGCGTCGCGTGGAGATCACGGCCGCGGGGCGAGAGTTCGTTGCCGTCGCCGAGCGGATGCTGAACGAGCTGCACCTGACCGTCCGCAACCTCAGCGAAGTGACGAACGAGCAGCGCGGACGCATCACGCTGACCACTTATTCGGCGTTCGCGGTCAATCCACTACCCAAGCTCGTGCGCCGCTATCGTGAGACGCGGCCACTCATCGAGGTGCGAATCCGCGAGGGCCGACAGTCCGAGATCGTCGAGGACGTCCGTAACGGGGCCGCCGACTTTGGAATCGGGTACGTCAACGCGCTTCCCGACCTGCTCGAAGCCACTGTCCTCAAGAAGGAGCCGCTCTTCGCGCTGATTCCCTCATCGCATCCGCTCGCGCTCAAGAAGAAGCCGAAGGTGCGCCTCGTGGAGTTGAAGGATGAACCGCTCGTGTCGGCGCCCAACGACACGTATCTGCGCCGGCTGGTCGATGCCGCGGCGATGTCAGCGGGATTCGGCCTACACTACAGCGTCACGGTCGACCGCTTGCTGAGCATCCTGCATCACGTCTTTGCCGGCGTCGGGATCGGGATTCTTCCTTCGGGTTGCATTCCAGAAATTCAGTGGGGCGAAGGGTGCCACTCGGCGCTGCTGATCGAGCCTTCCCTCTCGGTCACCGTTGGATTGATTTCGTCACGCAGCCGCTACATGACCCCTGCAGCCGCGGGAATGGCGGCACTGATTCGCGAGCAGATGGCGGTGAAGGCGAAGAGCTAGGAGTCGGGGCCGGATTCGGGACTCGGGGCCCGGAATTCGGGGTTCGCTAGAACGTACACGCGACAGGACCGAGACGATCGCGCACGTGCTTCCGGGTAAGCCCGAGTTTCTCAGCGCCGCGGATTGTGTCGTCGAGATCGATGTCGTACCAGTTCCTCTTTTCCGGATCGCAGAGACCTGCAACATTCCAATCAGCGATCGCTGCAGCCACTTCACTGTCGTAACGGTCGCGTGAAGTGGGATTCACAGTGGCCGGTGACAGTCGCGCCAGCGCGCTCGTGAATCGGGCGCTGTCGCCACAGAGAAACCCGCGCGGCGTACGCGGCGAGTCCAACCTCCGCGCCATCTCGCTGAAGCTTGCCGCGGCAAAGTAGAACATCGAGTACGACGTAAACAGCGGGAACTGCTGGAACCCCGCATAGCTGCCTGCAATGAACTGCGCCGTCCGATCAGCGTCGGCCAACGTGGGGCTCTCGTAGAGCGCGGGCGTCAGCCCGCGCGGGTTCTCGGCCAGCAGGCCTGCAAGCCGCTCGATACCAAGCAGCGTCAACGGAATACCCGTCGAGAACAAGGGATCGATGAACGCCGCGGCAGAAGGCAACATCGCCCATCGCTCGCCGGCCGCTTGTGCGGCCCGATACGGGAGCGTGGCCATCCACGTAAACGACCTGATCGGGCGAGCATCGGCGAACTGCGCCGCGATCGATGGATAACGCGCCAGGAATCGATCCCATGCGGGCTGGCCTTCAGCCAGTTTCAAATCGTCAGCAAGCCAATCCTCGACGGCAACACCCGCGCTGGTCACGCCATTTCCAAATCGTAATACCCACATCCAGCCGCCATCAAAGACGTGATGCAGCGCCGCATCGTCGATCGGATATGGAGTCGCGACCCGGGACTCGGAGCTCGGGGCTCGACCAGCATGGGATCCCGGATCCCGGATCCCGGATCGCGGATCGTAGTCCTCCATATCCTCACATCTCGCCACGTCGGTGAAGTGTGAGAAGAGCGCCTGTGTCCGTGGATATGCCTCAAAGCCGCGATTGTCGATTCCGAGCGCCCGGCTGAGAAATCCACGCGGACCGGATGCGTCCACGACGAAACGCGCACGGATACGGAATATCTGTCCCGCGCGCGCGCCAACAAGTACTGGGTCGCCGTTTGGCTGCCAGTCGACACGTTCGAGCGTGACGAGATCCTGGTAGTCGACTCCCAGCGCAATCGCCTCGTTCACGAGAAAGTGGTCGACGTCGCTCCGCAGCCAGTGCGTATCGGAGACCTCATCGCTCGGGCTTGCCGCCACGAGCAACTGGTTCGCTCGATCGCTGGCCGCGGTGAATCGGCGTCCCACGTCATGCCTGAAATAGGTGAACCCGCGCTTGAGGCCACACACCACCTGCGGATACGTGCGTTGCCAGGTCCCGAACGCCGAAAGCGGCCGCACACGTGGCAGGCCATATCGATCCGACAGCTGCTCGATGAGGATGCCGGCGAGCGGTGATGCAGATTCCCCGATCGCAAAGCGCGGGTGCCGCCCGCGCTCGAGCAGCGTCACTCGAAGTCCCAGGCGTTTCGCGATCATGGCAAGCAGCGACCCGCCGAATCCGGATCCCACGATCGCAAGGTCGAACACGCTGTCGTGCATGACCCTATCTTCTCTCCTGACGTTTGACATGCGCGAGCGGATAGAAGAACTGGACGAAGCGCTGCCCCCGGAGTACTACCGCCGCGTGCCGCTTCCGTGGGAGGCCGCCTTCCTGGCCGGGCAGTGTTTCATGAACTATCGCCGTCGCGGCGGCAGCCGGCGTTCGCCGATGCCCGACTTCTACGTCGGCGCACACGCCGCGCTCACCAGCCTGACGCTCCTCACACGAGTTGCAAGCCGCGACCGCGCTTACTTCCCCACGCTTCGCATCATCGCGCCGTAGCCAGACGGGGCGAGCCACGAAGATCACGACGATCACGAAGGCTTTGAAAGCTCGTGTTCGCCTGCGGGCTTCCTGGTCGAAGAACTTTGTAGCTTCGTGATCGTCGTGGCTCGAATGACTTCGTGACCTTCGCGGCCCACACCAATGCGACGCGCTACCACACCTACTTCCCGACTCTCCGCATCGTCGCGCCATGACTCCGCCGGCGCAATGCGTCATCACGGATGGCCCGGATGGACGATGAAGAGGATCGTGCCAAGCTCCCGGCAATCTTTCAGACGCTAACGTCGGGCTGGCTCGGGCGCCGCAGGTAGAGCGCTATTGCTTCACCGGAATCAGACGACGGAGCTCATCGAAGAAGTTGAAGACGAACACGAGCTTATCCCGTTTGACAAACTCGGTCGCTTCAGGGGCCACCGCCAGTGCGAATCGATTGCCGTCGGGGTGCAAGTCGTAGCTGCGTCGTGGTCCACGTACGAGATACCGGGTCTTCGACCACAGACGCGGTGGATCTCTCTGAAACGACCCGTTCTCGACCCGATACGACGCGACCATGAGCTGCTGGTCGAGCGTGCCGTAGAAAAGCTCCTGTCTCGCCCGCGACCAGACCGGAGCGGTTCCACCGCCGGACGAGATCTGCCAAGGCCCACCGGCTCCGGGAAACGGCCTGACGTACACTTCGAACGGGCCAGACGCGTTCGACACATACGCCAGCCATTTCCCGTCGGGCGAGAACTGGGGAGTGGTCTCGCTGGCCCCGGTATTCACCAGAACGGTCGGCTCGCCAGCCTTCCAGCCGGACGTCTCGTCCCCTTCCATCGGGAGAATCCAGATATCGGGATTGGTCCGTTCGCTCGCTTGGACAAACGCGAAAAACTTGCCGTTCGGATGCCACGAAGCAGGGCTCTGACCCCAGGGACTGCCGGTGAGACGCTGCACGTCGCCTGTGAGATCGGCACGTCGCCAGTACAAGTTGGGGACTGACCCGACGCCTTCGCCTTGTCTGAACACGATGCGCTGGCCGTCGGGTGTCCAGACCGGCTCGCTTTCCTGCGCGCGAGTGAACGTGAGCCGATCGAGCGAGCCCCGCCTGATGTCGTATGTCCAGATGTCGGACGAGCCATCAAGGATGTCGAGTGCCAGTCGCGTCCCGTCAGGGGAGAAGTGCGGGCTTCCCCAATTCCTGCCGGCTGGAAGGAGCGCTGTTGCCTGTCCTGTGACATCGAGCCAGGACAAGGCAGGGGTCTCGAATGTAGCACCAGTTCCGGCGAGATAGACCAGCGTTCCGTTCTCCGAAACCGAGAACTGGGCGCCAGTGATCGTGTTGGCCGCCGTCAAGATGCTGTCGATGACTGGTACCGGTTGCCCGATCGGTTGGAGACGTTCGAGATCGAACGCGACCGCGTAGAGAGTCGAGTCGAGAATGTAAACAAGGTGGCCGCTACGCAGATACCGACCGTGGCCGCCATTGAAGAGCACTCGCCTCTCGCCGTTCGGCAACTCGAGTTGGATCGTCGCCGCGGCGGCAGGCGCGAACTTCGTGTACAGCACGGCGCGGCCGCCCGGAAGCACCTGCGGAAATCGTGCGCGACCGCCTTCTTCAGGCTTCAACCGCGTGGGCTCGCCCCCTGCAGCCGACACACGCGCGAGGCTCGCATTCCCCGAATTGATGTCGGGCTGAAACGTGATCGTGTCATCCTCGGCCCAACTTCCGCCGCGTTCTGATGGCGCTTCGGCTATCGTCGTCACCGGTCCGCCAGTCACCGCGACCCTCTTCAGCTTTCCTTCAGCAAAGAACGCAATCGACTGCCCGTCCGGCGAGAAGAACGGCGCACGCGCATCGTCAGTACCGGGAAGCATGGAGGCCTGCAGCTGCTCGAGGCTACGCACGTACAGGTGGGATGGTTCGCGAGGGCCCGTCTGCGCGGCGAACACCAGCGTCTTCCCGTCGGGAGAGAGCAATGCCGCAGTGCCGACATCGGTCATGAGCGAGCCATCGACGCCGATGTCCGCATTGACCCTGATCGGGGCTGGTGGCGTCGTGCGCTGCCATGGCGCCCACAAGGCGAGCGTCACGGCCAGTGTGATCGCGAACGCGGCCGCAAGTGCCCACGCCGCTGCTCCACTCCATGCTCGACGCGATGGTCGAGACTCCACGGATCCGCTCTCGGTCGTCGAGCGCGGCTGCGCGATGACGCGCTCGAGCGCGATGCGCGCTTCCCCAATCGCCTGCAGCCTTGCGCGTGGATCCTTTGTGAGGCAGCGCTCGATGATGTGGCGCACCGCTGAGGGCGTTGCCGCCGGCAGCGCGCCCAGGTCCGGCTCGCGCTCGATGATGCGCGCCAGCGTCTCGCCGGCGGAATCGGCCTCGTACATGCGCCGGCCGGTCAGCATCTCGTGGAGCACGACACCGAACGCCCAGATGTCGGCACGGCGATCGACGGCCTTTCCCTTTGCCTGCTCGGGGCTCATGTACGCCGCGGTGCCGAGAATGACGCCGAGATAAGTTGCGTGCACGGTGAGCGTTGGCGACGCGGTGAGTGCCGCCGCGGAAGGCAAGACATCTCCAGTCGCGAGCTTCGCCAGGCCGAAGTCGAGCACCTTCACTTGACCGTCGGGCCGGATCTTGACGTTGGCCGGCTTCAGATCCCGATGGACGATGCCCTGCTCGTGCGCGGCCTCGAGGGCTTCGGCAATCTGCCTGGCGATCGTCAGCGCTTCATCGACGTGAATCGGTCCCTCGACAAGCCGATCGGCCAGCGTCGGTCCGTCGACCAACTCGAGCACCAGCGCCGACGAGGCACCTGTCCGTTCGAGACCGTAAATCTGTGCGATGTGCGGGTGATTGAGCGCGGCGAGCACTTCCGCTTCACGCTGCAACCGCGCTAGGCGCTCGCTATCCGAAGCGAGGGCGTCAGGCAGGACCTTGATCGCGACCGCACGCTTCAGGTTCGTGTCGATAGCGCGATACACTTCGCCCATACCGCCAGCGCCGATCTGATCGGCGATCTCGTATGGACCTAGTCGGGCACCCTGAGCAAGGGCCATCCAGCCGACATTCTACGCAACGCCATCCTCGTCGTCCTAACCAGCCCAGGGGCTCCGCCTTTTGCCCTTCGACTATCGCTCAAGCCACCCCGACCCTTCGATGTACTCTGGGTCGCCCCGAGCAAGGTCGAGGGGCGAGCACTGTCGCACCGTCGTACCGGATCGTCGCACTGTCGTACCGTCGCCCCGTACGCTCTCTTCTCCTAGACGCGTCAATAATCGAACTGCACGCTGAACTTCACGGTGCGTCCGTTCAAGATCTGTGTCGGCCGCAACCAGACGGCGAAGTTCTGGTTGGCGTTCACTACGGTATCGATGTTGAACAGGTTGTAGACATCCACGCTCACGATTGAGCGCGAACGTCCTGCCCGTAGCAGCTTGCCGAAGCGCATGTCCAGCTCGTTCCGGCGGTCGAGATACACGGTGTAAGGCTCGACCAGGTCGATGGTGATGTTGGCTGCGCCGCCGGCGAGCGCACGACCGAGCGTCGAGTTCGCCGCCAGATACGCGTTGCTGGCATTGAACGCAGCCCTGAGCGGATCCCCCGGAATACTGCGGAACGTCCCGCTCATCTGTACGTCGATCTTGGGGACGATGTACACACCGTAGGCTTTGAACTGTGTGAGCCATCCGGTATCACGATGGCAGAACTGACTCGGCCTCCACGCCGTCGGCGTCCCTGTCGGGACCAGCACAGAGGAATTTCCCACGTTGGGAATGGCGACGAGCAACATCTCCGGCACTCTCGAGACGACGTCGCAATCGTCCTCCATCGTGCGTCCGGTGCTCGTACCGGCTTGCAGCGACAAACCGTTTGAAAGTCGCGCATCGACCGTCACATCAAAACCGTTCCAGTGCTCCAGCTGCTTGCCGTACGTACGATCCAGCGTGTTGTTGTTCTGCGCCGGCCTTCCAAACGCCTCGGGCCTGAGCGCGTAGAGTCCGTCGAGCCGGTAGCCGCCGCCATTCGGAAGCCGTGAATCTGACGGCACGGTCATGCTGAAGGTGTCGAAGTCGGTGGGCGCGAGCGACAGATCGTCGGTGACGCGGAAGTTCTTCCAGATGCGGCGGAAGTAGCCGACATCGATCGAGACGCGGGGCAGCAACTCGTGTTGGACGCCAGCCGAGAACTCCCAGTTGGTCTCACGGTTGCCGTAGCCGGTCCGGAGAATGTCGTCGAAGGTTGCGCTGCGCGCGGCCGATCCGAACAGCGGATTGCTGATGCCTCCGCACTCGCCGTTGACCGCGAGGTTGAGCAGCACGCAGTCGGGCACGAAGTTGCGGTTGTCATCAGTCCACGAGCGGTTCGCCGTGGTGACCATCGTGTTGACCGGGTTCGGATCGGTGCCGAGGTTGTTGAGCGTCTGGCCGCGCAGGTATTTGTTGAACGTCAGCTTGACCGCCGTCTTGCCGTCCCCGCGAATGTCATAAATGAGCCCCGTGCGATAGGTCAGATCGTTCCAGTCCAAGTTGTCCTGCGCCGGGAACACGAAATTGCGCGTGGGCGCGAACACGGCAGGGCCCACCGTTTGCTCAGGGAAGCTCGCGTTGAAGTGGTCGAACCGCAGCGCCAGGTTGACGGTCGTGCGCTTCAACGTCCACTTGTCTTGCGCAAAGATCCCGAGGTCGTTGTTGAGATGATTCCGGAACGTCACGGGGTTCGCTCGCATCGTGAGCTGATTGGGGATCCCGTTGTTGAACTGGTACGCCAGGGGGTTCAAGTTGTAGTTGGTCGTCTCCTGGTAACCATGCACACGGTTGAAGCCGGTTTTGAAGCTATGCGACCCCGTGACGTAGGCCATTGCGGCCCGGTAGGTCCAGTTCGGCACCCGCGTGTTGTTGTTGTTCAACACCGGCGCGCGATACACCAGCCCGGTCGACTGCTCGGTGACCGATATCATCTGCGGCGCGATCGACTCGAACTCGGGGGACGAGCCTCGCGGTGCCTGCGGATGCATGAACCCCCATCGCTCGTAAAGGTTCATGCCGACTGCCTCGACCAGCAGCTTGCTGGTGACCGGTGCAGTCCATTCTGCGTGGACCTGCCGTAGTACCGGAAAGCGGAAATCGCGAGCCGCCTCTGGTGCCACCAGCGCCGTGATCCCATTCGGACAATCGCACCACGTGTCCTGTTTGTACGTGCCGGCAATCTTGTTCCGTGGCGTGGCTTGCCACGTCAAACGCATACTGCTGTTGTACGAACGCCCCTCGAGAAGCCCCCGGTTCGCCGTGTCCGGTACATACAGATATTCCGTGGGCTTGTAGGCGTTCAGGTCCTCGAAGACCGGGGCCCAGTTCTCGACACCGTTGTAGCGCAGCGACAACCAGAACCACACCGCGTCCTGCTTGAACGGGCCGCCGATCGACGAATTGAGATCCCAGTTCTTCTTGACTTCGTTTGGCGTGCCGAGTCCGGCGGCCTTGAGCTCGTCGGTGAAGTTGCTGCTCATGAGGCTGCCGTTGGTAAAGGTGAAGAACGTGGAATTCGAGAACCGGTTGCCGCCGTCGCGCGGAATGAAGTTGATGCGCACACCGCCCGTCGGCAGCTCCGCCGACACCGCCGTGTGATCGACGGTCACCTCGGAGGCTGAGCCGACGTCCGGAATCTGTCCGCCGATATTGCCGCCCGCCTGCAACGTCATCGTGTTGATACCGTTGAGCGTCACTCGCTGGTCCTGCTCGCGGCTCCCGTGTATTCTCACGCTTCCGCCGACCAGTTGCAGATTCGACCCGCCGACGTCGGTGCCGTTGTAGACGGCGGCAGGGATCAGCCGGGCCAGCGTGACGTAGTTCCGCGCCGTAGGCAGCGCGTCGATCGTGTCGGCGCTCAGGACGGCTTGCCGTGAGGAACTCGACACGTCCACGACCGGCGCCTCCCCCGTGACGGTAATCGTTTCTTCGAGCGACCCCACTCGCAGCTCGGCGTCGACGTTGGTCGCAGACGAGCCGGTCAAAGCCACCCGCTCGCGCTTGACGGAGTTGAACCCGGCCAGCGTGAACGTCACCGTGTATTCACCCGGACGCAGATCGACGAGCTGGTAGCGGCCGTTTCCGTCGGTCGATGCGACGCGCAACTTCTCAATCAGGACCGGGCTTGCGGCTTCGACTGTCACACCGGGAAGCACGGCGCCGGAAGTATCCCGAATCGTCCCGGTGAGTGATGCCTGGGCAAAGGCAACTGAAGGAAGGATCGGCGCTAACGCTACGGCGGCTGCAAGCTTCGCGAGGGTTCGCATCGACGACCTCCCAGCTTCTGCTCGTCGGCCCGCGACGACACCACATCGTGACGGAGCCTTCGAGGAACACCCCGATGTCCACGCGCGTGGGGAACCTGAGTAGCCGGCCAGCCCGTTGAATGGCGAGAGGTTATGACGACGTGATGAGAAGAATGAATCCGTTTGGTTTACGAGGAGTCGTAAATGCGGGGGACTCTACGCCCGTGTATGTGAAATGTCAATCGCACTCCAACACGCACTCCCACGCGCCACCGTCAGTGCGTCGTGGTCACGCGCGGCTCATTTCAACATGGCTGTCCAGTTGAGTACCACAGTGATCGGCGGAGCGATGGCATCGGCCGGGCCACGCTCGGAGTTGATCAGGAACCGTTTGCCGTCACGCGTGACGTCGTAGCGAAGCATTCGGAAAGGTAGTGTGCCGTTCAACGATAGGCGCGTCTGGAAGAGCTCGTGAGGCGTACCGAATTCGAGCTTCGTTCCCAACCTCACGTCGACGCCCATGAGCTTCAGATCCGGTGAAATGTAGAAGAGCTCCTTCCCATCCCTCCGCCATCGTGGCTGCGTGCCGCCGGCAGTGGAAATGCGTTCTTTTTGACTTCCCCGTGGAAAGGATTCCACGTAGATCTCGTTCTCCCCCGACTCGTTCGAGGTATAGACAATCCAAAGTCTTCCGTCCGGCTCGTTGACAGGAAAGAATTGTCCCCGAGTCTCGCTGAACGTTTGGGAGTTCAGATACGGTGTAGCCTCGCTCTTTCCTGGCGAACCCGGATCGACCGGCAATATCCAAAGATCATCCCGCCCATCCGTTCGATTGATCAGGAGGAACTTCCCATCAGGCGACCAGTCGTCCAACCGCTCGTTCTGGGGCGACTTGAAGACGGTCTCGTCACCTCCGATGTTAATCGCGTCCTTCCAGAACAAGCTGTTTGTTCTTCCGCCGGCGAGGCGCGTAGAGGAGAAAGCCAACCGACTCCCGTCAGGAGACCAGACTGGATGCCAGTCCTGAGCCGCATCGAAGGTGAATCTTGTTGGCACGTTCCGGGCAAGGTCCACAATCCAGATGTCGTCGTTCGGTCCATCCCGCCTTGTCATCGCGACTCGGGTTTCATCGGGCGAGAGCGAGAGGTCGTTGTATATCGCTTCAGGCCCGACGACACCGAGCTCCCGTCCTGTGCGGTCAAACCAGGTCAATTGCGTAGGATGCACGATGGCTCCCGACAGATACGCGAGTGTGCCCGTCGAAGACACGGAGTAGAAGCCTGGAGCGGCGCCAACGACCGCAACATCGGCAACGCTGTCCACGACCTGGACCGGCTCACCAGTTGGAGCGAAGGTGGTGTCTTCCACGGGCTGCGCAACCAGCGCGTCACCCCGGTTGAACAGAAGGTGGCCACGCCGTCCCGAGTGGGGAGGCACGTAGACGATTCGCGAGCCTGTGTCGATCGGGAATTCTCGAATTTGAGAGCCATCTATCGCAACGACTCGGGCGACCATCCTTCGATCACGCTGGACGGCCCCGTACAGAAGATGGCCATCTGGAAGAAACGAAGGCAGCACGTGAATGACGTCGTTTTCTGACGGAGTCGTCAATTGAACGGGAGAGCCTCCTGCTGCCGATAGGCGAAACAAACCGGCGCGAAACCCGCTGACGACGATCACGCCTTCGTCGTTCCACGCCCCACCGCCCGGGTTGCCAGGAAGGTCGGCCAACGTTCGCAGCCCTCCCCCCGTGGCTTCGATCGTCTTGAGTTTGCGGTCCGCCGAAAAAGCGATCAGCCGACTGTCGGGCGACCAGAAGATGTTTTCGGTCGCGTTCTCGGTTCCAGGAAGAGAGCGCGTTTCAAGCCCATCGAGTCGACGGACCCAAACCCGGCTTCCGCCTTTCGCATCCAGGGCAACGAAGGCCACCAACTGGCCATTAGGAGAAAGAACTGGCGCGGCGGTTCTTGTCCCCTCGGGCGCCGGAATCTGAAACCGCACGGTCTCCGGTTGCAGTGGACTTTCACGAAAATGGACGAATGCGAGTCCGGCGAGCGCGGTCGCGGTCGCGGCTGCAACGAGCCACGGCCAGAGCGGAGCGTGTCGAATTGGAAGCTCCGGGGCCGCGTGTACCGAGATCGGCGGCTGCACGACGAGATCGAGTGCAGCCTTGATATCTCTCGCTGACTGCCACCGCTCTTCCGGATCCTTCGCCAGACAGCGGTGAAGCAGTCGATCGAGCGAAGGCGGGGCGACCTCCGAGATCGACGGAGCCGGGCGCTCGAGGATCGCAGCGATGATGCTCGCCGCGGACGCGCCATCAAACGCACGCTTGCCGGTCAACATCTCGTAAAGCACAAGCCCGAACGCGAAGATGTCGGATCGCGCGTCAGCGACTGCACCCTGCAACTGCTCCGGCGACATGTAGTGCAGCGTGCCGACAATCGTGCCTGCCGCCGTCAGCCCTCTCGTCAGCGTTGCATCGTCCAGCGGTGTGTCATCTCTACCTAACTTTGCCAGCCCGAAGTCGAGCAGCTTCACACCGCCTTTCGGAGTCACAAGGATGTTCGCCGGCTTGAGATCCCGATGGACGATCTGCTTGCGATGCGCGGCATCGAGAGCGCTCGCGATTTGCCCCGCGTACAGGAGTGCCTGGTCGAGTGGCAGTGGCCCGGTCAGCGGCGTGCCTTCGACGTACTCCATGACGAGAAACGACACGCCGCTCTCGTGGCAGATGTCGTAGAGCCGACAGATGTGCGGGTGCTCGAGAGCTGCGGTCGCGCGGGCTTCGTTCTCAAACCGTGGCGTGAACTGCTCTCGCGAAATCTTCAGGGCGACGCGGCGATCCAGCCGGGTGTCTTGCGCGCGGTACACATCGCCCATACCGCCGGCGCCGACCAGGCCGAGGATGTCGTAGGGTCCCAAGCGAGTGCCCGCGGAGAACACGCCCACGCGGCGATTATATGGGGACGCCCGCAGGTCCGGCTAAAGCCGGACACTACGCCCGTGTGTAGCCTCGATACACGCGCATGTTACAGGCTCCACGACACGCTGCTCTCGGTTCATCATTCGCAACCTCACCGCGCGCTGACGCGAGCAGTCGCAGTCGAAGAAGCGCTCCATGTTCCAGAGATCCCCAAATACCCGCATACCGCCAATCGAGAGGCCGTACTCGATCGTTGTCTCGAGCATAGGCAGCCGCGGCGGCGTAAACAAATCGCCGATCGCTTCCAGGGTGCCGTTGCCGCCACGGGTCGGGATCACCGTCGCCGCCGTCGCGCCGCACGCTGCAGCGAGGTCGAGCGAATGGCACGCCCACTCGACTGCTTCGCTGGCCCGCATGAATGGCGGGCTGAGCAAGACGAACACACGCAGGTCAATATCGTTTTCGCCGAGAAAGTCAGCCGCGCGCCGAAAGGACTCGACTGTCATCTTCTTGTTGAGTCGCGCGAGCACGCTGGGGTGAGCAGTTTCCAGGCCAATCGCCACTTCGAGCCGGCCCGAGATCGAATCGCGGAAGCGGAGGCAGCGCTCTCGATACGCCCCTGCGAGAAACGACGGATGCGACTCGACGATCACGCGATCGAACCGTGCGACGGCCTGGGCGATCTCTTCATCATCGTCAGGTGGGATCGCGCCAGGATCGAAGAAGCTGCCTGCGTTGTACAGCTTGATCTGCCCTGCCGGCGGCAGGGCAGCAAGTGCCGCGCGAATCTGCCCGGAGATCGCCCCGCGAGGCACCGTTTGGTCGAGCGTGTTCATCCAGAGATCGCACATCACGCACCGGAACGGGCATTCGCGGTTCGTGAGGAAGACTACGGCCGTTGGCGCGAGAGCGCCGACACTGTCGCGTTCCTCTTCCCACATCGACTCGTAGGCACGATGAGGGTCGAGCACATGCTTGGCGGGCCGGTGCTGGAGAACGAAGTCATCGTGCAGGAACAGAGACTTCATTTCCCGATCTCCGTTCCACCGCCTCGGCATCCCGCAACCGGTCCTGCCATATCCGACTGAAGGTGCGCCGGCACCACGCCTTGCTCACGCGCGGGCGCGGTGTGCCGGCAGCGCCGTCCTGGAAACGCCGCTTCGGGTTGGCCGGCATTTGAATGCCCGTAACCGCCTTAATCCCGGCGCAGACGACGTCCCGCTTGAGAGTTTCCAGGCGTTCGGCACGACCATCAAGGACTTGTTCGAACGGGATGGCAACCGCCGCCGCGATGACTGACCGCACCGTGAACGGCGAGAACGCCTGAAGGCCGAATGCGGCCGCCGGCGCGTAAGTACGCACATAACTCCGTGACAGCCCACCTGAGTAGGCGAGGCTGTGCTTGATGGCGTCCACACCCCAGCCCTCCTGATACAGGAGTGGATTGCGCAGGACGCTCGACAGCGTCAGATCGGAATCCTCGAGCGGATAGGACTTCAGGTTCTCGTCACCACCGTCACCGTCGATCAAGTGTCTGAGGCCGGGATGTCGCTGCTTGATACCGCGCAGCAGGCAGAGCGCGGTTGCAGCGCATTCGACATCGAGCGGTTGATAGTCCTCGATGAGACGGATCGCGGCTTCGAGGTCGTAACCATCGGGAGTGGCATCGATGCGTTCCCAGCTCGAGTTCAGGCCAAGCTCGCGCGCGGCTCGTTCCGCCTGCGCGGCATCTTCTCCCCCACCGAAATCGAGAGTGAACGCCCGGACGCGATCGGGATCTCGACCAAGCTCGACGCAGGCGTGCCTGGCAAGCAGCAGCGCGGCCGTACTATCGATACCGCCCGAGAAGGCGACAGCGATCGGCTCATCCTCGGGCACTCCAGCGATCCACCGCTTTAGCGCTCGAAGTGCAGCCGCGATGTAAGTGGCGCCTGAGTCGTAGAGATTCATCGATCCGCGTCCAATCGGCGGGTCGAAGAAGCGCCGATACCGCGGCGCCGGATCGGGACACCCGACCTGATCGAGCTCGACGATGTAATGGGCAGGAACCATGCGAGTGTAGGCCGGTTCGAACTGCCAGGCAATCCTTTGCTCGCGGCACCACTCGAAAATCTGATCCATGCGGTCGCCAACGATCAGGAACGGACCGTGGTACATCTTCGCCACGAAGTAACGAAGCGGGATCCCAATCGTGCGCGCGAGTCGCACTGTCTTGCCGTCGCGACCAACCGCCGCAAAGTGGCCATCGGTCCGCGCCAGCGACTCGGCATCGCACTGCGCGGTCCATTCAGCGACCTGCGCGTCGGACGCGCCAGTCAAACCTGAAGACCGCGTTCCCACGAGATCGATGAGACGATCGACACCCTCGAGCATGTCTATCTCCTGTTAAGACACCGGGTGTGATTTCCGTTGGCATGTTTCGGAAATCACACCCGGTGTCTTTATTTCCCCGGCTCGGTCCAGGCGATCAGCAGCCCGGGCTCTTCGGATGAGGTCTCTTCTCCGGCGAGCGCCGAGTAGCGTCCACCGAAGAAGACGAGCGGCGCGCGCGGCAGCTCACTGCGATGGATGGACACGACCTGTCCGACGACGATCCAGTGATCGCCGCCTTCGTGCACCGCGTCCACGTGACAGCCGAGAGCGGCAACCGATCCATCGAGCCGGGGTCCGCCCTCCGATCGCGTGAACGAAAACGCAGGCGGAGCCTCCGCTTTCCAGGCGCCGGAGAAATAGGACGAGAGGGGCTGCTGGTCCTGGCTCAGGATGTTGACCGAGAACTCGGTGACCTGATGAATGAGCTGCCCCGCCTTCGTGCCCTTGCCGAGGCAAAAGAGCACGAGCGGCGGGTTCAGCGAGAGAGACGTAAACGAATTGGCAGTCAGGGCGCGAATCGACCCGTCAACCTCCATCGCGATGACCGTCACGCCTGTGACGTACTGGCCAACGGTCTGACGGAAGAGGCGGGGGTCTATCGACATCTCATTCGGTCCGGCTAACGCCGGACACTACGCCTGGGTCCCGATCTTCTTGACAATCGCGCTGACGTCGTCGGATTTGACGAGATCGGGCGCTGTCCATCCATCGAGGTTGTATTCGGCCATGCACTGCTCGGCGAATCCCTTGTAGCGCTTGGTCGCGCCGGTCACGTCGGCGACGAGGAGCGTTTCGAACCTGATGCTCTCGTGGTTGCCAAAGTAGTTCCGTTCGTACAACTCGTGACGTCCGCCGAATTCGCTGCCGATGGCATCCCACATCAACTTCATCAATTTGACGCGATCCTCGGCCGAGTAGCCGTTGGATCCGCGGACGAACTGATCGAGATAAGGCCGCAGTTCCGGGACCTTGAAGTCGAGGGCGCTCGAAGGCAGATAGATCAGCGCGCTGGCAAGCGAGTTCTCGATGATCTCCTTGATCTTCGGATAGGCGATGCTGGCCATCACGCGATACGCCAAACCGTAGTCTAGGTTTGGCAGGACGTACCCTTCAGTCCACGGTACCGTTGTCCGCGCCATCGCGTCGGTGAGGGCCCAGAACAGGTTGCGCCATGCCAGCACTTCGCCGACCTGCGCCTGCACGCCGCGAAAGTCCTTGGCTCCCGTCGCCTCGACCGCCTTCAACAGCAAGCCGGCGAGGAAGTCCATCTTCACGGCGAGACGCGTGCACCCCTGGAACATGAAACGCGGCAGGAATCCCGAGCGCGGGAAGAAGTTATTGACCTTCTCGATGTCGCCGTAGGCGAAGACGTTCTCCCACGGCACCAGCACCTTGTCGAAGATCAGGATGGAGTCGTTCTCGTCCATCCGGCTGGAGAGCGGGTAGTCGTACGGTGTGCCCATCACGGCCGCCGTCATCTCGTAGGACGGCCTGCACAGGAGCTTCACACCCTTTGCATCCGTCGGCACCATGCAGACGAAGGCGAACGGCTTGGTTTTGATGGGAAGCGCGCCGTTGTTGGCGATGAAGTTGAAGTGCGTGAGCGTCGACGTTGTAGCAACAACCTTGGCACCGCTCACGACGAGACCGGCGTCGGTCTCCTCCTCGACGTGCATGTACACGTCCTTGACCTCGTCGAGCGGCTTGTCGCGATCGACAGGAGGATTCACGATCGCGTGGTTGACGAAGGAGACCTCGTCGTTGACCTTCTTGTACCAGCGGCGCGCGTTCTCGTCATACGGGGCGTAATAGGAGGCGTTGGCCCCGAGCGTGGCGAGGAACGCAGCCTTGTAGTCGGGGCTTCGTCCCACCCATCCGTAGGTCACCCGCGCCCACTCGGCGATCGCGTCGCGGGCACCGACGAGATCCTCGGCCGTGCGCGACGCCTTGTAGAACTTGTGAGTGAAGCCGCCCGTCCCGGTATCGGTGGGCGTCGTCAGCACGGCCTGACGGGCCGGATCATGAAGCGCGTCGTAAAGGCGGGCGATCATCCGCGCCGTGTTGCGGAACGCGGGATGGGTTGTGACGTCTTTGACGCGTTCGCCGTAGATCCAAATCTCACGGCCATCGCGAAGACTTTCCAGATATTCAGCGCCGGTATACGGGCGCGTACGCCCCGAGGTCGCGGCCATGGTCACCCCTCCAGCTCTTGTGCGCGTCGCTCCCATTCCGCCATGAAGCGAAACACGTTCTCCTTCGGCGGCTGCGGCGCGAACGTCTCCAGCCAGGTCACGGGCTGATTGCCGACGTTGGCGAACCCGTGCACGCAGCCGACGCCCGTCCAGAAGACGTCGCCGGGCTTGCCGAGATAGGTCTTCCCGTCCATCGTACCTTCCACCTCGCCACTGAGGATGAAGTACGACTCCTCGAACGTATGGTCGTGCAATCCGAGCCGGACGCCCGGTTGATATTCGATAAACAGCAGCCGATGGTGACGCGCCCCGAAATCTTCGTCGATGAGCCACTTGAGGAAGACGCCCTCGAGCCCGGTCAACGAAGGCGGCCGCTGCGCGACCGGCGGAATCTGGCCCGCGTCGAAATGACTGAGCAGATTCCCTTTCAGATCCTGCAAATTCAAACGGGCCGCGGTCGTGGGAAACGATCGATCTTTCAGAAAGAATGTGTCGCGCTCGGCGCCGAGCGGCTTGGGCTGCGGAGCCGCCATCTGAAGCCAGCGCGCCGGGATCGTTCCAACGGTTCGCCAGGCATGCGGCGTCCCGACTTTGACCACCGCGTAATCGCCTTCCGTGAGGTGATAACCCGAACCGTTGATCGTGACGAGAGCTTCGCCACTCAACACGTAGAAGCTCTCCTCGAAGGAATGCACGTGAGGATCGATCCGCCCTCCCGGCGCGAGCTCGTTGACGCTCAGGCCGGTATGCACGGACCCTTCCTCGCGCGCGACTAACGACTCATGAACGTAGCCCTCGCTGTGCCCCTCATACGTCGGGTGATGGCCGAGAGCGGACGGATCGAAGCTGCTGAAGAAGTGCACTACGGCGCCTCGATCGGCTTCCCGTCGGGGCCAAGCGGGACGGGTACGCGGTTGGAAATCGCGGGAATAGATCTGAGATACGCGAACATCGCCTTGAGATCATCGTCAGGAAGCTGACCGTACCAGTTCCACGGCATCGGCGGCAGAATCGGACGGCTCTTACCCATGTGCTTCCCTTGCTTGAGCGCCTGGACGAACATGTCCTCGGTCCAGATGCCGAGACCTGTGTTCATGTCCGGCGTCAAATTTGCGGCAAACGACACACCCCAGTCGCCGCTCCACGCCGTCAGATGGCCGTTGATGTGGATGACGTAGGGGCTGCCCTTGATTGGCTTGAATGGTGGCGGCACGCCCTCGCTCTCGGGGTGACCGGACAACATACGCGACATGTCTGCTTCGGGACCGTTCGGCCCGATCTTCTTCGGCGAGTGACAGTCGTGACATCCACCGCCGATGATCAGCCGATGACCGCGATCGACCTGTGATTCAGCCGGCGCCGCGGGAGCCGCTGCCGCTGCGGGTGGCGGCGCAGTCGCCGGCTGGCCACAACCTGCAACCGCAGCGGCCAACAGAAGGCAAGCCGACGTCACGGCAACGCGATACGGAGACAAGCGCATGGGTCTCAACTCCTCGATTGCGATATGTGAATGTGCGAGCGCCTCACGAAAGGCGGCCAGAAATATACACCAGACTATAGGCGCGACGGTGCGAGGGTGCGACGGGTGGAAGGCGTCACCTCGCCGATAAAGTCGACACTCGCTTCACACATCGACACAGCCCCGGACCTTGTCTGACGATGAATTAATGAACTCTTCACTAGGAATGGGGCGCGGTGAGCCAATAGAGTGGAAGAATGGTCCATCGTGCGGCTCTTGCCCTACTACTGACATTTTTTCTTCCGCGCGGCGCCTCCGCCGAGACCGCGCCGCGCA
>Ga0209382_10002064_pt1 | contig 30157 bp, 28 predicted proteins | sample SoiMetdeltSBSDD5_FD_187599 | JGI IMG/M metagenome (GOLD analysis project Ga0209382, IMG submission 187599) | Bulk soil microbial communities from a Populus tree surrounding site in Tennessee, USA - Soil MetaG P. deltoides SBSDD5 (SPAdes) (version 2) | ecosystem: Environmental > Terrestrial >...
CGGCCAACCAGATTGCAGTCGAACACGAACACGGCGAGGTCGACGCCGATCTGGTTGGCCGCGAGGCCGACACCGTCGGCGGCGTACATCGTCGCGCTCATGTCGGCGACCAGGGTGGCGAGCGCGTCGTCGAAGGTCGTCACGGCCTGCAGACTGCGATGCATGACGGGCTCGCCCCATCGCGTGATCGGCCGGACCGTGCCGCCGCCGGGCAGGCCGTCGCTGGGCGTTTCAGACACGGGCGCAGGGTAGCGGACGCCGACTGAGACCGAGGCCACGCGGGCAACGCCGGACTCAAGGTGCAACTGGGAGTTACAGTTAGCCCAGACGCCACCATGAGGAGGCCACGTGGCATCCCAGCGACCATCGCGACGCGGCGTCGCGACCTATCGGAGCGACGTCATGGGCAGTGCGCTCGCCGTGCTCAACAAGCTCGCGCAGTCTCGCGTCATCGACCGGCTCGGCATGCGCAAGCCCGCCGAGCGGGCGGTCTTCGAGGCGACCCGGACCGGATTCCGCACGGTCGGCGCGGTCAGCCGGACCTTCACCCGCCAGACCGGCTCAGGCTCGCCGACTCGGCTGACCGACCGCAGGAGCGGGAGGTTCGACCTGACTCCCACCGAAGACCAGGAGATGATCGTCGGCGTCGTACGCGAGTTCGCCGACGACGTGCTGCGTCCCGGCGCCGAAAGGGCCGACGCCGCCAGCGTGACGCCGGACGACGTACTCGAGCAGGCACTGGAGCTCGGACTCACCCTGCTCGAGGTGCCGGAAGACGCCGGCGGGCTCGGCAGCGAGCGCTCGGCCACGACCGCGGTCCTGGTCGCAGAGGCGCTGGCGCACGGCGACATGGGCATGGCGGTCGCCTGCCTGTCACCGGCCTCGGTCGCGACCGCGCTGTCGCTGTGGGGCGACGGCGCCCAGCAACAGACCTACCTCCCGACGTTCACCGGGTCGGAGATCCCGGCCGCCGCCCTCGCCGTCGGCGAACCACGACCGTTGTTCGACCCGTTCGAGCTCGACACCACCGCGGTACGGACCGGCGACGGCTTCACACTCAACGGCACGAAGTCCATGGTCGTACGAGCGGCCGACGCCGAACTGTTCGTCGTCGCCGCCCAGCTCGAGGACGCCGGTCCCGCGCTGTTCCTCGTCGAGTCCGACAGCCGCGGCCTGGAGATCGAGGCCGAGCCCGCGATGGGCTTGCGCGCGGCCAGCCTCGCCCGGGTCATCTGCACCGACGTCACGCTGCCCTGGCACACGTTGCTCGGCGACGGTCAACCGGACGCCTACGCCGAATGCGTACGACTGAGCCGGCTCGCCTGGTGCGCCCTGGCCGTTGGCACCGGGCAGGCCGTACTCGACTACGTGATCCCGTACGTCAAGGAGCGCGAGGCCTTCGGCGAGCCGATCGCGCATCGGCAGTCGGTCGCGTTCGCGGTCGCGAACATCGGCATCGAGCTGGAGGGCATGCGACTCGCGACCTACCGCGCCGCGTCCCGAGCCGAGCAGGGCAAGGACTTCGCCCGCGAGGTGGCGTTGGCCCGGCGGCTGTGCGCCGAGCACGGCATGCGGATCGGCTCCGACGGAGTGCAGCTGCTCGGCGGCCACGGGTTCGTGAAGGAGCACCCGGTCGAGCGGTGGTATCGCGACCTGCGGGCGATCGGCCTCGCGGAGGGAGGTCTCCTCGCATGATCAACCTCGAGCCTCCGAGGAAGCTGCGGTTCTTCATCAACCAGGCGCATCAGGTCGCCGCCGAGTTCGTCCGGCCGCTGTCGCGCAAGTACGACCTCGCCGAGCACGCGTACCCCAAAGAGCTCGACATGCTCGCCTCGATGATCGACGGCCTCAGCGAGTCGGGCCAGGGCCAGGGCGCCGGGGCCGCGGGAGTACGCCGGACCGACAACGGCGACGACAGCGGCGTCCGCAACGGCACCAACCTCGCCTCGGTGCTGTCGATCATGGAGATGTCGTGGGGCGACGTCGGACTGCTGCTGTCGATGCCGCGACAGGGCCTCGGCAACTCGGCGATCGCGTCGGTCGCCGACGACGCGCAGCTCGAACGGTTCGCCGGCGTGTGGGCCGGCATGGCGATCACCGAACCCGGCTGCGGATCGGACTCCGCCGCGATCCAGACGACGGCGGTGCTCGACGGCGACGACTACGTCATCAACGGCGAGAAGATCTTCGTGACCGCCGGGGACCGCTGCGACGCAGTGGTCGTGTGGGCCAGCCTCGATCGGTCGAAGGGCCGCGCGGCGATCAAGTCGTTCGTCGTCGAGAAGGGCACGCCGGGGATGCGGGTCGAGCGGCTCGACCACAAGCTCGGTATCCGGGCCTCCGACACCGCGACGATCAGCTTCGAGGACTGCCGGGTGCCGAAGGCCAACCTCCTCGGCAGCCCGGAGGTCGAGAGCGACCAGGGCTTCGCCGGGGTGATGCAGACCTTCGACAACACCCGCCCCCTGGTCGCGGCGATGGCCGTCGGGTGTGCCCGGGCGGCTCTGGAGACGACCCGAGACCTGTTGCAGGAGGTCGGTGTGGACGCCGACTACGACCGGACGCCCCATCTGCAGCATGCGGCGGCCGCGGCGTACCTCGCGATGGAGGCCGACTTTGAGGCGGCGTACCTGCTCACCCTGCAGGCCGCCTGGATGGCCGACAGCGACCGGCCGAACTCGCTGCAGGCGTCGATGGCCAAGGCCAAGGCCGCGCGTACGGCCAACGACATCACGCTGCGCTGCGTCGAGCTCGCCGGTTCCGTCGGCTACAGCGAGCACGAACTGCTGGAGAAGTGGGCTCGCGACTCCAAGATCCTCGACATCTTCGAGGGCACCCAGCAGATCCAGCAGCTCATCGTCGCCCGTCGCCTTCTCGACCTCACCTCGGCCGAGCTCCGCTAGCCCGACCGACGGGCGTCGAGTCGCGTCGGCCTCTCCATCACCATCGGTGCCAAAGACCGACCAACAAGCGGCACCCAGGTCGTCGGTTCGTGACAGTCCTGTAACGGAGGTGACGCCTGGGACCGCAGGACCGGGCTGACGACGGTTTCGTGCCGGAATCGTTGGTACGACGTGGTCACGCCGACGATTCGCGCACAAGGTCGGAGCTGCCGACGTCACGCCGACGATTCGCGCACAAATCGGAGCCGCCCTGACCACGGAAGCCGAGTTCGCGGGCTGTTCGTGCGCGTCCGTGGATGGGCTTGGCCGCCGAGCGGGCAGCGCGAGGCTGGTTGGACGCGCGGGAACAACCCACGAACTCGACGGCACGGGAACGGTCAGAGGCGGCGGCTGAACCAGCGCCACGCCGCGTACTGGAACTCGCTCGGCGCCCAGCGTCCGGCACCCTCGGGCAACCGGGCGAGCAACGGCAGTCCGGACACGCGGGGCAGGTCGAGCACGTTCCATCCGGCGGCGAGGTCCGGCTGCTCCGGCCACGACCCGATGATGAGGCCGATCAACGGCAGGTCCGCGCGCCGGATCGCCTCGACCGTGAGTTCGGTGTGGTTGAGCGTGCCGAGCCCGGCTCGGACCACGACGATGACCTGGACCTGGCCGTGATCGCGGACGGCCTGTGCGAGGTCCAGGATCGTGCCACCGCGGGTGTCGAGCCGTACTCGGATGCCGCCGCTGCCCTCGACCAGGACAGTATCAGCGGGTACGGGCACGTCGCGCAGCTTCGCGGCGAGCTCGTGGATCGTCGGCACGGAGACCTGCCGCAGCCGGGCCGCCGCGTCGGGTGACAGCGGATCGGGCAGCCGGACGAACTCGTGGACGTCGGAGACTCCCGACAGGTGCGACGCGACCTGGACGTCGCCGAACTCGCCGTCGACCAGACCGGTCTGCACCGGCTTCACCAGCGCCAGCCAGCTCCCCGAGGTGGCCAGGTGGGTCGCCACCGCAGCCATCGTCACGGTCTTCCCGACTCCGGTGTCGGTACCGACGATGAAGACGTACCTCGCCATTACCCTCCTCTGCTGATGATCGTGGGGAGTACGCGACAGGCGTGGTCGACATCGATGTCGGCCAGGGAAGCCCGCGCGGTGATCCGTAGCCGCGACACCCGATCGGGTACGGATGGTGGTCGGAAGCAGCCGACGCGCAAGCCCTGGGCGGCAAGGTCGTCTCGCGCCTGTACGGCGGCCTCTGGGGAGGCTATCGGCACCGACAAGACCGCTCCCGCCGGGGGCGCGGCTCCGCAGGCCTCTGCCAGTGCCGCCGCATGGGCGCGGACGCGGGCAACGAGTTCCGGCCGGGCCGTGAGCGTTTCGAGCGCGGCGCGAGCGGCCCCGGCAGCGGGCGGGGCGAGCCCGGTGTCGAAGATGAACGCCCGCGCCGTGTTGACCAGGTGATCGACCACGGCCGGATCGGCCAGCACGACGCCGCCCTGGGCGCCGAGGGCCTTCGACAGCGTCGCGGTCATGACGAGCCGCTCCGGCTCGGCGAGGTCGAGGTCGTAGCCGAGGCCCCGGCCGCCCTCGCCGGCGACGCCGATCGCATGCGCCTCGTCGACCAGCAGGGTCGCGTCGTGGGCGGTGCACAGCGTCGCCAGCTCGGCGAGCGGCGCGGCGTCGCCGAGGACCGAGTAGATCGACTCGACCACGACGAGCGCCCGCGTCTCGGTGCGTTGCGCCAGGGCGTCCCGTACGGCCCCGACGTCGTTGTGCGGCACGATCCGTACGCCGCCCCGAGCCAGCCGGCAGGCGTCGACCAGCGACGCGTGGATGTGGGCGTCCGAGACGATGAGCGTGTCGGCGTCGGCCAAGGCCGTGACGGCACCGAGGTTCGCGTGGTAGCCGGTCGAGAACGCCAGCGCCGCGGGCCGCTTGGTGAACTCCGCGAGCTCCGCCTGGAGCTGCTCGTGGATCGCCAGGTTTCCGGTCACCAGGCGGGACGAGCCTGCGCCGACGCCATATTCCCGCGCCGCCCGGATCGCGGCCTCGACGACCGCCGGATCGGCGGCCAAGCCGAGGTAGTCGTTGCCGGCGAGGTCGACGAGGCTCTCGTCGCGCACGACGAGCCTTCGCTCCAGACCGCCCGAGACACGCGCCGCTCGCTGTGCGGCGAGCCAGCGAGTCAGTCCGCTCACGGCACCCCCTCGGCCATCGACGGGTCCGAGGCGACCGCCCGAATCGCCGCGCAGATCAGCGCCAGGTCGGCGTCGTCGGTGATGTAGGGCGGCATCGTGTAGATCAGCCGCCCGAACGGTCGCAGCCAGACTCCGTGGTCGATCGCGAGCGCGGTCGCCGCGGCGACGTCGACCGGCCGCTCCATCTCGACGACGCCGACCGCGCCGAGGGTACGGACGTCGGCGACGCCGGTCAGCTCGCGCAGGGGGTCCAGGCCGGCGGCCAGACCCGACTCGATCCGTGCGACCCGATCGGCCCAGCCGCCGGCGAGGAGGACGTCGATCGAGGCAGTCGCGACCCGGCACGCGAGCGGATTGGCCATGAACGTCGGGCCATGCATGAGTACGCCGGACTCCGACGCGGAGATGGTCCGGGCGACCTCGTCGGTCGCGAGCGTCGCCGCGAGGGTGAGGTAGCCGCCGGTGAGGGCCTTGCCGACGCACATCAGGTCCGGGGCGACACCGGCGTGCTCGGCGGCGAACAACATGCCGGTCCGGCCGAACCCGGTGGCGATCTCGTCGAACACGAGCAGCAGGCCGTGCTCGTCGGCGAGCTTGCGAAGGATGGCGAGGCAGGCCGGCTCGTAGACGTACATGCCACCAGCGCCCTGCAGCACCGGCTCGACGACGATCGCGGCGAGTTCGTCGCGATGCTCGCCGATCAGCGTCTCGACCTCGTCGGTCCAGGGGCCGATGTCGGCGCCGAACCCACTGGGAGGTCGTGGTGCGAAGACCTGAGGCACCAAGACGTCGGTGAACATCGCGTGCATCCCGGTCACCGGGTCACAGACGCTCATCGCGGCGAACGTGTCGCCGTGGTAGCCGCCGCGTACGGTGAGGAGCCGGGTGCGCTCGGGCCGGTCCAGACCGCGTTGATACTGCAGCGCCATCTTGATCGCGACCTCGACGCTGACCGAGCCCGAGTCGGCGAAGAATACCCGGGACAGACCGTCCGGCGTCAGGCCGACGAGCCGCTTGGCGAGCTCCACGGCCGGTGCATGAGTCAGCCCGCCGAACATGACGTGCGCCATCCGGCCGAGCTGATCCTGGACTGCCGCGTCGAGCTCGGGGTGGCGATAGCCGTGGATCGCGCACCACCACGACGCCATCGCGTCGACGACCTCACGGCCGTCGTCGAGCCGGAGGCGTACTCCCTCGGCCTCGACCACGGGGTAGGTCGGCAGCGGGTCCGTCATCGACGTGTAGGGATGCCACAGGTGCTCCCGGTCGAATCCGGGCACGCCAAGATCCGTCCCGCTGGAGGACGCCTTCCGGGTCATCGCGCGGCACAGATTACCGGTCTCACCTGGGATGTTGGGAAGGGACAGGTCCGGCGAGTGTGTCCCAATGTGGTCGTCGCCGGGACGGATCGCCGGGTCCAGTAGATTGCGCGCATGACCGAGGACCTTCTCACCCGCGCTGGCCGTCAGGTCCTCGAGGGAGGCGACGGCCTCGGCTATGCGGACCTGGTCGAGCTGCTGCACCTTCCGGACGCGGAGATCCCCGCCCTCCTCGAGCTCGCCCACGACGTCCGGATGCGGTGGTGCGGACCAGAGATCGAGGTCGAGGGCATCGTCTCGCTCAAGACCGGCGGCTGTCCCGAGGACTGCCACTTCTGCAGCCAGTCGGGCCAGTTCACCTCGCCGGTGCGAGCGGTCTGGCTCAACATCCCCGAGCTCGTCGGGGCGGCCAAGCAGACCGCAGCGACCGGAGCCAGCGAGTTCTGCATCGTGGCGGCCGTTCGCGGGCCCGATACGCGCCTGATGTCCCAAGTACGCGAGGGGATCCGCGCCATCCAGGCCGAGGTCGACATCAACATCGCCTGCTCGCTCGGCATGCTGACCCAGGCGCAGGTGGACGAGCTCGTCGCGATGGGTGTGCATCGCTACAACCACAATCTGGAGTCGGCGAAGTCGTACTTCCCCGAGGTCGCCACCACTCACAGCTGGGACGAGCGCTGGACCACCTGCGAGATGGTCCGCGCGGCCGGCATGGAGCTGTGCTGCGGCGGAATCGTCGGCATGGGGGAGACGCTCGAACAGCGCGCCGAGCTCGCCACGCAGCTCGCCGAGCTGCGACCCCACGAGGTGCCCCTCAACTTCCTCAACCCGCGGCCGGGCACTCCGTTCGCCGACCTGCCGGTGCTGGAGTCGGCCGACGCCTTGCGGACGATCGCGGCGTTCCGGCTGGCGCTGCCGCGCACGATCCTGCGCTACGCCGGCGGTCGCGAGATCACGCTCGGCGACCTCGGCACGCGGGAGGGTCTGCTCGGCGGGATCAACGCCGTCATCGTCGGCAACTACCTCACGACGCTTGGCCGCGATCCGAAGGACGATCTGGAACTCCTCGACGAGCTCCAGATGCCGATCAAGGAGCTGTCGAAGACGTTGTGAGCGGGCCCTACTGCGACCGCTGCGGCGAGCCCGTCGAGGCCGGCGGGCACGACCGCTGCCAGGCGGGTCGCGAGCTCGAACCGCCACGTTTCTGCCCGGCCTGCCGACGCCGCATGAAGGTCCAGGTTCTCCCACGCGGCTGGGTCGCCCGCTGCGTCGAACACGGCGAGACGACGCAGTCGTGACTGGCAGCGGCGACATGAGAATCGACATCGTGGGGGTCATGGCTCCCGCGATGTCGATTCTCCGGTCGGCGGGACGGAATGCGGGGCCTACGACCTCGGTTGCCGACTGACGTAAGCCCGCGTACGAAGGAGCGATTTGTGGCTGACAGCCCGCTCACCACGCTCAACAACGGCATCCAGATCCCCCAGCTCGGCTTCGGGGTCTGGCGGGTCTCCAACGAGGACTCCATCCCGGCGGTGACCAAGGCGCTCGAGGTCGGATATCGACACATCGACACGGCGGCGCTCTATCGCAACGAGGAGGGCGTCGGCCAAGCGATCCGCGCGTCCGGCGTCCCACGTGAGGAGATCTTCGTCACGACCAAGCTCTGGCCGACCGGCTTCGGTCGCGAGACCGCGCTGGCCGGCTTCGAAGCGAGCCTCAAGCGGCTCGACATGGAGTACGTCGACCTGTTCTTGCTGCATTGGCCGGCGCCGGGGCGCGACCTGTACGTCGAGACCTGGCAGGCGCTCCAGAAGCTGCTCGCCGACGACCGAGTCCGGGCCCTTGGCGTCTCCAACTTCGCCGCCGCCCACCTGCGCCGCCTGGTCGACGGGACCGACACAACGCCGGTGCTCAACCAGGTCGAGCTGCATCCGACACTCACCCAAGCCGATCTGCGCGAGACGCATCGCGAGCTCGGCATCGCGACCGAGGCGTGGAGCCCGCTCGGCCAGTCCGAGGACCTGCGGCACCCGACGATTCGGCAGATCGCCGCGCGGGTCGGCCGGACGCCCGCTCAGGTCGTGATCCGGTGGCATCTGCAGGCCGGCAACGTGGTGATCCCGAAGTCGACGACGCCGGCTCGGATCGAGGAGAACGTCGACGTCTTCGGCTTCGAGCTCTCGCCCGAGGACGTCGAGGCGATCGAGGCACTGGACGCCGGCAACCGGCTCGGACCAGATCCTGAGCACTTCGACGGCTGATTGAAGGCATCCGGCCCATAGCGAGTCAGGGCACTTGGAGTTACGGTGCCAACGTGAGATTTCGTGCGTTAGCCGTCGCCTGTGTCGCAACCCTGGCGGTCGGCCCGGCCTTGACCGCCCCCACCGCATCAGCCGTCACCGTCTCGCCGGCATCCGCTGCCGGCTCGTCAGCGGCGAAACCCGACCGGGGGCTGCCGATCATCCGAGGCAGCGTCGGGCCCGGCTTCACCATCAGTGTGAGCCGGCACCAAGCGCCACCGGGTCGCTACCGGCTGATCGTGCGCGACATGGGATCCGGGCACAACTGGCACATCCGTGGACCGGGCGACGTCAACCGTCGGACCGGCGTTCCGTTCACCGGACGTCGCGAGTTCACGGTCCGCCTTCGCGTCGGGACCTACCGGATCGTCTGCGATCCGCATTCGTCGCAGATGCGTACGCGAATCGTGGTCGGCTGACGCAGCTCGGAGACGTCGTCAGCTCGGGCCGTGCAGCCAGGGGTCCTTGAGGTCGTAGAAGGACGGCTCGCCGATGCTGAGGGAGGTCATCTCCTCCATCGCGGCCCGGACCTCCGCCGGCGGCTCCTTCTGCTCGCCTTCGCGGGCCGCCGCCTCGGAGGTGAAGTAGATCGCCGTCGTGAACCCGCCGTCCGCGTGCTCCACGCTGAGGCTGCCCAAGATGTCGGGCCGGAAGGCCTGCCATACCTCGGGATCCTGGTTCATCAGCTCACGGGCGCGCGCAGGGTTGCTGGAGCGGCCCTGGATGACCTGGACGAAGCCGGCGGTATCCGGATCGCCGACCATGTCCGCCTCCACCTGGACGCTGTCGTGGAAGGCCACGTCCCCGGAGTACAGCCGGGACGTCTCGGCCCACCATTTGTCCTGCTCCGGGCGCTCGCTGTTGCGCTGCGCGTGGGCTTCGGACTCGAACCGGACCAAGGCGATGGACCGGCCGTCGTCGGTGATACCACCAGTCGTTCCCAGCCAGCCCTCGGCTTGTGGCGCCTGATCCCTGACCCATTGGTCGACGGCCGCCTTCAGCCGGCCCGCGTCGGCGACAGTTCCCTGGATGACCTGGACGAACATGACCTTCTCCTCGGTGGTCCGACGGATGTCGCGAGTCGTCACAGGCACTCCCGACGTTACTGCGGATGCCGCGGCCTCACCAGGTGGCGCGTACCTCGCGCTCCCGGATCGCATGTTCGTCGGTTCGGCTGTCGTACCGCCAGAAATCGCGCAGCCACATGGCGGTGGCGGTGACCCCGATCAGGCAGAGCACGCCACCGGACACGATCGACGTCCGGACCGTCGTCAGGTCGGCCACCACGCCTGAGCGGACCTGACCGCCGAGCGGGCCGAGCTGATAGGAGAGCATCTCGATGCCGGCGAGCCGGCCCCGCATCTCGTCCGGGATCGTCTGGTTCCAGATCACCGCGCGGAACAACGCCGAGATCATGTCGGCGGCGCCGGCGACGACGAAGCAGCCAATCGCGAGCCAGATGTTAGGCGCCAGACCGGCGACCCCTACGGCCGCGCCCCAGGCCAGGCAGGCGACGACGACCGCCCGGCCCTGCCGGTGCACCCGGCCGACCCAGCCGCTGGTCAGGGTCACGGCAGCGGCCCCGATCCCTTCGGCGCTGTAGAGGAGCCCGAGCAGCTGCGGCTGGCCGAACACGTCAGTGGCGAACGCGGGGAACAGCACGATCGGCATCGCCATGAACATGCCCACGATGTCGACGAGGTAGGTCCCGAGCAGGTCGCGGCGGCGTACGGCGTAGCGCAGACCGTCGGCCATCATGCGGAGGCTCGGCGCGGTCCGCTGGCCGTGGGAGGGGTACGCGGCCAGGAACAGGGACAGCACGGTCGCGAGCAACAGCCCGCCGAGGTCGACCGTGTACGCCCAGGCGACTCCGGCCGACGCGACGAGCACGCCACCGAGTGCCGGGCCGACCAGCTGGCCGAGCTGCCTGGTCAGCGAGCTCAGTGAGACGGCGGCGGGGATGTCGGCATGCGCGACCACCCGGATGAGCAAGGCTTCCCGGCTCGGTCGCTGCAACGCCGTCGCGGAGACGAGCAGAGCACCGCAGACGTAGATCACCCACAGTCGCGGCTCGGCCAGATTCGCATTGCCGACGAGGGCCGCGGCGACCAGCACCTGGATCACGCCGGTCGCGGAGAGCAGCTTGCGCCGGTCGACGAGGTCGGCGAGGGCACCGCCGTACAGCCCGAAGCCGATGAGCGGAACGACGACGACCAGACCCATCGCCCCGACCGCGAAGTTCGACCCGGTCAGGTCGTACAGCTGGAAGGGCAGGACGACGAGACCGACCCACTGGCCGAGGTAGAAGACGGTGTTCGCCACGAGCAGGATGCGGAAGTCCCGGGATCGCCGCCACGGCGTCAGGTCGACCTTCAGGCCGGCGAGCCTGGCGCGCCACCTCGATGCCACGCGGTCATCGTGGCACCACCGCGACCCGGGAGGCGACCGGATTGACGGCGGCCGCCGTGAGGGCAGCGGTCAGGGCCGGATCGCCGCGATCGCCGAGCGGATGCGCTTGGCCGACACCGGCCGCTGCGTCCCGAGCGCCTGGGCGAAGAGGCTGACGCGCAGCTCCTCGATCGCCCATCGCACGTCGAGAACGTCGTCGTCGTGCCGTCGATGCTCCGGGAGTCCGTCGACCAGCCGGTCGTAGTCGTCCTCGACCCCCTGGACCTCCAGCATGCGCTGGTCGTCTCGTTCCGGATCGGCGGTGAGCCGGTCGAGCCGCCGCAGCATGGCGCGGAGGAAGCGAGGCAGCTGAGCCAGCCAGGACCGGCCGGTATCGGAGACGAAACCGTCGTGGACCAGCCAGGACAGCTGCGCCCGCATGTCCTCGACGACGTCCTCCGCGCCGCTCGCCAGGTCGTCCAGCCGGCGGCGTACGGTCGCGGCCAGATCGAGAATCTCCGCGACCGTGGACGTGATCTCGAAGGCCACGTCGTGCAGGTCGGCCCGTACGGCGTCGCGCAGCTTCGCGAACTCGCCGGCGTCCCAGGCGACTCCGCCGTTGCGCTGCACCAGGTCGTCGACCGCGGCCGCCGCACAGTCGTCGAGGAGCGCCGGCACCGACGGATAGGGGCTGCCCGAAAGCGCCAGCTTAGCGCGGTTGCCGAGTCGCCGAGCGATCGCGGCGGCGGGTGAACCGGTCGACAGCAACAACAGCCGCCGGGTGCCGCGACGCATCGCCTGCCGCTGCTCCTGCGGGCTTTCGAGGACGCGTACCGCGACCCGGTCGCCCTCGTCGATCAGCGCCGGATAGCCGTGGACCGACTGCCGGCCGCGGCGTGCGGTCACCTCGCGGGGCAGCGTCTCGATCTCCCACGTCCGCATGCCCGGGTGCTCGACCGGCGCGGCCGCGTCGGACAGGGCGTCGCGGAGCCGGGGCCGAAGCTGCTCGCGCAGCCGGTCGAGGTCCTTGCCCTCGGCCACGACCTCGTCGCCGTCGAGCACCCGGAACCCGACCCGCAGATGGTCGGGCAGCTTGCCGGCGTCGAACGCCTCCGGCGGCACGTCGATCCCGGTGAGCCGGCGCAGCCGCGTCGCGACCGCGGCCGGAAGCGGCCCGGAGCCCGGGTCGAGCTGTTCGACGACGGCCTTGGCGTGGTCAGGCGCGGGGACGAACTGGCGGCGCCACTGCTTGGGCAGCGACCGGATCAACGCCGTGACGAGCTCCTCCCGGCGGCCTGGCACCTGCCACCAGAAGTCGTCGGCGTCGAGCTGGTTGAGCTGCGCCAGCGGCACGTCGACGGTGACCCCGTCACGTGCCGAGCCCGGGTCGAAGACGTACGACAGCGGCATCGAGATGTCGTCATGTCGCCATTCGTCGGGGAACGACTCCTCGTCGACCGGCTCCGCCTCGGCCCGGGTCACCAGTGCCCGCTCGAAGTCGAGGCGAGAGGGATCCTCGCGACGCACTCGCTTCCACCAGGTGTCGAAGTGGGCCGCCGACACGACCTCGTCGCCGATCCGCTCGTCGTAGAACTCGAACAGCGTCTCGTCGTCGACCCGCAGGTCACGGCGCCGGATCCGATCCTCGAGGTCCTCGACCTCGTCGAGCAGCTCGCGGTTGGCGTGGAAGAACCGATGCCGGGTCTGCCAGTCGCCCTCAACAAGCGCGTGCCGGATGAACAGCTCACGACACAGCTCCGGGTCGATCTTGCTGTAGGTCACGGGCCGCCGCTCGGCGAGCGGGACGCCGTAGAGTGTCACCTTCTCGTACGCCATCACGGCGCCGCGTTTGCGCTCCCAGTGCGGCTCGCTGTAGGTCCGCTTCACCAGGTGACCGGCCTGCGCCTCGACCCATGCCGGGTCGACTCGGGCGTTCTCCCGGGCCCACAGGCGCGAGGTCTCGACCAGCTCGGCGGCGACCACCCAGGCGGGCGGCTTCCGGAACAGTCCGGAGCCGGGGAAGATCGCGAATCGGGCGCCGCGTGCGCCGAGGTAGTCGCGCGTCTCCGGATCGCGCAGCCCGACATGCGACAACAGGCCGGCCAGCATGGATTTGGTGACCTCGACACTCGGCGCGGCGGTCGCATCGCGGCGCAGCCCCAGGTCACGGCAGATCTGCACCAGCTGCGCGTGGACGTCCTGCCACTCCCGTACACGCAGGTAGTGCAGGAACTCGTCGCGGCACATCCGGCGGAACTGGTTGCCAGACAGCTCGCGACGCCGTTCGCGCAAGTAGTTCCACAGACTCAGGTACGCCGCGAAGTCCGACTCCGGATCGGCGAACCGGGCGTGCTGCGCGTCGGCCGCCTGCTCCCGGTCGACCGGCCGCTCCCGCGGATCCTGGATCGACAGGGCCGAGACGATGATCAGCACCTCCCGCAGGGCGCCGTTGCGGTCGGCCTCGAGCACCATCCGGCCGAGCCGGGGATCGAGCGGCAGGCGGGCCAGCCGCTTGCCGATCTTGGTCAGCCGGTTCGGGCGGTCCCGCCGCTGCTCGGTCGACACCGCGCCGAGCTCGACCAGCAGGTCGATCCCGGCTCGGACGTTGCGCCGGTCCGGCGGGTCGAGGAACGGGAAGTCGGCGAGGTCGCCGAGCCCCAGGTCGATCATGGCGAGCAGCACGGACGCCAGGTTGGTGCGCAGGATCTCCGGCTCGGTGAACGTCGGGCGACTCTCGTAGTCCTCCTCGCTGTAGAGCCGGAGGCAGATGCCGTCGGAGGTACGGCCGCAGCGGCCGGCGCGCTGGTCGGCCGACGCCTGCGACACCGGCTCGATCGGCAGGCGCTGCACCTTGAGCCGCTGGCTGTAGCGGGAGATCCGGGCCGTACCGGGGTCGACAACGTAGCGGATGCCCGGCACGGTCAGGGACGTCTCCGCGATGTTGGTCGCCAGCACGATCCGGCGGCCGCGATGGCGCTGGAAGACCCGGTGCTGCTCGGCCGCCGACAGCCGGGCGTACAGCGGGAGCACCTCGGTGTCACGGAGACCGCGCGACTCGAGCGCGTCGGCGGCGTCGCGGATCTCCCGCTCGCCGGAGCAGAAGACCAGGATGTCGCCGGGTCCCTCGGCCACCAGCTCGTTGACTGCATCAACAATTCCTGTGGTCTGGTCGCGCTCCACTTCCGAGTGTCGATCCGGATCGACCAACGGCCGGTAGCGCAGCTCGACCGGGTAGGTCCGGCCGGACACCTCGACGATCGGCGCGTCGTTGAAGTGGGCCGCGAACCGTTCCGGGTCGATCGTCGCGGACGTGATGATCAGCTTCAGGTCCGGCCGACGGGGGAGCAGCCGTTTGAGGTAGCCCAGGATGAAGTCGATGTTGAGCCCGCGCTCGTGGGCCTCGTCGACGATGATCACCTCGTACGCCCGGAGCATCCGGTCGCGCTGGATCTCGTTCAGCAGGATGCCGTCGGTCATGACCTTGATCCGGGTCTGCTCGCCGACCCGCTCGGTGAAGCGCACCTGGAAGCCGACGGTCTCGCCGATCGACTCGCCCAGCTCCTCGGCGATCCGTTCCGCGACGGTTCGGGCGGCCAGCCGGCGCGGCTGCGTGTGGCCGATCCTGCCGCGTACGCCGTATCCGAGGTCGAGACAGATCTTGGGTAGCTGGGTGGTCTTGCCGGAGCCGGTCGCGCCGGTGATCACGACGACCTGGTGATCACGGATCGCTTCGCCGATCTCGTCCCGCCGGGCACTGATCGGCAGCTCGGCGGGGAAGCGAATCGGTCGCCGCCCCCGCTGGACGTGACGTTTCTGCGGCTCGGCGCGGGTGTTCACGGGAGAAACGTCACCCTCAGCGTTGGGTGTCCGCGACACCGCGGTCAGGCTCCACGAGGTCGTCCTTGGCACCGCGCGCCGGTACGACGACGACGGGACAGCTTGCATGCCGGATGACCTGGTCGGTCACGGATCCGAGGCCCAGGCCGGCGAAGCCGCCGCGGCCGCGCCGCGAGACCACCAGCAGGTCCGCGCCCGCGGACGCCTCGACGAGGCGTCGGGCCGGTGCGCCGTGGACGACGTGCACGACGACGTCCTCGCCAGGGGTCAACCCGCCTGCCTCGACATCTCGGGTCAGCGCCTTCCGGACGGCTTCCTCGTAGTCGCGCATCGGCGGCACGTATCCGGGCTCCCAGCTTTCGGGCCGCGGCGCGCTTGACATCACCCAGGTCCGCACGACATGCAGCGGCTGCCCGAACCGCTGGGCCAAATCGACCCCGCACTTCAGCGCCGCGGCGGCGTGTGCCGAGCCGTCATGGCCCACGAGAATGCCGCCATCGACCACGAGGGTTTCGGCCACGGTGTCCACCGGACCCATCGTACGGGCGAAGCGACCCCTAGCCTGTGAAAGTGATCCGACGTCGCGTGGTCGTGTGGGGCCGGGTGCAGGGCGTGTTCTTCCGCGACAGCTGCCGCCAGGAGGCGAGCCGGCACGGTGTCGCAGGCTGGGTGTGCAACCGACCCGACGGCGCGGTCGAAGCCATCTTCGAGGGCGCGCCCGACGCTGTCGACGCACTGTGCCGCTGGTGTGCGACCGGACCGCCACACGCCCTGGTGGATCGGATCGACGTGACGGACGAGCCACCCCGGGACGATTCCGGCTTCCGCATCGTTTCCCACGCGCCGGATTAGGCGCCTACCCGGTCAACTGCTCGGCGAGGCCGTGCAAGTCGCCGAGAACCCAGAGGTCGGCGATCCGGCCTTCGGAGAATGTGAAGAACGCGACGCCCGTCCAGGACACCCGCCGCCCCGTCGCCGGGAACCCGAGGAGCGGGCCGCGATGGAGGCCGAAGACGTCATGCGAGCCACGACCTGCTCGGCTTCGGCCACCAGCCCCTCGATGTCGCAGCGATAATCCGCGAGCGCCGACGTGACTTCGCGTACGTAGCTGGCGAACTCCGCATGCCCGGTCAGCTCCACCCCCAGTGATCCACGGAACACCACGTCGGTCGTGAGTACGTCGGGCATCGCGGTCAGGTCGGCGCGATTCCAGATCTCGTCGTAGAAGCGGCGTACCTGCTGCTTGTGACGCTCGAGGTCGTCCACGTCAGCCGAGGTCTCGCCGCACGACGACGCGGGCCGGGCTCGGCCGCCGGACCTCGTGGAATCCGGCGGCGAGAAACAGCGACAGTGTGCCGTGATAGAGCTCGGCGCTGGACACCCGATCCTTGACGGCGACGTCGACGGGGTAGCCCTCGACGACGGCGCCGCCCTGCGCCTCTGCGTGCCGCACCGCACCGGCCAGGAGCTCGTGGGTGACGCCCTGGCGCCGCTGTCCTGGCGGGACGACGAAACACGTGATCGCCCACAGTCCGGCCGGGTCGTCCGAGCCCTTCGGAGCTGCCGAGTTGGGCGAGGTGAGGAGGCGGGCGAACTCCGGCTTGGGCGCCACCTGGCACCAGCCGACCGGCTCGCCGGCGAGGTAGGCCAACACTCCCGGCGCGACCCTCGCCTGCTCGATCTGGGCGCCCAGCCGTTCCTTGAGCGACGCCGACGTGGCCTCCGACCAGGCCCGGCCACGCAGCAAGAAGTACTGGCACCAGCACCTCGACGGGTCGCCCCGGGTGCCCATCACTCGCACCACGTCGTCCCACCGATCGGGGGTGGCGGGTCGGACGGTCAGGTCGGCCATGACCACATCTTGGCGTACGGAAACGACACTGGCCCCGCTCCCGTGCAGCGAGGCCAGTGGTCTCGGTGGTCGATCGAACCTGGTCAGTCAGCGTCGGTCGCCTCGAGGGCAGTCGGCTCGGTCGTCTGGATCTCAACCTTGCGCGGACCCTCGCCGACGGCGTTGGCGCCCTTGACCCGGACGGTCAGCAGACCCTTGTCATAGGTCGCCTCGACGTCGTCGGCCGTCACACCTTCGGGCAGCCAGAACACCCGGCGGAACGCGCCATAGCGCACCTCGCGCACGAAGACCGTGCCCGAGTCGTCCTTGCGGTCGTCGCGCCGCTCGCCGCTCACGACGAGCCGGCGGCCGTCGACCTCGACGTTGACGTCATTCGCGGCGTCGACACCGGGCAGCTCGACGGTCAGGACGACGTCCTCACCGTCCTTGCTGACCTCGACTGGCGGCACGAGGCCGGAGGCCGGCTGTGTGAGCCCGCCCCACGAACGCCGGAACGCCCGCTCGAGCTCGTGGTCGAGCCGGGCCAACGTGCCATAGGGGTCCCATGTCCTCAGCAACATGGATCGTCACCTACCTCATCTGGTGGTCCGGGCGAGCCCGGATCCGTCGTCTTCGATTAGCACTCTCTACAACAGAGTGCTAACGGTCGGCATTCCCAGGGCAGCCGGCACCTTTCGCCGTTCGCGTTGGCGATCGTGCCTAGAGCAGGCGCAGCTGCTCCGGTTGCGGCTCGCCGGCCGATTCCGGCAAGACCGGTGAATCGGGCTGGCGAGTGTGCATCGGCGGCCGGGTGCCGATGCCGTAGCGAACCGCGGCCTCCCGTACCTGTGCCGCGACGTCGTGCTGATAGGACTTCGGCGCGTACGCCCCGCGCCCGTAGAGCCGTGAATAGGCGGGGACCAGCTCCGGATGCTCCCGCGACAGCCACGCCAGGAACCACTCCCGGGCTCCCGACCGCAGGTGGAGCACCAGCGGCGTGACGCTTCTCGCCCCGGCCTCGGCGATCTCGCGCACGGTCCGGTCGAGCTGCTGGGGCGAGTCGGTGAGGTAGGGCAGGATCGGCGCCATCAGCACGCCGCACCCGATGCCGGCGTCGGTCAGCCGCCGGCAGGCGTCCAGCCGGGCCCGCGGGCTGGGAGTGCCGGACTCGACCTGGCGCCACAGCCGGGAGTCGATCGATCCGATCGACAGGTTGACGCTGACGTCGGTCACCTCCGCGGCGGAGCGGAGCAAGTCGAGGTCGCGAAGGATCAGCGTGCCCTTGGTCAGGATCGAGAACGGATTCCGCGCGTCGCGCAGCGCCGTGATGATGCCGGGCATCAGCCGATAGCGGCCCTCGGCCCGCTGGTAGGGGTCGGTGTTGGTGCCCATCGCGATGTGCTCGCCGGCCCATGTGGGACGGGCCAGCTCCTTGCGTAGCAGCTCCGGCGCGTTGACCTTGACGATGATCCGCGAGTCGAAGTCGCGACCGGCGTCGAGGTCGAGGTAGGTGTGCGTTTTGCGGGCGAAGCAGTTGTGGCTCACCACACCGTCGGCGATGAAGTCGCCGGTGCCGGTCGTGATGTCGTAGAGCTGCTGGGTGCCTTCGAGCGCCTCCATCGACACGACCTCGAGCAGCGCCGTCGCCGGAATCGCCATCCCCGGTATGGGCTGGTCGATCCGGCGCCCCGGCCCGACGACGCGGTCTCCGACGGCGAGTCCGGACCGGCCGATCGGGATCACGCCGCGGCCGCGGACGTAGCGCCAGCCGTCGTCGGTCAGGAACTGGTGGTCGCCGCTCGCTATCAGCTCGGTGCCGTCCTCCAGCCGGATCCGATGGGCCGGCTTCGTGACCGACCAGTGCGCGAAGACGGTCGTCGGCACGTAGCGCCGCTGCTGGGCGTCGCGACGGGTGCCGAAGACCTGGTCGCCGACCTGCAGCTCGGCAAGCCGCCGGGTCCGGCCGTCGACCATGAGGATGCGGGTGTCGCCGTCGAGACAGTAGGTGCAGGCGTGGGTGCAGCCGCGGTAGGGATTGATCGTCCAGTGGAACGGCATCCGCGAGGCACTGGGGACGCGGTTGACGATCGAACGAGCGCGTACCTCGTAGAACTCCATCCCGGCGAACTCGGGCGTGTCGAACGTCCGCAGCGCGACCTCGGTGCCGAACAAACCCGCCTGTTCGGCGCCCTGATGTCGCAGACTGTCCCACCGCATGGAGGTAGTCTATCGAACATATGTTCGAGGACGGTAGCGATGATGCGGCGAAAATCCGAGCGGGTCGGCGCCATCCCACGGTCAGGCGCCACGATCCTCCACGCTGACCTCGACGCCTTCTACGCCTCCGTCGAGCAGCGCGACGACCCGAGCCTGCGGGGGCGGCCGGTCATCGTGGGCATGGGCGTCGTGCTGGCCGCCAGCTACGAGGCGAAGGCCTTCGGCGTCAAGACGGCGATGGGTGGCCGGGAGGCGAAGCGACTGTGCCCGCGCGCGATCGTCGTACGGCCCCGGATGTCGGCGTACTCCGAGGCCAGCAAGGCGGTGTTCGAGGTCTTCGAGGACACCACGCCGCTGGTCGAGGGGTTGTCGATCGACGAGGCCTTCCTCGACGTGGGTGGTTTGCGGCGACTGTTCGGCTCGCCGGAGCAGATCGCGGCCCGGCTGCGACGAGACGTCCTCGAGCGCGTCGGGCTGGCGTTGACCGTCGGCGTGGCGCGGACCAAGTTCCTCGCCAAGGTCGCGAGCGCCGTGGCGAAGCCGGACGGACTGTTGCTCGTCCCCCCGGCCGACGAGCTCGCCTTCCTGCACGCCCTGCCGGTCGAGCGCCTGTGGGGCGTCGGTGCGAAGACGTCGCACAAGCTTCGCCAACGCGGGATCACGATGGTTCGCGACGTCGCCCTGCTCGGCGAGCCGGCCCTGGTCGCCATGCTCGGCCCGGCGTCGGCTCGGCATCTGTACGCGCTCGCGCACAACCGCGACCCGCGACCTGTCGAGGTGGGACGCCGCCGCCGCTCGATGGGCGCCCAGCGTGCGTTAGGCACGCGGGCCAAGACGCCGGCGGAGATCGACGGCTACCTCATGGGACTGGTCGACAAGCTGACCAGGCGGCTGCGCGGGGCGCATCGGGTGTGCCGGACGGTGATCCTGCGGATGCGCTTCGACGACTTCGAGCGCGCGACCCGCTCCCACACGCTGCCGGAGGCCACCTGCGACACCGGGCCGATCATGACGACGGCCCGGCGACTGCTGCGGGCCTCGATGCCGCTGATTCACGATCGGGGTCTGAGCCTCGTCGGCGTGACCCTCACCAACCTCGACGACGACACGGCGATCCAGCTCACGCTGCCACTCGATCGCCGGGAGCCGGCCGCCCTCGATGGCGCTCTCGACCGGGTACGGGATCGCTTCGGCTCGGCCGCGATCACCCGCGGCGTACTGGTGGGTCGTGGCGAGGGACTGTCGGTGCCGCTGCTGCCGGACTGAGGCGTACGCTCGGCTCGATGGAGCTCACCAAGTACACCCATTCCTGCGTACGTATCACCGACGGCGACCGCGGGCTGGTGATCGATCCCGGTGCGTTCTCCGAGGTCGCGACGGCACTCGACGGCATCCATGCCGTACTCGTGACGCACGAGCATCCCGACCACGTGGATGTCGACGCCATCCTCGACGCGGCCACGGCCGATCCCGACCTGCGGGTGTGGGCGCCGGCGCCGGTCGCCGGGATGCTGGCCAGCCTCGGCGAGCGGGTGACGACGGTCATCCCGGGCGAGACCCTGACCGCCGGCGGGCTCGACGTCCAGGTCGTCGGCGGCCAGCACGCGCTGATCCACCGCTCCATGCCCATCGTCGTCAACGTCGGCTACCTGGTCGAGGGCGCGGTCTATCACCCGGGCGACTCGCTCGACGTCCCGACGTCACCGGTGTCGACCCTGCTCGTCCCGATCCACGCACCCTGGTCGAAGACCGCCGAAGTGCTCGACTTCCTGATCGCGGTCCGGCCGCGGCAGGCGTACGCGATCCACGACGCGCTGCTGTCCAACGCCGGGCTGGGTCTTGTCGCGGCCCTCCTCGACCGGATCGCCACGATGTACGCAGTGAGCTATCGCCGGCTGACCTCAGGGGAATCGGTCTCCGTCTGACGCCGATCTGAAGCCGAAGTGAATCCGGCACCGGGTGGAGTAGGGCTGGTCAAGATCAGCCACACACACTCGGGAAGCAGTCTCATGACACGTCATCGTCACCGTACGGACCGCCGCCCGCACCCCAACGGCCAGAACTCGCGTCAGCTCGGCCCGCTGGCGACGGTGGCCGTCTCGTTCGCCATCGCCGTCGGTCTCATCGCCGCCAGCGGCATCATCGCCCTCGCGCTCCCGATCGGCGGCTGACACCGTCCGGCGGCCCGTTCGACCGCTCTGCACGGCTCGTGCATCCCACGGGATCAGGCCGAGCTGGACGCCCGCCACAGGTCGACGCCGGAGTCGACGGCGTACTGGTCGATCAGCCGGAGCTCCTCGTCGGAGAAGTCGAGCCGGTCGAGGGCGTCGAGGTTCTCGTCGAGCTGGGTGACACTGCTGGCGCCGATGACCAGCGACGTCATGCGCGGATCGCGCAACGCCCAGGCGAGCGCCATCTGAGCCAGCGACTGCCCTCGGGCCTCGGCCAAGGCCTGCAGGCCACGCAGCCGCTCGGCCAGCTCGTCGTCGAGCCGGCTGGTGTCGATCGTGTTCGACGCGCGGGTGGCCCGGGACCCCTCGGGTATGCCTTCGATGTACTTGCCGGTCAGCAGGCCCTGCGCCAAGACGGTGAATCCGATGCAGCCCGCGCCGACGTCCTCGAGCACGTCGAGCAACTCCGGCTCGATCCAGCGGTTGAGCATCGAGTACGACGGCTGGTGGATGAGCAAGGGGGTGCCGAGCTCGGCCAGGATCGCCGCCGCCTCGCGCGTCCGCTCGGGACCGTAGGACGAGATCCCCACGTACAGCGCCTTGCCCTGCCGTACCGCCGAGTCGAGAGCGCCCATCGTCTCCTCGAGCGGCGTGTGCGGATCGAACCGGTGGCTGTAGAAGATGTCGACGTAGTCGACGCCGATCCGCTGCAGTGACTCGTCGAGGCTCGCCAGCAGATACTTGCGGGAGCCGAGGTCGCCGTACGGGCCGGGCCACATGTCCCAGCCGGCCTTGGTGGAGACGACGAGCTCGTTGCGGTAGGGCGCCAGGTCCTCCCGCATGATGCGGCCGAAGTTGGCCTCCGCAGCACCGTAAGGCGGTCCGTAGTTGTTGGCCAGGTCGAAGTGGGTGACGCCGCGATCGAAGGCGCGATGCACGATGGCGCGCTGGGTCTCCATCAGCCGGTCGTCACCGAAGTTGTGCCAGAGCCCGAGCGACAGGGGCGGCAGCTTGAGTCCACTGCGTCCGCAGCGTCGGTAGGTCATCGACTTGTAACGATCGTCCGCGGCGAGGTACGTCATGGGCCCCAGTCTGCCGGTCCGCGCCGACGCGACGAGACCGGGCCGGATGGTGGTCTGCCAGAGTGTGGAGCCATGACCGACATGCGCTGGGGCGCCTGGGGCGTCGAGGCCGATCGGCTGACTCTCTCGGACCAGGTGCTCGACCGGCTCCGTCAAGGTTTGGGCGTCACACCGGGCAAGCGGCCGACGGTGCCGGAGTCCGAGGTCGCGATGCCGGAGTCCGCGCTGTCGCCGGCCGCGTACGACGCGTTCGCCGCTCGGGTCGGAGCGGATCACGTCCACACGGACCGCGACGGCCGGCTGCTCCATGCCGGAGGCAAGAGCACGATCGACCTGTGGCGGCGCCGAAGCGGCGACGCCCACGACGCACCCGACGCCGTGATCGTGCCGGGCAGCCACGACGAGGTCGTCGAAGTGCTCCGCGTCGCGACCGATCATGCGATCGCGGTCGTCCCGTTCGGCGGTGGCACGAGCGTCGTCGGCGGCGTCGAACCCGAGCGCGGCGAATTCGACGCCGTCGTTGCCCTGGACCTCCGACGCCTGAATCGGCTGCTCGACATCGACGACGTGTCGATGACCGCGCGGCTCGAGCCCGGGCTCCGCGGATCCGAGGCGGAGGAGCGGCTGGCCGAACGCGGCCTGACCCTTGGACATTTCCCGCAGAGCTTCGAGTACGCGAGCATCGGCGGCTTCGCCGCGACCCGGTCGGCCGGCCAGGCGTCGTCGGGGTACGGCCGGTTCGACGATCTCGTCATGGCGCTGCGCGTCGCGACGCCGGCCGGCACGTTGGACCTGGGGCGGGCTCCGGCGTCGGCCGCTGGGCCTGACCTGCGACAGCTCTTCGTCGGCTCCGAAGGGGTGCTCGGCGTCATCACCGAGCTGACGCTGCGGGTTCGGCCGCGGCCGGCGGCCCGGCACGACGCGGTGTGGCAGTTCGCCGACTTCGCGACCGGGACCGACGCGGTCCGGCGGCTGGCGCAGTCCGGATCGCTCGCGACCGTCACCCGGCTGTCGGACGAGGCCGAGACCGCGGTCAATCTCGCGATGGGCGGTGCGGCCGGATCGGCGAGCCCGGCGGCCGCTGACGGTTGTCTGCTGATCGTGTGCCACGAAGGCGATGCGGCGACCGTCGAGGCCGCCCGCGGTGCCACGGGGAGCGGGCTGACCGAGGCAGGCGGCCGGCCGCTCGGGCCCGAGGTCGGGTCGGGCTGGCGATCCGGTCGCTACCAGGGCCCGTACCTCCGCGACGCCTTGCTGGACGCTGGCGCGCAGATCGAGACGCTGGAGACGGCCACCTCCTGGTCCCGGCTCGGCGATCTCTACGTCGCCGTCCGCGACGCGTTGACCGAGTCGCTGACCGCCGTCGGGACGCCGCCACTCGTGCTGTGCCACATCTCGCACGCCTATCCGACCGGGGCGTCGCTCTACTTCACCGCGGTGGCCAAGGCCGCCGACGACCCGATCGCGCAATGGACCGCTGCCAAGCGATCCGCCGGCGACGCGATCGTGGAGCAGGGAGCCACGATCACGCACCATCACGCCATTGGCCTCGACCATCGCCAGTGGATGGCCGCCGAGGTCGGCCCGCTCGGCCTGGAGGTGCTGCGCGCGGTCAAGGCGACCGTCGACCCCGGCGGCGTCCTCAACCCGGGCAAGCTGATCCCGCCGCCGCACTGACCCCGCCACCGGAGACTTGTCCTTGTGGTTGCCAGGGCGGCGACCACAAGGACAAGTCTTTCGTGGGAGGGCTACCCGACGGGGCGGGTCGTCTCCGGGATGGCGCCGGTGCCGTCGAGAAGACTCGCGCCGACGTCGGCCAGCGCGGTCAGCGCCACCCATTGGGTCCAGGGTCCGCACGATGCCCGCGCCACTCCGAGCGAGGCGAGCTCGGCGAGCGATGGTGAGCCGGGTCCGAGAATCACGCTGACCTTGCGGGTGCCGATCTGTTCGACGAGCCGCCCGATGGTGGCGGCGTCGCTCGTCCCGGGCACGAAGACGCAGTCCGCCCCCACGTCGAGGAACGCCCGCCCGCGAGCGACGGCATCGGCGAAGACCTCGTCGGGATCGCGGTCGCCTGCGAGGAGGTAGGCGTCGGTACGGGCGTTGAGGACGAACGGCACGCCTTCGGCCTCGCCGGCCCGTATCGCCGCGGCCATGGTGTCGACCGACTCGTCGAGCGGCCGCATCTGGTCCTCGATGTTGCCGCCCACAGCGCCCGCGGCGATGGCCTTGCGGACGGTGGCATCGACGTCGCCGTAACCGGCCTCGAGGTCGGCGGTGACGGGGAGGTCGACGGCGCCGGCGATCCGCTCGACGGCGCTGATCATCAGGTCTTGTGGGATCTGCTCACCGTCGGCATAGCCGTATGCGGCGGCGACCGAATGGCTGGCCGTGGCCAGCGCGCGGCAGTCGGGCAGTCCGGCGACCACCTTCGCGCTGGCGACGTCCCAGACGTTGACGAGCACGAGAAGGTCGGCATGTTCGTGGAGGCGGCGCAGTTCGGCGGCCTGGTCGTTGGAAGTCACGTGCGGAGCGTACGGTCGGCCACCGACAATCACGTCGGTCGAGGAAAGCGGCCCACTGGCCTGGCGACAAGCTGTAGGCAACCTGTAGCCGGTGGGTCCACTCGCCGGCCGGTTCGAAGTACAGTCCGCGATGTGGATCTCCATGTGAGCCTGGAGGGCCGCGGTGACCTGACCGCACGGATCTATCGCCAACTGCTGGACGCGATCGTGGACGGACGGCTGCGGGCGGGGGAGCGGCTCCCACCGAGCCGGGAGCTCGCCCACCGACTCGACGTCGCCCGCAACACCGTCGCCGTCGCCTACGAGCGGCTGGTCGCTGAGGGCTTCCTCACCGCCCGGGTGGGCGACGGCACCTACGTCAGCGACGAGGCCCGGGTCGCCACGCAGACCCGACGGGCGCCGAAGGGCACCGATGTCCGGCCGCGCCCGGTCTGGAGCACGTTCTCGGCCGACCCGACCAAGCGCGACCTCGCGTACAACTTCAATGTCGGAGTGCCGGACGCCGGGATGTTTCCGCTGGAGACGTGGCGACGGCTGATCGTACGCAACCTGCGCCTGGCCACGATCGGCTCGGGGCAGTACCGGGACCCGGCCGGACTGCAACGGCTGCGGGACGCGATCGCCCGGTATGCCGGCGTGGCCCGCTCGGTCCGGGCCGGCAGCGACGACGTCGTCGTCACCCACGGGGCGCAGCAGGCCATCGACCTGGTCGGTCGCGTCTTCGTCGAGCCGGGCGCCCTGGTGGCCGTCGAGGAGCCCGGCTACCCGCCGGCGCGGCAGGTGTTCCACACGCTCGGCGCCCGAGTCGTCGGTGTGCCCGTGGATCGCGAGGGACTCGACATCGCGGCGATCCCGGGGGGAGTACGGCTCGTCTACACGACGCCGTCGCACCAGTTCCCGACTGGTGTGCCGATGTCGCTCGCCCGTCGTACCGCTCTCCTGACCTGGGCTCGAGACAATGGCGCCCTGATCATCGAGGATGACTACGACAGCGAGTTCCGCTACTCGACCCGGCCGCTCGAGCCGCTCCAAAGTCTCGATCGCGACGGCCGGGTGATCTACGTCGGCACCTTCTCCAAGACGCTGCTGCCTGTGCTGCGGATGGGCTATCTGGTCGCCCCGGCGTCGCTGCACTCGGCCCTCCTCTACGCCAAGCGGATCGCCGACCGGCACAGCGAGATCTTCACGCAGGCGGCCCTGGCGGACTTCATGGACGAAGGTCTGCTGGCTCGCCACGTACGCAAGGCGACCCGCGTCTACGCCGAGCGTCACGAGCTCGTGGTCGACACGCTGCAGCGCGAGTTCGACGCCTGGCTCGAGGTCGTCCCGGCGTCGGCCGGCCTCCACGTGTGCACTCGGCGGCGACCCGGCGTCGAGATCGACATCGAGGCGGTCATCCACCACGCGGCGGCGTCGGACGTTGCCGTCGAGAGCCTGGCGGGCTACTGCGGCGAGCCAGTAGCGCAGGACGGGCTCGTCATCGGCTACGGCGGCATCGCGACTGAACGGATCGAGCCCGGCTTCGCCCTGCTGCGGAAGACCTTCGAGGCATGCGCATCGCGGTGACGGGGGCCACCGGCCGGCTCGGCTCCCAGATCATCGGACTGCTCGCCGCCCATCGGGCCCACGACGTCGTGGCGGTGTGCCGTCGGAAACCGGACGATCCCAGCCCGGGCACGACCGTGGCGGTGGCCGACTATGCCGATCCGGACGCACTGTGCGAGGCCTTGCGCGACGTCGACACGCTCGTGTTCGTCACGAGCGACGGTGAGGCGCAGCGGCTGCTCCATCACCACCACAATGTCGTACGGGCCGCCGCCGACGCCGGCGTCGGACATGTGGTCGCCCTCAGCAGCCTGGACGCCGACCTGGCGTCGCCGTTCTGCTACGCGGTGACCAATCGGCAGACCGAGCTCATGCTGGCGGCGAGCGGATGCGCCGTCTCGTTCGCCCGCGCGTCCCTCTACACCGAGTTCTTCGGGCACTGGCTGACGGCCGCCCGGGCGTCCGGGGAGATCCGGGTGCCGGCTGGCACGGGGCGGGTCTCGCTGGTCTCGCGAGCCGACGTCGGCCGGGCGATGGCGGCCCTTGCCACGTCGGGTCCGTCCGGAGGCCAGCACGAGCTGACCGGCCCGGACAGCCTCGACCTGGAGGCGATGGCGGCGATCGTGACCGAGACGTTCGGTGTCCCGATCCGCTACGTGGACTTGTCACCGGCCGAGCACCTCGCCGAGATGGCTGACGAGGGCGAGGACGCCTGGTGGATATACGCGTACTCCTCGATGTTCGCCTCGGTACGCGAGCAGCGGTGGGCGCGCACGACCGACGAGGTGGCGAGGCTGACCGGACGGGCTCCGACGTCGCTCGGCGACACGCTCCGGACCTGGCCCGGGTAGCCAGCTGGACGGCCGGCGAAGGGCTGCGTACGCGCCCTAGCGGCTCAGCAGGTCGTTGACCTCGCCGTAGGGGAGTCCGCCGTCGAGGCTGGAGTACGTGCCCGCGCCGAACAGCTCGCTGGCGCCGCGGCGTACGAGGGCATACGCGGCGACGGCGATGCTCGATCCCAGGCTGACCCGGGCCACGCCGAGGTCGCGCAGCTCCGCGACCGACGGCGATCCGGGCCCGACCAGGATGTTGACCGGCGCGTCGATGCCCTCGACGAGCGCCCGGATCGTGTCCGGATCCTTGACGCCGGGGACGAAGACGCCGTCGGCGCCGGCGGCGAGGAAGCCGGCCGCACGGTCGAGCGTCTCGGCCAGCCGACCCGACTCCGGCCCGACCGACAGCAGGTAAGTGTCCGTTCGGGCGTTGATGTACAGCGGTACTCCCATGCCGTCGGCGGCCTCGCGAGCGGCGGCGATCCGGGTCGCCTGATCGGCCGGCTCGCGCAGCGGCTGCTGGCCGTCGTGGGTCGCGTCCTCGATGTTGATGCCGACGGCGCCGGCCTCGATCACCCGGCGGACGGTCTCGCCGACCCCTTCGGCGTCGGACGCGAACCCACTCTCGACGTCCGCGCTCAGCGGCAGGTCGGTCGCCGCGGCGATCTCGCGGACCCGGTCGACAGCGGCGCTTCGCTCCACCCGATCGCCGTCGGCCGTGCCGAGGCTCCAGGCGACCCCGGCGCTGGTCGTCGCGACGGCGGTCGCGCCTGCGGCCTCGACGAGGCGTGTGGTGGCGACGTCCCAGACGTTGGCCAGGCACAGGACGTCGTCGGCTTCGTGCAGTGCCCGGAAAGCTTCGGCGGACGCGACTCTTTGCGGAGGGATCACGGTCATGGCCCCAGTCGACCAGGTCGACGGCCCACATTCTCGCGGGATTCGGACGCGATAGTCATGACCTGGCGGCAGCCGCTCGACAGGAGGAAACTGCTGGTAGGCCACGCGAAGGAGGCCATCATGACCACGAAGACCTGGATGGTGCAGATCCGGCTCGACGAGGAAGCCGACACGACAGCGGCCGAGGCCGTCCTCGACACCGACGGCAAGACCGAGGTACGAGGCCGCGGCCGAAGCCGCCGCAACCCGGCCGATCCGGCCATACCGATGATCGGCGACGAGCTCGCCGCCGCCCGGGCGTTGTCCGACCTCGCACACAATCTGCTCGAGGCCGCCGCCCACGACATCGAGTCTTCGACGCACAAGCCCGCCGAGTTGCAGCTCTAGCGTCCGGCCGGGCTGGCACCGGGCCGCAGGCGACGTGGCAGCCCGGCTACCACGCAGGTGTAGGACAGGCTGATGAGGTCGCGTACCTCCTCGTCGCTGACCCGGCCGCCGAGTCGGACCGCCGCCCAGTGCCGCTCGGCCAAGGGCCGGGCCGCCGACACATCGTCGGGATAGGCCGACCGCAGTTCCAGGATGGTCGCCGGAGGAGCCTTGATCGCGACCCGGCAGCCGCTCCCTAGCCAGCCCGACTCGGTGAGCGGGACCCAGGCGAACACGCGCCCGCCCACCTTGACGGTCAGCAGGTCGTCGCCGAACGGGTAGTCCTCTGTCGCCCGGCCGTACGCCAGCGCCGCCTGGATCAGCTCGTCGCGCGTCATGGCGTCCGCCGGCGTCTCCTAAGGAGAGTCGGCCTGCCGCTGCCCGGCGGCCTCGCGGAGCCGATCCAGCACGAAGCGGTCGACCCGGTCGCCGTCCAGCCGGAGCTCGTAGTTCTCGACGCCGACCCAGGTCGCCAGGTCGGAGTAGCCGAGCACGCCGAGCAGTTGCGACACCTCGTCGGCCAGCGCACCTTCGACAGTGACGAGGTCGGCCTCGCCGGGCCGGTCGAAGTAGACGTGATGCAGCTCGAGGAGGCGGGCGAGCTCGGTACAGGGGTCGGCATGGTCGTCGACGCGGAGGTCGTACGCCAGGTCGTCGCCCGGCGTGTAGGCGCCGATGTCCGAGACGACGAGGACTGCGGCGCTCTGCCGGCCCCGGCGGTCGCCTCCGGCCGCGTCACCGGCGCGCAACGCCCCCAGCAGCCGCTCCGGCAGGTCCGCGTCGCGAGCGTCGAGCCAGGCCTCGCGCATCGCGTCGACGACGTCGGGGCCGACCAGGATGTTGCCTTGGATGGCGTAACCGTCGCCGTGGACGCCGCCGGCCCAGTCGAGGCACTCGGACCCGGTGAACGTCGCCGACCGGCCGCCGCCGTCGACGACGCCGAGCTGGCGATGTTCGCGACCGTCGTCAGCCTCGAGGAGCGCGGCCATCGTCTCGGCTGCGGTCCGACCCTCGACGAGCTGGGCCAGACCGTCCCGCTTGTAGAGCGTGTTCGCGTAGGCCTGGGTGGCGATCGCCCCGATCCCCGCTCGGGCCGCCGGGACGGCCGATCCGACGGAGAGGAACTTCGACGCGACCGCGACTCCCCAAGCGGTCCCGTCGTCGGATCGGGCCACGATAGAGAAAGTCACGTTCCGTACCGTACCGTGGCGGTTCTACGTCAGTGCCCAAATTTGCCGCCCATAGTTTGCCCTCACCCCGTAAAATGAGCGAGATCGGAGGGAGTGGCCGATGAAGAGCTCAGCACCGCGCACCGGCTCAGCCAGAGCACGGCGACTGGCCGGAGTCGGCGCGGGTGTGGTTCTCATAGCCATCGCCACCGGCTCCCGAAGCCCGAGCACCGGATCGCTGGACGCCTTCGTCAAGCCTTCAGTAGTGCCGTTGCAGATCGGCGCGCTTCCGGACGTGGTCTCCGGTGCCGTCCTGGACGCGACCCGGCCCACCGCCATATCGCCGGGACAGCAGACGCCCGCTGTGGGCGCCCTTGATTGGTCCGAGATCCCGGCGCCCGCCCTACGCGCCTACCAGCGGGCGGCGCTGATCATGCAGCGTTCGGCACCCGGTTGCGGCCTGACCTGGGAGATGCTGGCCGGAATCGGCCGGGTGGAGTCCGATCACGGCCGTTTCGGCGGC
>Ga0209382_10002065_pt1 | contig 30156 bp, 23 predicted proteins | sample SoiMetdeltSBSDD5_FD_187599 | JGI IMG/M metagenome (GOLD analysis project Ga0209382, IMG submission 187599) | Bulk soil microbial communities from a Populus tree surrounding site in Tennessee, USA - Soil MetaG P. deltoides SBSDD5 (SPAdes) (version 2) | ecosystem: Environmental > Terrestrial >...
TTGTTGCTGGGCCTGACGGCCTTGTCGGATGAGATGAACACCAGCCGGTCGACCCCGGCCACCACGGCGGCGTCGACGACGTTGCTCGTGCCGAGCACGTTCGTGCGCACCGCTTCGGAGGGGTGGGCCTCCAGCAGCGGCACGTGCTTGTGCGCCGCCGCGTGGAAGACCACGTCCGGGCGCGTGTCGACGAACAGCTCGATCATGCGCTCGCGGTCGCGGATGTCGGCCAGCACCAGCTCGGCCGGACCCTCGATGATCCCCAGCGCGTCGTGGAGGTGGGTCTCGTCGTGGTCCAGCAACAGCAGCCGACCCGGCTGGCACTCGGCCACCTGCTTCGAGATCTCCGACCCGATCGAGCCACCGGCCCCGGTGATCAGCACCGTGCGCCCGATGATGGAGGCCCGGATGCTGTCGATGTCGGTCGGCACCTGCTGGCGACCCAGGAGGTCCTCGATCCGGAGGTCACGGGCGTCCCGCACCGTCGGTGAGGCTCCCAGCAGGTCGCGGACCGGCGGCAGGGTCTTGAGGGGGACCGCCGCCATCTCGGCGCTCTGCACCACGCGGTTGAGCAGCTCCTGCGTGGCGCTGGGCATCGCGACCAGGACCTCCTCGGCCTGGTACTCGGCCACCACCCGGTCGAGGGTCGTCGTGGTGCCCACGACGGGGATGCCGAGGAGCAGCCGACCCTGCTTGCGGGGGTCGTCGTCGACGATCACCACCGGGGTGCGCCCGTTGTCCGGGCGGCGCTGCATCTCGCGGACCAGCGCGGCACCGGCCTCACCGGCGCCGACCACCGCGACCTTCGTCGCAGCCTGGTCGACCTGGCGCCGCATGCCGAACAGCCGGAACTGGAAGCGGACCAGGCCCATGAGACCGGTCGCACCGAAGGCGCCCATCAGGGCCACCGACCGGGGGACGGGGAAGTCGCCCAACCGGTTGGTGGTGTTCAGCGCGAAGTTGATCGCCCCCGCCGTCGAGCCGGCCAGGCAGATGCGAGCCGCCTCGGCCACGCTGGCGTGCCGCCACAAGCGGCCGTAGACCCCGAAGATGAGGTTGGTCGCCAGATGCACGGCCACGATCATCGGCAGGAAGCGGAACAGCTTCTCGGAGTACTGCCCCGGGATGTGGCCGTTGAAGCGCACGAAGAGCAGCATCATGAACGACGCGACCACCATCACCGCGTCGAGGACCGCCAGGGGGATGTCGGTGCGCACGCGCCCTACGAGGCGTACCCACCTCTTGGTTGTGCTCACCGCGCTTGATGCGGGCAAGGACCCCGCCACCATAGATGTTGCATAATCTCCGCCCACTCGACTGTTGGCTCGGGCTATCGGTTCGGTCGCCCGCACTCCCGGTGCCGAGGGGTTCCGCCACCCCGGGTCACCACGAAGGACCGAATGGTCTCTCACGCACGGGCGTGCGAGGCGCTCCGCGACATGGGGGGACACCCATCCCGACACGGACCCGCCCCGGACCCGAGCGCCCTGTACCTTACCTGTCCCGCACGCTCGCGCGCCGCTCGCGTTCAGAGTTGGCCCGGAAAACTTTCCGACCAGGGAATCTCACCCCCCGCGCGGATCCCGCTCCACGCCGCTGCGTAGCGTGGTCGGCACGCGCCGTTCAGCAACCGCTCCCGAGCGAGCGGAGATCCTCCGGCCAGCCGGGCCGAGGACCGCTCCCCCAGCGGTGCTCCCGCCAGCCGGGCGCGTCGAGCTCGATCCGCTCCTCGCCCAGCAGGACCTCTCCCACGACCGCGCAGGGGATGGCGTAGCCGGAGCGCATCGCGTCCTGCCGCGCCTCGACCGGCCCAGCGGTCTCCCAACCGAGGTCGAGGCCGAAGGCGACGCGCTCGCCGATCAACGGCTCGTCGGTGACCTCCCCGGCCGGACCGTCGAGGCGCAGGCCGAACGCTTCGCAGGCCACGCTCACGTGCTCGAAGGGCTCCTCGACGATGTGGTCCGCCCACAGCCCTTCGGCGCGGATCTCGAGGCTGGGTGCCCGCGGCGGCCGGATGTCCTCGTCGACCACCGCCACCAGATCCCGGCCAGCGCCGGCCACCACCGCCCAGTACCAGCAGGCGCTCGGGCCGGGCAGGACCACCAGCCGGACGCAGCCCCGCAGGTCGCCGAGCGCCGGCCGGTCGGCGCGGAACCGGAAGGCCCAGGTCTCGGCCCATCCGTGGTCGGCCCCGGCCGGGTGGGGACGCTCGTCGGACGGGCGTAGCGACGGGGGCAGGGGATCCATCGCCATCGTGCTACCGGACCCGCTGCCGGAAGGAGCGCACCTTGCTGCGGTTGCCGCAGCCTTCCATCGAGCACCAGCGCCGTGAGCGGTTGCGGGACGCGTCGTAGAACACCCACTGGCAGTCGTCGGCGGGACAGACCTTGAGCCGATCCCAGTCGTCGGCCGGCAGCGCCACCACGGCCGCCAGCACCTGCGCCAGGCCGTAGCGGGCCCCCGACACCGCGGGGACCAGCGAGGGCCGGCCGTCGGCGGCCAACGCCACCCGCAGCGGGAGCTGCGCCGCCAGGCGCTCGAAGCGGCGGCGCTCGGCGTCCGGGCGCTCCGCACCCGGGTCGTGCGGATGGCGGTGGCGCAGCTGGTCGCGCAGGACGGCCTGCAGCTCCCGCGCGAGGGCGAGATCGTGCTCGTGGGGGCGCTCGTCGGTCACCGGGGCGGGTCCCGGGTCGACGTGGTTCACGAACGATCTCACCCTCTCGACCAGCGCAGCGTTGTCACCGTGGATGCGGACGCCGGGCATCACTGCCTCCTGGGAATAATCGACTCGACGGAGCGTTAACCAGTGTAGATCAAACAGTGGTTACAAAGACAGGCTCTCGAAGGGGGAGACACCATGGACACCATCGCCTCGCAACTGGCCGACGAGCGAGCCCTGCAGCTGCGCAAGGAAGCCGCCCGAGCCCGACTCGTGCGGAAGTCCGCCCGCCGGCGCTGGGGCCGGCGCCAGCACTGATCGCTAGCGTTCCCGGGGTGGAGGTGCAGTACCTCAGCCCCCAGTGGTTCGCCGCTGCCGCTGCCGCCCTGGAGAACGACGACCGGCTCCGGGGGCTGACGGCGGACCTGGAGCTCACCATCGAACAGACCGTCACGGATGGGCCGGGCCTCGCCGGCCCTCCGGCGCGTCCGGGGGCCGTGACCCAGTGGCACATCGTCCTGGACCACGGCTCGACCCGCCTGGTCGTCGGCCCGGCACCTCACGCCGACCTCCGGTTCCGGGCCTCCTATGCGGTTGCCGGCGCGATCGCCCGGGGCGAGCTGCCGGCGCCCATCGCCTTCGTGCGCGGGGAGCTGACCGTCGGTGGCAACCTGAACCTGCTCACCACCCACCAACGGGCGTTCGGGGCCGTCAACGACGTGCTGCACGAGGTCCGGGACGCGACCACCTTCGCCTAGGAGACGGCCAGGAGACACCCATGCCGGAGATGCCCGAGGTCCAGGCGCACGCCGAGCGGTTGACCGAGGCCTTCGCCGGCACCGCGCTCGAGCGGTTCACCCCGCTGGCCTTCACCGCCCTCAAGACCGCCAGCCCCCCACCCGAGGTGGCCAAGGGCCATCCACTGGAGGCCGTGGAGCGGAGGGGCAAGCACCTCATGCTGCGGTTCGCCCCGGCCACCTTCGTCGTCCACCTCATGCAGGGCGGCCGGCTGAAGGTCGACGACAAGCAGGCCGCCCGGCCCAAGGGCGGGCAGGCCCGCTGGCGCTTCGAGGACGGCCGCGCGCTGCTCCTCACCGAGGCCGGAACGGAGCGCCGGGCCGGCGTGTGGACCGTCGCGGGCGACCCGTCGACCCAACCGCCCCTCGACCACCTCGGCCCGGAGGCCGACCAGATCGACCGGGCGACCTTGGCCGACCTGCTGGCCGAGCACCCGATGCGACTCCACGGCTGGCTGCGCGACCAGCGCATCCTCGCCGGCCTCGGGCGGCGCTTGGCCAACGAGATCTGCCACCGGGCCAAGCTCTCGCCGTTCGCGTCGACGGCCAAGCTCGACGACGACGGCATCGATCGGCTCCACGCGGCGATCGGGGCCTGCATCGCCGAGTCGCTGGAAGTCGAGCGGGCCCGGTCGGACATGTCGTCGTCCAAGGAGCGGCCGGGTGCGGTCCACCACCGGGAGGGCCAGGCCTGCCCGGTGTGCGGGGACACCGTCCGGGCGGTCGAGTACCGCTCCTACACCATGAACTACTGCCCGACCTGCCAGACCGAGGGCCGGATCCTGGCCGACAACACGACCAGCAAGTTCCTCAAGTGAGGCCTGGCCCGGACCCCTCGGCCCGGGCTCAGATCAGGCCCAGCTCGCGGACCGTGTCCCGCTCGGCCGCCAGCTCGGCCACCGAGGCGTCGATGCGCTCCCGGCTGTAGGGGTCGATCTCCAGGCCCGGAACGATCTCGTAGGCCCCGCCCTGGCAGGTGCACGGGAACGAGGAGATCAGCCCCTCGGCCACCCCGTAGCTGCCGTCGGACGGCACGGCCATCGACACCCACTCGTCGGGCGGCGTGTCGAGCACCCAGCTGCGCACGTGCCCGATGGCGGCGTGGGCGGCCGAGGCGGCCGACGACAGCCCCCGGGCCTTGATCACAGCCGCACCCCGCTGCTGCACGGTGGGGATGAACTCGCCCTCCAGCCAGCTCCGGTCCTCGCCGATGACCTCCCAGGCCGGCTTCCCCGCCACCTGGGCGTGGAACACGTCCGGGTACTGGGAGGCCGAGTGGTTGCCCCAGATCGTCATGTTGACCACCTCGGACACCGGGACCTCGGCCTTGGCCGCCAGCTGGGCCAGCGCGCGGTTGTGGTCCAGGCGGGTCATGGCCGTGAACCGCTCGGCGGGGATGTCCGGCGCGTTCTGCTGGGCGATCAGCGCGTTGGTGTTGGCCGGGTTCCCGACCACCAGCACCCGCACGTCGTCCCCGGCCGCCGCGGACAGGGCCTGGCCCTGGGCGGTGAAGATCCGGCCGTTGGCCTCGAGCAGGTCGGCCCGTTCCATGCCCTCCTTGCGAGGCATGGCGCCGACCAGCAGGGCGTAGTTCGCCCCGTCGAAGGCCCGGGCGGCGGCGTCGGTGCAGACCACCCCGGCCAGGAGCGGGAACGCCCCGTCGTCGAGCTCCATGCGCACGCCCTCCAGCGCGCCGACGGCCTCGGGGATCTCCAAGAGCTGCAGCACGATCGGCTGGTCCTCGCCCAGCATCTGCCCGCTCGCGATGCGGAACAGCAGGGCATAGCCGATCTGGCCGGCGGCTCCGGTGACAGCGACGCGGACGGGATCCCTCATGCCGGCCGACCTTAGGCCCGCCCGCCCGACGACGGCGAGCGAGGGCGGCAGAGAACCGCTGATCAGTAGTCTCGGGGCGTGGCGGGTGCGACACACCTCCTCGGGCAGTCGGTGGGGCGCTACGTCATCCAGTCGGTCATCGGCTCGGGCGGCTTCGCCACCGTCTACCGCGCGGTCGACACCGGCCTCGAACGCCCGGTGGCGCTGAAGGTCGTCGATCCGACCGCCCATCGCAACCCCACGGTCGCCCGGCGCTTCGTGCTGGAGGGCCAGGCGGTGGCCAGCCTCAACCACCCGGCGATCGTGCCGGTGTACGACGCCGGCGAGCACGACGGCGTGCTGTGGCTGGCCATGCGGCTGGTGGACGGCAGCTCGCTGGGCCACGCACTGGCCTCCGGTCGGCGCTTCGCCCCGGAGGAGACGATGGCGGTGGTCGACCGCATCGGCGCCGCCCTCGACCACGCCCACGCGCACGGGCTCGTCCACCGGGACGTCAAGCCGTCGAACATCCTGCTGGAGGACAACGATCCCGGCCGGGCCTGGCTCGCGGACTTCGGCATCGCGACCACCGCCCGCACGGCCGGGCTCTACACCACCGGCGCCCTGGGCACGGCCGCGTACATGGCACCCGAGCAGTCCCGTCCCAGCGAGGTCGGTCCCCCGGCGGACCTGTACTCCCTGGCCTGCGTGGTCTACGAGATGGTGAGCGGTCGCCGGCCCTATCCGGGTGAGGACCACGTCGCCCTGCTGCTGGCCCACGCCACCGCCCCCGTGCCACCGACCGGGCGCCCGGCGCTGGACCGGCTGATGGCCCGGGCGCTGGCCAAGCAGCCGACCCACCGCCCGCCGTCCGGTCTCGTGCTGGCCCGAGAGCTCCGGGAGGCGCTGGCCGCCGAGCCCAGCGCGCTGCCGCCGAGCAGCCCGGTGCCGCTGCGGGTGGCCGCAGCCGGCGTGGTGCCCACGGTCATCGACGAGCGGGAGCGGACGCTGGTCCACCCCCAGCTGGCGCGAGCCGCGCCCGCGCCGCCGGTGGCGTACCGGCCGTCACCCCCGGTCTACGGCCAACCCCATCGCCCACCTCCGGGGCCGCTGCCAGGCTTCCATCCGGGCGGGCTCCCGCCGCGGGCGCCGCCGTACTACCCGAGCGGGGTGGGCACGAGCCGGCGGCGGGGTCGCCAGCTCGTGGCGGCCGGCCTGGTCGTGCTGCTGGCAGGCGGGGTGGCGGTGACGGCGATCCTCCTCGAGCTGGACCGCACCAGCGTGCAGCGGGTCACCGACTCCGCCGGCCTGCAGTACGAGGTGCCGAACGCCTGGGCCCACGAGACCGACCCGCCCACGGTGATCTGGAGCGACGACAGCACCGAGGTCGCCCGGCTGACCCACACCGCAACCGACCAGACCGACGCCGGTGACGCGCTGCGGAACCGGGAGCCGGCGGTCTGCCCCGCCGTCGCATCGCCGTTCGAGGCCGCCGGGGCGGACGGCGCCGCCCGCTGCGACAGCAGCGAGGGATCCACGGCCACGGCCGTCGCGGTCCTGGCCGACGGCGAGCTCTGGATCATCACCGTCGAGCAGGCGGTCCCCGAGGACCAGCGCGAGGCCCTGCTGTCGAGCCTCGACTTCTCGTGAGCGTCCGCCTCCGGCATCGCGCCTACGCTCCGGCCGTGCGGGATGACGAGGGCTGGCGCTGGCTGCGCAACAGCTCGGGCATCGTCGCCGCGGTCTGCGGCCTGATCGCCCTGCCCGTCCTGACCGTGGTCGCGGTCATCGTCGTGCTCGTGCCGTTCACGATGAACGGCTGCGAGTACAGCCAGATCCGCACGCCGGAGCACCTGGGGATGAGCCTCGACGGCGAGGGCGCCATCATCGCCCGGGTTCCGAGCTGCCACCGGGGCGGTGCCCGGGTCCTCCGCCTGGTCGGGCCGGACCAGACGGTGATCTGGCAGGCCGAGGCCGACGAGGCGCAGGAGTTGCGGGACTTCCGGGTCGGCGTCGCGCCCGAGGGCTTCAGCGACACCACCGCCTACCAGGGCCCGATGGACGCGACCCTGGTCTACGACATGCAGGTCCTGTCGTCGGTGCCCGAGGAGCCCGACGAGGAGGCGTCCGACGAGACGCCGCCGACCACCAACCCCGAAGAGCTGAACGGCGGGGCGCACACCCTCTTCCGGCGGGCGGACCTCGGCCCGGACGAGATGTTCTTCGACGGTCAGACGGTCGCCGCCGCCGAGTTCGACACCGCGGCCTGCGGCGACCGTCGCAGCTGACGGGTCGCTCGCCCTGGGGCCCTGGGGGCTTGGACCCCCTGGAGCTCCCCTAGAGCTGGAGCGCCTTGAGCTCGAAGAACTCCTCGAGGCCGTGGGGGCCGAGCTCGCGGCCGTAGCCGGACTGCTTGTAGCCGCCGAACGGCGCCGACGGGTTGAACGCGCCGCCGTTGATCTCCACCTGGCCGGTGCGCATCCGTCGGGCCACGCTCTTGGCCCGCTCGGCGTCGCCGGACCAGACGCCCCCCGCCAGGCCGTAGACCGAGTCGTTGGCGATGCGGACGGCGTCCTCCTCGTCGTCGTAGGGGATCATGACCAGCACCGGACCGAAGATCTCCTCCTGGGCGATGGTCATCGAGCTGTCCACTTGCGAGAACACCGTCGGGCGGACGAAGTAGCCCTGCTCCAGGCCCTCGGGGGCCTCGACACCGCCGGTGAGCAGCACCGCACCCTCGTCCAGGCCCTTCTGGATGTAGCCCCGGACCGTGTCGTGCTGCGCCTTGGAGGCCAGCGGGCCCAGGCGGGTGGCGGCGTCGAAGGGGTCGCCCGGGGTGAAGGTCTCGGCGACCCGGGTCACGATCTCCTCCGCCCGGTCGAGGTGGTCGCGCGGCACGAGCATCCGGGTCAGGGCGCTGCAGGTCTGCCCGGAGTTGAGGTAGCACTTCCCGACGCCGTCGGTGATGGCCCGCTCCAGGTCGGCGTCGTCCAGGATCACGTTGGCGCTCTTGCCCCCCAGCTCGAGCGTGACCCGCTTGATGGTGGCCGCACCCAGCTCCGCGACCCGCCGCCCGGCCCGGGTGGACCCGGTGAAGCTCACCATGTCGACGTCGGGGTGGGAGGCGATGGCCTCGCCCACCAGCGCACCGGCCCCGCTGACCAGGTTGAAGACCCCAGGGGGCAGGCCGATGTCGGCGATGATCTCGGCCAGGATGAAGGCGCTGCACGGCGCGACCTGCGACGGCTTGGCCACCACGGTGCACCCGGCCGCCAGCGCCGGTCCGACCTTGGCGGAGAGCTGGTGCAGCGGGTAGTTCCACGGCGTGATCGAGGCCACGACGCCCACCGGCTCCTTGACCACCAGGCTGTTGCCGATCTGCTCCTCGAACTGGAACTGCTGGATGGCCTGCGCGGCGCCGCCGAAGTTGGCCAGGGGCAGGCCCACCTGCACCAGCCCGCTCAGCGTCTTGGGCATGCCGACTTCCTGGCTGACGACGGTGGCGATCTCGTCCATGCGGGCGGTCAGGCCCTCGACGATGCGCCCCAGGTACTTGGCCCGCTCCTCCACCGATGTCTGGGACCACGACTCGAAGGCCGCCCTCGCTGCGGCGACCGCGGCGTTCACGTCGTCCGGGTTGCCGTTGGGGACCGAGGCCATGACCTCCTCGGTGGAGGCGTTGATGACCTCGATGGCTCCGGTGCCGGCCGGTGGAACCCACGCTCCATCGATGAACAGCTTGTCGTAGACCTGCACGATGCCTCCCCTCGACGGCGGCTGCGACTCGCGGCCGACGTTAGACGCTTTCTTGACCCTACGGTCAACCCTCGCGGCGCACCGCGGAGACCGGATCCGAGGGGGCGTCAGACGGTGGCGGTGTCGGTGCCGGAGCGGAGGATGCGGCCCGGGGTCGCGCCGGTCGGCTGGTTGTCGACCACCGTGGCGACGCCGCCCACGTAGACCCGGGTGACCCCCTCGGCCGCGGCGACGAGGCGGGCGGCCCCGCCGGGCAGGTCGGCGACCAGCCGGGCGTGGTCGGCGCCCACCGTCGCGGGGTCGAACACCACCAGGTCGGCGTGGTAGCCCTCGGCGATCCGCCCCCGCTCGCGCAACCCGAACAGCCGGGCCGGCGCCTCGGTCAGCATCTGCACCGCCCGCTCGAGGCTCGCCAGCCGCCGGCCCCGGAGGCAGTCGGCCAGCAGCCGGGTGGTGTAGGTGGCGCCACACATCCGATCGAGGTGCGCGCCAGCGTCCGACCCGCCGAGCATGACCCGGGGATCCGACCACACCTCCTTCCGCATGGCCCACGACGCGTCGTCGTTGTCGGTGGGCATGGGCCACAGCACCGTGCGGAAGTCGTCGGCCGCGACGATCTCCACCAGCGCGTCGAAGGCGTCCAGGCTCCGCTCGCGGGCGATGTCCTCCACCACCCGACCCGCCAGGCCCCGGTTGGCCGCCGAGTACGTGTCACCGATGACGTAGTGCGCCCAGTCCGTCAGCCGCCGGAAGACCCCCGCCTCCTCGCTCTGGGCTTGGACCGCGAGCCGCCGCCGCACCTCGGGGTCAGCCAGCGCCGCCCGCTTCTCCTCCACCGGCAGCCGCATCACGTCGCCCCACCCGGGGATGAGGTGCAGCGCGCAGAAGGTCCCGAAGCTCATGTTCATCGGGACCAGGACCGGCATCGTGAGCGCGACGACCTTGCCGCCCCGCGCGGCGGCGACGTCGGCGGCGGAGAGCTGGCGAGGCACGCGATCGGGCACCGCCGAGTCCACGGTCAGCACGTTCCAGTTGATCGAACGGCCGCCGGACGCGGCGCTCATCGCCGCGACCAGGTCGATCTCATCGTCGCTGAACTTGTCGAGCCCGCCCTCGAAGGCCCCCTCCAGGAACGTGCCCTCGTGCTCGCCGACCGCCCGGCACAGGGCCAGCAGCTCCTCGGGGGACGCATGGCGGGACGCGACCGGCTGACCGTCGCCGTCGCTGTGGGTGGACGAGAGCGTCGTGGAGAACCCGAGCCCGCCGGCCTCGATGGCTTGGTGCAGCTGGCGGACCATGGCGTCGACCTGGTCGGGAGGGGCTTCGTGGCCGACGGCGTCGGCGCCCATGACATAACGCCGGAGCGCGCAGTGCCCCACCATGAACCCGGCGTTGACGCCGATGGCGCCGTCGAGGCGGGCCAGGTAGTCGGCGAAGGACTCCCAGCTCCAGTCCACGCCCTGCTCCAGTGCCGCGAGCGGCATCCCTTCGACCTTGGCCATCATCCGCCGCAGGTAGTCGGCGTCCTCGGCGTGCAACGGGGCCAGGGTGAAGCCGCAGTTCCCGGCCACGATGGAGGTGATCCCGTGGACGTTGGACGGCGAGGCCGTGGGGTCCCAGAAGAGCTGGGCGTCGTAGTGGGTGTGGGGATCGATGAAGCCCGGGGCGACCATCAGGCCCTCGGCGTCCAGGGTGCTCCGGGCCGGACCGTCCACCGCTCCGGCCTCCCCCACGCCGACGATGCGCCCGTCCGCCACGCCGACGTCCCCCAGCCGGGCGGGTGCGCCGGTGCCGTCGACGATCGTGGCTCCTCGGATGACGAGATCGAGCATGGTTACCCCCGGGGCGTCCCGACGCGTATCTGACGGTGTGTCAGATGCTAGCGCCGCCCGGACGTTAGGCGGACCTAACGCCTGCCTCCCCCGGGCGACGCGACGCGTCAGCCGCCGCCGTGGGCGCCAGCGTCCGCCTCGGCCCCTGCCTCTGCCTCCGCTTGTTCGAGCGCGGCCTGAGCCGCGTCCACCGCCGCGTTCAGGTCCTCCAGGACCCGGGCGAGGTCTGCACAGTACGGGGGCTCTTCGCCGCTTCCCTCCTCGCTGGCCTGCATCTCGTGCTGTGCGATGGCCAGCGCGGCCTCGACCTCCGCCAGACGGGCGGAGGCCTCGGCGAGGTCCGGAGAGAGCGAGCTCTCATCCCAGGACGGCGTCTCCCGTTCCGGGCACTCCGTCCCGGGCTGGGGCTGGCTGGTCGTCGGCCCCGTGTCGACCCCCGGGCCATCGGCCCCGGCGAAGGCCAGTCCACCCATGCCCAGGGCGACAGCCGCGACGGCCGCGGCCGGCACCAGGATGAAGCCCCAGCGCCGGGCGCCCCGCACCGGCGGGCTGCCGACGGCGGCGGACTCGGGGCCGGTGTGGAGCGCTGCCAGCTCCTCCCAGAGGCGATCCTCGAAGCACGGGAGCGGAAGCTGCTCGTCGGGTTCGACAGCCATGATCAGTCCTCCTCCTCGATGTGGCACGTCAGCTGCCGGCGGACCCGGCGGCGGGCGCGGAACAGTCGCACCCGCGCCGCGCCCGGGGAGATGCCCAGCCTCCTTGCGACCTGGGCTGTCGACGCGCCATCGGCGACCATCCGCAGGACGGTGCTCTGGTCCTCCGGGCCGTCCCGCAGCACGTCGCGCGCGGCCGGTGCGGCCCGCGCCGCGTCGATGGCCGTCTCGATCCGCTCGGTCTCGTCGGCATCGAGCAGGTCCCGGCCCGCGAGGCGGAACACCAGCCGCCGTTGGCGCTTCGCCGAGCGTTGGTGGTCACGGGCCACGTTCGCCGCCACCGTGAAGACGAAGGCCAGCGGAGCGCCACGCGACGGGTCGTAGCGGTCCGCCACCTCGAACAGGCGGACGAAGGTCTGCGCGACGACGTCGGCGACGTCGGCTGCGGACCGGCAGTGGCGAGCCGCGTAGGCCGAGATCCGGCCGACGTGCCGGCGATAGAAGATCTCGAACGCGTCGATGTCGTGGGGCAGAGCGACCAACAGCTCAGCGTCCTCGACCGTTGGAGTGGTCGCCATACCTGCTCTACGTTCGGCTGTCACCGGGTGTTACACGCCCGCTAATGTGGACAAGTCGAATACAAGTGCGGTTCCGCCGACGCTCCGCCTGCTCGCCCCACTCCCACGAGGTCCCTCGATGCCCAAGATCAAGGTCGCCAACCCCGTCGTCGAGCTCGACGGCGACGAGATGACCCGCATCATCTGGCAGCTCATCAAGGACAAGCTGATCCTCCCGTACCTCGACGTCCCCCTCGCCTCCTTCGACCTGTCGATCCAGACCCGCGACGCGACCGACGACCAGGTCACCGTCGACGCTGCCCACGCCATCAAGGAGCACGGCGTCGGCGTGAAGTGCGCCACCATCACCCCGGACGAGGCCCGGGTCGAGGAGTTCGGCCTCAAGCAGATGTGGCGCTCGCCCAACGGCACCATCCGGAACATCCTCGGCGGGGTGGTCTTCCGGGAGCCGATCATCTGCCGGAACGTGCCCCGGCTGGTCCCCGGCTGGACCAAGCCCATCGTGATCGGCCGCCACGCCCACGGCGACCAGTACCGGGCCACCGACTTCGTGGTGCCCGGCCCCGGGACGGTCACCATGACCTACACCCCGGCCGATGGCGCAGCGCCGATCGAGTTCGAGGTGGCCGAGTTCACGGGCGGCGGCATCGCCATGGGGATGTACAACTTCGACGCCTCGATCCGTGACTTCGCCCGGGCCACCTTCCGCTACGGGCTGGACCGCAACTACCCGGTGTACCTGTCGACCAAGAACACCATCCTCAAGGCCTACGACGGGCGCTTCAAGGACCTGTTCCAGGAGGTGTTCGAGACCGAGTTCAAGGCCGACTTCGAGGCCGCCGGCCTCACCTACGAGCACCGGCTGATCGACGACATGGTCGCCCAGGCCCTCAAGTGGGAGGGCGGGTACCTGTGGGCGTGCAAGAACTACGACGGCGACGTGCAGTCCGACGTGGTGGCCCAGGGCTTCGGGTCGCTGGGCCTGATGACCTCGGTGCTGATGACGCCCGACGGCCAGACCTGCGAGGCCGAGGCGGCCCACGGCACGGTGACCCGCCACTACCGGGCCTGGCAGCGGGGCGAGAAGACCTCCACCAACCCCATCGCCTCCATCTTCGCCTGGACCCGGGGCCTGCGGTTCCGGGCGAAGCTCGACGACAACGCCGAGCTCGACCGCTTCGCCACCACGCTGGAGGAGGTCTGCGTCGCCACCGTGGAGTCCGGCCAGATGACCAAGGACCTGGCCCTGCTGGTCGGCGGCGACGCGGCCTGGCTGACCACCGACGAGTTCCTCGACGCCCTGGACGTCAACCTGCAGAAGGCGATGAGCGGGTAGGCGCCCGCTTCCGTTCTCCTGACGGAAACTGTCACACCCTCTGGGCATGATGGGGACATGACGGTGACGGCTCCGGCCACCAACGCGGGTGCGACGGCAACCCCGGCGACGGCGGCCCTCGCGCCGTTGCCGCTGCCCGGGCTGGCCGACGACGGGCTGGGGCTGTTCCATCCCGCCGTCGCCACGTGGTTCCGGCGGCGGTTCCCCGAGGGCCCGACCGCCCCCCAGACCCGGGGCTGGCCGCACATCGCGGCCCGGGCCGACACCCTCATCGCCGCGCCGACCGGGTCGGGCAAGACCCTCGCCGGGTTCCTGGTCGCCATCGACACGCTCTACCGGGCCCATGACGCCGGCGTCGACGTGAGCACCGGCACCCGGGTGGTGTACGTCTCGCCGCTCAAGGCCCTGGCCGTCGACATCGCCGAGAACCTCGAACGGCCGCTGGGCGAGATCGCCCAAGTCGCCGCGGAGCTCGGCCTCCAACCGCCGAACATCCGGGTCGCCGTGCGCACCGGCGACACCACGAGCGCCGAGCGGTCGCAGATGGTGCGCCGTCCGCCCAGCTTCGTCGTGACCACGCCCGAGTCGCTTTACCTCCTCATCACCAGCAGCCGGGGACGCGAGGCACTGCGCACCGTCGAGACGGTGATCGTCGACGAGATCCACGCCGTCGCCCGCGACAAGCGGGGTGCACACCTGGCCCTGAGCCTGGAGCGCCTGGAGGCCCTGTGCGACCAGCGGCCGATGCGCATCGGCCTGTCGGCCACCCAGCGCCCGGTCGAGCTGGTCGGGCGGCTGCTGGTCGGCGACCGGCCGCTACCGACCATCGTCGACGTGGGGCACCAGCGCGACCTCGACCTGGCCCTGGAGCTGCCCGAGGGCGAGCTGGAGGCCGTGGCGTCGGCCGAGCAGATGTCCGACGTCCTCGACCGCATCGCGGCCCTGGTGCAGGAGCACCAGACGACCCTGGTCTTCGTCAACACCCGGCGGCTCGCCGAGCGCCTGGCCCACCAGCTCGGCGAGCGACTCGGCGACGACGTGGTGGCCGCGCACCACGGCAGCCTCTCGAAGGAGCGCAGGTACCGGGTCGAGAGCCGGCTGCGGGCCGGCGACCTCAAGGCCCTGGTCGCGACGGCCTCGCTCGAGCTGGGCATCGACATCGGCCCCGTCGAGCTGGTCTGCCAGATCGGCTCGCCCCGCAGCATCGCCACCTTCCTCCAGCGGGTCGGCCGGTCCAACCACAGCCGGGCCGGAACCCCCAAGGGCCGTCTGTACCCGATGACCCGCGACGAGCTGATCGAGTGCACGGCCCTGCTGTCCGCGGTGCGGGCGGGGCGCCTGGACGCCATCGAGCTGGCCCGCCTCCCGCTCGACATCGCCGCGCAGCAGGTGGTCGCCGAGGTCGGGGCGCAGGAGTGGCGCACCGACGACCTGTTCGCACTGGTGCGGCGTGCGGCCCCCTACACCCAGCTCGACCGGCAGCAGTTCGACGACGTGGTGGAGCTGGTGGCCAACGGCATCGAGACCGGCCGGGGCCGCCGGGGTGCGTACCTCTACCACGACGGCGTCAACGGCGAGGTCCGGGGGCGGCGCGGCGCCAAGCTGGCCGCGGTGACGTCGGGCGGCGCGATCCCCGAGACCGGCGACTACCGGGTGGTGGCCGATCCCGACGACACCTTCGTCGGCACCGTCAACGAGGACTGGGCCATCGAGTCGATGGCCGGCGACATCTTCCTGCTCGGCACCCACTCGTGGCAGATCCGCAAGGTCGAGCCCGGTGTCGTGCGGGTGCGCGACGCCGGCGACAAGCCGCCGACGGTGCCCTTCTGGCTGGGCGAGGCTCCGGCCCGGACCGTCGAGCTGTCCGAGGAGGTCTCGAACCTCCGCGGCCGGGTCGACAGCTTCCTGGGGCAGGGCGACCCCGACGGTGCCCGGCAGTGGCTGATCGACACGGCCGGGATCGGACCCGAGGCCGCGACGATGATCGTCGACTACCTCGCGGTGGGGCGGGCCGGGCTGGGCGTCATGCCGACCCAGCAGTGCCTGGTGCTCGAGCGGTTCTTCGACGAGACCGGCGGCATGCAGCTGGTGATCCACTCGCCCTACGGGGGGCGGATCAACCGGGGCCTCGGCCTGGCGCTGCGCAAGAAGTTCTGCCGGACCTTCAACTTCGAGCTGCAGGCCGCCGCGACCGACGACGCCGTCGTCCTCTCGCTGGGGCCGCACCACAGCTTCCCGCTCGACGAGGTCCCCCGCTACGTGTCCAGCCGCACGGTCCAGGACACGCTGGAGGCCGCGATCCTCGACTCGCCGATGTTCCAGGCCCGCTGGCGCTGGAACCTGAACCGGGCGCTCATGGTGCTGCGGTTCCGCAACGGCCGCCGCAATCCGCCGCCCATCCAGCGCATGGAGTCCGACGACCTGATGGCGGCCGTCTTCCCCCAGGCCGCGGCGTGCCAAGAGAACGTCACCGGGCCCATCGAGATCCCCGACCACCTGCTGGTGCGCCAGACCATCGACGACACCTTGCACGAGGCGCTCGACGTCGACGGACTCCGGGCCCTGCTGGAGCGCATCGAGTCCGGCGAGGTCGTGGTGCACTGCCGGGACACCACCGAGCCGTCGGTGCTGTCCCACGAGATCCTCACCGCGCGGCCCTACGCCTTCCTCGACGACGAGGGCGAGATCCAGAACCGGCGCACCAACGCGGTCCCGTTGCGGCGGGGTCTCGCCGTCGACCTGGCAGCCATCGGCGTCCTCGACCCGGCGGCGATCGACCAGGTCCACGACGAGATCGCGCTGGTGCTCTCGACACCCGACGACCTCCACGACCTGCTGTCGTCGCTGGTCGTCGTGGGCGCACGCGACGAATGGCAGCCGCTCTTCGCCGAGCTCGCGGCGCGCGGGCGGGCCGAGGTCATCGCCCGGGACGGCCGCGAGCTGTGGTGCCCCTACGAGGCCCGGGACGAGGCACGGGCCGCCTTCGACGGCGAGGACGAGGCGGTCAAGCGGATGGTCCGCGGCCACCTGGAGGTCGCCGGCGTTACCACCGTCACCCAGCTGGCCGACGACACCACCCTTCCGCCGGGCCGGGTCCAGGCGGGCCTGGCGCTGCTGGAGCAGGACGGCTTCGCGATGCAGGGCCGCTACCGGCCCGAGGCTCCGGAGACCGAGTGGGTGGCTCGCCGGCTCCTGTCGCGGATGCACGCCTACTCCCGCCGGTCCCGCCGAGCGTCGGTCCAGCCGGTCACAGCGCAGGACTTCATGCGGTTCCTGCTCCGGTGGCAGCACGTGGCGCCCGGCACCCAGCTCGGCGGGGAGGCCGGGTTGGTCACGCTGCTCGAGCAGCTGCAGGGCTTCGAGAGCGCCGCCGTGGCCTGGGAGCCCGAGGTCCTGAGCCGGCGGCTGCGCCAGTTCCAGCCGGCCTGGCTCGATCACCTCTGCCACGACGGCGAGGTCGCCTGGCTGCGGCTCACCCCACCGGTGCGCAGCGACCCCGAGGCGTCGCCCGCGGCGCCGTCGAAGGCCACACCGATCTCCGTGGTGCTCCGGGCCGACCTTGGTTGGCTGCTCAGCGCGGCACGGAACGCAGGGGCGCCGGTGGAGCCGAGCGTGGGGGCCACGGCCGAGGTCCTGGCCGAGCTCCGGAGCCGCGGAGCGTGCTTCGCGACCGATCTGGCCCCCGCGACCCGCCGGCTTCCCGCCGACGTCGAACGGGCCCTATGGGACGGCGTGGCACGGGGGCTGATCATGTGCGACGGCTTCGGCGCCATCCGGTCCCGGGTCAGCGACGGTCGCGAGCGGCCCACCCCGCGCCCTCGCCTGGCCCGACTCCCCCGCCAGGCCCGCACGAGCGCGGGCTCGGCCGGGCGCTGGTCGGCCGTCCCACCGCCGGACGGCGAGGTCGACCACGACGAGCTGGCCGAGGCGGTCGCCGACCAGCTGCTCCACCGGTGGGGCGTGGTCTTCCGCGACCTCGCCCTGCGGGACTCGCTGCGACTGCCGTGGCGGGACGTGCAGTGGGCGTTGCGCCGCCTGGAGGACCGCGGCCTGGTCCGCGGCGGGCGGTTCGTGTCCGGCTTCAGCGGCGAGCAATACGCCCTGCCGACGGCGGTCGAGCAGCTGACCCACGTCCGCAAGCTGGCCCGCACGGGCGAGCGGGTGACGGTCAACGCGACCGACCCGCTGAACCTGGTCGGCACCATCGTTCCCGGCGAGACGGTGACCGCCGTGCGCACCAACCACGTCACCTACGTCGACGGTGTCCCCTGGTCGGAGGGAGAGCCTCAGGCCAGCGGCCAGTAGCCCGGGATCCGATGGTGGGGGGTGTCGAGGTACACCTTGGCCTCGGGCGGCTGTGCGAACTTGCCGTGGCTCCAGCGGATCTCGACGTGGCCGTCAATGGTGGTCCGCTCGGTCGAGCGGCGATGGGCCACGACGACCCGCCACTCGACCACCGGCTGGGCCCGGGCCGCGGGCGTGACCACGAAGTCGTCGATGCGGAAGTGCTGCCGCCAGTCCCAGACGGTGCCGATCCGCAGCCGGAGGGAACCCTGGCTCGCGGCCCCGAGCACGAAGTAGGGCGTGGAGCCGATGCGCAGGAGGCGCCAGAGTGCCCGGTCGGTCTTCGCTCCGGCCAACGCCCGCCGCCACCGTTCCGCCGTGGCCTCGGCCACGGCCTGGGAGAACGCCGCGGCGGCCGGCCGGAGCTCGGGCGTCCACTGTCCGGAGCCCAACCGGCGCTGGAGCGCGGCGCGCTGCGCGTTGGTCAGCTCGCACACCGACGGCGGCAGGTCCTCGGCCACCGGTGTCTCGCGGTGGAGGTGGGCCCGGACCTCCCGGTAGAGCGCTTCATAGGCGTCGGGGGCGACCTCGGCGAACCAGTCGCCCGACCGGCCGCCGTGGCCGCCGGCGAGCAGGCGGTCGAACACGGCCGTCGGCGACGAGTTGCTCACGATCTGCGACAGGTACTTGCAGCTGACCAGGAAGACGTGGTCGATCCGCAGATCGACCGGCACCGGCTCGTCGCCCGGCTGGCGTTGGCCGCCCCGCCACTCCACCACCAGCGGTCGGCGGCCCCGCAGACCGTCGACGGCGGCGAGGAAGGCCTGGCCGTTCTGCCAGGCGGCCTGGAACTCCTGCCGGTAGAGGCCACCCCGATGCAGCTCGTCGAGCAGGTCCCACTGCTCGGGCGAGAGGCTGACCATCTCGGCCGGGCGGGCCGCCAGCGCGACCCGGAGGTCCTCGAAGCCGAGGGTCCCGAGACCGGTGACCAGCTCGGTGACCGTGGTCCTCTGGTCGGGCAGCTCAGCCCCCCGACCGCGGGATGTGGTGCTGCACCTCGCGCTGGAACCGCGCCACGTCGCCGTCGTCGAGGAGATCGACCACGTCGACCACCGAGGTTCCCCGGGCGCCGGCGATGGCCTTGGCTCCCGCCGTGCCGGGTAGGGGGAGCTCGGTCGTGAACAGCACGAACCGCAGGCCGGGCTGAGCGGCCACCAGCGAGCTCGCCTTGCCGAGGGCCCGCCACAGGACCTCGTTCCTCCGCAACCCCGGCTGCTCGGTCGAGAACCCGCCCACGACGTCGAACAACCAGCGCTGTCCGGCAGCGTCCGCCGCGCGCAGGTCGACCGGGACGCCCCGCACCAGGAGGTTGCGCGACTCGATCCGGGTGAACCCGGCCTGCTCGAGCACCAACCGGGCGACGTCGCTGGCCTTGCGGCCCTCGCGTCGCATCAGTCGCCGGGCCTTGGCGCCCGAGGAACCGTCCACGTCGGCTCCACCCGCGCCGGCGCCGGTCGCACCGGCGGGCTCGTCGACCGGGCTCGGAGTCACGGTCGCAGGCAGGTGGGGCCGCAGGTGGCGCGCCTCGACCGGTTCGGCGGCCAGGTGCTTCCGTTCGGCCGCCACGCGCCGCACCGCCCGGTCGACGTACTCGGGGTCGGTGTCGAACCCGACGAAGTGCCGTCCGGTCCGCAACGCCGCCACCGCCGTGGAACCCGACCCCATGAAGGGATCGAGCACCAGGTCGCCCTGGTAGGTGTAGAGGTCGATGCAGCGCCGGGGCAGCTCGACGGGGAAGGGCGCCGGATGCCCGACCCGGGTGGCGCTCTCGGGCGGGAACTCCCACACGTCGGTGGTGAGGTCCATGAACTCGTCGGCGTTGATGCTGGCCGCCGACGGCAACCCGGCGGAGCCGCGCGCCCGCGCGGGGACGGCCCGGTCGAAGCGGCCCTTGGAGGCGATCACGATCCGCTCGGTCACGTCGCGCAGGACCGGATTGCCCGGGCGCTGGAAGGTGCCCCAGGCACACGAGCCTCCCGCGGCGCGGCCCTTGACCCAGATGACCTCGCCCCGCAGCAGCAAGCCCAGCTCCTCCAGGATGTGCACGACGTCCGCGGACAGCGAGCGGTACGGCTTGCGGCCCAGGTTGGCGACGTTCACCGCGATGCGCCCGCCCGGTTCGAGCTTGCGGCGGCACTCGGCGAACACGGCCCGGAGCATGTCGAGGTAGGCGAGATACGAGGCGGGGACGTGGCCCTCGCCGATGGCCGTCTCGTACTCCTTGCCCGCGTAGTACGGCGGCGAGGTGACCACCAGGGCGACCGAGGCGTCGGCGACCTGGCCGAACCTGTCCATCGCGCGGGCGTCGCCCGCCCAGATCTCGTCCCGCGCCGCGGGAGCGTTGACCTGGTCGTCGGCGCTGATCTCGGGCACCGGGAAGCGGTCGTAGAACTCGGACGCGTCGTGGCTCTCGCGACGGGACACCCCGAAGCGCGACGTGGCAGTCGGACCCCGCCGACGGCCGTTCACCGAGGCGGCCGCCGCCTCACTCGTCGCCGCCAGCGGCGTCGCCTTGGCCATACGCAGCACCCTAGTGAGGGCCTGTGACGTTCTCAGCGATGACCGCGAGACGTCCCGCGCCGGCGGTGATCAGGGCGATCAGGGCCGATCAGGCCCGCAGGCCGAGGCGGGCCACGATCTGCAGGCACGACGCCGACCGGTTCAGCGCGTAGATGTGCAGCCCGGGCGCCCCCGCGTCCAGCAGGGCCTGGCCCAGCTCGATCGACACCTCGATCCCGATGCGGCGGACCTCGTCCAGGTCCTCGGCGGCGGCCTCCAGGCGGGCGAGCAGGGCAGGTGGGATGGTCGTCTTGTTCATCGTCGCCATCCGCACCAGGCCGGCGACCGTGGTGGCCGGCATGATCCCGGGCAGGATCGGCTTGGTCGACCCGGCCGCGGCCACGTCGTCGACCATCCGCAGGTAGTCGTCGAGCACGAAGAAGAACTGGGTGATCCCGAAATCCGAGGCCTCGAGCTTCTCGGCGAGGTAGCGGCGGTCGGACGGACGGTCGATCGACCGGGGGTGGAGCTCGGGGTGGGCCGCGACGCCGACCGAGAACGCCCCCGGATGGGCACGCACCAGTTCGACCAGCTCGAGCGCGTAGGTGAAGTCGCCGCCCGGATCGCTGCCGTCGACCGGCGGGTCACCGGCCAGGGCCAGGATGTTCTCCACCCCGGCCTCCTGGTACTCGTCGAGCAGCCCGACGATGTCGGCGCGGCTGTGGCCGACGCAGGTCAGATGGGCCATGGCCGGGAACGGCTGCTCCCGGTTGACCTGCACGACGATGTCCTTCGTGCGGTCACGGGTGGAGCCCAAAGCCCCGTAGGTCACCGAGACGAACGACGGCTCCAGCGGAGCCAGCTCGTGGATCGTCTTCTCGAGCTGGCGCTCGGCCTCGTCGGTCTTGGGTGGGAAGAACTCGAAGCTGAGCGTCGGCCCGGCGGCGAGGAGAGCGGTGATCCGGGTCATCCGGGGCAGGCTAATGGGGGCGATGCGACCGATGCCCGAAGAAACTCGTCGTGAGCGTCATGTGGTCGTAACGTGGGGCCACCCATGCAAATCCAGTCCCCCGCGCCCCCCAGCCTCGCGGCGGTGGCCGCCCGAGTCGACGAGCGGATCGACCGGCTCTTCGACACCGAGCTGGCCCGTTGGCAAGCCCTCGACAGCAGCCTCGAGGCGCCGCTGCGCTCACTGCAGCGGCTGGTCGACGCGGGCGGCAAGCGCCTCCGACCCGCCTTCTGCTACTGGGGCTTCGTCGGCGCGGGCGGCGACCCGCTCGACACCCGCGTCATCGATGCTGGAGCCGCGTTCGAGCTGCTCCATGCCTTCGCGCTGGTCCACGACGACGTCATGGACGGCTCGGACACCCGCCGCGGCGAGGCCACGGCCCACACCGAGTTCGGCGAGCGCCACCGCATCGGCACCTGGCGGGGGGAGGCCCGCCGGTTCGGCGAAGGTGTCGCGATCCTCATCGGCGACCTGTCCCACGTCTACGCCGACCTGCTCCTCGACGGCGCCAACATGGGCGAGGTCGGTTCGGTGTGGCACGAGCTGCGCCTGGAGCTGAACGTCGGCCAGTACCTCGACCTGCTGGGCACGGCCCGCGGTGACCGCGATCCCCACGTCGCCCGCCGCATCGCCCGCTACAAGTCCGGCAAGTACACCATCGAGCGGCCGCTGCACGTCGGCGCGGCCCTGGCCGGTCGGCTGGAGCCCTTGCGGAGCGTCCTGTCGGCCTACGGCGACCCCCTCGGCGAGGCCTTCCAGCTGCGTGACGACGTCCTCGGCGCGTTCGGCGACGAGCGCCTCACCGGCAAGCCGGTCGGGCAGGACCTGCGCGAAGGCAAGCCGACCCCGCTGCTCGCGGCCGCGACCCGCCGGGCCGGCGCGGCCCAGACCCGGACCCTGGACCTGGTCGGCGTGGACGAGCTGTCCGACCAGGACGTCCGCAACGTCCAGCAGGTCCTGGTGGACAGCGGTGCCCTGGACGAGATCGAGCACCGCATCGCGGACCTCACGGCGCAGGCCATCGTCGCGATCGAGCCGGCCGACATCGTCCCGGAGGCCCGGAAAGCGCTGGTGGAGCTGGCCCACTTCGTCGCCTCCCGCGACTTCTGAGCGCTCGACGCACGAGATTGCGGCAGAACGCGCCGGATCCCGGCGCGCTCTGCCGCAGTTTCGGTCGCTAGTGGGGGCGCAGGCCGCGATGGCGGAGCATCTCCACCTGGCCCCGCCAGCGCGGCGCCGGCCGGTCGAGCGCGACGCTGCTGCGCTCCACACCCCGGAGGCTGTCGGCGAAGCACCGCTCCACGTCGTCCCGGACCGCGTCCGCGTAGGCCTGCTTGGTCTCGGTCCACCAGCCGACCACCCGCCGGTGCAGCGCTCCGAGCACCCGCTGGTCGGCCAGGAGGCCCCGCACCAGCGTCGGCGCCTCCGGCCACGACGCCACCGTCGGCAGCGGATGGTCGCCGAGCATCTGGTGGAAGTAGTCCAGCCGGCGGCGGCGCTCGACCACCGGGATGGCCCCGGCCTCCAACGCCTCGTAGATCCGGGGCGACTCCAGGTGGACGCCGTCGCTGCCACAGGGCGCGAAGACCGAATCGCCGAGGGTGTCGAGCACCAATGTCGCGCCGGGATCGTCACCGTCCGCCACCCCCAGCCCCCGGGTGACCTGCTCGTGGCCACCGTCGATGGCCCGGAGGGCCTCGATCATCTCGGGCCGCGCTCCGGTCAGCGGACCGGCGAAGCTCCACGTGTAGAGCCGCTCGGCCGGCGGCCGCAGCGCGACCGCCGACGGTGCCGCGGCGATGTCCGGCACCGCCACCGGGCCCAGCGGCAGCTGTCGTACCGCCCAGTCGCTGAGGCCCGAGTGGTAGTAGGTCCGCCAGACGAAGCCGAACGACCGGTAGGCCTCGAGCCCGCTGCGGTACCGCCGGTCGGCGACGTGCAGCAGGCCCACCGTGCCGAGCCGGCGCACGGCAGCCAGGGTCCGGCCCCTCAGCGAGTCGGGGCGGTCGGTGACGATGACGCTGTGGGGCAGCACCAGCCGCCGGTCCGGGTCGTCGACCACCTCGCCGAGGAGATCGCCCAGCAGGAACCGCAGCCACGGGAGCTCGGGGAACCCGGGCCGCTGCGTGACCAGCGTGACGCTCCAGTCCGACCCCCGCCCGTCCGCTGATGGTCTCGGCCCCCGGCCGGCAGCTCCACCTCGCTGTCCCGTCACGTCTGGCACTCGCCTCTCACAGCGGCTGCTGGCCCCCCACGTCGGAGCCGTGACTCTACATGCGCATATCCCCACCAGGACCGCCGGGGCCCAGGGCCGGAGCTGGCATCATGGCGCCTTCGATGGCATCGCCGCCGGTCTCCACCGCACCCGCCCCCGTCCTGGCCGCCGGCCCGGCCCAGCCGGATGCCGGTCGGGACCAGACGCGGCGCGACCGCTGGGTGACGGCCGGCATCGCCGCGGCCGTCCTCGCCGTGTACCTCCGCAGCCTGCTGCCCGGCATCGGCTACAGCGGCGACACGGCCAAGTGGCAGACGCTGAGCCTCGTCGGTGGCGTCCCCCATGCCACCGGCTACCCGCTCTACGTCGCGCTGGTCCAGGCCTTCCACACGCTGGTCCCGATCGGCAACGCCGCCTGGCGCATCAACCTGCTGTCGGCGCTGGCCGCCGTGGCCGCCGTCGCCGTCCTCTACCACCTGCTGCGGATGCTCGACCTCCGGTGGGGGGTCGCGGCGGCGACGGCCCTCGTCTTCGCCTTCACGCCGACCTTCTGGACCCAGGCGGTGATCGCCGAGGTCTACAGCCTCCACCTGCTGTTCCTGGTGTCGATCCTGGCGTGCCTGGCTCGCTGGCGCCTCGGGGGCAGCAACCGGTGGCTGCTGGCCGGTATCGGACTGCTGGCGCTGTCGTTCGGTCACCACCTGACGACGGTCCTGCTGCTGCCCTCCGTGCTGTGGTTGGTGTGGTCCGACCGGCACCGGGCCGTGACCGGGCGGAACGCGCTGTGGGCGGTGCTGGTGGCCGTGCTCGGCGCCAGCCAGTACCTCTACCTGCTCCACATGACCGAGGTGGGTGGCTACGTGGAGTCGCCGGTCCACGATCTGGCCGATCTCTGGGGCCTGGTCACCGGCGGGCCGTTCAAGCAGGACATGTGGGCCTTCACCGCCGGTGAGCTGGTCCGGGACCGGATCCCGCTGCTCTGGGACTTCCTCCGGGGCGAGTACCGGATCCTGCTGGTGCTCCCGGCCGTCGGCCTCGTGCGTGGGTTGGGGCGGTGGACGTCGGGTCGGCGGGACAGCGCCATCGCGGTCGCGCTCCTGGGACTCGCGTCGGCGGTCTACGGGCTGGACTACGACGTCCCCGACGTCGTCGTGTTCTTCCTACCGCTGTTCCTCGCGCTGGCGGTGTTCCTCGGCATCGGGCTCGACGGCGCCGTGGCCTGGGTCGGCGACCGGTTGCCCGCGCCGCCCCGTGTCGCGGCCGGGGTGATCGCCGGCGCGCTCATCGCCATGCCCCTGGCCGCCGGCCTGGTCGGCTACCGCCAGGCCAGCCAGCGCGGCGCGGTCAGCGAGGAGCAGCGCATCGAGCGGATCGTGGACGGCGTCGGCGAGAACGCTGTGATCCTGACCGACGACTACGACGACAGCGAGTACCTCTGGTACTTCCTGATCGGCCAGGGCCTGGGCCCGGCCCGGCACCTCGAGCTGGTGCACGCGGCCACGGTGGCCCAGGTCCAGGAGTACTACTCGTCGGGCAGCGGTCAGGTCGCCAGCGCCGTCCAGCGGATCGTCGCCGGCGGTGGCGTGGACCGGCCGGCGGTGGTCACCTCCAGCCCCGCCCAGGCTGACGCCTTGCGTGACGCGGGTCTGAGGGTGACCGACGCCGCGCCGGGGCTCTGGCGGGTCGATCCCGAGGGCTTGAGCGGGCACGCCGCCAACCGCTAACCGGGGGGCTCGGCGGCGGCGAACAGGTCCAGCGCCCGCTCCCGGCTCAGCACCTCGACCCCCGGCTCCTGCGCCACGGCCTCCAGCCACGGCGGTCGCAGCACACCGACGACCGCGACCGCCACGTCGAGCCCGGACAGCGTCGCGGCCTGGCGGGCGAACGTCGCGGCGTAGTCGGCGGGGCGCACGTCCCGGCTCAGCTCGAAGAGGGCGTAGGGATCGGGCGACCCGCCGGCCTGGAACGGTTGGGTGAGGACGAACCCCGTCCCCGGATCCGGACCGCCGCCCGCGAGGCCGGGACCGTCGTCGATGATCGCCCCGCGGACCAGGTCGGACCGGGCGCCGGCTATCAGCAGGGCGACGTAGCCGCCGAGCCCCCGGCCACACACGGTGGCCGGGCCCAGGTGGGAGAGCGCCAGGTCGACGTCGCCCATGAGGATCTCGGCGAAGTACCCCCCGCCCGTCGGGACGGTCGTGCTGCCGTGGCCGGTGAAGTCCAGGGCCCAGACCGGCCCACGCCAGGCCTCGAGGTGTGCGGGAACCGCCTCGGGGGCGTGCTCGCCCAGGCCGTGGAGCAGCAGGAGGGGCCGGCCCTCGCCATCGCGCAGGCGGTGGAGGGCGAGATCGATCCGGTTGTGGCGCACGGTGGTCGTGGGCTGCCGGCCGGCGCTACCCACCGTCTTTGCAGCCGAACGGCCCTCAGGGGGCCGAACATCTTCAAAGACGTCGCGGGCAGGGGCGGCAGGCCGGGCCGGGGCCGCGGAGACCGAGGCCGGCGGCGGGCCGAAGAACTCCAGGACCAGGTCGGCCATCTCCTGGGGTCGCTCGATGTGGAGGAAGTGCCCCGCTCGCATGGTCTCCAGCCGGCCGCCCGGCGGCAGGTGCCGCTCCACCTCCTCGGGCCGGGTCCCCCAGCCCATCACCTCGGGCTCCATCGCCAGGACGCCAAGGAACGGCATCCCGAGCGTGGACAGCCGGCGCATGGCCCACGACGGCCGCCAGGGACCGAAGCCGCCCATCCGCATGGTCGGGTCGATCTTCCACCGCCAACCGTCCGGGTCGTGACGCCCGCCCACGCTGACCAGGTAGCGCAGCCACTCCTGGGACAGCCGGGGGTTCATCCGGCCCCGACGGGCCGCCAGCTCGTCCAGCGTCCCCGGCTTGCGGATGGCCGTGACCGTCCCCCGGCGGAAGTCCAGCCAGTTGGCCAGCTCGCCGGCCATCAGCTTGGTGCGGACGTGGTCGGGGACGTCGGGCCAGGTCCGCGGGGACGGCATCCCGTCCAGGTTGACCAGGCGGCTGATCCGGTGGGGCAGGGTCGAGCCGAGCTGCAGCAGCAGCGATCCGCCCTTGGAGTGGCCGAGGGCCGGGATCGGGTCGGCGGTCACGGTGTCGATGACCGCCATCGCGTCCCGCAGGTCCGCGTCCCAGGAGTACAGCGCGGCGTGCTCGGAGTCGCCGTGGCCCCGTTGGTCCCAGGCGACGACCCGCCAGCCGGCGTCGGCCAGCAGCGGGGCGAAGGCGTCGTAGGTCCGGGCGAAGTCGAAGCCGCCGTGGAGCAGGGCGAGGGACGGTCCGGCCGGATCGCCCCACTCCTTGACCGAGATGCGCACGCCGTGGGAATCGACGTCCCGGATGCGGTCGGGAGCCCGGGCGCTGGGATAGGTGACGTCGACCTCCGCGCCGGGATCGTCTGGTTGGGCCACGGCCATCTGCCCACCTTGACCCAGCGGTCAAGTAGGGGGCAAGCGGCTGGGCGGGGTGACCGATGTCCTATCGACACCAGCACCCCCGAGGTGTTCCCATACCAGGGATAACGTAACGCTGTTAACCTCCTGAGACTTCGGCCGTCGACGCCGATTTCCGGCGTTCTCTGCCGAAGTTTCGAAGACGGGGCCACTGGGGGTCACCATGCTCACCCGCTTCGCTCGACTCGCCACCAACCACGCCAAGGCGGTCCTGGTGGTCGCCGCGGTCTTCTTCGTCGCTGCCGGTGCCGGCGGTGGAGGTGTCGCCGACCGGCTGACCACCGCCGGCTTCGAGAACCCCTCGTCGGAGTCGGCCAAGGCGGCGGACGTGCTGGCCGACCAGTTCCACACCGGAGCGCCCAACGTCGTGCTGGTGGTGACGGCCCGCTCCGGGGACGTGGACGATCCGGCCGTGGTCGAGGCCGGCCGCGCCCTCACCGCGGAGCTGGCGGCCGAGCCCGACGCCACCGGCGTCATCTCCTACTGGTCGGAGAACAACGCACCGCCGCTGCGCAACGAGGACGGCACCCGGGCGCTGGTCGTCGGCCGCCTCGCCATCGACGAGGCCGACCGGCTCAACGACCGCATCGAGGAGCTGGCACCCCGGCTCGGCCGGGACGACGACGTCGTCCGGGTCCAGGTGGGCGGCTTCGCCGAGGTCTTCCGGGAGGTCGGGTCCACCATCGAGGACGACCTGGCCCGCTCGGAGATGATCGCCCTGCCGATCACGCTGATCCTGCTGGTGCTGATCTTCGGCAGCGTCGTGGCCGCCACCCTGCCGATCGTGGTCGGCGTGCTCTCGATCGTGGGGACCTTCCTGGTCCTGCAGCTCCTGTCTGGCGTGACCGAGGTGTCGATCTACTCCCTCAACCTCACCACGATGATGGGCCTCGGCCTGGCCATCGACTACAGCCTGTTCATCATCACCCGGTACCGCGAGGAGCTGCGCGGCGGCTACGAGCCCCGCCCGGCGATCGTCCGGACCCTGCGCACCGCCGGGCGCACGGTGGTCTTCACCGCCCTGACCGTCGCGGCATCGCTGTGCGCCACCCTGGTGTTCCCCTTCACCTTCCTGCGCAGCATGGCCTACGCGGGTGTCGCGGTGGCGCTGCTGGCCGGCCTGTTCTCGCTGGTGGTCCTGCCGGCGATCCTGATGGCGCTGGGCCACCGGGTGAACGCGCTGACGCTCTGGCGGCGGTCGGTGAACCCGCCGGCCGAGGGCTTCTGGCATCGCGTCGCCACCGTCGTCATGCGCCGGCCGGTGCCGGTGGCCACGGTCGTGGTGATCGTGTTGCTGCTCATGGGGGCGCCGTTCCTCGGGCTGAAGCTGTCGACCCCCGACGACCGGGTCCTGCCCGCCTCGGCCGAGAGCCGGCAGGCCCACGACGTGATCCGCGAGGAGTTCAGCTCCACGGAGATCGGCACCCTCTCGCTGGTCGCCGCGTCGACCGGTGGGGCCACGGAGTCCGCCATCGGGGACTACGCCAGCCGGCTGGCCCACCTGCCGAGCGTCTCCCGGGTCGACACCGTCACCGGCACCTACTGCGGCGACGGCCTGGCCGAGGAGGTCGGCTGCCGGCCGGGCCAGCTGGTGCTGGGGCCCGAGAGCTCGAGCCGCTACGCCGGGTTCGTCGCCGGGGACGGTGCCTACCTGTCGGTGGTCCCGTCGGTCGAGCCCTACTCGGACGCCGGCGAGCAGCTGGTCCACGACCTCCGGAGCAGCGACCCGCCCTTCCCCGTGCAGGTCACCGGGCTCTCGGCCGAGCTGGTCGACAGCAACGACGCCCTGTTCGCCCGGCTGCCGTGGGCGCTGGCCATCATCGGCGCCATCACCGTGGTGCTGCTGTTCCTGATGTTCGGGAGCCTGGTCATCCCGCTGAAGGCCGTGGCCCTCAACCTGCTGAGCCTGACCGCGACCTTCGGCGCCATGGTGTGGATCTTCCAGGAGGGCCACCTGTCCGGCGTGCTCGACTTCACCGCCACCGGCGGGTTGGCGGCGTCGATGCCGATCCTCATGTTCTGCGTGGCCTTCGGGTTGTCGATGGACTACGAGGTGTTCCTGCTGTCCCGGATCAAGGAGGAGCGGGACAAGGGCGCCACGAACACCGCCTCGGTCGCGGTCGGCCTTGAGCGGACCGGGCGGCTGGTGACGGCAGCGGCGGTGCTGATGGCGGTGGTGTTCATGGCCTTCGCCACCGGCGGCGTCAGCTTCATCAAGCTGTTCGGGATCGGTCTCACCCTCGCGGTGCTGCTGGATGCCTTCGTCATCCGGGGCACGCTGGTCCCCGCGTTCATGCGGCTGGCCGGCGAGTGGAACTGGTGGGCGCCCGGTCCCCTGCGGCGCTTCCACGACCGCTTCGGCATCGCGGAGCACGCCGAGCTGGACGGAGAGCGCGATGCTGTCGGTCGGTATGAGCAGGAAGAGTCCTCGTCCCGCCGTCTCGAGCGGGTCGGCTGAGAGGGCCGGGCCTGCCGTCACGGCAGCGCTCCCGGTCCCGCCGCGGCGGCCCCGGGCTCGGAGGGGCGAGGGGCCGCTGCTGCGCGAGGAGATCCTGGCCGCGACCGAGCAGCTCCTGCTGCGCACGGGATCGGCCGAAGCGGTGTCGATCCGAGGCGTCGCCGACGCCGTCGGCGTCACGCCCCCGTCGATCTACCGGCACTTCCCCGACAAGGAGACCCTGATCTACGAGGTCTGCGCCCATCACTTCGCGGCACTGATGGAGCACATCCTCCGGGCCGTGGCCGGCATCGACGACCCGGTCGAGGCGGTGGCCGCACGGGGGCGGGCCTATGTGCGGTTCGGCCTGGCCAACCCCGAGCCGTACCGGATCATGTTCATGACCCGGTCCGAGGGGATCCTCGACCGCATGGAGGAGTGGTTCGAGCAGGCCGAGACGTTCTACGACACCCAGTCGGCCATCCAGCGGTGCATCGACGCTGGGCTCTTCCGGCCCGAGCACACCGACGCCTACCGGGTGTGCCTGGGGTTCTGGGCCCGGGTCCACGGGCTGACCTCGCTGGCCATCAGCAAGCCCTTCCTGCCCGTCGACGAGGCCTTCGTCGACGAGTACGTGGACGCCAGCCTGCGCGGCGTCGTCCGCCCGTGACCGTCGCCCGGTGGTGACGACACCGCGTCCCCAGGTGGTCGGCCTCGGCCGCGGACGGGTGGCGACCTACGACGACGTCGGCGA
>Ga0209382_10002066_pt1 | contig 30150 bp, 26 predicted proteins | sample SoiMetdeltSBSDD5_FD_187599 | JGI IMG/M metagenome (GOLD analysis project Ga0209382, IMG submission 187599) | Bulk soil microbial communities from a Populus tree surrounding site in Tennessee, USA - Soil MetaG P. deltoides SBSDD5 (SPAdes) (version 2) | ecosystem: Environmental > Terrestrial >...
GCCATCTTCGGCATGGCGGGCGCCCTCGGCCACATGAGGTGAGCGCGTGAAGCTGGTGGCGCGCGCGGGGGCGACTCCGCTGGGCGCGATCTTCCTGGCCTGCGGCCTGGTCGTGGCGGCGGTGGTGGGGCTGCTGCACCTGGACCGCTTGCCGGGCACGTTCTGCGCCTTCAAGGCCGTGACGGGCCTGCCCTGCATGAGCTGCGGGACGACGCGCGCGTTCGCACGCCTCTTCAGCCTGGACCTGCCGGGGGCGGTGACGATGAACCCCCTGTCCGCGGCCGTCGCCCTCGCCCTCGTCCCCTGGGGGCTCGCGGATATGGCCCTGCTGCGCCGCGGCCGCGCGCTCGCGCTGGAGATCTCGCCCGCGGTGGCGCCGCTGGTGCGCGTCACCGCGGTGACGCTGGTGTTCGCGAACTGGGCCTACCTGATCGTGGCCGGGCGGTAGCTACAGCTTCTCGAGCTGGGCCAGATGGTTCAGGTCGTGGCCGGCCAGCAGGCGGATGATCGTGTCGAGCGTCTCCGGGCCCCTCTCGGGATGGACGGCTTCTCGCGACAGGTCCGCCGCGGTCAGCTTCCGGAACAGGGCCAGATTCCAGCGGCGCGAGGCCAGGAAGGCCCCCAGCGCCGCCTCCGCGTCCACGCTGTCGTAGCGGCGCGCCCAGGCCGACTCGTCGAAGGGCTGGATCGTGTGGTGGTCTTCGGCCAGCACCTGGCGCGTGCGGAACCCGATGGCGGTCTCGGCATCGGCGAGATGGGCCAGGATCTGCTTGCCCGTCCACTTGCCGGGGCCATAGCTGCGCGAGAGGCCGGTCTCGCCGAGCTTCCGCGCCACCGCTTCCACGCGCTTGGCTGAAGCCTCCATGCTTTCGACGGGATTGCGCTCGCCGAGGAGCCCCAGGATCCGCGACCGGTACGACCCGTCCGTCACTGTAGTCATGCCGGAATTCAATCACGGACGGCCGGTAGGACGTCAATGAGAAATCTCTGAGTGCGGCCTTCGTGACGCTACCGGCCCCCGGAACCGACCGCGTATACTCGGCCGAATGGCGGCGCGGCCGTATCTCTCGATCGTCATCCCCGTCTTCAACGAAGCGGCCAACGTGGCCGAGCTCCACCAGCAGCTGACGGCCAGCCTCGAGCCCATGGGCCGGCCCTACGAGATCCTGATCGTGGACGACGGGTCCACGGACGGGACGCTGCAGCGTCTGGTGGAGATCGAGGGGCGCGACCGCCGCGTGCGGGTCCTGCGCCTCCGGCGCAACTTCGGCCAGACGGCGGCGTTCTCCGCGGGGTTCGATCACGCGCGCGGCGAAGTCGTGGTCACGAGCGACGGCGACCTCCAGAACGACCCCGCCGACATCCCGCGGCTGGTGGCCCGGCTCGAGGAGGGCGGCTTCGACCTCGTCTGTGGATGGCGGAAGGAGCGGCAGGACCCATACTCGAAGAAGGTGCCGTCCTGGTTCGCCAACCGGTTGATCTCGTGGGCGACTGGGGTGCACCTCAGTGACTACGGCTGCTCGCTCAAGGCCATCCGGGCGGAAGTGGTGCGGAACCTGCGCCTCTACGGCGAGATGCACCGGTTCATCCCCGCCGTCGCCTCCTGGATGGGCGTGAGCGTGGCCGAGATGCCCGTCAACCACCGGCCACGCACACGCGGTCACAGCAAGTACGGCCTGGGGCGGACGGTGCGCGTGCTGCTCGACCTCTTCACGGTCAAGTTCCTCGGCGCCTACGGGACGCGGCCCTCCCACCTCTTCGGTGGCTGGGGGCTGCTGTTCGGAGGAGTGGGCCTCGGCGTCCTGGCCTACCTCACCTGGCTGAAGCTGTTCGAGGACGAGGCGATCGGGGGGCGGCCGCTGCTCGTGCTCGGGGCGCTCGCCTTCGTCACCGGCCTCGTCTTCGTCATGGTCGGCCTTCTCGCGGAGATGCTCGTGCGCATCTACCACGAGAGCCAGGGCAAGCCGACCTACGTCGTCAAGGAGATGCCGCCGGCGGAGCAGCCGGCGCCCGAGCGCGAGCGCGTCGCCCCCGGCCGTTGATCCGCGTCCTCTTCCTCGCCGAGTCGTTCCATCCGGTCCTTGGCGGCGGCGAGCGGCACATTCGCGCGCTCGGGCGGGACCTCGCGCGCACGGGCACGCCCGTCACCGTGGTCACGCGGCGGGGCGAGAGCCAGTGGCCGGCGGAAGAGACGTTCGAGGGCATGCGCGTCGTGCGCGTCCCTCCGCCCGGCCCCGGCCGCTCCGGCAAGTACCGGATGGTCCCGCACGTGCTGGCGGCGCTGCGCCGGCTTCGCCCCGTCTACGACGTGCTCATCGTGCGCGGCACGCGCGTCCTCGGCCTGCCCGGCCTGCTGGCCGCGCGCGCGGCGGGCAAGCGCGTGATCCTGCAGCCCGAGGTGAACGGCGAGATGTCGGGCGAGGTCTACACCTGGGGCCAGCCCTTCGCGGGCACGGCGCTCGGCCGCGCCATCCGCGCGGGGACGAGCGCGCGCAACCTGCTCCTGCGCGATGCGGACGGCTTCGTGGCCATGTCGCGGCGGATCCGCGAGGAGATGCTCGCCGCCGGGGTCCCCGCCGAGAAGATCGCGCACATTCCCCATGGCGTCGACACCGCGCGCTTTCATCCGCCGTCCGCCGAGGAGCGACGGGCGGCCCGCGCGCGCTTCGGCCTGTCCGCGGACGCCTGCGTCATCGCCTACACGGGGCGGCTGCTGCGCGGGAAGGGCCTGGAGGACCTGCTGGCCGCGTTCGCGAAGATGGCGGCGGACGTGCCGTCCGCGCACCTCCTGATCGTGGGCTCGGGAGCGGGGCAGGCCCTGTCCGTCGAGGAGGACCTGCGGGCGGCGGTCGTTCGCGAGGGGCTCGCCCTGCGCGTGACCTTCACCGGACGGCTGGACGACGTGTCGGAAGCGCTGCAGGCCGCCGACGTGTTCGCGTTCCCATCCGTCTACGAGGCGCTCGGCCTCTCGCTCATCGAGGCGGCGGCGACGGGACTGCCCGCGGTGGGCGCGCGCACGGGCGGCATCGTGGACGTGATCGAGGACGGCGCGTCCGGCTGGCTGGTGGCTGCCGGCGACGTGGCCGACCTGGCCGCGCGGCTGCGCGCGCTCGCCCTCGACGCCGGCGCCCGCGCGCGGCTGGGGGCGCGCGGGCGCGAGATCGCGGAGGCCCGCTTTGACGAGGCGGGGGCCCTCGTCCGCTACCGTGCCCTGCTCGGCGAGGTCGCCGGCCGCGGCGCCGCCGCTCAGCTCGCGGCGCGATAGTTCGAGGGGACGTGCTCCTCGTGGAGGTGCAGCGCCTCCTCGATGACGGGAGCTTCGAGCTGGGACGAGAAGTAGAGGGCGAGCAGCACCGTGAGCGCGACCACGCCGATCACGTGCGCGAACAGGTACCAGCCGATGCTCTTGATGGGGGCCACCGCCTCCTCGAGGTCCTGCTCGACGCCGACCGTCCATTCGACGCTCGGCACCTGCTCCACGGAGGCGAAGCCCACGATGCGCGGCGGTTCCTCGACCTCGCCCGAGCGCACGCTGGGCATGGCCCAGAACCCGCGTTTCTCGCGGCGGGCGGCCCCGATGTACTCGAAGCCGGGGAAGCGGTCCTTGAGGACGCGCGAGCTCTCGTCGGAGGCGAGGATGAGGCCGTCGGAGGTGCGCATCAAGACGGCGTGCCCCGTCCGGCCGACGCGCACGGAGGCGAGCACGCTGTAGAGGTCCGATGCGTCGTAGAGGGCGCGCAGGGCTCCGAGCAGATGGCCGTCCGTGGCATCGCGGACGGGGACGTCGATCTCGAACATCGTGCCCGCGCCGCCCGGGGGCGACACGATGTCGACGACGTAGGGCCGGCCGCCGATCTCCGTGTCCCGGAAGGCGCGGAACCATCCGGTATCGCCGTTCCACAGGCGTCCCCCGCGCGCGGTGGTGGCGATGAGGCGCCCCCGCGCGTCCACGACCTGGAGGAGCCGCAAGGCGGGCTGGGTCTGGCCCACCTCCCGAAGGCGCGCGGCCAGGGGCGAGCCGGCCACGGAGGCGACGAGTCCGGGATCTCCGGCCGCCCACGCCTGGTCGAGCTTTCGGAGCTCGTCCGGACCGCCCTCGCGGGGCGGGGCGGCCACCGCGGCGCGGACCTGGGGATCGAGGGCGATGAGGTGGAGGTGGCTGAACTGGCCGAGCACGTAGCGCTCGACCAGCTGCCGGGCCTCCCCGGCGCGCTGCTCGAGGTTCTGGCCGGTCACGTTCTGCAAGTGGCCGCGGGCCAGGTTCATGACCACCAGCGCCCCGAAGGCGAGGAACGGGATGGCCACGAAGAAGAAGACGGTCAGGACGCGGGGATCGACCTCGTAGTGCCGCTTCGGCATGACTGCCTCCTCGGACGGGCGATGGGAGCGCCCGACGCGGGGCGGTCGAGAAGCGCGTCACTGCAGAACCGCGAGGGACGGCCCTGCCAGTCGAATTGCGACGACGCTACGCTCCGGCGGCCTCGCGGTCAAGCCCCATTACCCGGCCGGGCACACCCGCAAGTTAGACTGCCCGCTTGCGTGTCGCGATCACGGGCGGAACGGGTTACACGGGCAGCCGGCTCATCGAGAGGCTCCGCTCACGCGGGCACCAGGTGGCCGCGCTGGCCCGGCCGGGGGCGCCGCGGGCGGAGGCGGATTCCGGCCTGGCCTGGGTGGAGGGCGACCTCGCGAAAGGGGATGCCCTCGCTCGTCTGGTCGAGGGCGCGGACGCGGTGGCGCACGTGGCCGCCGTCTATCGAACCGCCGGCCATCCCGACTCCTACTACCGCGACGTGAACGTGGGCGGAACCGAGCGCCTGCTGGAGGCGGCCGCGCGCGCGGGCGTGCGCCGCTTCGTCCATACCTCGACCGTCGGGGTTCACGGCAGCGTGCGCCATCCTCCGGCGGAGGAGACGGCACCCTTCGAGCCCGGCGACATCTACCAGGAGACGAAGGCTGAGGCGGAGACGCTCGCGCTTCGCTTCCATCGCGAGCGAGGCCTGCCCGTGGTCGTGGTGCGCCCGGGCGCGATCTATGGCCCCGGCGAGACGCGCCTGCGGAAGCTCTTCCGCGCCATCGCCCGCGGCCGCTACGCGGTCGTGGGATCCGGGCGTCCGCACTACCACCTCGTCTTCATCGACGACCTGCTCGACGGGTACGAGCTGGCCCTCACGCATCCGGCCGCGCCGGGGGAGGCGTTCATCGTGGCCGGGCCGGGCTCCGTCTCGCAGACGGACCTGGCGCGCACGATCGCGCGACACACGGGCGGGCGCGTCCTGCCCTTCCACATCCCGGTGGCCCCGATTCACCTCGCCGGCGACCTGTGCGAGGCCATCTGCGTGCCCTTCGAGATCGACCCTCCGCTGCACCGGCGGCGCGTGGACTTCTGGACGAAGAACCGCTCCTTCTCGATCGAGAAGGCCCGGCACCTGCTCGGCTACGCGCCGAAGGTGGACGTGGACGAGGGCGTCGCGCGTACCGCGGCCTGGTACCGGCAGGCGGGCTGGCTGTGAGCGAGCGCGAGGCGCGCGTCCTCCTGGCCGCGATCGTAGCCGCGATGGTCGCCGGGGTCTGTCTCGTGCGCTTGCCCGGCTTCTGGGGGGACGGCGCGACCTACTACACGATGGCGCACAGCCTGGCCGAGGACGGCGACCTGCGCTACGAGGCGCGCGACGTGTTCCGCGTCCGGCGGGAGTTTCCTTCCGGTCCCCAGGGCCTGTTCCTGAAGCGCGCGAGCGGCGGGCTCCGGTGGGACGGGGCGGGGGGATTCCCCTGGGTGCGCCGTGTCCCCGAATCCGACAAGCGCATCTACTTCGCCAAGGCCTTCACCTATCCGGTCGCGGCGGCGCCCCTGGTCGCGCTCATGGGTACGCGCGGCCTGCTCGTCACGAACGCCCTCTCCCTCGGTCTCGCGCTGGTGCTCGCCTACCTCGAGCTGCGGACGCGCGCCTCGCCGGCGTGGTCCCTGGCCGCGGCCGTGGCCCTCATCCTGGCCACCATCGCGCCCTTGTATCTCGTCTGGCCCACCCCGGAGCTGTTCACGCTGGCCCTGGTCGCCGGGGGCCTTTTCGCGTGGCGCCGGGAGCGGCCGATGTGGGCGGCGGTCCTCCTCGGAATCGCGACCTACACCAAGCCCTACAACCTGCTCCTCGCCTTACCCCTCGGCGTCGCGCCGCTGCTCGCCGCCCGCCGCGGGTCCTGGTGGCCCGCCCTGCGCGAGTCGCTGCGGCGCGGCCTCGCCCTGGCCGCGGTCGTGGCCGGCCTCTTCGCGGCCAACGCCGCCGTCACGGGCGAGCCGAACTACCAGGGCGGCGAGCGCAAGACCTTCTACGGCCGCTTTCCGGAGGAGGTCGGCGGGGATGGGCAGCGGGTCACCTTCGGCAACAGCGGCTTCTGGATGACGACGGATCAGCTCGGTCCCGCCATCGAGGGCGAGGACGCGGCCGCCGCCTCCGCGCGCACGGGACCCCCGCGGGCTTCGCGCGAGATCGAGGTCTCGGTCCTGCGCAATCTCTACTACTTCTGGGTGGGACGGTTCGGCGGCGCGCTCGCGTACTTCCTGCCCGCGGTGGTGGCCCTGGCCGTGTTCCTGGCGCGCGGACCCCGCTCCGCCACCGGATGGCTCGCCCTCTCGGCTCTCGTCATCTCCTGGCTCTTCTACATCCGCATCATCCCCGACAACTGGTACGGCGGCGGGGGCACGGTGGGGAACCGCTACTTCCTGAACCTGCTGCCGCTGTTCGTGCTGATGCTGCCCGCCCGCCGGGAGATCTTCGTGGTGGCCGCGGCCGCGCTCTCCGCCCTGTTGCTGGCGCCGGTGTGGCTCCGCCCGCTCCACCATTCGCTGCGCCCCGGCGATCACGCCACGCGTGGTGTCTTTCCGTACCTCCCGGCCGAGCTGACGATGCTCAACGACCTCTCCGTCTTCACCGACGCCTGGCGCAAGAAGGTCCCGTACGGCGACACCGAAGGCGACGCGCACAAGCACTGGCCGGCGGATCCGAAGGCGTATTTCCTGTACTTCATGGACGACGGGACATACGGCAAGGAGACCCGCGACGGCGTGGAGGGCTTCTGGCTTGGGGGGTCGCGCGCGGAGGTCGTGCTGCGCGCGCTGGAGCCGGTGCGGCGGATGCACGTGCGCGTGACCGGGGGACCGATCGGCGATCACGTCACGATCCGGATCTGTGGGGCGGAGCAGACGGCGGAGCTGGCGGCGGACGAGACGCGCGAGCTGGTCTTCGAGCCGGGGGCGGGGTTCCCGTACTACGACACGTTCGTGACCGCGCTGCGCTTCCGATCCGAACGAGGTCAGTCGATCCCCGGGGACCTGAGGCCGCGCGGGACGTTCGTTTCGGTGGCGCTCGAGGTTGACCGTCGCCCGCGCCGTTAAGCCGGCAAAAGCTGACCACCGACCTGACCACAGCCTCCTTTCCGCTAACCGCGGCGATCGATGTTCTGTTCCGTTCCAGTGCCCTCCGGCGTCCCGTTCGGCTCCGTGACTGGCACCGCCTCCCGATCTGGCGTCGTGCGAGGGCCAAACACCCGCTCGGCCTCGTATTGGTTGTGACGGCGGCACCGTAGCGAGATGTTGTCTGGCGTTGGCGGCCCACCCAAAGCGAAGGCCTCGATGTGGTGGAATTCCAGGAACGCGCGCTCGCCGCATCTTTGCCCATTCGCTGCGACGAACGCGCACCGCGCATCGTCGCGGCGCCACGCCACGCGCCTGGACTGATTGGGCGGATGACGCGAGGCGCTCCCATCCGTCCCGGGACGGCTTGGCCGGGGTTTCGCGGTCAGCCCCAGCTTCTGTTTCTCGACTCGCTCGAGAAGCAGCGCGATGGCGCGGTCGAAGATGGCGCCGGGATCACCGTTCGGAATCTCGCGGCGCAGGAGGGCCTGGAGCCGCTGGAGCCTCTCGTGGCTCTCCTTTCCGATCGTGAACTGGACGCGATAGCGGTCCGGCGACGTCGGCTCGACGATCGGACGACGCGGGGGCGCGAGCGGCGTGAGGATCTTGGATGGCGCTTCCGCAGCCGGAACGGTCGACGGATTCGGAGTGGCCGCCGTCGCGTCGGAAGGAGCGATCTGCGTTGGCGCTGGTGATGAGGCGTTGCTGGGCGTCGGCCGGGCGGCGGGAAGCTTGCGCACTGTCGAAGGCACGTCCGGTCGTGGCGCCAACTCGGCGATGAGGGACAGCACCTCCGGTCGGCTTCGACCACGGGCTCGAGCGAGCACGGCTTCGTGGTTCTCCGAGGTGAGGCACGGCCGCAGCATCCGCACAGACGCGAGCGACAGCTCACCGGACGCGAGCAGGTCGAGGATCACGGGAAAGCGCCGGCAGGCACGAGCGGCGTCGATTCGGTTACAGGCGGCGTCCTCCGAGAGATGCAAGACCCGGGTGCAGTAGCTGAAGAGGGATCCCTGACCCTGCGCCGCGTAGAGAGACGGGCGCGCATCGAGCACGGCCAGGTGGGCGACCAGCTCGGCCGCCGCCTCGCGCTCCTTGCCGGCGAGCGCGCAGAGACGGGCGAGCAGATCGGGGTCCGAGAGACGAGACGCGAGAGCGAACATGTTCGTGTTCATGATGCTGGTGTATCACGATGATTTTCGCGAGCCCGGCGCGGCCTCCGCAGCCCGCACGGAGAACGCGCGGGCCACGGTGCGGCACGAATGATTCCTTTCGCGCGCGAATCGCGCAGCGCGGCCCCGAGGCATCGCTGGCGTGTGTGTAGAGACGCGCACGAAATGAAACGAGCGGTGAGTCGGGAAATGCAGGTCCGAATCAACGAAGGGCCGAAAATATATCTCGCGTCACGATGCTATCCGTCCCGGGACGGATAGGTCTGCTAGCCGCGCCGAACGCGTCGCCGCAGCATTCCCATCACCAACTCCTTCTCTCTCGCATCCCACACCCCGAGCAGCACCGTCGCCCCCGCGTACGCCGCGCAGGCGGCGAGAGACGCCGCCACCAGTGGCCAGGGCCGCGCCAGCCACAGGACGCCCGCGAAGGCCGCGGTGGCCAGGACGGGACGCCACGCGATCCCCGCCCAACTCGCGCGATAGCCGTACGCGCGCAGGGCAATCGCACCGGCCAGGAAATACAGCGCCTCCGTGAACAGCGTGGCCCAGGCCGCGCCGATGAATCCGAGCCCCGGAATCAGCCAGAGGTTCAGCGCGACGTTGACGACGAGCGCCAGCGTGGACACGACGACGATCGTGCCCCAGCGATTGACGCAGGCCAGCGCGGTCTCGCCGAAGTTGGACAGGAACATGAACGTCGCCGCGGGCAGGAGGATCTGCGACGCGGCCACGCTCGGCCCGTACGTGGGGCCGAAGAGCAGCGCGACGAATCGCTGGGACTCGAGTAGCCCGAAGGCGCCGATGGGCAGGCCGGCCAGGAGCAGGTACTTCGACCCCCGGCCGTAGAGCTCCGTGACGACCTCCGGCCGCGTGGCCGCCCAGGCGGCCATGGTCGGGATCAGCGCGTAGCCGAGGATGCGCGGGACGAGGGTCAGGCCCTCGAGCACCAGGACGGGCGAGCGATACCACCCGACCTCGGTGGCCCCGCGCATCTTCTCCAGGATGACCGTGTCCACCTGGAAGACGAGCGTGATCATCGCGCCCGCATAGGCGAAGGGCAGGCCCTTGCGCAGAAGGTCGGCCCAGAGGGGCCCGTCGAAGTGCGGGGCCAGGGGCAGCACCCGCCGCTGCACGTAGGCCGCGAGCGCGCTCGTGTCCACCAGGCGGACGGCGAGGAAGACGAGCACGAATCCGCGCACGCCACGGCCGGTGGCCAGGACGGCCGCTCCCAGGGCCAGCAGGAGGACGCGCTCGAAGAGCAGCGACACCGCCTCCGTGCCGAAACGCTCCAGCCCCTTCAGGAGCCAGCGCAGCGTCGACTTGACCGACTTCAGGACGAGATCGAAGGTCAGGATCACGACCGCGAACCAGGTCACGCCGGAGTAGCGCGTCGCGCCGATGGCGAGGCAGAGCGCGATCGTGGCCAGGCTCAGGACGGCCTGGAAGCCGAGCAGGCTTCCGACCAGGCGCTGGGCCTGCGACCGGTCGCGGCTGATGGCGAGCGTGGACGCGTAGGACATGCCGAAGTCGGGCAGGATCCGGAAGAGGCCCACGAACGCGAAGGCCGTGCTGTACTCGCCGAACGGCGTGGGACCCAGGAGACGCGCGGCCAGGAAGCCGAGGAGGAAAAGGAGGACGTTCGAGGCCTCGCCGATCGCGGAGAAGACGGTGTTGCGGGCGAGGTCGCGCGCGACGGGCGGCGCCGGCTCGGACGTCAGGCCCCCTGCTCCTTGCGGAGCAGGGCATCGAGGCCGCGGCTGATCTTGAGGCAGCGCTCGGGCGCCGGCGACTCCAGCAGCTTCTGCCGCGCGGTGGCGGTGATGGGCAGGTGCTGGCAGGCCAGGTTCACCCAGGACATCGGCTCCGGCGAGCGCCGCTGCTGGTCGAGGAACGACCGCAGCTCGGCATGGGCGTGGAGGTAGCGGGCGAGCGCCTCCACCGCCGAGCCCCAGTCGTCCCCGGCGTCGCCCTCGTCCAGGAGCGACACCTCCGCCACCAGCACGTCCGTGCCCACGACGCTCACCGCGCGGGCGCGGCTGGCCCCGTCCAGCTCCACGCGGTGCCCGCCGTCGGGAAGGGCCGCGTCCTCGGCCACGCGCGCCACCGTTCCCATCTCGTGCAGATCGCGCGGCGAGCTCGCGTTCTCGCGCTGGGCCAGGGCCAGCACGCGCGCGCCCGTCCTCTTCGCGATCTCCAGCGCGCGCAACGCGCCCGGCGCGGAGACGACCACGGCCAGGGAAGCCTCGGGAAAGAGGCAGAGGTCGCGCAGGGGGAGCACGGGCAGCAGCAGGTTCCCGGGGGCGCTGGTCTCGGACAGCTCGGCCACGTCACCTCCTCGGAGCGGGCGGCAGGGCGCGGGTCATCCTACTACGCGCTTCCGCGCCGCCGCCGCTGCCACTTCCGTCGCAGGACCTGTCCCAGGTCCGCCCGTCCGCGCCCGGGCAGGAGCTCGACGTAGTCCTCCCCGATGCGCGCGATGCGCATGGGATCCCCGCCCGTCAGCGTGATCGGCGTGCCCGGGACCTTGCCCATGAACGCCGTCCGATATCCGGTGTCGCGGGCCAGGCGCTGCACGGTGGGTCCGGCGACGTGCCACGGATAGCAGATGTGGAGGACGGGCCGGCCCGTGCGTTCCTCGATGAGGCGCTTGGCCCCCGCCAGCTCCGAGACGAGGGCCGCGTCGCGCTGCGCGCTCGTCTCCTCGCGGCCGCCGATGGGCCGGCGGTCGACCAGCCGCCGCAGCCGTCCCTGCCAATCGCCGCGCGCGAAGAACCCCTCGCCTTCCTCGGCGACGGTGTCCACGCAGGCGCGGCGGATGTCGGCGTCTTCGTAGAAGCGCAGGGACTCCGAGGTGCGCGACTCCGAGCGCAGCAGGGGCGTGCCCAGAGGAAGCTCGTGCGCCAGGCGGTCCTGTCCGTCCACTTCGATGACGGGCACGTCCATGGCCGCGTAGCCGTGACGCAGCTCCGGGGTGAGGAAGCCCGTCACCCGCGGCGCGGTGTGGATGCGCGCGTGGGTGAGGGTGTGGCTCTGGAAGTCGAAGAGGCCGGAGCGCGAAAGGGAATCGATCTCTTCCCAGGACAGGAAGGCTCCGTCGCCCCTCTCGCGGGCGATGATCGCCTCCGGAGACTGGCGGCGCGCCTCCACGTCGTCCCAGGTGGGCGGCAGGGGGCCGGGCCGCGAGGGAACGCGCCCGGGGACGAGGAAGACGATCCCCTTCATGCCGTAGCGGCGCATGAGGGGCTGCCCGACGCTCCAGAGGCTGCCGCGGCCGTCGTCGAAGGTCAGGACCACCGCGTTCTGCGGGGCCGGGCGCGTGCCCACGAGGAACTGGAAGTACTCGGTCGCGGAGAGCGTGACGTAGTCGTTCTCGGCCAGGTACTGGAGCTTGCGGGCGAACGAGTCCGGCTCCAGGCTGTGGAACACGAACACCGGAACGTGACCCCGGGGCAGGGGGCCGCCGGTGACGAACGGGGGATAGCGCCCCAGGAGCAGGTCGCGCGGCACCTCGAAGGCCTCGCGCGCCTTCTGCCCGAGCGTCCTCAGTGGCACTGCGGCTTTCCCCGCCCGCGGGCGTTCAGGCGAGCCCTCGCTCGGCGAGGACCTCGTCGTAGAGCGCTTCCATCCCGGCCACGCACGTACGGATATCGTAACGGGTGGACGCCTCGCGAGCGTTGTCGGCCAGGGACCGTCGAAGTGCCGCATCGTCCACGACACGGCCGAGGGCCGCGGCCAGGGCGGCGCCGTCGCGCGGCGGGACGAGCAGGGCAGTGACGCCGTCCTCCAGCACCTCGCGACACCCGTCCACCGCGGTGGAGACGATCGCCTTGCCCGCCGCCATCGCTTCGAACAGGGCGAGCGGCGTCCCCTCGTACGTGGAGGAGATCGCGAAGACGTCGATGGCGCCGAGCAGGGCGGGCACGTCCGTTCGATGGCCGGCGAAGGTCACCCGGCCCGAGACGCCAAGGGCCACGGCCTGGGCCTTCAAGGCATCCATCTGATCGCCGTCGCCCACGATCACGACCTGCACGTTCGGCCGGGACGAAAGCAGCGCGGCCGCTGCCTCGACCAGGTAGCGGTGGCCCTTCTGCTCGCTGAGGCGGCCGATGGTGCCGACCACGAGGGCATCGGCGACCACGCCCAGGGATTGCCGGGCCGCGCGCGCGACGTCGAGGGAGGCGGGTGCGAACTCGTCGAGGGGCGCGCCGTTCCAGATGAGGCGCACGCGGGCGGCGGGAACGTGACGCTCGCGGACCAGGAAGTCCCGGGTGGAGGCGCTCACCGCGATGGCGCGGTCGGTCAGGCCCGACAGCGCGCGGTCGGCCAGGCCCTGGTAGGCGGGCATGCGCGGATCCGCGAAGTGCTCGTGCAGGACGAGGGCGGCGCCCAGGCGGCGCGCGGCCACGCGTCCGAAGTCGGCGGCGGCGTAGCCATGGACGTGCAGGATGCGCGCCTTGCGCTCGCGTCCCACGCGCACGAGGTCGGTCAGGATGCGGGGATCGAACCGGCCCCGGCCGAGGTTGTGGACGGGAATGCCCTGCTCGGCCAGCCATCGCGTCGCGGGCTCCGGATGCTTGAGCCCGACCAGAGAGGGCGCGAAGCGCGGGCCGTAACGCGGGAACCACCAGGAGAAGAGGCGCGACACGCCGTGGATGCTCGATCCGGCCACGCCGAACTTGTCGCAGACGTGGAGGACGGGGATCGCGCCCGTGCTCATGCCTCGGGCGGAGGAGCAGGCGCGGGCGTTGCCTCCCGTGCCGTCCAGACGATCGCGCCGCTGAGGGACATGAGGACGATGAGTCCCGCCCCCACCAGGCTGAAGGCGAGGGCGCTGTCCTTGCCGAGGCCGACCTGGTGGAAGTACAGGATGAACACGCTCTCGCGGATGCCCCAGCCGTTGAAGGAGATCGGCACCGTCTGCACGAGCGTGCAGAGCGGGACCATCAGGAAGCAGGCGGAGAGGGGCAACGGGATGCGCAGCGCCCGCGCCACCGTGAAGTAGTAGTACACGACGATGGCCTGCAGGGCGACGCTGCCCATGAAGGCCAGCCAGACGGCCTGGACCCGGCTGCGGTAGACATGCACGGCGGACTGCACGGTTTCGAAGCGCTTGAGCGCCCAGGGCATCCGGCCGAGGCCGGACGCGCTCACCACCCGCCGGGCGATGCCGGGGCGGAAGAAGACGTAGGCGAGGCCGCCGAAGACGAGCCCGAGCGCGAGCAGCACGGAGCGGGCGCCCGCGAGCTCTCGCACCAGGGGGCCGCCGGTGACGAAGGCCACGAAGGCCAGGGCGTACAGGGCGCCGAGCCCGAGGATGCGGTCGATGGCCACCACGGCCAGCGAAGTCGTGGTGGAGCCGGTGAGCCTCGAGCTGTCGCGCACGCGGACGACGTCGCCGCCGATGTTGCTGGGCAGGAAGTTGTTGAAGAAGGTGGCGACCAGGTAGGAGCCGGAGAGATGGGCCAGCGGGATCGTGTAGCCCTGCGCCTCGAGCAGGACGCGCCAGCGCCAGGTCGAGATGGCGAGGATCGCCGCGTAGAGCGCCATGGCCAGGGCGAGCAGGAGCGGGTCTCCGGCGCGGACGCGGCGCTGCAAGGCGTCGAGATCGGTGGTGGACAGCAGGTACGCGAGGAGGGCGATGCTGACCGCGACCTTCGCGATGAGGAGAGCGGACCGCTTCAATTGCGGGCGCCGAGGATCTCGACGGCGTCGATGTCGGCGCCCTCCGTGACCGATCCCGCGGCCAGGCAGGGATAGATCTCGCCGTCCTCGATCTTGAGGTAACGGGCGCTGGCGACGCCCCCGGCGCCGAGATCGAAGTCGCAGTGGTTCGAGAAGAGGCCGGGCGAGCGCTCGCCGCAGGGCACGCGCAGCCCCACGAGCGTGAACGGCCCCTCCGGGCTCGTGGAAGCGTAGAGGGTCACGGGCTCGCCCGCGCCGGAGACGGTCTGGTAGACGCGGACGTCGGGTCCGTCGGCGTCCGTGAAGGCGGCTCCCATGTCCACGGTGACGTAGCCCCCCTGGCCCAGGCTGATGAAGCCGAGGTAGTTGTCCTGGCCGCCCAGGTTGACCGCGTCCGGCGGTCCCCGCACTTCGCCGGGATCGACGTAGCGGTTGCGCGCCAGGGAGCAGGCGGGCATCCACCAGTCCACGACCGACTGCGCATACACGGCCGCGGCGCGCGCGGGCGCGGGCTGTGATGGCATCGGGTCGAAGCAGGCTCCGAGCGCGCGCCGGCCATCCGCGCCCGCGAGACGCGCGAGGAAGCGGGCCGCGGCCGCCCGCCGCGGCGATCCTGCGATGAGCGCGGCCGTGGCCACCAGCGGGCGCACCTGCGATGGCCGGTGCTCGCCGGCGCCGGCCAGGGAGCGCGGCACCAGCGCGTAGCGTGCGCGACGCAGCTGGGCCACATCACTCGTGACGGCGAGACGTCCGGCGGCCAGCGTTCCCAAGGATGCGCGCGCCTCCCGCCCCGCGCGGCCCGCGAGCACCGCCACCGGCTCCACCGCGAACGCGGACAGGGACCCGCGCGGCGAGCCCTCCGGCACCACCGTCACCCAGGGGACCTGGCCGAGATCCACCGCGCTCGCGACCTCGGCGCCCCCGCCTTCCAGAAGCCGCGTCATCTCGAGGTCGTCGCCGACCACGAGGTCCGCGTCCTGCGGCGGATCCGGATCGGCGGTGGTGAGGACGAAGGACACGCCGGCGGCCGGCGCGACCGCGTCCAACGCTGGAGCCAGGCAGGCCGCCAAGGCGGCGCTGGCCCGGACGCGCACGGGCTCCGGAGTGGCGGCCGAAGAGACGCGGACGTCCGCCCGGCCCGCGAGCAGCAGGGCGGCGGCGGCGAGCGGCAGGGGCCGGAAGCTCATCGCGGCCGAAGGCTCAGCGCGTGATCGGCCGCGGAGCAGCTCCCGAGGTCACCCTCGGACCCGCCGACCGGCGCCAGCGCGAGGTATCCGGCCAGCGTCCCGGTCAGAAGCGTGCCGCGACCGTCGGTGGCGCGCACGATCGGGCCGGAGGCGATCGCGCGCACCCAGACCCACTGGCCCTGGTCGGAGACGGCGCCCACCTCGTTCGTGCCCAGCCCGCCGTGGACCTGGAAGCTCTCGTAGACCGCCTCGAGTTCGAAGCGGGAGAGGGTGCCGGTGGGGTCGAGCAGGAACTGCACGCCGGGATGCGTCGTCACGCCCGCGTCGGCGCCCGTCATCATGAGAAAGGTGATCGGCGTGCGCGACATCGCGCAGGACGCGGAGGGCGTGATCGACAGCGTGTAGCCACCCGTGATGGTGCCCCCCGGCTGCGCCGTCGGGCTCGGGCTGGGCGAGGGCATGGGGCCGATCGGATTCGCCCCCCCGCACCCGGCCGCGAAGACGACGAGCCCCACGACGACCGCCCGCGACGCGGCCGAGGCCAGAGGCGTCGCCGTCTTCACGCTCGCGATGGGACGCCGGAAGAGGGAAGGCGGTCGTGCATGTGCCGAAAAGACTGCATGATACAGTGACGCGCCGGAAAGGACCAACCTTGCGCGAGCCCCGGCCCATTGCGATCCAAACCGCCCTCCAGGACCCGAAATCCTCGTCGCTCGCGAAGTATCAGGACCTCGTGGTGGGCAGTCGCAGTCTCGGCCGCCTCCTCCTCTACGAATGCATCGTGCTCTTCACTTCCTGGGTCCCGGGGGCGCTCGGACTCGTCCTCCGCCGTATCGCCTACCCCTTGATGCTGGGATCGTCCGGGCGCAACGTGACGTTCGGACAGGGCGTGGTGGTGCGCCACCCGCACAAGATCCACCTCGGTGACGACGTGGTGGTGGACGACCTCGTCCTCCTCGACGCCAAGGGCACGACCAACACCGGGATCCGCGTGGGCAACGGCGTGTTCCTGGGCCGCGGGACCATCCTCTCGTGCAAGGACGGCGACATCACTCTGGGCGACCACGTCAACATCGGGTTCCAGTCCGAGATCTTCTCCGGCTCGCAGGTGACGGTCGGACGCTACGGCCTCTTCGCCGCCTACACGTACCTGGTCGGCGGCGGCCACGAGTTCGAGCAGGCGGGCGTGCCCGTCATCGAGCAGGAGCGGCGGTCGAAGGGCATCACCCTGGGCGAGAACGTGTGGCTGGGAGCGGGGGCCAAGGTCATGGACGGCGTGCGCATCGCCGATCACGTGGTGGTGGGCGCGGGGGCGGTGGTCACGGAGGACCTGCCCGCGGGCGCGGTCGCCGTGGGCGTGCCCGCGCGCGTGGTGCGGACGCGGGAGGCGGCACCCGCCCCGTGAGCCGGACGAAGCGGATCCTGGTCGTCACCTCCGGCGCGCTCTTCGTGCGCGGAGGCCACCTCGCCATCGCGGAGGCGACGGCGGCCGCGCTGCGCTCCGCCGGCTTCCTCTCCGAGGTGATGGTCACGCCGCAGAACCGTTTCGGCCGCCAGCTCTCCGCGTACTGGGCCACCCGTCTCACCGACGTGGGCGAGACCGCGGACGGCCAGCCCGTGGACCAGGTGATCTCGCTGCGGTTCCCCTCCTACGCCGTCCGCCACTGGCACCATGTCTGCTGGCTCAACCACCGCATGCGCGAGTATTACGACCTCTGGGAGCGCTTCGTGCGCGGGCTCGGGCGCAAGGGGCGGCTGAAGGAGGGCGTGCGCCGGCGCGTCTTCCACTCCATCGACCGCTGGCTCCTCACCCGGAACGTGCATCGCCTGATCGCGCAGAGCAAGACCATCCAGGCCCGCCTGCAGCGCTTCGGGCGCATCCCCAGCGAGCTGCTCTATCCGCCACCGCCGGAGCGGCCCTATCGCACGGACGAGTACGGCGACTACGTCTTCGCGGTCTCGCGGCTCACGCCGTTGAAGCGCCTGGGCCTGCTCGTGGAGGCGGCGGCGCGGATGAAGGACCAGCGGCTCTCCATCAAGATCGCGGGCGAAGGCGAGGAGGCGGGCACCCTGCGCGAGCGCATCAAGGACCTCGGTCTCGAGGGGCGGGTCGAGATGCTGGGCGGGGTCTCCGACGCCGAGCTCGTGGCGCACTACGCGCGCTGCCGCGCCGTCTTCTTCGCGCCCTGGAACGAGGACTACGGGTTCGTGACCCTGGAGGCCTTCCGCTCGGGGAAGGCCGTGATCACAACGGCCGACAGCGGCGGACCGTCCGAGCTCGTGCGCCATGGCGAAAACGGGCTGCTCGGGCCGGACAGCCCGGAGGCGGTGGCCGCGCATCTCGACACCCTGGCCGCCGATCGCGGGCTCGCGGAGCGGCTGGGCCAGACGGCTCTTCACGATGCGTCGCTTCACACCTGGGACCGCGCGGTCGAGGTCCTGGCGCGGCCGCTCTGAGCGGCTGAATTCACGAGCGAAACGTGGTGAAATTGCGGACAGAGGCCCGCGTATGAAGAAGGTGCTGGAAGAGAACCCGCCCGTGGTCGACCGCCGGCAGTCGCCGCGCCATTCCTTCACGACGATCTCCGGCCGTCCCATCGAGCCGCTCTATGGGCCCGAGGATCTGGCCGGGATCGACTACGCGCGCGACCTCGCGGAACCCGGGCAGTTCCCGTACACCCGCGGCATCCACGAGACCATGTACCGCGGCAAGACCTGGACCATGCGGCAGTTCGCGGGGTTCGGCACCGCCGCCCAGACCAACGAGCGCTTCAAGTACCTGCTCGAGCACGGCTCGCACGGCCTCTCCATCGCCTTCGACCTGCCCACGTTGATGGGCCGCGATCCCGACCATCCCCTCTCGCTGGGCGAGGTGGGGAAGTGCGGCGTCGCCATCAGCTCGCTCGCGGACATGGAGACGCTGCTCGACGGCATCCCCCTGGACCAGGTCTCGACGTCGATGACGATCAACTCGCCGGCGGCCATGATGCTCGCCCTCTACGTCTGCGTGGGCGAGAAGCAGGGCGTGCCTCCGGAGAAGCTGGCGGGCACGGTGCAGGCGGACATCCTGAAGGAGTTCATCGCCCAGAAGGAGTACATCTACCCGCCGCGTCCGAGCATGCGGGTCATCGTGGACATGATCCGGTACTGCACGGAGCACATGCCCAAGTGGAACTCGATCTCGATCTCCGGGTACCACATTCGGGAGGCGGGCTCCACGGCGGCGCAGGAGCTGGCCTTCACCCTGCGCGACGGCATCGAGTACGTGCAGTGGTGCGTGGACGCGGGCATGGACGTGGACAGCTTCGCGCCCCGCCTGTCCTTCTTCTTCAACTCGCACTCGGACTTCTTCGAGGAGATCGCGAAGTTCCGGGCCGCGCGACGCATCTGGGCGCGGACGATGAAGGAGCGCTTCGGGGCCAAGAGCCCGCGCTCCTGGATGTGCCGCTTCCACACCCAGACTGCGGGGGTGAGCCTGACCGCGCAGCAGCCCTACAACAACGTGGTGCGCACCTCGCTGCAGGCCCTGGCCGCGGTGCTGGGGGGCACGCAGTCGCTGCACACGAACTCGCTGGACGAGGCGCTGGCCCTGCCCACGGAAGAGGCGGTGACGATCGCGCTGCGCACGCAGCAGGTCATCGCCCACGAGTCCGGTGTCGTGAACACTGCCGACCCGCTGGCCGGGTCGTACTTCGTCGAGAAGCTCACGAACGACATCGAGGCGGAAGCCCTCGAGTACTTCCGCAAGATCGACGCCATGGGCGGGATGGTGGCGGCGGTGGAGCGTGGCTTCCCCCAGCGCGAGATCCAGGAGGCGGCCTTCCAGTTCCAGAAGGCGGTGGACCGGAAGGAGAAGATCATCGTCGGGGTCAACGAGTACGTCATGGACGAGGACCCTTTCCCGATCCTGTACATCGACGAGTCGGTGGCGGAGTCCCAGACGGCGTCCGTGCAGCGGCTCAAGCAGACGCGCGACAACGCGCGAGTGCAGTCGGCCCTGGAAGGGCTCAGACAGGCGGCCCGCGGCACCGACAACGTGATGTACCCGATCCTCGAGTGCGCCCGCGCCTACGCGACCCTCGGCGAGATGTGCGACGCCCTGCGCGACGTCTGGGGCGAATACCAGGAGCCGCCCACGTTCTGATCGGCTGGAGCACGGCGTCCTCACCCAGGGCCGCCCTGGCTCGCCGGTGATCCAGGGAGCGCTGATCAGCGCACCGGTGGTGAGCCGGCACGGCATCTTCTTCTGGCTCCTGCGCACGATCGTAAGGGTGCGCTACACCTTCTTCCTCACGTCCGTGCTCCTCGGGATGAGGATCCGCTCCTTCGGCCCCCTGCTCGTGTGGATCGTCGTCTCGTTCCTGGCCATCCTGCTTCACGAGTTCGGGCACGCCTTCGCCGCCCGGTTCTACGGCCAGGATCCGAAGATCGAGATCCACGGCTTCGGTGGTGTCACGCAGTGGGCCTGGGTGGACGAGCTGAGATGGTGGCAGCGCGTGATCATCAGCGTCGCCGGCCCCGGGATCGGCTTCCTGGTGGGCGGCCTCCTGTACCTCGGTCAGCCGCTGCTTCCGGGGTTCGATTCGTATCTCCTGTGGCTCGCCAACCGGTACTTCCTGTGGGTGACCCTGGGATGGGGCCTGTTCAACCTGCTGCCGATCCTTCCCATGGACGGCGGGCGCTCCCTGTCCGAAATCCTCGAGCACCGGATGGGGCAGAGCCGAGGCCGCCGGCTCGCGCGGCAGGTCTCCATCGGGACAGCGGCGTTGGCGATGATCGGTGGAATCGGGTGGGGCGAGGTCTGGGTGGTGATCCTGTGCGCGATCTTCGCTTTCGACAATTACCAGCGGATGCGCGGCCGGCCCGGCGTCGAGCTCCGCTAGGGTCTCGGCGCGGTGATAAACTCGATCATCGGATGAGCTCCACTCCCGCGCAGCATCGCATCCGCGTCCTCATCGCCAAGCCCGGCCTCGACGGGCACGACCGCGGCGCGAAGGTCGTCGCGCGCGCCCTGCGCGACGCGGGCATGGAGGTCATCTACACGGGTCTGCGTCAGAGCCCGGAGCAGATCGTGGCCGCGGCCGCCCAGGAGGACGTGGACGCGATCGGCCTGTCCATCCTCTCCGGCGCGCATCTGCCCATCTGCCGGCGCGTGGTCGACCTCCTGAAGGAGAAGGGGATCGACGGCGTGCAGGTGTTCGTGGGCGGGATCATCCCTGCCCAGGACATCCCGGAGCTGAAGAAGCTCGGGATCGCCGAGGTCTTCCTGCCCGGCGCCTCGCTGTCGGACGTGGTGCGGCTCGTTTCCAGCGCCGTTCCCGCCCACTGAGCCGGCCGCGCCTCGCCGGCGCGGAGCTCAGGTGACCGGCTCGTGCCGCCGGTACAACGCCAGCAGGTAGTACTGCCCCGGATGTCCGTGCTCGAAGATCCGCTCGGCTCCGATGCGCGCCGCCTCCGCGTCGTGCCAGTCCGCGTCTTCGGGGGCGGGACGAGGGCGGGCATAGCGCGCCTGGAACTCGGGATCGCGTGCGATGGACGCCTCCCCGGTCGTGAAGGGCCGGAGGGGAAGGGGTCCGGGCGGCGGGGCATAGGACCTCCCGGGGGCGACGAGCACGAGCACGATGTATTCGGGCTTGCGGCCAAGGACGAGCTCGGGATCGTAGCGCTTGGACAGGAACGTGCCGGGACTCTTGGCGATCGTGCGATCGGTCAGGCCGGTGAGATCGAGGACGCGCAGCTCCGGGCAGTCGTAGCCGACGAGGCCGATGTCCATGAGCGCCACCGTCTCTCCGGGGCCGGCGTGGGCGCGCAGCCAGGAGGCGAGCGCGCGGTGTCCCGTCTCGTATCCCACGGCGCGCAGACGGGTGGCTTCCCAGAGCGTCCGCCGGATGCCGTCCTGCGCGAACCAGCAGAGGGCGAGCGTGGCCGCCACGGCCAGACCCGGCGCCACCCGCGATCGCAGCGGCAGCATCGCGGCAAGCGCGGCCAGGCCGGCCCCGAACACCGCGGCGAGCACGGGCAGGTAGTGGACGAGGAACCTGTATCCGGCCATCCAGTCGGCGCCGAGAACGGCCGGAAGCAGCGTTCCGCCCGCCGCCAGCGCGACCACCGGAGCCACGGCCGTCCAGGCACGTCCGCGCGTCCGCGCCAGGCCGCAAAGGCCGACGAGCAGAAGGGCCCACCCCCCGAACGGGATCGCCGCTCCGTCGAGCACGTATTGCCATCCCGTCCGCTCGCTGTCGCCTCCGAGCTTGGCGTAGTAGGTGTTGGGGAGCCATTCGTGGTCGTAGAGGACGTAGCGCGCCCCCAGGTGAAGGCCGACCACGGCCGTGACGACGGCGGCGTCGATGAACAGGGGCCGGATCAGCGGGCGCTCGCGACGCGCGAGACCGGCGGCCGCCCGCGCGACCCAGAAGAGCGCGAAGGCCACCACGCCGTCGGGTCGCATGAGGTAGGCCGCCGCGAACAGGAGACCGGATCCGCGCCACCGCCCTTCGACCGCGGCCACGCCCGCGAGCGCGCCGGCGGCGATCAGCAGCGCGAAGGGCGCGGTCTCGAGCCCGCTGACGCTGTTCACGGCGAACCCGGGCGAGGCGGCGAGGACCAAGGCGGCGCTCAGTCCCGCCGCATCCCGCCACCCCGGAGGCAGCTCGAGCTCGGCGGCGAGGCGGCGGCCGAGCGCGAAGGCCACCGCCAGGGCGCCCGCTCCCGCGACGATGCCGATCCCCTTGGCCGCCCCCGGCAAGGCGCCCGGCCCGCCGAGGCCGTAGATCCCGGCCAGGACCAGCATGAGCAGCGGGTTCGTGTAGCCCTCCACGTGTTCGCCGGGATTGAAATACGGGCCGTGCCCACTGGCCAGGGAACGGCTGTAGCGAAACGTGATGTACGCGTCGTCGTTGAAGTAGTGGGCGAAGCGGACGGCATGGAAGGTGAAAACGGCGACGAGGATCAGCAGCCCGAGGAGCGCGGCGCGCAGGCGGGGAGGCGTCACCGCCGATCCAACCATGGGAGGAGTACCTTCGCACAAGTGACGCGCATGGTCGAGGTCGCGCGGGGCGCGCGCGAAGGGCCGCGAGCGTCGATAATTAATTGACAGGAAAGAGCCCGCAGTCTATCTTCAGACGCCGCGTCCGGACCCCTTTGGAGGCTTGGTGACGATGGGCAAGAAGATCCTGCTTGCGGACGACAGCATCACCATCCAGAAAGTCATCGAGCTGACCTTCTCGGACGAGGATTTCGAGGTCGTCACGGTGGGGAACGGGCGGCTGGCCGTCGAGAAGGTGCAGGACGTCCGTCCGGACCTCGTGCTCTGCGACATCATCATGCCGGAGAAGGACGGCTACGAGGTCTGCGACTTCATCAAGAAGACGCCGTCGCTCGCCCACATCCCGGTCCTGCTCCTGACGGGCGCGTTCGAGCCCTTCGACCAGGATCGTGCCAGCCGCGTCGGCTGCGACGGGTTCCTGGCCAAGCCGTTCGAGCCGCAGACCCTGATCGCCAAGGTGAAGGACCTGCTGAACCAGGCGGGCACGCGCACCGTGGCCCCGACCCGGGCCGCGGCTCCTGCCTCGGCACCCGCTCCGGCGCCCGCCGCCGCGCCTCCGCCGCCCGCGCCCATGGCTCCGCCCGTCATGGACCGGACGCCGAGCCGGGAAGCGCAGCCGAGCTTCATCACGGACGAGCCCCTCGAAGAGACGCCGACCATGATCACGCCGTCCTACACCGAGATCGGCAAGTCGGTCTACGAAGAGCCGCCGATACCCCCTCCGTCGACGGCGGCCGTCGCGTCGGACGAGCTCTCGTACGTGGAAGACCTGCCTGAGCCCGACGAGTTGATGGACGTGAGCCCGGAGGAGTCGGCGACCCTCCAGGGCGAGTCCGCTCCGGAGGCCGAGGACGAGGGCCCGTCGCCCTGGGCCCAGCCCACGGTGGAGGTGCCGCTCGAGATGCGTGCCCAGGCCAGCGTGGAGTCGGCGCAAGCCTCCAGCGAAGCGACGTTCGACGAGGTCTTCGAAGAGGACGCCCCCGCGGCCGCGGCTCCCGCGCCCGAGCCCTCGCACGCGCGCGCGGAGTCGCCGGAGCTCGGCTCCGGGAGCGACGACTTCGGGTACGTTCGCACGCCGGACGCGATCGGGTCACCCGTCGCGCCCCCGGTGCCCGCCGCCGCCGCCCCCGATACGGGCCGCGAAGGGTACGGGTGGGGCCGGCCGGCGGACGTTCCGGCCACGCCGCCCGCGCGCCACGACGCCGCGTCGTCCATGGGTACGAGCCATCGCGAGACGGAGTTCGAGCCGCCGGCACCGCCCAGGCGCGCCGCGGAACCCGAGAAACGGGCGCCGGAACCGGTGGAGGTGGCGGCGCCTCCCGTCGAGTCTTCCTTCTCTTCGGTCACCCCCCAGGACGCCCCCGAGCCGCCTCCCGCGGCGTCGGCGGCAGCGGAGGTCGGCGTGCCCGTCGACATGGTCGAGAAGATCGCGCAGCGCGTGGTGGCCCAGATCTCGGAGAAGGTGATCCGCGAGATCGCGTGGGAAGTCATCCCCGACCTCGCGGAGAACCTGATCAAGAAGGAGATCGACAAGCTCAAGGCCGAGCTGCAGCAGACGTAGCCGCGGTCGGGCAAGCGTCACGTAGAGCACGCCGGCGCCGCAAAGCGGCGGCGGCGCTGCGAGGGGGGTTTCAGGGGGGGCCGCGAACACCCACCTGACCAGGTGTGAGTGCCCCCCCTGACTAAGTAAGATCACGGAATCGCCGCGCCGCGCGGCGCGTCGCGAAGGGGTTTCAGGGGGGGCCGCGCAGCGCCCACCCCGATGATGCGTGAGTGCCCCCCCTGACTGAGTAAGCTAGGAATAGCGGGCAGCGAAAAGCCACAACGAACGGCGAAACGGAACAGCGAAAAACAGGACCATGCCCCCCGAAGAACTCGCAAAAGGTTACGAGCCCAAGGACGTCGAATCGCGCTGGTATCCCTTCTGGGAGAAGAGCGGCTTCTTCACCGCCGATCCCGCGTCTTCGAAGCCGCGCTTCGCGATCATGATCCCGCCCCCCAACGTCACGGGATCCCTGCACATCGGCCACGCCTTCACCCTCACCCTCCAGGACGTGATCGTGCGCTGGAAGCGCATGAGCGGGTTCGACACGCTCTGGCTGCCCGGCCTCGACCATGCCGGCATCGCCACCCAGATGGTGGTGGAGCGCCAGCTCGCCAAGGACGGCAAGAAGAAGGAAGACCTCGGCCGCGAGGAGTTCGAGGCGCGCGTGTGGCGGTGGCGGGAGGAGAGCGGCGGCAAGATCCTCAAGCAGCTCCGCATCATGGGCTACTCGCTGGACTGGACGCGCGAGCGCTTCACCATGGATCCGGGCATGTCGCGCGCGGTGCGCGAGGTGTTCGTCCAGCTCTGGGAGCAGGGGCTCATCTACCGCGGGTACTACATCGTCAACTGGTGCCCGCGCTGCGTGACCGCGCTCAGCGACCTCGAGGTGGAGACGGAGACCGAGCCCGGCTCTCTCTGGCACATCCGCTACCCGGAGAAGGCGGGCGGGCCGGGCATCGTGGTCGCGACCACGCGCCCGGAGACCCTGCTCGGCGACACCGCGGTGGCCGTGCACCCGGAGGACGAGCGGCACAAGCACCTCATCGGCCGCCCCGTGCTCCTGCCCGTGCTCGGGCGCGAGATCCCGGTGGTCGCGGACGAGTTCGTGGACCGCACGTTCGGGACGGGCGCGGTGAAGCTCACCCCCGCGCACGACGCCAACGACTTCGCGGCCGCGCAGCGCCTGGGCCTGCCCTCCATCAACATCATGGACGAGCGGGCCGTTCTCAACGAGAACGCGGGGCCATACAAGGGGCAGGACCGGTTCGAGGCGCGCAAGGGGGTCGTGGCCCAGCTCGAGAAGGAAGGGCTGCTGGTCAAGACGGAGCCGCATCCGGTGCCCCTCGGCCGCTGCCAGCGCTGCGGCACCATCGTGGAGCCGCGCCTGTCGCGGCAGTGGTTCGTGAAGATGGCGCCCCTGGCCGCGCCCGCCCTGGCCGCGGCGGAGGACGGCCGCATCCGCTTCGTGCCGGAGAGCTGGACCAAGACCTACTTCGAGTGGATGCGCAACATCCGCGACTGGTGCATCTCGCGGCAGCTCTGGTGGGGCCACCGCATCCCGGCCTGGACCTGTGCGAAGTGCGACGAGCTGACGGTCGCCCGCGACGCGCCTGCCGCCTGCCCGAAGTGCGGCGGCACGGAGCTCGTCCAGGAGAAGGACGTCCTCGACACCTGGTTCTCGTCGGGCCTCTTCCCGTTCTCGACCCTGGGCTGGCCGGACAAGACGAAGGACGTCGCGCGCTACTACCCGAACGACGTCATGATGACGGGCTACGACATCCTGTTCTTCTGGGTGGCGCGCATGATCATGCTCGGCATGCGGTTCGCGGGGGACATCCCGTTCCCGGTCGTGTTCCTCAACGGCCTTGTGCGCGACGAGCACGGCAAGAAGATGTCGAAGACCAAGGGCAACGACGTGGACCCGCTGGAGCTGGTGGCCCGCCACGGCACGGACGCCGTGCGCTTCACCATGACCGCGCTGGGCGCGCCGGGCACGAACCCCGCCCTCAGCGAGCAGCGGCTGGCCGGCTATCGCGCCTTCGTGAACAAGCTCTGGAACGCGTCGCGCTTCCTGCTCATGAACCTGGAGGGCGAGCGCGCCTCGAGCTACGACTTCTCCGCCCTGCCCCTGCCCAGCCGCTGGATCCTGAGCCGCCAGCAGGAGGTGGCGCGCAAGGTGGGGGAGGCGCTCACCGAGTTCCGCTTCGACCAGGCCGCCAACGAGCTGTACCACTTCGTGTGGGACGAGTTCTGCGACTGGTACATCGAGATCGCGAAGTCGTACTTCCCGGATCCGGTGGAGGGGCCGCGCACGCGGGCGGTGCTGCTGGAGGTGCTGGAGAAGACCCTGCGCCTCCTCCATCCCGTCATCCCGTACGTGACGGAAGAGATCTGGCAGCGCCTCCCGCACGAGGGGCCGTCGATCATGATCGCGCCCTTCCCGGTGCCGGAGCCGGACAAGATCGACGTCGAGGACGAGGCGGCCATGACGCGCGTGATGCGTCTGGTCATCGCCATCCGCACCCTGCGCGCCACCTACGAGGTGGACCGGAAGCGGCGCATCGACGTGACCGTGGTCGCGCCGGTGAGCGCGGACGCCGCGTTCATCACCAAGCACGGCGCGCTCGTACGCCATCTGGCCGGCCTCGGCGAGTTCCGCGTGGTCGCTCAGGCGGCGGACGAGCCCGGCACCCTGCGCGAGCCCGTGGACGGCGTGGAGCTGCGCGTCTCCATGGCCGGGCTCTTCGACGTGGCCGCGGAGAAGGCCCGCCTCACCAAGGAGCGGGGCAAGATCGACGACGAGATGGGCTCGCTGCGCAAGAAGCTGGAGAACCCGCAGTTCGTGGAGAGAGCCAAGCCGGAGGTGGTGTCGCAGGCCCGCCAGCGCATCGTCGAGCTGGAAGAACGAGGGGCCAAGGTGGCGGCCACGCTGGACGAGCTCGGCCGGCTGTAGATGAGCGGCCGCGTCGAGCCCTGGGCCATCCTCGACATCGATCCCGAGCGCGTGCAGCGCATCGTGCGCCAGGCCGTCGAGGAGGACGTGGGCGGCCGCGACGCGACCACGGAAGCCACGGTGGATGCGGACGCGCAGGCGACGGGCGTCTTCGTGGCCCGGGAATCCTTCGTCGTCGCGGGCCTGGATGTCGCCCTGGAGGTGTTCCGGACCGTGGACCCCAAGATCGCATGGGAGACGCGGGCGCGGGAGGGAGACCGCTTCGAGGCGGGGAACGCGATCGCGTCCGTGACCGGATCCGCGCGGGGAATCCTGACCGGCGAGCGCGTGGCCCTGAACTTCCTGCAGCGCATGTCCGGCATCGCGACCATCACCCGCCGTTTCGTGGACGCGGTGGCGGGGACGAACGCGAAGATCCGGGACACGCGCAAGACGACGCCGCTCCTGCGCCTGCTCGAGAAGCGGGCCGTGTCCGTGGGCGGAGGCACCCCGCACCGCTCGGGACTCGACTCCGCGATCCTGGTCAAGGACAACCACGTCCGCCTGGCGGGATCGGTGGGGGAGGCGACCCGGCGGGCGGTGGCCGCGGCGGGCGGCCTGCACGTGGAGATCGAAGTGGACCGTCCGGATCAGATCGAGGAGGCCCTGGCCGCGGGCGCGCAGATGATCCTGCTCGACAACTTCACGCCCGAGCAGGCGGCGGCGGCGGTGAAGCGCATCGCGGGGCGGGTGCCCGTCGAAGTCTCGGGAGGCATCCGGCTGGAGAACGTGCGGGCCTACGCGGAGGCCGGCCCCGACTTCATCGCGGTGGGCGCCCTCACGCATTCCGCGCCCGCCGTAGACATCTCGCTCGACATCGAGCGCGGTCCGTGAGCGCGGACGCGGACGGCACGGCGGCCCGCCTGCGCCTCCGCCTGGCCGCCCAGGGTCTCGAGTGGCCGGCGGAGATCGAGCACACCGCGGTCTCGCCCTCCACCAACGACCGCCTCAAGCAGCGCGCCCGCGCCGGGGCCGCGGAGTGGACGGTGGTGCTGGCGGACGCGCAGACGGCCGGGCGCGGCCGGCAGGGGAGGCGCTGGTCGTCGCCCCCGGGGAACCTCTACATGTCCGTGCTCCTGCGGCCCGCGCCGCCGTCCGCGCGCTGGACCGTCCTGCCCCTCGTCGCGGGGCTGGCCCTCGCGGAAGCGCTCGCCGCCGAAGGTCTCGAGGCCCGCCTCAAGTGGCCCAACGACGTGATGGTGGGCGGCCGCAAGGTCGGCGGCATCCTGGCCGAAGCCTCGTCGGGAGCGGACGGGCTCGAGTCCGTCGTCCTGGGCATCGGCGTGAACGTCGCGGTGCGCCCGCACGATCTCCCCCCGGAGGTGGCCGCGTCCGTGACCTGCGTGGAGGAAGAGCTGGCCCGCGCGGTGGACCGCCTCGCCATCGCCTCCGCGGTCCTGGCCCGCCTGACCGTCTGGTATCATGCCCTCGCGCGCGAAGGGCCCCCGGTCGTCCAGTCCGCGTGGCGCGCCCGCGCGGTACCGTGGTGGGGTCGGGCCGTCGAAGCGCAGTCCGGCGGGCACCGGGTGCGCGGCATCGCGCGCGATCTCGACGAAGGCGGCGCGCTCATCCTGGAGCTGGAAGACGGCACCCGGGCGGTGCTCCACTCCGGTGAAGTGCGCGAGGTACGGCCCGCGCGCGACTGATGGGACAAGCGATGCCCCTGCTCCTCACCATCGACGTCGGCAACACGAACACCGTCCTCGGCGTGCACGACGGCGAGGACCTCAAGGCGCACTGGCGCCTCACCACCCGCCGCGAGCAGACCGCCGACGAGTACGGCATCCTCGTGCGCAGCCTCTTCGCCGCCTCCAGCATCGACGTCGGGCAGATGGTCGGGGTGGCCCTGGCCAGCGTGGTGCCGCCGCTGACCTCGGTGGTCGTCACCCTGTGCCGGAACTACCTCGGCCACGAGCCCCTCGTGATCGAGCCGGGCGTGAAGACGGGGATGCCGATCCTCTACGAGCCTCCCAGCGACGTCGGCGCCGACCGCATCGTCAACGGGGTGGCCGCCTTCACCGCCTACGGCGGCCCCGTGATCGTGGTGGACTTCGGGACGGCCACCACCTTCGACGTGGTCACGCGGAAGGGCGAGTACATCGGGGGCGTCATCTGCCCGGGCGTCGGGATCAGCGCGGACGCGCTCTTCCAGCGCGCGGCCCGCCTGCCCCGGGTGGACCTGCGCAGCCCGGGGAAGGTCATCGGCCGCTCCACCGTCGGCTCCATCCAGTCCGGCCTCTACTTCGGCTATGCCTCGATGGTCGAGGGGATCATCAAGCGCATCCGCACCGAGCTGGGCGAGCCGGCGCGCGCGGTGGCCACGGGCGGCCTGGCCGAGAGCCTGGCCGCCGACATCCCGTCGATCGAGGCCGTCGACCCCGTGCTGACCCTGACCGGCCTCCGCCTCATCTGGGCCCGCAACCGCGCGGCCGGGCGCTGAGCGCGGGGCCCATGCCCGACGCGCCCGCGGACGCGGCCCCGGCCGCCCACGCCGCCCACGAGGAAGCGGCCTACTACCAGACGATCGAGGAGTTCTTCGTCTCGCGCCGCGGGGACCCGCTCTTCCTGTCCAATGCGGACTGGCTCCTCATCCGGAAGTGGCGCCGGTCCGGCCTTCCCCTGCGCATCGCGCTGCGCGGCATCGCGGATGCCCTCGACGGGCACGCGCATTCCTGGGGCCGCAAGCGCAAGGTCGGCAGCCTCGCCTACTGCGCGGCGGAGGTGGACGCGGCGCGCGAGCGGTGGCAGCGCGCGCTCTCGTTCGACGACGAGGCGGAGACGAGCGTGTCCGCGGCCGTGACCGCCTTTGCCGACGCCCTGGAGGCGGCCCACGGGCTCGGTCCGCGCGGGATAGCCGCCGCCCGGACGGCGGCCGTCGAGCTGCGCGGCTTCGCCACGCCGGGGCAGAGCGGACCCGCGCGTCTGCAAGAGCTCACGCGCCGCCTGGGCGCGACCGAGAAGGCCCTGCTCGACGCCCTGCGCGGCGACACGGAGCCGGCGGCCCTGGCCGCGATCGCGGCCGAGATCGAGGCCGACCTCGCGCCTTATCGCGGACGCATGCCCGAGCGCGTGCTGGACCAGATCCGCGACGAGGCGGCGGTGCGGCGCCTCCTCG
>Ga0209382_10002067_pt1 | contig 30140 bp, 27 predicted proteins | sample SoiMetdeltSBSDD5_FD_187599 | JGI IMG/M metagenome (GOLD analysis project Ga0209382, IMG submission 187599) | Bulk soil microbial communities from a Populus tree surrounding site in Tennessee, USA - Soil MetaG P. deltoides SBSDD5 (SPAdes) (version 2) | ecosystem: Environmental > Terrestrial >...
CCGGGTGCCCAATACGGTCGTACGGCTGGAGTTGGAGTACCACGTCGAGCCGATGTTCGTGCAGTGGCCGGCGGTCACGAAGTGCCGCACGCCGGCCGAGTTGCGGGCGTTGAAGCCGAGCGAGCAGCGGGCGGAGCTGGTGTAGATGGCCTGGCCGCCGGAGATGTTCAGGCTGAGCGTGCCGGGCATCGACTCGATCCGCACCGCGGCGCCGTACTTCTGCGCGATAGCTCTCACCGCCGCCAGCTTCGCACCGGTCACGGTGCTGTCCACTTCGACGAGAACCTGGTTGGACATCGGGTCTACGGACCACGCGGTGCCGGCGATGCGGGCCGCGGCGTCCAGGTTGGCCGTGACCACGGCCAGCTGAGCGTCGCTGCGGGCGACCAGCTTCGCGACGAGGCCGGCGGAGCGGACCGCGTCCGCGGCGGCGGCATCGGTCACGTTGACCACCATTGCGCCACTGTTGGCGTCGTAGTACGTGCCAGCCGAACGAGCGGAACCCAGCTGTGCCAAGGCCGTATCGGCGTTGGCACTCAACCGCAGTGCGCTCTGCGCGGGTGACGGCGCGAACAGCGCACCGACCAGTAGCCCTGCTACCAGGCCGGCGAACGCGGCGCCTCGGAGTGAGGACTTTGTGAGTCTCACACGAGCCTCCCGGGGGGTTGGACACGTCCGTAGGATGACGTGTCGTTACGGGCGGCGGACGACCGGCAGACTCAATACATTCGAAAATGCCGATCTCTTGCCGTGGGAAGTATTGTCACTTCAACCAGGTTGAGTTCACAAGCCCACCAGGGGTTAGCGGGCGATCTGCACCTTCTCCACGTCGCCGCGCCGCGCCGCGTCCAGGGCGTCGAGAGCGCGGTCCAACGGGTACGTGGTGACCCGCAATCGAGCCAGTGGCAGCCGGTCGAGCAGCTCGACCGCCCGGGATTGGGTGAACGGGTTGACGGCGGTACCGAGCAGCGTCAGCTCCTTGGCGTACAGCTCGTACGGGCGCACATCGAGCACGGCAGAAGGTGTGGCGACGCCGAACACGAGCACGGTCGCGCCGGGAGCGGCGAGCCGCAGGCACTCCCGCAACACGGGCGCCGAGCCGACCGCGTCGATGAGGTAGGCGAAGCCGGGCTCGAGCTCGGACGGCTCGACCGCGGAGTCCGCGCCCATCCGCAGAGCGAGGTCCCGGCGGTCGGGACGTGGGTCGGCGGCGACGATCGGGTGGAGTCCGAGGTGCCGGGCCAGGGCGACGAGCAACGCACCCGCCGGACCGCATCCCATCACGAGCAACGGCAGTCCGGACCGCGGCGCCAACCGATCCATCGCGTGGACGCAGCACGCCAGCGGTTCGGTCAACGCACCGATCGCCGGGTCGATGTGCGGCGGCAGCAGGTACGCGAACCGCGCCGGTACCGCCATCAGTGATGCCATCCCGCCGTCGAGGTCGACGCCGTACGCCCGCCGTGCCGTGCACAGGTGCTCGCGACCCAGTCGACAAGAAGCGCAAAGTCCACAAGAGACATTCGGCTGGACCGCTACCAGATCGCCGACCCGGAGCCCGTTCACCGCGGCACCGACGGCCACCACGCGACCGGCCACCTCGTGCCCGAGGATCACCGGTGCCGCGGCCGGAAACTCACCGTCCACAATGTGCAGATCGGTACCGCAGACGCCGGCGGCCAGCGGCTCGAGCAGGACTTCGCCTGGATCGACGACAGGATCCGGTACCGATTCCACGCGAACGTCGCCCGTGCCGTGGAACCGGACCGCTCGCATCTTAGGCCGGCGACCAGTCCGGGTCGCGGCCGAACGCGGCGAGCAGGCGGTCCTGGTCGGAGGCGCCCGCGCCCACCGAAGTGCGCGGGCCGATGAAGCCGGCTTTGCGGTACATCTCCTCCACGTCCGCGAACCACGCAGCGCAGTACCGCACGATCTCCGGATCCAGCGAGCGGTCGGCACCCGAGGCCACCGCCAGGTCCCAACCGTGGACGAGGTGGTCGGCGAGTAGCTGGTTCACGTACTCCGTCGCCGGAGTGTCCCCAAAGGACAGATGTACGGTGCGGTCGAGTGCGCCCGGCGCCGACACCACGGCGGCCGTCTCCGCGGCGGCGTCGCCCGCGCTGCCGACCGGATCCCCGCCCAGCAGATCGCCGTCGAGCCGGTCGCCCACGTCGGCGATGGTGGCGCCCTCGAACAGCGGCACGGACCAGCGCTGCTCGCCGACGACGTGGTTGACGAGCGCGCGTACGTCCCAGTCGGTACAGGGGGTCGGCCTCGCCCAGCCGTCCGCGGGCACCCCGCGCACCAGCTCGGCGAAGCGTCCCACGCTGCGTCCGTACAACCGCTCCAGCTCCATGGAGATCAGGTTAGTCGCTCGGCCACTCGTGTACCGGCACATTGCCGTGCATGTGCCCGATGTACTCGCGGAGGACGTCGCGCAGGGCCGTGTGCCGGTCCGTGGCGCCGCGCTCGAACCTGCGCAGCGCCGCCACCTGCCACTGCGCGCCGTTGCGCTCGATCAGGCAGCGCTGTTCGATGACCTTCAGCAGGCGGTCCCGCTCCGCCGGCTCGACACCCCACCGGTCGAGGCCCTGGTACGCCATCGGCAGCAGCCGTCGCAGCACCAGCTCGGTGGCGGGCAGGTAGCCCAGCCCGGGCCAGAACAGCGTGGCGGACAGGCCGTGCCGGGCCGCGCTGTGGAAGTTCTCCTCGGCCGCGCTGAACGACATCTGGGACCACACCGGTCGGTCCGCTTCGGCGAGGGTACGGACGAGTCCAAAGTAGAACGCGCCGTTGGCGATGATGTCGACCACGGTGGGTCCGGCCGGCAGCACGCGGTTCTCCACGCGCAGGTGCGGGCGGCCGTCCACCACGTCGTAGATGGGCCGGTTCCAGCGGTAGACGGTGCCGTTGTGCAGCCGCAGCTCGCCGAGGGCCGGGGTAGCGCCGCCGGCGAGCGTGGCCTCCGGGTCCTCTTCGCTCTCCACGGGCAGCAGCGCGGAGAAATACCGGACGTTCTCCTCGAAGAGGTCGAACACCGACGTGATCCACCGTTCGCCGAACCAGACCCGCGGGCGTACCCCCTGGGTCTTGATCTCTTCCGACCTGGTGTCGGTCGCCTGCTCGAACAGCGGGATGCGGGTCTCCCGCCAGAGCTCGCGGCCGAGCAGGAACGGCGAGTTCGCTCCCAGAGCCACCTGGACCCCCGCGATGGCCTGGGCGGCGTTCCAGTACTCCGCGAACTGCTCCGGACTCACCTGCAGGTGGAACTGGACGCTCGTGCAGGCGGCCTCGGGCGCGACGGTGTCGGCCGTGATGGCCAGCCGCTCGATCCCGTCGATGCTGATGTGCAGGTCCTCGCCGCGGGCCGCGAAGATCTGCTCGTTGAGCAAGGCGTACCGAGGATTGGCCGACAGCGACTCGAGCGTGAGGTGCTCCTCACGCAGCGTCGGCAGGATGCCGATCATCACCATGTGCGCGCCAACCGTCCGCGCCTGGTCCTCGGCGGCGTTCAGGCTGGCGCGTACGTGTTGTTCAAAATCGGTCAATCCACCTTCGGTCAGAGCCTTCGGGGGGACATTGACCTCGATGTTGAACTGGCCAAGTTCGGTCTGAAACGCGGGATCCGCGATCGCGGCGAGCGCCTCGGCGTTGCGCATCGCCGGCTCGGCGTCCTCGTCCACCAGGTTGAGCTCGATCTCCAGCCCCGTCAGCGGCCGATCGAAGTCGAACCGCGACTCGCGCAACATCTCCGCGAAGACATCCAGGCACCGGCGCACCTTCTGCCGGTACTTGGTCCGGTCCTCCCGCGTGAAGACCCGCCGCTCGACCTCCTCGCCCATGACCACACGCTACTGCCTTTTCCGGGCTATGCCTTCCGCCCGGAGGCCTCGGCCACCGCGAGGGTGCCAGGCCCGTTGTGTCGACCGCCTCCAGTCTGCTATTCAGACATTCGCAACTGTGATTTTTCCCCCGAACGCGAACGCGAGGATCGAGGAGGCTCCAGTGCGCTCGACACGTTGGAAAGTGGCGGTCGCCATCATGACCGTCACCGCGCTCGTCGGGGTGCCGACCAGGACAGGTGCGGCACCACCGACAGCGCCGGCTCAGGCCGCGGCCGGCAGCTTCTTCGACTCAGCCGCGCCCAGAGACAAGGACAACCGCACGGGTACCGTCGCACCGAACGGCCGCCAACTGTCGGTGGCCGGGGCTTTGGGCGGCGTCCAGTGGAACCGCTTCGGCACACCGCACGCGCTCTCCGCCGACGCCAAGGGCAAGGCGCTGGCCGCCGGGCTGTCGGCCGACCCGGAGGCCGCCGCCCGCCAGTATCTGGTGGCCAATCAGGACCTGTTCGGCCTCGACGAGGCGGCCGTGGCGGCGATGGACCGGGTGCTCGTCGCGCCTCTCGGGGCGGGCACCGTGGTGACGCTGCAGCAGCGCTTCGGCGACCTGCCGGCCGGCAACGACGGCCTGGTCTCGATCCTCGTGCACAACGGCAATGTCGTGCACGTCAGCTCGTCGCTGTCCCGCGACACCCGGGCTCCCGAGGCCCCGACGCTGTCCGCGGACGACGCGTACGCCGCCGCACTGGCCGACGCCGGCCTGACCGCCGATCAGATCGCGAGCAGCGATGTGCGGCTGGTCGCGGTACCGACACCGACCGAGGGGCCACGGGCCGCGTACGCGGTCACCCTGATCGGTACCGACGTCAGCCCGCCGGTGGCCTATACGACCTATGTGGACGGTCTTACGTCCGGTGTGCTGGTCCGTGAGGACCTCGTCGACTTCGACACGGACAACCCGGAGTGGGCGGTGTTCCCGGCCACCGCGCCGCTCAGCGGTGCGGACACCCGGCAGATCTGGTGCCTCACGCTGACGACCGGCTGCGTACGCGCGGTCAGTGATCCCAACTCCCACCAGGCCTGGGACGTCGACCTCGCGACCGGCCTGCCGACGAACACCTCCCGAGGCAACGCGGCCAACACGGTCGTCAACTGGGGTGCCGGCAACCCGGTGGTCAACGGAACCGCGAGCCCGACCCGCGAGTACACGTTCCCGTTCACCGACCAGTGGCACGCCGCCCGGTGCAACCCGACCGTGTACGAGTCGGCAACACGCAACAACATCGACGCGGCGATCTACAACCTGTTCGCGATGCACAACCGGATGCACGACTGGGCCTTCAACCTCGGCTTCACCGAAGCGGCCTGGAACATGCAGGTCGTCAACATGACCCCGGATGGCCTCGGCAACGACGCCGAGCAGGGTCGGGCGCAGGCCGGGGCGCGCTCGGGCAGCCGCAACAACGCCAACCAGGGCACGCCGCGCGACGGGCTCAACCCGACCACCAACATGTTCCTCTGGCAGCCGGTCGCCGGCTCGGCATACCCGCCGTGCGTCGACGGTGACTACGACATGACGGTCATCGGGCACGAGTACACCCATGCGATCAGCAACCGGATGATCGCCGGGCCGAACAGCGGCATCCAGTCGTTCCAGGGCGGCGCCATGGGCGAGTCGTGGAGCGACATGCTCGCCGGCGAGTACATGTTCGAGTACGGCATCCCGAACCCGGGCAGCACCGCGTTCAGCACCGGCGCATACGTGACCGGCAACCCGGACGGCATCCGCAACTACGACATGACGAAGAGCCCGCTGAACTACTCGGATGTGGGCTACGACCGGACCGGCCCGGGTGTGCACGCGGACGGCGAGATCTGGAGCGCGACCAACATGCGCATCCGGAACTACTTCACCGCCCGGTACGGCCTGGCCACTCCGAGCGTGCAGCAGCAGTGCGCGGACGGCATGATCAACGTCAATTCCTGCCCGGGCAACCGGCGGTGGGCGCAGCTGCTGTTCGACTCGTTCCTGCTGCAGGCGTCCAGCCAGATGAGCATGCTGGACCTGCGGGACAACATGCTGGCCGCCGACCTGGTCCGGTTCGGCGGGGCGAACCAGGACATCCTGTGGCAAGGCTTCGCCGAGGGCGGCATGGGCCAGGACGCGACCAGCGGGCCGGCCGACACCGAGCCGGTACCGAGCTTCGCGTCGCCGTACGCCAACAACGCCACGGTCGTCCTGCGCCCGCTGGGTGAGTCGACCGGTGCGGTCGTGCGGCTCTACGTCGGCGACCACGAGGCACGGGTGACCCCGGTCGCGGACACCGACCCGGAGACCGCGCTGCCGGACAGCTTCCAGATCGTCCCGTCGAAGAAGTTCAACCTCATGGTGGTCGGTAGCGGGTTCGGCGCGCGCAAGTTCAGCACGCTGTTCCTGCCCGGCCGGACCCAGGAGCTCAAGCTGAACCTGCCGCGCAACCACGCGTCGGGTACCAGCGGGGCGACCGTCACCGGTGACGGCCTCAACCTCGACAAGCTCGTCGACGAGACCGAGAGCACGAACTGGGCCTCGCTCGACGGCGTGGCCGGCAAGCAGCTCACCGTGGACCTGGCCGGCGGGATCCACCTCGTCAGCGAGGTCAACGTCAGCGCGATGCTGCGGCCTCCGATCGCCGGCGACGTCGACCCGGACGCCCAGGGCAGCATGACGGCGCTGCGGTCGTTCGAGCTGTGGGGCTGCCTGGCGGTAGCGTTCATCGACTGCACGCAGGACTCGCAGTACTTCAAGTTCTTCGTCAGCCAGCCGGACGCGTTCGACGGCAGCCCGTTCCGGCCGTTCATGCCGGACATCAACCTGCGCTCGTTCCACACGTTCCCGGTACCGCTCACGCACATCCGGCTGAAGGTGCTCACGAGCCAGTGCACCGGCAACCCGGACTACGCCGGTGAGCGGGACGACGACCCGAACAACGCGACCGACTGCGCCACCGCGGCCCCGATCCGGGACCAGGTACGCATCGCCGAACTGCAGGTGTTCTCCCGTTAGTCCACAGTAGAATCGAGTGGCCCCGCAGCAGCACGATCAGTCGTGCTGCTGCGGGCGCGGGATCGGCTGGCCGGTGTCGTCCCAGACGTTGCCGGTGTTCTGGCTCAGCACGGTCTGCGTACTGATCAGGATCGGGCAGTCGAACTTCGATCCGCGGCCGAACCGGTTGCCCACCACGTAGATTCCGGTCATCGGGGTCGGCCCGCCCTTGTGCGAGAAGTTCAGCGTGCAGCCGCCACCGTCGAGCCAGTTCCGCTCGATGCGCAGGTCGGTACTCTGCTTCCCACCGTCCTGGGTCACCTGGTAGGCGGCGTTGCCCTTGGCGCCGGCGAGCAACGTGTTGTGCCGGATCAGCACGTCGTGGTTGCCCTCGTAGGTCTGTACCGCGTCGTTGTGCGTCGCGCCGCCGCCCTGGTTCGGGTCGCTGGCGAACCAGCTCAGGTCGTGGATGTACGAGTCCAGCAGCGTCACGTTGTCGAACGCCTTCACGCCGTCGACCACACCGTGGATGTTCAGCCGCGACAGGGTCGCGTTGGTCGCCCAGATGCCATCGAGACACGGGTTCGGCTGGCTCGGGGCGATCTCCGTGTCCTGGATGGTCGCGCTCCGTCCACCTTCGACGAACACCACCGCCGCGTTGCACCGCTTGGCTCCCCCGCGGACGATCGAGTTGCGGATCGTCACGTTCCTGGCGCGGATGCGCACGTACCCGTGGATGTCGAGGCCGCTGATCACCTGGTTGTCGGTGGTGAAGACCTGATCCCCGCTGACCACGCGCAGCGCGGTACCTCTCGGTACCCCCGTGTTTCCCGGCCCCGGCTTGCCGCCGCCGGTCGACGGCGGCCTCGGGGTCGGCGGCCTCGTGGGTCCGGGCGTGGCACTCGGCGAGGGGGGCGCGGAGGGCGACAAGGCCGACATCTGCGGCGACGATGCGGGCCCGGCGGCCGGCGACTCGTGAAGACGAGCCGTGCCGCAGCCACCGAGCCCCAGCGCGACGAGAACGCCGGCGACGAGCAGCGGCCTCACTCGTAGAGCTCGTCCGGCTCCGGCGGGCCGAGGACGGCGGGCGAGCTGGCGTCCTCGTCGCCACGCCACACCACGTTGCTGGCGGTCAGCCACCGGCGTTGCTCCTCGACGACCGGGTTCGCCATTACCCCCGGAGTGGTGTGCGCCGGCTGCGCGGCGCTCACCGGCCCCGCGGCCGCGAGGCCCGTCGGAGTGGTAGTCGGCGGCGGCATCGTGGACGGTTGACCGCGGTTGTCGGACTCCCCGCCGCCCACGACGTGACCACCGGTCGAGTGGCCACCCGAACTGTGACCCGGAGCATGGCCGTGGCCGCCGCCGCTCGGCGAACCTCCGGCGGCCGTGGTGGCGGCGGCGTGCTGCCCGCCGGGGGTTGTCGTCGTCGTGTCGCCGACGCCGCCGATGACCCCGGTGGTCACACCTTGGCTGGTGACTCCGGTGAGACCGCGCGGCGAACCGGCGGCCGTCTCGGCGGTCAGGTCGCCCACGACGGCGGGCCGCTCACTGTCCTGTGTGGACAGACCAGTGGCGGCGACCGGGGCGGTCACTCCGATCAGGCCCGTGCCGGCGCCGCCGACAACCGCCGGTGCGGTCGGCTGGGCGGGCGCGGTCGGGCCGGGGAACATCCCGTCATGACGCGTGTCATGGCCACGGCGGTGGTCGCGGTGGTCGCGGCCGTGGTCGGAGACAGGGCCGACGTTGGTACTGGGCGACGTGCTGGGGCGGGTCCCTCCGCCACCGGTCGTCGGCTGGGTGGTCGCGCTCGCGGGCGCGGTCGGGTGGCGCGCCGGCAGCTCGGCGGGCGCGGTCGGTACCGACGGCGGCCACGTGCCGTACTCGGCGACCCGGTACTCCCCGGCCAGGTCCGCGACGACGTTCACCATTCGCTCGTGCGCGCGGCGCTGGGCCGCGGGATCCGGCTGGTGGCCCAGGGCGTTGCCCACGACGCCGCTGATCAGCGTGCCGGTCCCGCCGAGCAGGGTGGCGGCGGCGACCTCGCCGGGAGTCTTGGGCGGCGGCGGGATCGCCTCGGGCGGCTCCGCCTCGCCCTTGGCATCTGCCAAGGCGCCGGACATCGCCGACAAACCGGTGTGAATCGAGGCGAACTCCTCGGCGAGCATCTGGGCGTACGCCGCGATCAGCGACACCCGGTAGTGGAACTCCCAGCCCGCGGCGCTGTCCCAGGTCTGCATGAGCCGATCGAGGTCGGCGCTCAACGACGCGGCCAGCCCGCTGGCGGTCGTCTCGATCGACTTCCACGCGGTGACCAGAGCCTCGACCTGAGCGGGGTCGCCCGATTTCAACCGGTCGTAGAGTTCCTGGTGGCTCAGCTGCCGGTACTGCGCGTAGAGCTCATCCGGCATCGGTCTGCTCACCAATCAGGACCCCACTAACCCCATCGAGCAAGCTGCCGATCTCCGCGACATTCGCGGTCAGGCGCTCCTCGGTGGTCTCGTAGTTCACGGCTATCGTCGCGATCGCGACCTGGGCGGTCGCCAGCGCGTGCACCAGCCGGACCGCACGGTCCTGGTGCTGGGCGAGCAACGTCTCGTACCGCTCGGCAACGTAATCGGCATCCGGCAGGTCGCCGAGCTTCGGCACCTGCCCCTTTATCTCAACCAGCTTGGCCAGGATGGACTGAGCCTCGCTCAGCCGAGCATCCAACGTGGCGTGGAAGTCGTCGAGCGAGAGGACGTCAACAATCGTCTTGTCGTTGGGCACCAACGTTTACGCCGTCCGTTCCAGCTTCGGCCCGCCAGGAGACCTACGGGCATCCCCAGGATAGTCCACCCCAGCCATCGAATCGACCGACGTTAGTTGAACGTTCCGCACCCCAACGGTGGGGTCAACCTGCCGGCGTGGTCGACTCGACCGGCGTCGGTGACGGTGCGCGGGGCGTGGTTACGACATCACGTACGAACGTTTCGGCGACCCTCTTGTCGAGCGTCGGGCCCACCGGCAGCAGCGACAGCAGCGAGTTCGGTACCGGAATCGGCGCGATGCCGCCGTACCCGAGGGCGACCTGCACCTCGGGAGCGCTGACGCGCACGAAGGCGTACTTGATGCCCTGGTCGGTGATCAGGAAAGTCGTGGTGTTGAGGGTCGTGTCGCCCTGCGCCGGCAAGGTCTTGACCAGTGCGCCCTGCCCGCTCGGTACGACCACCAGGTTGGCGATGCGAGTGCCGTCGAGACCCGTCCGCTGCAGCTCGCCCCGCGCCTCGTTCAGGTCGAGCGGGTACTTCGCGCTCGGCGCGTCGTAGACCATGACGGTCACCGACGGCTCGCTCGAACCCAGGCGGTGCACCGCGCAGACCATCGCCGGCGGCGAGTCGGTGTGCACCACCTCGGGCATCGTCGGCGGGAAGCCCGCCGGGTCGAAGTCCTTCTCCTCCGGGTCGTTCGACCGGGCCGCGGCGGCCTCGTTCGCGGAGATCGTGGTGATCGTGCGCCCATCGGCCAGCAGGAGATCCTTCATCACCTGGCCGATGGTGGCCAGACCGCTCTGCAACAGGACGTACGCCTGGCCCGACGCCTCGAAGACCTGCCCGATCGTGGCGGACCGGTCGGCTACCAGCCGACCCGGCTGCCCGGCCCGGTCGATCCGTGGCACGGACAGGTTCGGCCCGACCGGGATGTTGTTGGCCAGGGAGCCGGTGATCTCGGTCTCCCGCACGTCGGCGAGCCGGATCGCCGACAGCGACCGCTGGTTGATGAACATCCGGCGGCCGTTCCAGACCAGGTACCGCGATACGTTGTTTGCTCCCACCTGGCGGATCACCAGCAGCGCCTTGTCACCCAGCGGCTCACCGCCCGGGGGTATGTCGTTGATGATCAGCTGCGTCGCGTACTCCTGCGATCCGTCCGAGAGCGGCTGGCTGCATACGCTCCACGGCCCGGTCGCGAGCTGCCGCCGGTCCGGCAGCGCGTCGGGTGCGTTGACGATGCCCACCAACGGACCCCGCGGGTACGCCCGCAGCGACTTGGCCGAGACGGTCCTGATGGCCGGGTTGTCCGAGTTGACGATGAGCCGCGCGGACGTGTAGTTCAGCACCGGGTGCAGCTTGCCCTTGGTGTAGACGAACCGGGCGCCACTTTCCCGTTCGATGACGATCGACGGATCGTCCAGCGCGCTGCCGGTCGGGTTGATGAACCCGTACACGCCCACGCCCGCGAACACGATCGCGGCGACCATGCTGCTGCCGAAGATCGCCATGCCGAACCGGCGCATCGGCCGTTCGGTCGTCTCGGGTTCGCCGGAGAGCAACGCGGAGACGATGCGCCGGGTGACGAACCGGTATGCCTGTACCTGCTCGGTGCGTGTCCGCATGTACTACGTCCGATGGCTCGTATAGACGGATACGTGGGCTCTACCATACGTGGCGTCAGGGGAGGAGAGCGATGGTCGCTGCGCTGCCGAGGCTGAACACCCGACGGGTCCGCCGGCGTGCCGGGCTGCCGTTCGTGGTCCAGCTGATCGGGCTCGAACTGGCCGCCGGCGCGGTGGCAGCCGCGCTGTACATCGCCGCCACCCCCGCGATCCTGGCCGCCACGGGGGCCGGCGCGCTGGTCGTGCTGCTCGTGGTGTTCGGCCGGGCCCGGGGCGGCTGGCTCTACCAGACGATGGGTGCGCGCTTGCGGCTGCGCAGGCGCCGGGTGACCGCTCGCCGGATCCGGGCCAAGCTCGGTACCGCCGACCGGCCGGGCAGCCTCTCCGCGCTGGCACCGTGGGCACCCGGACTCGCGATCCGATCGATGGAGGATCGGGGCCGGGCCATCGGGGTCGGCCAGGACGAGGCGGGCTGGTTCGCCGCCGTGGCGCTCGCCCCCTGGCCGGACATGTCCGGCAACCGCGCGGTCCAGCTCAGCCTGGACCAGCTCGCCGGCGTGCTGGACGAGACGGCGGTACCGGTCTCGGCCCTGCAACTGGTCAGCCACCAGACGCCGGCGCCGACGGGACGCCTCGACGCGACCGCGCCGGCCGTCCGGTCGTACCGCGATCTGGCGTCCTCCGCCAAGTGCCCGCTGGAACACGCGGTCTGGCTCGCGGTCCGGCTGGGTCCCGCGGATGCCGCCGAGGCCGCGTCGAGCCGGGGTGGCGGCGTGGCCGGCGTCGACCGCGCGATCGCCGCCACGATCGGCCGGATCGAGAAGGCGTTGACCGCCGCGGGCGTGCCGTACCAGGTGCTAGACGCCGACGGGCTACGCGATGCGCTGACCCTCTCCTGTGGACTCGAGGAGGTGGGCCGCAGCGCGCTGACCGGTACCGCACCGGTCAGCCGAGAGCAGTGGGGCTCCTGGTTGGCCGGTGGGTTGGCGCACGCGTGCTTCACGGTCCGCCGCTGGCCACGCGAACCAAGCCCCGACCTCCTGGTCGAGCTCGGCCAGATCCCGGCGAGCGCGGTCAGCGTCGCGATCGCGATCCGCCCGCACGGCAGCCACATCGCGCTCGTCGGGCTCGTCCGTGTGGTGGCGCCACCACCGCGGCTGCGGGCCGCGGTCAAGCAGCTCGACGCGAACGCCGGCCGGCTCGGCGTACGGCTGCGCCGGCTCGACGGCGACCAGGCCCAGGCGGTGTACGCCACCGCCCCGACCGGCGGAGGTGCCGTGACGTGAGTAAGCGGAGCGCCGCCGGCGGTGCCTGGACTGACGCGACGCGCCGACCGCAGGTCGCTGCGTGGCGCGGAAGGAAGGCACCACCATCGGGCGGCGCGGAGCGAGCGAACCAGGAGGAGGCGCCATGAGGGGTATGGCGGTTACGTGGCACGCCACGCCCGGCCGGGCGTTGGGACGGCTGGTCGCGACCGCGGGTCCGGCGGGACTGATCCTCGGGCGCGATCACTCGGGGGCGTTCGTCCCGGTACGGCTGCTGCGCCCGGAGCCCACGCATGTCGTCCTGATAGGCGGTTCCTGGGCGGCCCGTCTGATCACGTTCCGCTGCCTCGGCCTGGGTGCGCGGGTCAACGTGGTCAGCGGCGGATGGTCGCACTGGACGGGGTTCGGCGAGCGGGCCGGAGCACCGGGTCAGCTGGTGCTCACATCGGTCGGCCCCGGCTTCGACGCGGGCCGCCCGGCCGAACGGCGGTTCGCATCCAGCCCACCGGTCAACGAGCCGCCGCCCGACGAACCGGCCGGCAGTACCCGGCCGGTGCTGCACGTCTACGACGTCGGACCGGGTGGTCCGGTCGAGCGTCCTCAGCTCGCGCCGTGGCACACCCAGCTCACCGTGCTCCCCCAGCTCACCGTGCACGGCGGGCCGGTCGTGGCCGAGGCCGATGTCGTGTTGCTGCAACGGCTCGACGCCGAGGAGGCGTCGCTCTGCGAGCAGCTGCTGCGGCTACCGCCCGACACCGCCGACCGGCTGCAACAGATGCACGACGACATGCTCGCGGTGCTCGCCCCGGGGGCCGACAACTACGTGTGGTTCGCGCCCACTCCGGTCGAGTACGAGATCCTCGGCGGCCCACACCGAGACTGACCCCGCCCCTACCCGCGGGGGAAGGGCTAGCCGCGGAGCGAGCGGACCCAGGAGTACAGGCCGCTGATCCAGACGGCCAACGGGATGATCGCGACGATCAGCAGGACCTCGAGGATGTCGAGGATGCGGCCGCCGACCGGGGATCCCTTGCGCTCGGCCGCGGCGGCCATGCCGAAGCCGGCGCTGATGGCGGCGACCATGACGAGCACGCTCGGCACGATCGTCAGCCGTACCAGTTGACCGGCGGCCAGATACGTCGCCCCGATCGCCACCGCGACCGTGGCCGAACCCGCGAGCAGCAGCGGCAGGCGCTGCCGGCGGCTGACGAACCACCGCGCGCGGGCGAGCATGAGCAGCCCGAGTACCGCGGCGAGCAGCACGCCGGGCAGGTCGCCCCGGGTCACGACGGTCAGGCCGGCCACCGCACCGATGACCGCGAGCGCCCCGATCAGCGCGGCGAGGTACCCATCGGCGCGCTCGCTGCGGGACAGGACCAGCTGCCCGTCTACCGACTCGGTGTCGGTCTTGAGGTCCTCCGGTCCACTGGGGACGGACGGGATCGGCAGCCGGGCCAAGCGGTACGAAATCATCGGCAACCCGGGCAACGTGGCGAACGTGACCGCGACGACGATCGCCGCTCCGGCGGGTCCGGGCGCACCGGTCGCCAGGCAGATCATCGCGCCGATGACGAGCGCCACCGCGCACACCCCGGCTCCGAGGAACATCGGCCCGGCGTCGGCCACGCCGACCGTGGCGATCACCGTGGCGGTCAGCAGCGCCGCGGCCGCGATCAGCAGGTGGGGCGAGCTGAGCTGGGTGACCCGCAGGTCGCCGGCGGCGATGAGCAGCCCGCCGACCAGCGCGTACAACAGGGCGACCAGCGCGAAGATCACGGCGATCGTGCTCTGCCCGAGCGCCCGGGACAGCACGGTCGCGGTCAGCAGCAGGATGATCGTCATCGCGAGCCCGGCGAGGCCGCCCAGCACCTGTGGCGGGCCTGCGAACAGGATCGCGACCGCACCGCCGACCAGGGCCACGACCGCGAGCGTGAGCCCGAAGATCCGGCTCGTCGCGGGTCGCCAGCGGCCGGCGCGCTCGGTGGTCGCGGTCGCCACCGCGTCGACCACGTCGTCGAAGGCGAGCTCGGGAGCCTCGGCACCGCGCGGTCGCAGGTACAGCATCTCGCCGTCGCGGATGTCCAGCTGGCTGGGCGTACGCGAGTTGTCCAGCACCACCCCGCCCAGGCGGGACAGGGTCCAGCCGTCGCGCCCGGTGGGATCGTCGGCCAACCCGTCACCGGCGTATCGCAACAGCGTCGGCAACAGATCGGCGAGCGGAATGTCGGACGGCAGGGCCAGATCGACCCGGGTGAGCGGCGCGACGATGGTCACCCGGCTGAGTCCGGCGGCGGTGGGGGCTGCCACGGTCGTCTCCTTCTGAGGATCTGGGGCTCCCGTGCTAGTCGCAGGGTACCTACCATGGCAGTCGATGGGGGGAGGGGATCGGCGTGAGTACCGTCGTGTTCCGTCGTCCGCCTCGGCGGGCCGGACCGCAGATGCCGCGGGGCGAGCTGCTGCTCGAGGCACCCCCTGAGCTGCCCGAGAGCATGCCCAAGGGCCTCGGCCAACTGATCATGATTCTGCCGATGCTGGCCGGCGTCGGCGCGATGGCGATGATGTACTCCGGCGGCGTCGGTAGCGGCAACATCATGCGGATGGTCACCGGCGCGATGTTCGGCGTCTCCATGGTGGGCATGGCGATCGGGTCGTTCAGCAGTGGCGGCGGCCAGAAGCGGCACGAGCTGGACGCCCAGCGGCGCGACTACATGCGCTACCTGGCGCAGGTACGCAAGCAGGCCCGACGGGCCGCGTCCCAGCAGCGGGCGGCCGTGCTGTGGCGCCACCCGGCGCCCGCGACACTGTGGACGATCGCGAGCTCGAGACGCCTCTGGGAACGCCGCGCGTCCGACGACGACTTCACGGAGGTACGCGTAGCCGTCGGCGCACAGCGGTTGTCGGTCGCGATCGTCACCCCGGAGACCAAGCCGGTCGAGGACCTCGAGCCGATGACCGCGATCGCCCTGCGCCGGTTCGTCCGCGCGCACTCGAACGTACCGGGGCTGCCGATCGCGGTGAACCTGCGTGCCTTCAGCAAGGTCGTACTCCGGGGCGACCGCGGCCCGGTGACCGACCTGGTGCGCGCGATCCTGGGCCAGCTGGTGGTGTTCCACTCGCCGGACGATCTGCGGGTCGCGGTCGTGGCCGCGCCCGAACGGATGCCCGAATGGGACTGGGTCAAGTGGTTGCCACACAACCAGTACGACAAGCACACCGACGCGGCGGGCGCGACGCGGCTGGTCTTCGACACGATGGCGGCCCTGGAACAGGAACTCGAACAGGAGCTGAGCGACCGACCGCGGCACGCCCCGGAGGCGCGGGCGGTGACCGGCAACGCGCACATTCTCGTGATCCTCGACGGTGGCGAGCCCGCGCCAGGCGGTCAACTGCACGGGGTCGGCCTGCTCGGCACGACGGTCATCGACCTGTCCGGCTGGGTGAGCCGGGACTCCGGCCGCTGGCTGCTGGCCCTCGGTGTCGGGCCGGACAGCCTCGACATCGACCAGGGCAACCGCAGCATCCGGCTGGGCCGGCCGGACAAGCTGCCCCTGGAACAGATGGCCGGTATCGCCCGGCAGCTCGCGCCGTACCGGCTCTCGACCCAGCAGGCCGCCACGACCGAGGAGCCGCTCGAGCGCAGCATGGAACTGCCCGACCTGCTCGGCATCGACGACGCGGCGGCGGTGGACACCCGGGTCACCTGGCGGCTGCGGCCCAACCGCGAGCGGTTGCGCGTGCCGATGGGCATGGGTCCGGACGGTACGGTCGTCGACCTCGACATCAAGGAGTCGGCGCAGGACGGCATGGGTCCGCACGGCCTGCTGATCGGCGCTACCGGCTCGGGCAAGAGCGAGCTGCTGCGGACGGTCGTCGCCGCGCTGGCCATCACGAACTCGTCGGAGGAGCTGAACTTCGTCCTCGTCGACTTCAAGGGCGGCGCCACGTTCGCGTCGCTGGACATCCTGCCGCACACGAGCGCGGTCATCACGAACCTGTCCGACGAGCTGCCGCTGGTCGACCGGATGCAGGCCGCGATCGCCGGTGAGCTGAACCGGCGGCAGGAGCTGCTCCGCGACGCGGGCAACTACGTGTCCCGGTACGAGTACCAGAAGGCGCGCGAGGCCGGCGAGAAACTTCCACCGCTACCGAGCCTGTTCATCATCTGCGACGAGTTCAGCGAGCTGCTCACGGCCAAGCCCGACTTCATCGACCTGTTCGTGCAGATCGGCCGGGTGGGCCGGTCGCTCGGCGTACACCTGTTGCTGGCCTCGCAACGGTTGGAGGAAGGCCGGTTGCGGGGCCTCGACACACACCTGTCGTACCGGATCGGCCTGCGCACGTTCTCCGCCGTGGAGAGCCGGGTGGTGCTCGGTGTGCCGGACGCGTACGAGTTGCCGAGCGGCCCGGGACACGGCTACCTCAAGGCCGGTACGCAGACGCTGCTGCGGTTCCGTGCCGCGTACGTGTCCGGCCCGTACCGCAAGGCGAAGGCGAAGGTCCGCCGGTCGCAGGCCATCCTGCAACGGCAGATCGTCGAGTACGGCACGAGCTACGTCCCGGTCGAGGAGCTGCCCACCGAAGCGATAGCGATGCCGGAGGAAGAGGAAGAGCAGGCCGAGACCGGCAAGCCAATGTCCATGTTGGACGTTATCGCCGAGAAGCTCCGCGGTCGTGGTACCCCGGCCCACCAGGTGTGGTTGCCGCCGCTGGCCGAGCCGCCGCCGATGAACGACCTCCTCGGGGAGTTCCGGGTGGACGAGCGCCGCGGCCTCGTCGCCGCGGACTGGCCCGGAGTGGGCCGCCTCACGCCGCCGGTGGGCATCGTCGACCGGCCGTTCGAGCAACGGCGCGACCCGTTCGTCGTGGACCTGGACGGGGCCGGTGGCAACGTCGTCATCGTCGGCGGTCCGCAGTCGGGCAAGAGCACCTTGCTGAGGGCCTTGATGTGCGGGCTGTTCCTCAGCCACACCCCGTGGGAGGTGCAGTTCTTCTGCCTCGACTTCGGCGGCGGTACGCTGCGCAGCCTCGTCGACATACCGCACGTGTCGGGCGTGGCCGCACGCCGGGACATCGAGGCGGTCCGCCGTACCGTCGCCGAGGTGTCCGGGTTGGTCGACGAGCGGGAGGGCCGGTTCACCGAGATGGGCATCGAGTCCATCGCGGCGTACCGACGCAAGCGCGCGACCGGCGAGGTCACCGACGACCCGTTCGGCGACATGTTCCTCGTCGTCGACGGCTGGGCCACGATACGGCAGGAGTTCGAGGAGCTGGAGAGCACCATCACCACGCTCGCCAGCCGGGGCCTCGGGTTCGGGCTGCACGTGGTGGTCACCGCGACGCGGTGGGCGGAGATCCGGCCCAACTTCCGCGACCTGCTCGGTACCAAGCTGGAGCTGCGCCTGGGCGACCCGTCGGAGTCCGAGATCGACCGCAAGGCAGCGGTCAACGTACCGGAGAAGGCGCCGGGTCGCGGCCTGACGCGGGAGAAGCTGCACTTCCTGTCGGCCATCCCCCGCCTCGACGGAAAGAACACAGTGGACGATCTGTCCGTCGGTACCGCCCACCTCGTGGAGCAGGTGAAGGCCGGCTGGCCGTACCGGCCGGCGCCCAAGGTGCGGTTGCTGCCACGGATGCTGCCAGTGGCCGAGCTGTGGAAGCTCGCGGAGAACGTGACCAAGCCGGGCATCCCGATCGGATTGAACGAGACCCAACTCGCTCCGGTCCTGCTCGATCTGGGCAGCGAACCGCACCTGATGGCGTTCGGCGACGCGGAATGCGGCAAGACCAACCTGCTGCGGGTCATCGCGAAGACCATTGTGGAGCGTCACCCGCCCGGCGAGGCGATGCTGGTGTTCGGCGACTACCGGCGCGGTCTGCTCGGCGCGGTCGAGGGGCCACAGGTGCTCGGCTACGCGCCGTCCGCCAAGGTCTTCACCGAAATGATCGGCGCACTGCGGGGCGCGCTGCTGCAACGGATTCCGGGTCCGGACGTGACTCCCGAGCAGCTGCGCAACCGCAGCTGGTGGAAAGGCCCGGACATCTACGTCTTCGTCGACGACTACGACCTGGTCGCCGCCGGCGGCAACAACCCGTTGTCCGCGCTCGTGGAACTTATCCCGCAGGCGCGCGATGTCGGTTTCCACCTGTTCATCACGCGCCGGGTGGGTGGCGCTTCCCGGGCCTTGTACGACCCGGTTCTCCAGCGGCTGAAGGAACTGGACTCGCCAGGTCTACTCATGTCGGGTCCGAAAGAGGAAGGCGCTTTGTTCGGCAATCTGAAACCGAGCCCGCAGCCGCCCGGGCGCGGCACGCTGGTCCGGCGCAGCGACGGTATGCAACTCGTCCAGATCGCCTGGATGGACCCGGCGTGAATAAATGTCCATTCTTCTTAGTGTGTGCGTTGCATCGATGAGTTACGGTGAGTCCCGCTGAGAGTCCAGGTGCGGCGGCGGCCGGGCGCGCGGCGGCAGCTCTGGCGCGGGATCTCGAGTCGTGCCCAGACGAGGGAATCAAGAGGGGTGAAAAGGCATGGCAGGCACCAGCATCGACGATGCCACCCTGCACGCGGCGGCCAACGACTGCCGGCAAGCGGTGGAGCAGTGCCAGGGTGAGGCGACCAAGGTACGCAACTCCCGCGACACCGTCGCGGCCACCTGGCAGGGTGCGGCGTCCACCACGTTCCAGAGCGTCATCGACGCGTGGATCGGCGACTGCAACAAGCTGATGGAGGCAATGAACGCCATCGGCGACCTGCTGGACAAGACGGCTACGACGCACCGGACGAACGAGGACGAGCAGGACTCGATGTTCGCCCAGTTCAACTCACTGATCAACCCGGCGGGCTGACGAGGAAGGGGACGCGGCATCATGGGTGGACCACGCATTGCAGTCAACTACGTGGCGATGGAAGAAGCCGCCAGCCAGATCAAGAGCAGCTCCAAGGCGATCGAGGACCTCTCGGATCAGCTCAAGCAGCAGCTCCAGAAGATCGACTGGGCCGGTACCGACAAAGAGGCCTACGACGGTCAGATGGTCAAGTGGAACTCGGCGCTGGCGGACATGAACACGATCCTGATGAAGATCAGTGGGGCTGTGGACACGGCGCGCCAGGGGTACACGGACGTCGAGACACAGGGCACCGCGGCCTGGAGCTGACGGGCCGACAAGCGTACGCAGGCGTGGCCCCGCCCGACGACTGATGTCGGCGGGGCCGCGACGGCCCGTATCGCGGACAGGGGAGGCAGGGGATGACGCAGCCGGCGACCAGCGTCGACCTGGGCCAGCTCGAGGACTCGATCCGGTGGCTGGAACAGGTCAAGCAGTACATCGAGATGTATTGTCTCGGCGCGATGCCAGCGATCAACGAAGCGCTCGGGGCTGCGACGAGCGTCGATATGTCCGATGTGGAGTACCGGCTCAACCGGCAGGCCACCGTCTTCGGCGGGTTCTACAGCGCGTACGGCATGCAGGCCACCCACGACGGTATCTACAAGGCCGTCCAGGAGAGCCTGACCGATCTGGCCGAACACCTCGCCAAGGCCGCCGACGCCGTCCGGGCGATCCTGGAGAACTACCGGGCGGTCGAAGAGCGCAACGTCATCATGGGCCAGAACATCGAACGGGCGCTCGGGGGCGGCGGCCCGGACACCGGATCCACCTGGGTGTGAGGAGCCGGCGATGACGAACCCGACCGACCGCAACTCGGAGTACCGCGCACCCATCTCCTCGCCCGACTCGGGTCGCCCGGGCTGGCTGCCCAGCCAGGTCGGTACGGCCATCTTCGGCAAGAGCTACGTCGACGAGGCCAACCCGTCCTGGGAAGAAGTCATCACAATGGTGGTGATTCCCGGCCAGCCGGACGCCATCCGCAACGCGTCCGGCCAGTGGGAGGTGCTCTTCAGCCGGCTCGACGAGGCCAGGTCCATGGTGGACCAGGAGGTGCAGCGGCTGCAGACGTGGGAGGGCGCGGCCGGTGACACCTACCGCCAGCACCTGACCGAGATCGGGCAGAAGATCTCCAGCCTCGTGCAGCAGCACAAGCCGGTGGTCCAGCAGCTCAACACGTCGGCGGAAAACCTGCAGAACGCGTTGGAGAACACGCCGATCCCGGACGACATGGTCGACGACGTCATGCGGGCGCGGGCCGACTACGCGAGAAGCGGCCAGATCAACACCAACGAGTGGAGCCCGGGAGCCATCTTCGACAAGATGTTCCCGATCATGAGCAACCGCTGGGTGTCCGAGGCCGTCAACTTCATCACCGGCGGCTTCGCGGACTGGGTCAGCGACAAGCTGCGGGACTGGATCACCAGCGAGGACGACAAGGCGAAGGCGGCGTACCATCAGCTCGCCGGCCAGCATGTGTCCACAATGGACAGCATGCCGCAGGGGTACCACATGCTCTCCGGCGAGGCGTACACCCGGACCGTGACACCCGGTCAGCCCGCGGGCGCGACCACCCCGGGCTCGGCGGGCACGCCCTCTGGCTACGACACGACGCTGGCCGGAGCCGGCGGCGGTCCCGGGGGGCCGGGTGCCGGTGGTTTCGGCGGCCCTGGCGGTACGGGTATCGCGGGCAACAATCCCGGCCAAGGGCTCTACAACCCGGGGGGTGGCCTGGCCGGCGGCGGCGGAGGTGCCGGCGGCGTACCGGCCGGAGGGATGCCCGGCTCGACCAGCGCGGCGAACGCCGGTCGTGGCGTCGGCGGCATGGGAATGGGCGGCATGCCCATGGGCGGCGGCATGGGTGGAGCCGGTGCGGCGGGAGCCGGTGGTTCCGGTGCCCGGGGCGGTAGCCCCAAGCTGAACGTCCCCAGTTCCACCACTGCCGGCGGAGCCGGCGGGGGCATGGGCGGCGGCCGGGGCGGCATGGGTGGCATGCCCATGGGCGGCATGGGAGCCGGTGCGGCCGGAGCCGGTGCCGCCGGCGCCCGCGGTGCGGGTTCGGGTGGCAAGCCGGGTGGTGTCCCGGGCGGCGTGGCCGGAGGTACGGGTGCCGGTGGCAAGGGCGCCGGTGCGGGCGGCCGCATGGGCATGGGGGGCATGCCGATGGGCGCCGGTGGCGGACACGGTGCCGGCGGCGAGGGCAGCGACCACAGCACCTGGCTGAACGAGGACGAGGACGTCTGGGGCACGGACAGCGACGCGCCGCCGCCGGTCCTCGGCGGGTAGCGGACCGCGGAAGGGGACGAGATGCGTCGGGCTGCGACGGTTGGCGCCCTGACGCTGCTATTGGCCTCGTTCCTTCCGGCGGCTCCCGCGTGGGCCGAGACCATCCGCGAGATGCAGTGGTACCTCGGCCCGGTCGAAGCGACCCAGGCGCAACGGATCACCCGCGGCGACGGGGTCGTGGTCGCGGTCGTCGACAGCGGCGTGGACGCGGGACATCCCGACCTGGCCGGCTCGGTACTGCCGGGCGCGAGCTTCCTCGGCAGCCGGAGCCAGGACGGGCAGACCGATCCGGACGGCCACGGTACGAAGATGGCCGGTGTCATCGCGGCCCGCGGCGGCGGCCAGAACAACGCGCTCGGCATCGCCCCTCGAGCGAAGATCCTGCCGGTCGCCATCCCGGCCGAGGGCAACACGGCCGAGTCCATCGCCGAGCCGGTGCGTTGGGCGGTGGACCACGGTGCCCAGGTCATGAACCTGTCCATCGGCCGGCCGAGCGGCGCTCCCCTGCCCGCCGGCGAGGCCGAAGCGATCGCGTACGCGCTCGCCAGCGACGTCGTCGTCGTGGTGTCCGCGGGCAACTCCGCTACCTTGCCGACCGGCAACGCGCTCGCCAAGCTGCCCGGCGTGCTGTCGGTATCCGGGACCGGCCGCTCCGGCAACCTGTGGACCGGTTCGGTGCAGGGCACGTACGTCAACATCTCCGCCCCCGGGCAGGACATCGTCAACGTCGGCGCCCGCAACATCCACACGACCGGCTACGCCACCGGCAGCGGTACGAGTGAGGCCGCCGCCATCGTGTCCGGCGTCGCCGCGCTGGTCCGGGCCAGGTACCCGCGGCTCGACGCGGCCAACGTGGTGAACCGGCTCGTCCGCAGCGCGGTCGACAAGGGCGCTCCGGCGCGGGACCCGCAGTTCGGCTTCGGCGTCGTCGATGCGAACCGGGCGTTGACGACGAACGTGCCGACGGTGACCGGGAACCCGCTCGGGGTCGCGGCCAGCGCATCCCCGGAACGCTCCGGCGCGCCAGCCATCGTCCCCGGCGGCGAGGCGCAGAACCAACCCAGCTCGCCACTCGGACTCATTGCCGTCCTCGGCGGCGGGCTCCTGCTCGGCGTGATCCTGCTCATCCTGTTGATCGTGCTACTGACCCGCTCCCGTAGACCGCGGCCGGCACCCGCCGTGCCGTACTCCGGGCAACCACCACCGGGCTACCCGCCCTCCTACCGCCCGCCCCCGGGGTATCCCCCGCCACCGCAGGGGTACCCGGGACAGCCGCCGTACGGGCAGCCGCCACCCCAGGGCTACCCGCAACCGCCGCCGTACCGGCAGCCGCCGCCACCGTACGGGGAACCGCCGTACGGGCAGCCGCCGCAAGCCAGGTAACAGAAAGGAACGTGGGCACAGTGACCGCACCACCGGTGGACCCTTCCGGCATCCAGCGACTGCTCAGCTCGACCATCGAGTCGCTGAGCCAGGCCCGTGGCATGAACCCGAGCGAGGGCGAGAACGACGAGAACGCCGAACCCGTCATGGGCATCGGAGAGGCAGCCGACGGCATGATCCGCATGGTCGCCGTTCCGGGCGGCCGCCTCGAGGAGCTGTACCTCGACCCGCGCGTCATGCGGATGACGACCGTCTCGCTGGCTGAGGAGATCCTCGCCGCGGCCAACGCCGCGCTGGCCGACCTGCAGGAGAAGCTGACCGAAGGCCTGGCCTCGATCGACCTCGACTCGCTCGCCGAACAGCTGCAAGAGGTACAGGAGCAGTCGACGCGGGAGATGGCGAACTTCCTCCAGTCGCTCGAGGACGCCCAGGCGCGCATCGCGGGCGGAGGGCGCTGACATGAGCGGCGGCACCGGAGTCGAGATCCACATCGACTCCCTGCGGGAGGCATCGAGGGGCCTCAGCCAGATCTGCGAGCGGATGGGCAGCGAACTCGACAAGCTCGGCAACAAGCTCGAGTCCTACGCCGGGTGCTGGGGCACGGACAACTTCGGCCAGCTCATCGGTCAGGCCGTCGAAGAAGTCGTCGCGTACATGTTCGACATGCTCCGGCAGTGGGCCGAGGACCAGTGCGAGCGCGCCACCGACCTGGGCGGCATGGCCGACTGGTACGAGCAGGCCGAGCAGCGGTTCGTCGACGCGTTCAAGCAACTGAACGACATGCTCGGCAACGTGCCCGACTTCATGCAAGGCAGGTGAGGGACATGAGTGGTGGATTGCAGATGCCCGGTCCGTTGCTGAGCCTGCTGCGCATCATCGGCTTCGAGTTCCCGGACTGCGACGAGACGAAGATGTACCAGATGGGCCAGGAGTTCGCCCAGTTCGGCCGCACCCTCGAGCAGATCCTGGGCCAGGCCGACAACGTGGCGTCACAGGTGTGGGGGCAGAACAGCGGGCAGGACATCCAGGCGTTCCAGAACTCCTGGGGCGGCAACGACGGACCGCAGAAGGTACTCAAGGACGCGGCGCAGGCCCTGCAGCTGATGGGTACCGGGATGTCGATTTTCGCGGCGATCATGCTGGCGCTGAAGATGGCGAAGATACAGCAGATGGTCACCTTGGCCATGCAGATCGCCAGCGCCATTGCCCGGGCCCCGGCCACGTTCGGTGCCTCGCTCGCCGAGATACCCATCTACCAACAGATCAGCCAGCGCATCGTGCAGATGATCGTCAACCAGGTCCTCACCAAGCTCCAGAGCGCGTAGGGGCGGTGGGGCGTGGGTGCGATCATCCGGATTGCGCTCCGGTTCCTCCGTAAGGTCGCGGGCCGCGGCGGCCGGAATGCTCCGGCGCCCCGGCCGAGGGTCGTGCCACGGCTGCGCCAGCAGTACGTGGCGGAGGTCGGTCGCCTGGCGGACCGGGCGCGGCAGATGCGTGCGGCCGGTTCGTCGCCGGAGACGATCGCCCGGACCCTGCACGCCGAACGGCGCGCCCTCGGAGTGCGGTACAAGGACATGACGCCCGAACAGCTGCGGCAGCAGATCTACCAGCGAAACATGGAGAAGTACGGCGATCCGCTCGGCCCCTCGGTCGAATGGCTCCGGGCCAGGGGAAAGAGCTGGGAGGATATTATCGAGAGCGCTTCGCGCACAGGCGGCACGGATTTGGGTTTCTAACATGTATGTCGAATCATTCGATCGGTTTTCCGAGGTAGGCGAGTTCGATCCCGAGTCGGGCACCTTGGATACGTATGACCGAGAGTCCGCCCCGACCGGCGAACGGCTGGTGCAGGGCCATTACACGACGCTGGCCGGTACCCGGGTGGTCTTCTACCGGCACGCCGGCGACCTGTGGCTGAGGATTGGTGACCGTGCCTGGAAGCTGGCCGGTGACACCTCGGTGGCCTGGTCGAACGCGGACGGCATATCGCTGCTGGTGGTCACGGAGTCCGGCCGCCAGCTGGCCAATCTCGAATACGAATCCGAGGGTAAGGACGAGGACGACCTGACCGCATTCGGAAGCGACGAGGACTGGGATATCGGGCTGTTCCTGTCCAATGTTCTGCACGACCAGGGAAGACGGCAGCGAATATATACGGAATCCGCGGCCTCGGATTAGCGCCGCCGTCCCGTCGAAGGGGAGAGTTGGTGGGGCATGGGCACAATCATTCGAATCGCATTGCGATTCCTCCGGCAGGTGCTCAAACGCGGCGGGCGGGGCCGGGTTACGACGCCGCGGCCGCCCCGCGGTCCGGTACCGCCGGGCGTCCGGCGCCTGCCCAGCGGTCGGCTCCCTCCCAACTACCGGTACGCCGGCCGGGTGTATGACGGTCCACAATGGACACGACAGCTCGCTCAGAGGTACCCGAACGGGGTGCGCTTCACCAACGACGGGTTCCCCAACTTCGGGCCGTACGCCACGCACACCGCGCGGTTCCCCAACGGTTTCCGGGGCACCCCGGCGGACTTCGCCGCGGCGAACCGGCAGGCTGGCCTCGCCCGAACCCCGGACGGGTTCACCTGGCATCATCATCAGGACGGCCGGACACTGCAGCTGGTTCCGCGGGACCTGCACGAGGCGATCCGCCACGCCGGCGGCGTGGCGCTGATGGGAGGGTAAACCGATGACCGTCGGTTTCGTCAGGCAGGCGCCGCCCGCGTCCGCCGAGCAGATCGAGCGGCTGGAACGGCGGGCCGGCCAGCTGCCGGACTCCTACCGCGACTTTCTGCGGCGGCAGGACGGCGGCCGCCTGGACGACAACTCCGAGGCCGTGAACGACGTCTTCGGGATCGGTCCCGACGCGCCCGAATGGGCGAACCTCTGGCAGAAGCTGGATGTGTACAAGGACCGGGTACCGGAGTGGTTGTTGCCGGTCGCGTCCGACGAGTTCGGCAATCTCTTCGCGGTCTCGCTGCGGGACGAGGACCGCGGCTCGGTCTGGTTCTGGGACCACGAGGAGGAGGCCGACGAGGACGAGCCGCCGAGCGAGGACAACCTGGAGTACCGAGCACCGGACTGGCAGACGTTCCTCGACTCACTCGAGCCACTGGAGCTGGACGAGGACTACGCCGAATAGATCTCATCGCGGCCCGGCCGCCAGCCCCGCCGGCGGCCGCGGCGCAGCACCCACGCGCCGGTCAGCACGAGTACCGACAGTCCGACCGAACCGAGCGTCGCGAACGTTGCCACGACCCGCGTCCGCGACAGGGGATCCGCTACCGGGTCGGGCAGCGTGATCTTGCCGAGCGTCTCGATGCCGGTCTCGTTCTCGGGTATCGAGCTGATCGCCCAGTACGGGTTCACCACGCCGTTTCCGACGAACTCGTCCCACCCGTCCGCGGGACGGTCCGCGGTGGCGAGGATCCGCCGTGCCACGGCGGCCGCGGTCAGGTCCGAGCGGAACGCGCGCAGCAGTGCCACCGTCCCGGAGACGTACGCGGCCGCGAAGCTGGTGCCACCGGCATCGTAGGTCGCATATCCGCCGCCCCGGGGCGCCGGGCCGGCGATCGCGAGACCGGGGGCGGCGATGTCCACCCAGTCGCCGAACACCGAGGACGGGACGTGGTCGCCGTTCTCGTCGACGCCGGCCACTCCGATCACGCCCGGGTACGCGGCCGGGTACATCGGCGCGGGCTTGGTGCCGGGCTGCGGGGCCGCGGTCAGGTTGCCCGCGGCGGCCACCACCACGACGTTGTGGCTCACCGCGTACTCGACCGCCGACTCCAGCGCCGGGGTCGGGGCGGTCGTCAGGGACAGGTTGATGACGTCGGCGCCCCGATCGGTCGCGGTCCGGATGGCGTTGGCGATCCGGATCGGCGCGTCCCCGGTGGTCTCCCGCTTGTCGTCCCTCAGCACCCGGATCGGCAGGATCTTCGCCCCCGGCGCCACGCCGTGGAACCCCGAGTCGCCCGTCTTCAGGCCGGCGATGATGCCCGCGATGATCGTGCCGTGGCCCGCCTCGTCGCAGTCGCCGATGCCGCCGGGCTCGAGAAAGTCGGCCCCGGCGAGCACCTGACCCTTCAGCGCGGGATGGTTGTGGGACGTCCCCGAGTCGATGACCGCGACGACGATGCCCTCGCCGGTGGTGAGCGGCCAGACCAGGTCCGGGCGCAGCCGGCGCAGCGGCCACGGCCGGTCCGGCAACGGGTCGGTGATCGACTTTTGCTGCGGGCAGGCGAGCGCCGCGTGCGCGGGTTGTGCCGGTGCGATCGGGACCGTGACGAGACCCGCGACGGCGGCAAGGACCAACCCACACAACCATCGACGGGTACCGCTCACGGCCGTCAGCGTAACTCGTGCCGCAGCACCTTGCCGAGAGCGTTGCGGGGTACCGATTCGATCCACCGCCACTCGCGAGGCCGCTTGTACGGGGCGAGCCGCTCCGCGCACCACTCCTCCAGCCGCGCCCGGTCCTGGGTGCCGCCGGCCGGTACGACGAAAGCGACCACGGTCTCCCCCCACTCGGCCGAGGGCGCGCCGACCACCGCGGCGTCCGCCACGTCCGGGTGGGCGCGCAGCACCTCCTCCACTTCGCGCGGGTAGACGTTGTAGCCGCCGGTGATGATGAGCTCCTTGGCCCGTCCGCTGATCCGCAGGTAGCCGTCCTCGTCCAGCTCGCCGAGATCCCCGGTGCGGAACCAACCGTCCACAGTGAACGCTTCCGCGTTGGCGTCCGGCCGGTCGAGGTACCCGTCGATGACGTTGGGGCCGGCCACCTCGATCTCGGTGACGCCGCCCTCGCGCGGCACGAGCCGAACCGACACCCCGGGCAGCGGGAAGCCGACGGTACCGGGCCGGCGCTCGCCGTCGTACGGGTTCGAGACCAGCATGATGGTCTCGGTCATGCCGTACCGCTCGAGCACCCGCTGACCGCTGCCCTCGGCGACCGTGGCGTGCAGGTCGGCCGGCAGCGGGGCGGAACCGCTGACCGCCAACCGCAGCGGGCGCAGGTCGGCCAGGTGCGGCGAAGCCGCCAACCGGTGGTACATCGTCGGTACGCCGAAGAACATCGTGGCGCCGGCGCGCTGTACCGCGGTGGCGACGGCCTCCGGGGCGAAGCGCGGCATGACGACCGCGGACGCTCCGGTGACCAGCGTGCCGTGCAATCCGACGCCTAGCCCGTGGACGTGGAACAGCGGCAGGCACAGGGCCAGCCGGTCGTCCGGGGTCCAGCGCCAGGCGATCCGGACGGCGTGCGCGCTGGCGAGCAGGTTCGCGTGGGACAGCGGTACGCCCTTCGGCGCGCCGGTGGTGCCGGAGGTGTAAACGACCAGCGCGGTATCGGTGGGTCGCGCGGCGTCCAGTCCCGGTACCGCCGCCCGGGACAGGCTGGCCAGATCGGGCGGGACGGCACGCAGGCCCGCTACCGCCCGGTCCGGATCGTCGAGTATCGCCAGCGCCGGCCGTGCCTCGGCGACCACGTCGGACAGCTCGCGCGCGGTCGCCGCGGTGTTGGCGGGCACGATCGTCAGGCCGTAGCGCAGTGCGCCGACGTACGCCACGATCACGTCGATGCTCGGCTGCGCCGACAGGAGTAGCCGGTCACCCGGCGCCAGCCCGGCGGACGCGAGTCGGCCGGCCGCATCCTCGGTCCGCTCCGCCAGCTCAGCGGCGGTCGTCCGCTGACCGTCCAATGTGGAGAAAACGGTCCGCTCCGGCGCCGCCGCCCAGGCCGCCGTCCACGCCCCGACCAGCGTCCCCCCGGCCGCGAGGTCCACGCTCTCCGGCGTTACGCCGTCAGCCAGGTGAACCCGCCAGTCCGGAGGGTTCATGGGCCGAGGTCCACGATCGCCGCTACCGGGCCGCCGCCGTCGGGGCCCTGGTGCGCCGCGGAGACCGAGACGAACACGGCTGGGTCGCCGGTGACCGACGCGGCCACGCCACCCACGCACGCCTTGATCTGCCGGTGCCAGTGGACGTCGGAGTCGTCGAGCATCGCGTTGCGCCGGCCGCGCACGACGCCGTCCGACGAAGCCTCGCACTTGAGGAAGACGTTGACGAGCCGGCCGTCGAGGTCGGTGTGGTGCGGGCGCTCGGGCAGGTCGAGTCCGGCGTCGCGGATCGCCGCCCAGATGCCGTCGGCGTCCAGGGCATCGCGCATCACCGCGTGGCCGATGCGGTACCGCCCACCGATCCCGCGCACGTTGCCGACGACGACGATCTGCGCCCGGTCCAGCTCGACACCGGACGAGCAGGAGGCCACGGCCGAGTACATCGACCGGTCGTGCAGGACGGCGGTGTCCTCCGGCGGCTGGATCTCGCCGAGCGCGACCGCGATACCGAGCGCGGTCGTACCGTTCGACAGGTCCATCGACTCGTGCGTCTGCTCGGTCCACACCGTACGGCCGCGGCTCTTCGCGTCCTTGATGGTGTGGATGGTCAGCAGCGGGGTCTTCGTCTGTACATAGTGGACATCCGCCGGATCGTCGATGCCGGCCCGGGCCATCGCCTCCCGTACCCCGGCCGCCACCTTTTCGATCATCGGACCGCGACCGATCTCCTCCGGCAGCAGGGGTTCGCTCATCGCGAAGCCCACGGAGACCCGCGGCTCGTCGGTGCGCTCCGCGCGGTCGGCCGGAATCGTGGCGAACACGGTGGCGTGCGGGGACAGGACGCCATCGGTACCGCCGGACCAGACGATCGGCACCTGCGCCACCTCCTCCGGCGAGCGCGTCCCGCGGGCCACCAGCACCTCGCGGAACGCCCGGTCGGCGATGATCCTCGTGTAGTCGTTGACACCGCCATTGCCCTCGGTCTTGCCGATGACCGCGACCACCCGGTCGGCGTCGACGATGCCGGCGTCGATCAGCCCGGCCAGGCCACTGGCATCGCTGACGTGGTGGATCGGCACCTTGCGGACTTCGATGGGTTCCGGCATCGTTCAACCCTTCCTGACAACGGTTCCGGCGCGACCGGCTACCGCGTCGGTGATCCGATCGAGCGAGGAGATTACCGCCTGGTCGCCGCCGGACTCCACGAACCGGCAGGCGGCCTCGACCTTCGGTCCCATCGAGCCGCTGGCG
>Ga0209382_10002071_pt1 | contig 30116 bp, 25 predicted proteins | sample SoiMetdeltSBSDD5_FD_187599 | JGI IMG/M metagenome (GOLD analysis project Ga0209382, IMG submission 187599) | Bulk soil microbial communities from a Populus tree surrounding site in Tennessee, USA - Soil MetaG P. deltoides SBSDD5 (SPAdes) (version 2) | ecosystem: Environmental > Terrestrial >...
AAAAGCTTCGCTATCATGCTCCATGACTCGCCCTCCTTGCTTGAGGCTCTGCCCGGCCATCCGGGCAACCCTCGCACTCGCATCGAGGGCGAGTCGCCTCCGCAAGAAAAGGGACATACGGTCTTCGTCGCTATCGCTCCTCGCAATGGCGGAGCGGAGGCTGTTTCCGGATTCGCCGCGCTCATCCGGGAACCAACATCGAATGTCCCCGCCGACCGTCGGCGCGCTTCTCAGCCACCCTGAATTTCGCCATGTGTGAGCCAATTCACAGGCGTGTGAACACCAAGGTGGTAGGCGGATTCGTTGCATGCGGTGCACGAACCGAGGGGGAAGGACCATGCGAAAGATCCTGACGATCTCGCTTGCCGGCATCACCTTGCTGCTGGGCGCGATCAGCGCAAGCGCGTTGGAAGGTCAATTCAGCAACCCGCGTTACAAAGCGCAGGGACGCCTCGACTTCTGCTTCACGTTCGGCCGCAACTGCGGCCAGCCGGTGGCCGACACGTATTGCAGGATTCAAGGCTACGAACGGGCGAGCAGGTTCGATGCGGTCCGCGCATCGCCGACGCAAATCATCGCCAACGGAGAGACCTGCGCCGGCGGCCATTGTACGACGTTCAGTCGTATCGTGTGCTTTACCTCGGCGGCACAGCGCGGCCGCGGCATCGGCTGGCCGCAGCGGATCGACTGAGCCGGAGCGGTTCGCCGGCGCGGCACGCGGCGCTCAACGAGTAGCGAGTAGCGAGTAGCCCGGATTGAGCACGGCGAAATCCGAGATCACCCTCATCGTTGAGCCGCGCCGGTCGTTGCTCATCAGGCATCCGCACAACGGCCACCGCCGGACTTCGCTTACGCTCGTCCGGGCTGCGGGCTGCGCGTTGACGCCAGCATGGCTGCGGCCCGCTCCACCGGCACGGAAGCGTCGGGCAGCAACAGGGCGATGGCATCATCCTCCCAGGGTGCACCGTCGGCCGCGAGCGGATCCTTGGCTGTGAGGCGATGCTCGAGCACGAAGCCGGAGATGAGCGCGCGACGGGCGTCGACGCTCGATCGCGTCCCCTCCCAAGCCAGCAGCACGGCGCTTGCGGCGTGATAGAGCGCCGAGGACGCGCGCCGCGCCTGCGGCTCTGCGGCCGGCTCCCGGGCCGCCCGCTCGGCAAACTCCAGCGCGCGCGCAAGCGCCTCATCGAGGCGCGCCACGAACGCCGCCGGCAAGCCGACGACGGCTGCGAGCCGCCGGCGCAACAGAGTTTCCAAGGCGCGGTGCGCGCCGGCCTTGCCGACCGCGCGCCGGATCACATCGAGGGCGTTGATGTTGCTGGTGCCCTCCCATAACAGGCCAATCTGGGCATCGCGCACCAGCCGCGCATTGACCCACTCTTCGATGTAGCCGTTGCCGCCGCGCATCTCCATGGCGCCGGTGGCGACCGTCACGTTGTCGCGGCAGGCGCGGAACTTCACCAGCGGCGTCAGGATGCGAAGCACTTGCGCCGCCGCTTCCGAGCCGGCATCGGCCTCGTCCATGGCGGCCGCCGCCGCCATCATCATCGACAAGGCTTGCTCCGTCGGCACGATCAGCTTCATCAGCGCCCGGCGCGCGAGCGGGTGCTCGACGACCGGCTTGCCGAAGGCGACGCGATGGCGCGCCGCAGCCAGCGCCTCGTTGACGCAGCGGCGCATCATCGCGGCCGCCCGCACGCCATGCGAGAGCCGCGACAGGTTGACCTGGTCCATCATCTGCTTGAGGCCCTGGTCGAGCCGTCCGACCGGATAGGCCACGGCGCCTTCGAGGCGGATCTCGCCCGAGGCCATCGAGCGGGTGCCGAGCTTGTCCTTCAGGCGCACGATCCGGTAGCTGTTGCGCGCGCCGTCCTCAAGGCGGCGCGGCAATGCGAACAGGGCGAGGCCCCTGCTGCCGGCGGGCGCGCCTTCCGGTCGCGCCAGGATGAGGGCCACGTCGGCGTCGGCGTGCGAGCAGAACCATTTCTCGCCATAGAGCCGCCAGCTGCCGCCCTCCTGGCGCGCCACCGTCTCGATCCGGCCGATGTCCGACCCGCCGGCCTTCTCGGTCATGAACTGGGTGCCCTTCCACAGCACAGCCAGGTCGCCCGCCAGCATGCGCGGCAGCAGGTAGTCCTTGAGCTCGGGGCTCGCATACTTGCGGATGAGGTAGATCGAGGTGTCGGTGACGCTGATCGGGCACATGATCCCGAACTCGCCCTGCACGAACAGATATTGAAACGCATACTTCGCAACGTGAGGCATCGGCGTGCCGAGGCCGAGCACGCCGGCGCGATGGCTCATCGCGTGGAACTGGAAGTCGCCGAATCCGATCTGCTCCATCTCGCGGTAGGCGGGATGGTACTCGATCCAGTCCTCGTCCCGCCCGCAGCGGTCGCGCGGGTGCAGCACCGGACCATGCTTGTCGGCAACGCGTGCCAGCTCGTCGAGGCGGCCGCCGGCGAGCGTCCCGAGACGGTGGAAGTGCGGCTCGAGATGCGCGCGCACGGCGGACGGCAAGTAGAGCGCCAGCAGTTCGCGCAAGCCGCGGTCGCCGGCGAAGAAGTTCTGACCCGCGCAATCCGGCGCAATCGGCGATGCCGCGGCCTGCGGCGACGCCGGCGCACGCTGCTCGGCCGGGGTGGCGCGCACGTTCATGAGGCCTCCTCGACTGCTTTCGCTCGCGCGCCACGGTATCGCAATCTGCCTGCCCGACCCAGGGCGTCCCGGCATATGCCCCTGCAGATTGAACGGCTGGAGCGCGACTGAGCTCCTTCGCGTACGCCGCGGCAAACTCTTGATCACCAGGACGCCCCCGCCCGAGGCTGAAGCCGATGATAAGGCGGCTTGCCCGACTTTGGCAGTGTAGCTGGCGCTGGAGCCCAGGCTAGACTGGCGTTTCCGCGACAGGGAGTTTGCAAAATGGCCAGAAAAGAAATCCTCGATCGCATTCAGAAGTACGTCGATCCGTTCCGCATCACGAAGGGCAAAGGTTTCCGGCTCAGGAACTTCGATCCCGGTGACACCTGCGGCCTGCGGCTGGACAAGGGGGAGGCCGCGGATCTCCTGCAGCGCGGCACCGAGTGGCTCGCGGAGGAGCAGCAAATGCTCTACGCCCAGGATCGCTGGTCGCTGCTGTTGGTGTTCCAGGCGATGGACGCCGCCGGCAAGGACGGGACGATCAAGCATGTCATGTCTGGAGTAAATCCACAGGGCTGCCAGGTCTTCTCGTTCAAGCAGCCTTCGCGGGAAGATCTCGACCACGACTTTCTCTGGCGCTACGCAAAGTGCTTGCCCGAGCGGGGACGGATCGGGATCTTCAACCGATCGTATTACGAGGAGATCCTCGTCGTGCGCGTGCACAAGCAGATCTTGAAGCAACAGAAGCTACCCTCACCGCTGGTGAGCAAGCGCATCTGGGACGAGAGGCTGCTCGACCTGGCGCACTTCGAGGACTACCTCACGCGACAGGGAACAATCATTCTGAAGTTCTTCCTCAACGTCTCGCGCAACGAACAGAAGAAGCGCTTCATGGAGCGCCTCGACAACCCGCAAAAGCATTGGAAATTCTCGCCCGCCGACGTGCGCGAACGCGGATTCTGGAACGACTACATGCACGCTTTCGAGCAGGCGATCCGAGCGACCGCATCCAAGCACGCGCCGTGGTTCGTGGTGCCGGCCGATAACAAGTGGTTTACCCGGCTTTTTGTCGCCGCGGCCATCGTCGAAGCGGTGGAGAAGCTCGACCTCGAATATCCGACGATCGATGCTGAGAAGAAGAAGGAACTGAAGGCCATGCGGGCGGCGCTCAGCAGGGACAAGTAGGCGGCTCCCCGCCATAGCTCAACTCGGGCCGCAGCCACGCTGCGGCGGGATACCATCGTTCGGTTGTCATTCACGCGGAAGCATCCATGTCGACGGCAATTTCAGTACTCGGCGGCGTCGGCCTCTTTCTGCTCGGCATGACGGTCATGACTGGCGGCTTGAAGGCCCTGGCGGGGTCCGCGCTGCGCACGATGCTCGGCAAGGCGGCGGCAACACCGCTGCGCGGCTCGTTCTGGGGCGCCATCGTCACGCTCCTGGTGCAGTCGTCCAGCGCAACCACCATGACGACGATCGGCCTCGTCAGCGCGGGCCTGCTGACGTTCCCGCAGGGACTGGGCCTCGTCTTCGGAGCGAACGTCGGCACGACGGGGACCGGCTGGCTGGTCGCGCTCATCGGCGTCCGCGTCTCGCTCACCGCCGCGGCGCTGCCGATGATCTTCGTCGGTGCGCTGGTCAAGCTCCTGGGCCGCGGCCGGATATCCGGGGCGGGCGCTGCCCTCGCCGGATTCGGGCTGGTCCTGTTTGGACTGACGACTCTGCAGCAGGGCATGGGCGGGCTGGCCGAACGGCTGAACCCGGCGTACCTGCCGGCGGTGCTCGCAACTCCGGATGTCGGATGGTGGCGGGGCATGCTCGGCGTGCTGGCGCTGGTCGTGGTCGGGTTGGTGATGACGGCGCTCATGCAGTCCTCGACAGCGGCCATCGCGGTGACCCTGTCCGCTCATTACGCCGGCGCGGTCGGGCTCGACCAGGCCTGCGCCCTGATCATCGGGCAGAACATCGGGACCGCGACCAGCTCGGCGCTGGCGGCGATCGGCGCGAGCACCACCGCCAAGCGGCTGGCCATCGCGTATGTGATGTTCAAGCTGGTCGCCGCCGTGATCGCGCTGGTGCTTTTCCCGGTCGTCACGCCTCTGCTCATCCGCGCCTCGAGCACAATCGACGGAGTCACGCTGCTGGCCGGCTATCATACGGCGTACAACGTGGTCGGCGTGGTGGTCCTCTTGCCGCTCATCGACTGGTTCACGCGACTGGTCGAACGAATCCTGCCCGAGCGCGCTTCGCCGCTCACGCGCTGCCTCGATCCTTTGGCGCTCGCGAGCCCGATCGTGGCTGTGGAAGCGGTGCGGCGCACGATCGCGCGGGCGCTCGCGGTGGTGTGCGGTTCGGTCGAAGCGGCGCTGTCGGCCGCGGGCCGCGGGGAACCGGTCCGGCAGGAGAAGGATGCAGCATCGGTGTCCGAGGCTGCCGATGCGCTGCGCCAGGCGCAAGTCTTTCTATCGGACGTGAGCGGACCGCCCGATTCCGATGAAGAGCAACGGCGACTCACCAGAACATTGCACGCGCTCGACCACGCGTCTCGGCTGGCCGAAATAGCAGGCGGTGGAACCGATTTCACCGTCGTGGGCGGCGGGCCGAGCGATATGCGTGCCGGAGAGCTTTGCGCGGATGCAATGCGATGCGCGGCCGCGGTTGCGGGCGAGGTCGCGGCGCCGCCGTCGGCCGCCAAATCGCCACAGGCAAAGCCCGTCTCGCCGGGCGCCGAGGCAGCGCCTGGCGCTGCCGCGACGCCGACCGAGGACGCCCTCGTTCAGCTGAAGCGAGGTGCCGAGGAACTGGGCGGACTGCGGCGCAGCCACCGCGCCGCGACGCTGGGCGCGGTCGCGAACGGAACGCTGACTGCCGACGCGGCGATCGTGCGCGTCGACACGCTGAGAAACCTCGAAGCGCTGGCCCATCACGCCTGGCGCTCGGCAGCGCATCTCATTGGCCGCGGTGAATAGCCTCAGGTTCCGGCTTCCATCGCGACCACGATCTTCCGCAGCGCGTCGGAGGAGCGGATGACGAGCTTCTCCGCCTCCACGACGGCGAAAAACACCAGGCCGCCCGCGATCAGCCAAGGCCAGACCCGGAGCGGAATGGCCTCGTTGCCGAACATCGCCTGGAACGGCGGCGCGTAGGTGAACAGCAGTTGCAGGATCAAGACCGCACCGATGCCGAGCGGCAGGTACCTGTTCCCTAAATGCGCCGTCAGCGAGCAAGATGAGTCCAGCAGATAGCGGCTGTTCAACAGGTAGAACACCTGGCCGATCGTGATGGCGTTGACCGCGACCGTCCGGGCGAGTTCGTCCGACGCGCCGTGGGACTTCATCCAGAAGATGCCAGCAGCGTGTAGGCGAGGAGCGCCAAGCCGACGAAGACGATGCGCCAGATGCCAAAGCCAGTCACGATCGGACGGTCGACCGCGCGCGGGGGCCGGTTCATCACGTCGATCTCGTGCGGCTCGAAGGAGATCACGAGCCCGAGCGCCACGGATGTGACCATGTTGACCCAGAGGACCTGAGGCGCGGTGATCGGCATGGTGAAGCCGACGAAGATGGCGACCGCGATGACCAGCGCCTGCGCGACGTTGGTCGGCAACAGGAAGAGCATGGCCTTTTCGATGTTGTTGTAGACGGTGCGCCCCTCCTTCACGGCCGCCGTGATCGAGGCGAAGTTGTCGTCGGCTAGGATCATGCCGGCGGCTTCCTTGGTTACCTCGGTACCCTTTATGCCCATGGCGACGCCGATGTCGGCCTTCTTGAGCGAGGGCGCGTCGTTGACGCCGTCCCCCGTCATGGCGACGATCTGCTTGTTGGCCTGAATGGCCTTTACCAGACGCAGCTTGTGCTCGGGGCTCGCGCGCGCGAACACATCGACGTCGCGAACGCGCTCCTGCAGCGTGGCGGTGTCCATGTCCTCGACCTCGGCGCCGGTGACCGCCGTCTTGCCGTCGCCGATGCCGAGCATCTTCGCGATCGCGGCAGCGGTGATCTTGTGATCGCCCGTGATCATCGTGATGCGAATGCCGCCGCCGTGGCATTCCTTGACGGCTTCGATCGCTTCCTTGCGTGGCGGGTCGAGAAGGCCGATCAGGCCGAGCAGCACGAGGGTCTTGGGCAGGTCGGCCGGACCGAGGCTGCCGGCCTTGACGCCCGGATTCTCCAGCCACGCCAGCGCCAGCACGCGCTCGCCTTGGGCGGCGAGTCGGTCCGAGGCCTGCATGAAATGGGCACGATCGAGCGAGACCGCCTGACCTCCTGCAGTCTGCTGACGGTCGCAATGCTCGAGGATGACTTCCGGCGCGCCCTTGACGAAGAGGACCTCGCCGTCAGCCGTCGGCCTGTGGAGCGTCGCCATGAACTTGTGCTCCGACTCGAACGGGATGGCATCGATCCGCGGCGATGCCGCCAGCTCGACTTCACGCTCCATGCCAAGCTTGCTCGCGAACGGATAGAGCGCTCCTTCGGTCGGATCGCCTTCCACCTTCCAAGCCCCGTCCTGCTGGAACAGCTCGGCGTCGTTGCAAAGCGTGGAAACACGTCCCATGAGCTGGAGCACGGGATCCTTGCCCGCAGGCTTTCCGTCCTGCTTGACCTCGCCCTCCGGCGCATAGCCGTCGCCGCTAATCTGATAGATCGACTCGGCGGTGACGGCAGAGACCACCATCATCTCCATCAGCGTCAGCGTGCCGGTCTTGTCCGAGCAGATCCGCGATACCGAGCCGAGCGTCTCGACCGCAGGTAGGCGCCGAATGATGGCGTTGCGCTGGGCCATGCGCTGGACGCCGATGGCCAGCGTGATCGTGATGAGCGCAGGCAATCCTTCCGGGATCAGCGACACGGCGATGCCGACGACCGCCTGGAACAGCTCCAGGAAATCGATGCCCTTCACCCATTTGCCGTAGGCGAAGATCAGCGCGCCGATCACCCCGATCGCGGCCGTGATGGCGTAGCCGAACGACTTGATCTGGCGCAGGAGCGGAGTTTCGAGCGGGCTGACGCCCGCGAGCAGTTGGTTGATGCGCCCGAGCTCGGTCTCGCTGCCGGTCGCGACGACAACGCCGGTGGCGCGCCCGGATACGACCATCGTGCCGGAGAACGCCATGTTTTCCCGGTCGCCGACCGTGGCATTGGCGGAAACGGCCTCCGTGCTCTTGTCGGCGGGCACCGATTCACCGGTCAGCGCCGCCTCCTCGGTGCGAAGGTTCTTTGCTTCGATGAGCCGCAGGTCGGCGGGAATCTTGTCTCCCGATTCAAGCAGCACAATGTCTCCAGGAACGAGCTGCTCGGCGGGGATCATGCGGGTCTCGCCGCCGCGCAATGCCCGCGCCTCGGCGGACAACATGTTGCGGATCGAGTCCAGCGCCTTCTCTGCCTTGCCCTCCTGGATGAAGCCGAGCAGCGCGTTGAGCACGACCACAGCGAAAATGATGCCCGCGTCGACCCACAGGTTCAGCATCAACTTGGTGAACCCGGCGCCGAGGAGGACGTAGACCAGGATGTTGTTGAATTGGGCAAGGAACCGCATGAATGGCCCTCGCTTCTTGCCTTCCGGCAGGCGGTTCGGGCCATACTTCTCAAATCGCGGCGAGACGTCGGACGCATCGAGCCCCTGCTTGCCGTCGGTCGCGAGCCGCTTCATGACGTCGTCGGCAGACAGCGCGTGCCACGCCGCAGCATTGCCATCCGTGTTCGCGTTCATTGCCACGCTCATGCCGGCCCTCCGTTGGGTTAGTCCCTTCCCCTCAAGCCTTGGCAGTTGCCGCACCCGACGCGCATCGTGGTGAATGGGAGTGAGGTCGTACCTTCATCGCCGCTGCGCCCCATGGGGTCGATCTTGCGCTCGCGAGCGATCGCACTCAATGTGCATAGGGGCCGTGCAGCGCGAAGCTGGCGCCCGCTTCCTTTGCGTTGCAAAGCTCTTCGAGGTACCGGCTCAGGCTGCGGATTCTCGCAGCATCAGAGAACCGGACTGCCGGCCGGCCAGGCTGAGAAAAATGCGCGACGGGTGAATTGGCGGCGCCCGCGCGCCCCATTCTCCTCGCTCGTTTCTTTTTGCCGCCCGGGCCCGTCTTAGCGCACCGCCACGAACATCCGCCGCCTGGCGGGCCGGCGCAGCGCATACCACCAACCCCGTGAGGGCAACTGAGGATACAGGTGGCGCCGCGTAGAGAGTGCGCGCTCGACGTTCACGTTCTCACCGCCACAGCCAACGTGCCGCTGCGAAAGCCAAGATGGTTCCGACAAGCTGAGCCAGGGTGAATGCAAGCACGTTGGCCAGCGCGATTCCCGCGAGCGCACAACGCGGGCCACCTGCAGGGGTAGCCCGCCTCGGTGCGTCGCGGGGATCAAGCCGCCGGCCTCTGCCAGCACAGGGATCAAGTCACAGTTGATGTGCCGGAGCCTGATTACGGCTTCAGCGCGCCCTGCGCACTCGTGTAGACCGCATACAGCGATGACGAGCCGCAGATATAAAGTCTATTTCGTTGCTGACCGCCAAAGCACAGGTTGGCGACCGTTTCCGGTATGTGGATCTTTCCGAGCAGATCGCCGTCCGGAGTATAGCAGCGCACGCCGTCCTCGTTGGGATCGCCCCAACCGACGGAGCACCAAAGGCGCCCTGCGGTGTCGCAGCGCAGCCCGTCGGTAATGCTGGGCTTGGGTATGTCCGCAAAGACTTTGCTGTTCGAAAGCCTTCCAGCCCCGAGATCCACGTCGAACACGCGAATATGCGACGGGTTGTTCGGCCCGTCCGTGAAGCCGGTATCACAGATATAGAGCTTCTTCTCGTCAGGCGAGAAGCAAAGGCCGTTCGGCTGCACGAAGTCATCGACGACCATCTTGATGTCGCCGGATTTCGGATCAACCCGGTAGACGTTTTTCTTTTCCTGCTCGGGATCCGCCTTGATGCCCTCGTAATAGCCGCCAATACCGTAGGCGGGATCGCAGAACCAGATTGAGCCGTCGGCCGCGACAACCACGTCATTCGGCGAGTTCAGCTTCTTGCCATTGTACTTGTCGGCGATGATCGTGAGCGAGCCATCGAGTTCGGTCCGGGTGACCCGTCGGCCGCTATGTTCGCAAGTGAGCAGGCGTCCTTCCCGATCAATGGTGTTGCCGTTCGAGTTCATCGACGGCTGGCGGAATACGCTCACGTGACTGTCATCCTCCAAGAAGCGCATGATACGATTGTTGGGAATGTCGCTGAACAGAACGTAGCGGCCGGCCGGGAAGTAAACCGGTCCCTCGGCCCAGCGGAACCCGGTTGCGACGCGCTCAACCGCCATGGTGCCGGCGAAGGCCGGGAAACCGCTAGGTCCGAACGAACCTGGGGGCTTTTTGAGAGACTCCAGGCGAGAATCCGGATAGCGGGCCCCAGGTAGCGGCCCTAAGGGCAGCGGAGCGGTGGACGGGGTTGGGGCCCCCGTTTGGCCGAATGGCGTTACCGTCGCCGCCGAGGCCGCTGTCATGGTCACGCCCGTCGCGGCAGCCGCCGTTGTCGCCAAAAATGCGCGTCTGTTCATCGTTATCTCCCTAGAGATGTTCTTCCGAACTTCCACCGAATTGCATTCAAACTCGCGGACGGTCGTTCGGATGTTAGGAACCGTAGCACGAACAGAACTCGCTGCAGAGCCCTTCCCGCTGGCTATGTTGCCTACGGCCGACCCGTACACGATGGAAGGGTGCTCATCTCGTTCATCCGCGAGTTGGTCAATCACGACGCGGATGCAAAGCCGATCGGCACCATCGGCGGTCGGTTCTCAGGGAAGTTCGGCCTTGGTCGAGGAAATAGGAATGCGGTTAATTGGCAGGCGAATACCACGCTTGCGGACTGATCTGTTCTCGTCCGCATGCAGCTCGTCGCGCGGGCGCTGAGTGTCCATACCGCAGCTTGGCCCCGCTCTCACATATGATCTGCGAAGGAGGAGACATGAGTGGTCGGTTTGCGCCGGTGGCGCAAGCTCGATAGTCTTCGAACCCAAGATAGCGGCGCACTGTGGAGCGAGGGACGCCTTTGCGAAGCGACTTTTTCGATGCGGGCCCAGAACCATGACCACGACCAGCGATCAGGCCCTTCGGGTGCGATCCGACAACACGCACAAGCCCAACGCGCTCCAGATCTTTCACGTCAATATCAATTGCTCCAACCTCGAGCGCTCCCGCGCGTTTTATGAGGCGATCGGATTCAAGGTCGTCAACGACTTCAGCGCGACTGCTGCCGGCGGGACATCACGAACCTTTGCGGAGATCGGGCTCGCGCCGATGCTCAATCTCCCAGCTGACTGCGACGCCCGCGCGCTTCTTCTCGCGCTGACCGACCACCCGCACGCGACCCGGCTCGACCTGATCGAATGGATCACGCCGAAAAGCGCGTCCGCGCCGCGCGGGGATCTCGCCCGGCTAGGTTTCGGGCGGTTATGCCTCAAGGTCCGCGACTGCCAGCCGATCTATGACGGCCTGGTCGCCGGCGGCTGGACGGTCTACAGCCCGCCGATGCTGATCGACATGGGCGGAACGCAACAGCTCTGCTTCTGCTGCGAGGATCCCGACGGCGTCGTGGTCGAATTCATGCAGTTCCTGCGCCCGCGGGCGCCAGGCGGCCGCAAGCGCGACGAAGCGATGACGACAGGCCCACAGGGATGACGAGCGCGCATGCATCGTCGGTCGCCGAGAAGAGCAGGCGGCTGGTTTTTCACTACCTTGTGGAAGATCACGCGCGTGCGACGCCGGACAAGCCGTGCCTGGTCATGGACGATCGCGTCCTGACCTATGCCGAAGTCGAGGCCGAGGCCAACCGTTGGGCGCGCGGGCTCGCCCGGCACGGCGTCCGCAAGGGTGATCGCGTCCTGCTGATGATCCCAAGTGGCATCGAGCACGTGCTGATCTGGCTCGGACTGTGCAAGCTCGGCGCTCTGATGGTCCCGGTCAACGAGGCCTACAAGGGGAACATGCTGCGCCATCAGGCGAGCGACTCTGCCGCCGCAATTGCCATCGTCGACCAGGTGCATCTGCCGCGGTGGGTCGAGGTCGCTCAGGGTCTGCCCGATCTCAAGGTCGTCGCGCTCTACCCGGGTCTCGCTGGCACCGCCGACGCGCCCTGGAAATGCATTTCGGTCGCGGCCCTGCGCGATGCGGATGACTCACCGATGCCTCGCGCGGTCGAATATTTTGAGCCCATGGCGATTTTCTACACGTCCGGCACGACCGGTCCCTCGAAGGGCGTCCTGTACTCGTATGCGCAGGCGCACGCCACCGCCGCGCCCATGGCGCGGCTCTGCAGCCCCGACGACGTCTTCTACATGTTTCTGCCGATGTTCCATGTCGGGCTCTCGAACATGTTCGGCATCGTCGTCATCGCGGGAGCCGCGATGGCGATCCGCGAACGGTTCAGCGCCAGCCGGTTCTGGCCGGACGTACGGCGCTACCGTGCCAGCATGAGCATCCTGTTGTCGACGATGCCTAACTTTCTGCTGGCGCAACCCGCGACCCCGGGGGATCGCGACCATTCCCTGACGAAAGTGATCATCATCCCGCTGTTCGGCGAGCTCGCCGCGTTCCGCCGCCGCTTCGGTTGCGAGGTCACCACTTTTTACAACATGACGGAAGTGAGCATCCCGCTGGCGGCGGACGGCTTCAACCTTGTCGACGGCACGTCCTGCGGACGGCCGCGTCCCGGCGTGACCGCGCGCATTGTCGACCAGCATGATGAGCCGGTTGCGCCGGGGACGGTAGGAGAGCTCGTGCTGCGCGCGGATGAGCCGTGGGAATTCAACCTTGGTTATTGGCGCAATCCCGAGCAGACGGCCGAGGCGTGGAGAAACCAATGGCTCCATACCGGCGACGCGTTTCGTGCGGATGCCGACGGCAACTTCTACTTCGTCGATCGTCTCAAGGACGCGATCAGGCGACGCGGCGAGAACATTTCGTCCTTCGAGGTCGAGGCGGAAGTCGAGGCTCACCCGGCGATCCTTGAGTCGGCCGCGGTTGCGGTCCCTGCGTCGGCCGGCGAGGACGAGGTCAAGGTGGTCGTCGCGCTCAAGTCGGGCGAGCGGCTCGACCCCGCCGAGTTGCACGCATTCCTGCAAGGCCGCCTGCCCGCCTACATGGTGCCGCGCTACATCGAGGTGCGATCCGAGGAGCTGCCCAAGACCCCGACCGGCAAGGTTCGCAAGGCGGCGTTGCGCGCGGACGGAGTGGGATCGGCGTGGGATCATGGTGAGACGCGAAAGCCGGTGAGGCCGGCGCCGCAATCGACCGCTTGTGAAGCAACCAATAGCCTCAGGAGGAAGCCATGAGGATACCGGGTCTCATCGCGCTGGCGACGGCATTGTGGCTGGCCCCGCTGACGGTCGAGGCGCAGCTTGCGAGCAAGATCAAGGTCGGCGTCCTGACCGATATGGCCGGTCCGGTTTCAGACGTAGCCGGGCCGGGCTCCGTCGCTGCCGCCCGCCTCGCGGTCGAAGAGCATGCCAAGTCCATCCTCGGCGATGTTGAGGTGGAAGTCGTGCAAGCCGACCATGCCAACAAAACCGATATAGCGGCCTCGATCGCACGCCGCTGGCTCGAGAGCGAGGGCGTCAACGTCATCGTCGATGTGCCGTTCTCGGCCGCGGCCCTCGCGGTGCACGAGGTTGTGCGCAATCATGGCAAGGGGGTATTCCTGGTCTCCGGGGCAGGCACCGTCGAGCTGACCGGTCCCAAATGCTCGCCCAACACCGTCCACTGGACCTACGACACCTACGCGGTCGGAAGCTCGACCGCCAAGGCCGTCGTGCGCACGGGCGGCAAGAACTGGTTCTTCATCACTTCGGACTTCGCGTTTGGGCACTCGCTCGAGACCGAAGCCTCGAAAGCCGTGCGGGGGCAGGGAGGACGCGTGGTCGGGGCGGTCCGTCATCCTTTCAACGCGGCCGACATGTCCTCTTTCGTGCTTCAGGCGCAGAGCAGCAAGGCGGACGTCATCGGCCTCGCGAATTCCTCAATCGACGCCATCAACTCGATCAAGCAAGCGCGTGAGTTCGGCGTCACCGCCGGCGGCCAGAAGGTCGCGGCGATGATCATGCTGATCAGCGACGTGCACGGATTGGGTCTTGACGCCGGGCAGGGCCTCTACCTCACGGAGCCGTTCTATTGGGATCTCAACGAGGCGAGCCGAGCGTTTTCCGGGCGGTTCGCACCGCGGGCGGGCGGCGCTCGCCCTAGCATGATCCATGCCGGCGTTTACGCGGGATTGATCCATTACATGAAAGCCGTGAAAGCCGCCAACACCACCGATGGTCCCGCCGTCGTCGCGAAAATGAAGGAGCTGCCGACCGACGACCCGCTTTTTGGCCAGGGGCAGATCCGCGCCGACGGGCGCAAGATCCACGACATGCATCTGTTCCAGGTGAAGAGTCCCTCGGAGTCGAAAGGCCCGTGGGACTACTACAAGCACGTCCACTCGATCCCTGCCGCAGAGGCCTTCCGTCCACTGGCCGAAGGCGGGTGTCCGCTGGCCAAGTAGCGCGCGTCGGTGCGTCACCTCGGCGCTAGCGAAGCGGCGATGCCTTGTAAATCTGGTCGAGCATCTTCTGCGTGAGGGCGTTGGCGGTCGGCCGGCCGTCGACCGAGACCGTCAGGCTCGTCCATATCACCAGCGTCACATCGTTGACTGGATCGTAGCCCATGAACGAGTTGTGGCCGGGCATCTCGCCGCTCGAGCGGTTTAAGGTTGGGAAAGCCGACTTTGATTCGCTTCGCCCGAGAATGAGTGAGTACGCCCTTAAGGGTATGAGCCTCGAACAATGCTATGCAGCGGCTAAGCGGGATAAGGAACGTGGCCGCATCCGCAAGCCAGCGGCAGCTTGGGAACGTGCCGTAGAGGAAGCGGGCGGGAGGGCCTACGCGGCATGAGTGCCGTTCCTGCCGAGATCATGGCCCTGGTCCTAGAGCATGGGCCGCCAACGGTGGACCCGCGCTTGGTGGACCTCTGGAGCATCGCGATGCAGGAGGCACACAGGCGTGTCGTGCTCCAGTATCCCGAGGGCGATATGGATTTCATCGCAGCATTAACCCCAATGGTTGCCAAGGATGTATTTCAACACTTGGTAGATGAAAATTCCCCTAACGGAGCGACTATTCATTGAGCGAAGATATTGCCGCCGCTGATACTGCGGCCCCTGCTGAGACTGCTACGAGTGCCCCGACTGAATCTGCCGCTGCTGTTAACGGCCACGGCGGTAATGGTCATGATGCGCAGCCATTGCCGCAGAGCTGGAGAAACGATCCAAATGAGCACTGGCACACTCTGAATCCGGCAGTGCAGAGCTACATCATTCGACGTGAGCAAGAGGCTCACAGCCAAATCACGGAGTTGGGCGGAAGGGCAAAGCAGTATGAGGGGCGGGCAAGCAGTATGAGCCATTCGAGCAGCTTGCCTCGAAGTATGCTCACACTTTCATGGGGCTTGATGCGCCGAAAGCCCTTGCGGCGCTTGCGCAGGCGCATTCAACATTCCTGACGGACCCGCACAGGGTTATTACCGAGCTGGCTCAGCAAGCAGGCGTCGATATTGGCCCAATTATAGATGGTCGTTACCAAAACACAGTAGCGCAGCTCCAACACATGCAACAGCAGCTTCATCGCGGAGGCGCGTCCTCTAATATTTCCTGTTTCCCGCGATGTCCCACCCCATTTCGGGTTGGCCCCCTGCGCCGCCTGTCGGGAGTTGTTCCGTGTACCGGTACCGGACACGCGCGAAGCTGAGGCTGACGTTCTCCGTCAACCGGTCGTTGCCACCGGACCCGCCAGTACTCACGCTGGTTACGATGATATCCTCCATGGTGACCTTGAGGTAATCAAGCGGATCGCCACCAGCCTTGCGCACGACCAAGGTACCTTTAGAAATGTGCTTGCCGTTGCACAGGCACAACAACAGATCGGCGCTGGCCAGGTCTATATATTTCGTTAAGCTCAGATTTTGGACGGTTACCTTGCCTGCGCCCCCGCCGCCGCCCATATGCCAATTGGCGGTCTGGGTGCCACCCCAGGACCACGCCAGAACATCAATTTCACCCTTGTGCTTAGCATCCCTAGCTTCGCCTTTGATGCCATCCAACTTGAGGAACATATCGACAGCCATGCAAGGGCTCCTTCATTGCGACAAATTGCTACGCATCACGGCGCTCCTTCGCAGGAGCCGCGAACTTAAGAAATGCACCTTCTCGGGAGACCTAGGTGGACGTACGCTTGTTCAAGGTACCAACTGCCCCCCGGTACCGTCTTACCCGACAGTGTGGCGCATACGCCGGGAAGATCAATAGACAAGAAATCGGTCTCGAACTTTGCGCTCGATGTTCTGGTCGGACCGAAGCTGCTCGATCAGCGTCGCCTTGCGATATTGCCCCCTGCGCTCGCACTTGGTGCACGCGAGCCGAACCATGTCGAAGGGGTGCTCGGCCAACGTGACCTAGGGGCGCGGCATCGGGGGCGCTACACACGCAGGCGAACGTTGACGTAGAAACGCCCGCCGACGAAGCATGCCACGGCAACCACAATGCGCAGTAATCGCGTTGTCATGACGCACCTTCTTTCGCGCCGCGCCGGTCCATCTGGCACGCGAGGCGCGGATCGTGCTCGACGATCTCGATCACTGCCAATCGTGACCGCCGCCTGCGGGTCGACTGCAAGTCGACGGCGCACGGCCGCGGCCGCGCACAATTCGGCGTAATCCGGGCCGATCTGGTCAGCGGCGCTTCTTGCGCGCCGAGACTTCGAATATCTTGAGCTTGTCGCCGTAGTCGCGATAGAGCTCGGCGAACTCCTGCGCCATCTCGTAGCAGATCTTGAGTTTGCGGGAGTGCCAGTTGGCGCCGACCTCGCCACACTCCACCATTTCCATCACGAACGGCTGGGGCCAGGCATATCGCTCCCCCAGATGCTCCGCCAGCGTCTCCAGGAACTTGATGTCGCGAAACGTGCGGGCAAAGACGCCGAGCTTGCCTTTGGCCTCCCCGTAGCTCAGCTCGATCTTCTGCCTCGGCGCATCGGGCGCGCGCAAGTGCGGCTTGAGGAGCGCGTTCCAGGACCAGTCCGCGAAGGCAAAGTCCAACTTGCAGCCCGCCTGGCGGTCCTCCGGCATCTCTGCGCGCTCCGCCAAGTCCTTGAATCTCTCCGGATGCGAACCGACCATCATGCAAATGATCTGGTAGCCGCGCTGAAGGTTCATGCCGTGCGAATCGTAGTATGCCGGCTTCTCGCCGGTGGCCTTGTCGCGCAGGTCAGCGAGGTACCAGCCGTTGGTCGCCTCGACCAGCACGCGGTCGGAAAAGCTGTTTCCGACCTTGAGGGCGGTCAGGATGGCGAAGTTGTCGGCCGCGTCCTCGTCGTGCGCGAGGTTCGGCAGCTCGAATTCGGCCAGCACGCCGTGGCCGAGCTCATGGCTCGATACGAACAGCAAGTTGCCGATGACGAACTCGATCATCGCCTTGCGCTTGTCCGGCGGCAGGCGATGGAGGGTCGGCTCGTGTTCGATGAGCTCGCGCTCGGTCGCGGCGACCCGCTCCGCGAACGTCTGCGGAGCGGGTGGAGCGGGCGGGGCGGTCTGCGCCAACAGCACTCCGGTCCCGGCGACCAGCGCCGACAAGGCACAGCCGAGAAGCGGCAGCCGCGCCGGCTTGAGTGAGCTTCGGGACGTTCGGACACGATCTTCCATCAGAGTGCCCCTGCATTGGGCCATGGGATGCTCCGACCGGGCCGCCCCATGTTGCGTCCCTGGTCCATCCGGACGGCCTACTCTCGGAACGCCGTCGCCGACCGTCAAAGCCACGCTGCCGCGCGCCGAGCTGGCCTCTGCTTCGTGCTCGGTTCCACATTATGCCGGATCTGGAGCCCGATCTTTTTGATGTAAATCAGTCGAGGGAAAGCGGCAGGCGCGCCTGCTGTTCGTATGGCTGGCCCGGCTGGTTCCGACCACGATAAAGGCATCGGCGGTGATCACACCCGAAACCGTGGTCCGCTGGCAGCGTGCGGGCTTTCGGGCCTATGGAGGACGTTTCTGCGCAATCATGCTGACGGCATCGCGTCGATGGATCTGTTTGTGGTTCCGACGATCTCGTTCCGACTGCTCTATGGTTGCTGATAAAACCCCGGCCGAAGATAATCACTAAAAGGATTGTGTTCCAGGCCTCCCTCTGGGCACTGCCGCCCACGATAGCGTCATAGGGCTCTTCACCTACAAGCTCCGTACCCGCTGTGCGAGTGCGACGAATGGCGAACCGCCATTTAATCGTCGTTGCTTCTCGCCACCCTCAGGGCTGCCGCGGCGAAGGTTACGAGGACAGGAATCATGCCAGAGGGAAACTGGATTGTACAGCCGTCCGGGTTTGGCCTCATCTCAATGGAGACGTCAACGGTCGTGGCCTCGAGCCCGCCCCCGCCAAAGTCGTATACGTAGAATGAATTCGCTTCCGGATCTATGTAGATCACACGTCCCTGAGTATCCCGGGGCATGGCTATGGCCTGCGTGACCTCCTCCTTGAGGTCCCTAGACAAGATACTCGCTGTGACGTTCTCGGCAGTAGCCTTGGCCTCACGGATCTGAGGTTCCGTCTTCGCTCCACCGCCCTTTCCGACCAGACACTGCGCTTCGTCGATCTTTCGTAGAAGATCGTTTCCCTCTGGAGTTTGACGTTGTGACAGTTTCTCGTGCTTCTTCTTGATCACTGCGACTATTAGCTTGCCAATCTCTTCTTTGAAGTCACTGGCCACCTTTTCTTCTGCAGTCTTCAGTTCGTTAAACGGGCCGATGCTCATATACGACCGCCCTCGCGGAATGAGGGTGCCCGGGTCAACGCGCATCTTAGGGGTACCGGCAATGCGTCTTGGAATTGCATTTTGTTCAAACTGCCTGCCGATTTGCGTCGGTCGGGGGCGGAAAGGTCTAGGCAAAGTCCCCATGCTGGTCTCACCGCCTTGTTGCAGTCACGCATCGCGAGCTACGCGGTATCACGACAATCCCACGCTCACTCTTGCCGCCCGTAATTTCGCGGATCTGGCCAGCCTTGCACGAACCATCATTTACCAAGACTCGCTGGCCATGAGGAATTGTAAAGAGAGCAGGGGCTTGGTTTAGCACTGGCGATTCAGTTGAGGATTGTGGGATCGCCTGTCTTGACACTTCGGCACCAGAAGGCTTTGAAGCCACTCGATTGCGTTGCGGCTTTTGCACAGCTTTGAGAACGCACCGCCCATCTTTCAGGATTTGCTGAGCATTGCATTCAAGCGGGCAGACACGTCCCACTCTAACCCGTATCGCATCAAGAAATTCCGAGCTGGGGTGGTCTGGAACGGTGTTGAGAGAGACGCGCTTCGCGAACTTGGCAATTGACCGTTTCGTCACACCGTCCGCCCACTTGTCGTCGATATTGCCAGCATAACATCCAACTCGATTGAGTTCCGCTTTGATTTCGAGGACGAGAAGTTTCCGGCGGACCAAGGCTCCGGCGTGGTCTTGGGCTTGATCCGCAGCGGGTGACAATTTCGTCGTTTGTATATTGCTAGTCGAGCTTAGCGGTACCAGAGGTTTTGTTTCGACCGCCGCCGCCAGGCGCTCACGCTCCAAACGATCGCGCTCTATCCGTTTGCGCTCTTCCTCGGCTTGGGCTTCGCGCTGCAGGCGCTCACGCTCTGCCTGCTCGCCGGCCGACCGTTCCCGTTCCAGGCGTTCCCGCTCCGCCTGCTCGCGCGCGAACCGCTCGCGTTCGAGCGCAGCCACGCGCGCCCGCTCGGCAAGCTCCGCCTGTTCCCGCGCCAGCCGTTCGCGTTCCAGCCGTTCGGCGCGCTCCCGCTCGGCCCGCGCACGCTCCTCCCGCTCGATCGCCGCAAGCCGCTCGCGTGCGTCCGACACAAGGACGCTCTGCGGATGCTCGCTGATAAACTTCTGGAACGCCTCGCTGCTGCTCGACGTGCGTATTTTGGCCCACGCCTGCAGGTCGGTCTCGCGGGTGTTGAGGTAGAACTCGCCGAGCAGCGAGACCGACACCTCGGGCAATTGCCGTCCGTCGGTCAGCCGATTGACCTCGATCGCGACCCGCCGGAACATCGTGGCGATCTCGATGCCAGGCCGGTCGATCTCCTTGATCAGAGCCGCCGTGAACGGGCTGTTGCGCCCGCTGCCGTCGACGGCGACCTGATTCGTCTGCGTCGCATAGACGGTGATCATGCCGCGGGTCGGCTCGATCTTGGCGAGCCCGCGCGTCGCCGCGAGATCGCGCGACGCCGTCGTCCATCGCATTTTCTCGGCCAGCGGGTTGTTGCGGCAGGCGTCGAGCACCAGGATCTTCACGCCGCGCGCGCGCTCCAGCACGAACAACACGTCGTCGACGCGCGAGAGCTCGAACGTCAGGCTGAACTCGTCGACTAGGCGCGCGTCGACCGGCATCAGGTAGTTCGCGCCGCGGTGCTGGAGGCCATGGCCGGCAAAGTAAAACAGAGCCGCATCGGCGTTCTGCGCCAGGCGCGCGAACCGAGCGATCGCCTCGTCCATTCCGCGCTTGTCGAGGTTGCGTTCGAGCTGGACTGAAAAACCCACGCGCTCGAGCGCGGCGGCCGTGTCCTCGGCATCGTTGACTGGGTTGGTGAGCGCCGGCGTGTTCTGGTAGGTGGAGTTTCCAATCACCAGAGCGACCCGCGTCTCGGCCTGCCCGGCGAGGCAGGACACAAGCCAGATCATGACGGCGAGTAAGTTCCTGGACACTCCTCCCCCCACCCAGCCCACCCAGCACGGACTCCTCGAGACCAACAGTAGCGTCCTTGAGTTGAATGAGAAAGTAGGAGGTTGAGGAATTGGTGTCTATTGCACAGCGTCGCGCCCATGGAACCGCAGTCGTGCCCGAGCAGGACAAATCACAGCTTGAGGCTGGCCTCGCTGATGTCGACAAACCTCGTTCGCCCGGATCCGCGCCGGTATCGTCGCGAAACAGTGTCGGGAACGTTATCGATCCGGCCTAGCATGGTTCGCGAGCGTCGCAGAATCTGTCGGTGCGATCGTCGACAACCGTAGCGCCGGCACTTGCCGGCTACCTCCGATGGCTGTGCTGATTGCGGTCGTCGCATCGGTTGCCGCCATTTCGGATCGTATTCGCCGTCGTCTTGTTCCGAGAGCCCTTCGGTCGACCGGCAGAGTTACCAGACTGGCCCGGCGGGAACGGCGCGCCGCGCTGTTTCGGTCCTGTTTATCAGCGGCTATTGTCACCGACGGCTCTCATGTTACGGAGATTAACATCCTATCGAGTCGAGAGCTGGGCACAACAATATTTTGCGCCCCGGTGCGTCCCTGAACCGCAGAGAGGAACCCGCTGGCGTCACCCCAGTTATGCGCCTCCGCGGCTCAGACGTGATCTTGCAGGCCATCGCTCGCTCCCAGGGCTATCGGCAAGCATGGGGCTGCCGACGCCAAGGTCAAGGGGGCTGCGATAGAGGCCCCATTTCAAACTGAGGCACTATCCGGCAGGCAAGGAGCTGGATGTGGAGCTACATCCACGGCGGAGGGTCGGCGTCCGGCATCGCCGAATCGAATGCCGCGCCCAGCGACGCAAACATCCGGTAGATCGCGGCGAGCGCGACCACCTCCACGGCGCCCGCAATGCCGAACGCGTGCGTCAGTCGGTCGAACAACCCTTGCGGCACGGACTGCTGCCCCACCACGCAGCGCACGGTCGCGCGGACATCCTCCAGCGCGTCTCCCATGGATTGCAGCGAAGCGCCGCTCGCGATTGCCGCGAATAGATCCGGACCGACACCTGCGGCGAGCGCGCTCTTCGCATGCGTCTGCCATTCGAAGGCGCTGCGCTGCTCAACCGCAGCCATGAGCACTGCGGCCTCCCGGACCCGCGGCGGCAGTATCGAGTCGAAGCGCAGGAACGTGCCGAGCGCCTGCAGGCGATCGAACAGCTGCGGATACGCCATCAGCTCCGCGTAGAAACCGAGCGTGGGCAGGCCGCGCTGCTGCATCATCTCGCGAGCCTTGCGCCGCAGCTCAGGCGTCAGTTGGGCATCGAGATCGGGAATGCGCCCCACGGCCTACTCGCGTAGATGTCGGGATGGGTGAGGGACTCGACCCACGGAGCGATTGGCGTCGGCGCCGCGAGCTCGCAACGGATGTCGAGAAGCGTGGGGCCGCCAAATTGCACGAACTCGGCGAACGCCGGCGCAAGGCCGGCGGGCTCATCGACGCGGAGGCCGCGCACGCCGAGCGCCGTGGCGAAGGCCGCCCAGTCGTGCGTCGGCAATTCCGTCAAGCGCCTTGGCCCCTCGCCCTCGCCGCGGACCCGGAGCCAGACGTTGCCGAGCGCGGAGTTGTTGAGGACCACATACAGGATGTTGAGTCCGTGCCGGCCGGCGGTCTGAATTTCGACCCCGTTCTGCAGCATACATCCGTCTCCGGTGACCACCGCGATGCGGGTCTGCGGCAGCGCGACTGCCACGCCGATGCTGGCGCCGATCGCCCAGCCCATCGGGCCAAGCCCGGTGGCGGTGAACATGCGGTGCGGCTGCAGGACCGGAAAGTAGTGGCCGGCAAAGGCGCGATGGGCGCCGGAATCGATCAGCAGCGCGGCATCTCGCGGCAGCGCTTGGCGCAACTCGTGGATGACGCGTGCCGGATGAATCGGTACCGCGTCGGAGGTGAGGTGCTCAGCATCAAGGAAGCGAGGGCGCGTGAGATAGGTATCGGCCCACTGGCGCCGCGCCGAAGCCGTGCGTCGCAAGTTCGCGGCCCATGGCGCATCGGGATTTGCCAGCGCCCGCAGCGCCGTGCGCACATCGCCCACGACCGGGTAGCGCACCGGGAAGTTGGTTCCGAGCTCGCGTGCCCAGGTGTTGACCTGTGCGATACCCTTGCTCGGCGCCAAGCGTGCGCTCCACGAGAGCGTGTCACGCTGATTGAGGCTTGAGCCCAGAACCAGGATAGTCTCCAGTTCGGGGCTCGTGAGGCAGTCCTCGGCCGGCGGATGGCCGGCATATCCGAACATGCCGAGGCAGAGCGGGTGATCCTCGGGCAGAACGCCCTTGGCCCGAAAGGTCGTCGCAACCGGAATATGGAATGCGTCGGCGACGAGCCGCAGATCGTCGGCCGCATCCGAGGCCAGCGTGCCGCCGCCGGCAAGAATCGCAATGCGCGTACTGTGCGAAAGGGCGTCTTGTCCGAATGCGGCGAACGCGTCGGCGTCGAGCACCCGGGCGGGATCGAGGCTCCACGGAGCCTCCCAATGCGGGTCGCCGACGTCGCTCGTCTGCACATCGCGCGGCACGGCGAGGTGCACTGGATGGCGCCGTTCGCTGAGCATGGCGTGGTAGGTGACCCGCAGGAACTGGGCGAGCGCGGCCGGCGTCGGCACGATATGCGAGCATTCGGTCAAGCTGTCGAACGGGCGCACATCGTCAACGCCCCATCCCGTCGCATCCTGGAACGCGCCGCGCCCCTGCTGACCGGTTGCGGTCTCGCCCGTAATGAGCAGCAAGGGTACCCCGTCGGCGCTTGCGGCTGCTACCGCGCCGACGGCGTTGAACGCGCCCGGCCCGCCGATCACCAGCGCCGCGCCGAACTTGCGCGAGGCGCGCGCGTAACCGTCGGCGGCATAGACGGCGCCGGCTTCGTTGGCCGCGACCACTGGGGTGATGATCCCTGCGGACGCAGGTGCGAGGAACGGGTCGACAAGCCCGCCGACAAACATGAAGAGACAATCGACTCCGGCCTTCGACAGCGTTTCTAGAACGAATTGGGTGCCCTTCATCGCCGTCGATCCGAGTGCCGTCCCCACGCCAAGCTTATATTCGAGTACGCCGGGAGGCGCACCCCGGTTCGAATCGCGCTGCTTGCGGATACCCGCCGGCGCTCTGGTGACACCAGCATCGATACGATGATGTTCGAGGAGGACATGACGGGCGTCGATGACCCGCTCGTTGGCGCATTGAGCGGTACGGTTTGGACCAGAGCACGGTCGACCCGCGCCTCACACTCGTGGCGAGCCGATCGCAGCCGGCGCCATCGCTCGCAACCGCACTGCGACGCTTGCGCGCAGGACGGCCGCTACAGCGTCAACGCCTTGACCGCCCCACGCACGCCCTACAGAATGAGGAAAGCGCGAACTTCCTGGGCAATGAACATATGGCCCGCTCAAGTTCGAAGCCTAGACAAGCTATTCTGGTCGCCGCGGCAGTGCTGGTTGCTGTCGCGGCAATCGCGTCTTGCCTTTTCGTCGTTGCCGACGGGGAACGGGCTGTCGTCACGTCGTTCGGCAGGCCGGTGCAGGTCGTCACGACGCCGGGGCTTCGCGTCAAGCTGCCTTACGAAAGCGTGACCAAGTTCGACGGCCGGCTTTCGGTCTACCTGCCCCCGCTGAGCGAATTCCTGACCCTTGAGAAGACTGCCGTGACGGCAGCGGGCGCCGTCATGTGGCGGATAGCCGAGCCCAAACGCTTCTTTGAGACGGTTCTCAACAGAACCGGTGCGGAATCCCGCCTGGGCGACATCCTTTCTGCGGAGCTTGGCGCCGCCATCGGCCGAAGTCCGCTTGCTGCCTTTGTCTCGGCCGAAGCCTATCAAGCGGAGGCTTTGCTGGCCGACGTCGCCGCAAAGTGCCGGGATGTTGCGCTTCGAGACTATGGCATCGAGGTCCTCGACGTACAGCTGTTGCGCTTTGATTTCCCCAAGCGAAACCGTCTCACCGTCTACGCTCGCATGCGCTCCGAGCGCGCCGCGATCAGCATGCGCTACCGCTCGGAGGGCGAAGAGGAAGGTATCAAGATCCGTTCCGCGGCGCAGGGCGAGAAAACCAGTGTCCTCGCCGAGGCTTTCAAGGTCGCCCAGCAGCACCGCGGCGCCGGCGAAGCGGAGGCCGCCCGCATTTATGCCGACGCGCTGCGCGAGGCGCCGCGATTCTACACGCTGAGGCGGACGCTCGATGCGTCCCGCAAGTTCGTCAAGGAAGGCACCACGATGGTGTTGCCAGCGAGCTCCGAACTCTTCGGGCTATTGTACGACAGCGGCTTCTATGAGCGCACCACGCCGGCAACAAGCTTCGCCGGACAGCGCGAGAAAGGAACGCCGACGAAATAAGGAGGGGAATGATAACTCCGCCCCACAGCAGGAAATGCTGCCAACACAGGAGGAAGTTCTATGAGTCGCATGAACGAGCAGTCGGCAATCGCGGCGATCGTGGCTCTATCTTCGGCACTTGTAGTCATCGGAGTCGCGCCTTCCTCGGCCGCTGAAGTCCGCTACGACCCCGGAGACAATGTCTACTACACCTATTGCCATTCGCATCCACCGGCGCTGCGCATCAAGCCGGGCGACACGGTGATCACAAGGACAAAGGATGCGGCCAACGACGTCTTCCAGCCGACCGACAAGACGGTGTTTCCGAGACTCGACCTTACCAGAGTCAACCCACAGACCGGGCCATTCTTCATCGAGGGCGCCGAGCCCGGTGATACGCTCGTCGTGCGTATCGACAAGATCGGCCTCAACCGAGACTGGGGCTGGGGAGCTTCGATCCCGTACTTCGGTGCATTGGCGCCGGAATACAAGACGGCAATGATAACCGACCCGGCGCCGGACCGGCTGTTCATCTGGCGTCTGGACAAATCGAGGATGGTCGGTGTGCTGGACCTGCCGAACAGCAGGATCGGCAGGGTCGAGGTCCCGTTGCGGCCGTTCTTCGGCACGATCGGCACCGCACCCGCCGGCAAGGAATGCATCAGCTCGCTGGTACCCGGCCCCCATGGCGCGAACATGGATTTCAATGAGGTCGTCGAGGGGGTGACCATGCAGTTCCCGGTTTATGAGCCGGGCGCGCTCTTCATGCTCGGCGACGGGCACGCCGCGCAGGGTGACGGCGAGATAGACGGCGCCGCGATCGAGACCTCGTTTGACGTCACGTTCACGGTCAATCTCATCAAGGGAAAAAAGATCAACTGGCCACGGCTCGAGAACGAGAGGATGATCATGTCGATCGGCAGCACGCGGCCGTTGATCGACGCGCTGCGCATCGCCTGCGTCGATCTCGTCAACTGGATGGTCCAGGATTACGGCTACGACAAGTACGAGGCGCTTCAGGTTCTGGGCCAAGCCGCGCAGCTTGAGATCGCCAACGTCGTCGATCCGCAGTACTCCGTAGCCTGTCAACTCGACAAGCGATACCTGCCTCGGTGACGCCGGACCGCTTGTTCGCGAGGCAGCATGACGATCGCGCCCGCATCGGATACTGGCTCGCCGGCATGCTCGGCCTCCGCGCCGGCGCGCCAGCGATGCGGGCGATGTCAAACCAGGCGGCTTGGTGCCGAGCCTGACAGGAACTGAGGCGGGAACGCACCGCGATCCCGCCTCATCCCCAGAGCGACCCGCAGGCGCCGGGGCTGCCGGCCAGGATGGCGACTTCACGAGCGTAGGCTGCGATCATGAGCGCGGACTGTTGCGGACACGGCGCCACTTTCGAAGGCCTGTCGGCCGACTACAAGCGGCGGCTTTGGCTTGTCATTGCCATCAACGGCGCGATGTTCCTGGTGGAAATGGGCGCCGGCGCACTCTCCGGCTCGCAGGCGCTGCAGGCCGATGCTCTGGACTTTCTGGCTGACGCGGCGACCTACGGCCTCAGCCTCGCGGTCATCGGTGCATCGATTCGCGTCCGGGCGCGCGCGGCCCTCCTGAAAGGCATCAGCCTCACGCTGATGGGCTTGTGGGTCTTTGGGTCGACCGCCTATCACGTGTTCGTGCTCGGCGTGCCGCGCGCCGAGATCATGGGCGTCATCGGCGTCCTGGCGCTCGCCGCCAACGTGGCCAGCGTCGTCATCCTCATGCGCTACAAGGATGGCGATGCCAACGTGCGGTCGGTGTGGCTCTGCTCGCGTAACGATGCGATCGGCAACATCGCCGTGATGCTCGCCGCGCTCGGCGTCTGGGCAACCTCGACCAAGTGGCCCGACTTGATTGTGGCCAGCATCATGGCGGGCTTGTTCCTTTGGTCATCCGCTCAAATCCTGCGGCAATCGGTGCGTGAGCTCCGGACCGGGGAAGTATCGCCGCCCAGGCACGTGCATGCGCACGTGCCGCCGGAGTGGGCCCGGCTGGGTCGCCGGTTTGCGGCCGCGGCTGGCGCGTTTGTCACCGACACCCGCGTCAGAATCGCAGCATTGGCAGGGCTGATCCTGCTCTGGCTCGCAAGCGGCTTTTTCACGGTGCAGTCCGGCGAGATCGGCCTGCGCCTCAGGTTTGCGCGCATCATCGAGGCTGACCTTGGCCCGGGTCTGCACTACCGCCTGCCCTGGCCGATCGAGGCGCACCGCATCGTCGAAGCCGACCGCACGCGTACTGCAGAGCTCGGCTTCCGCAGCCAGGCCGATGAGAGCTTGACGACCCACGCACTCGCGCGCGAGCGGCTCACAGTCGGCGGGCCCTCGAATCCGGTGCCCGAGGCGATCAAGGCCAGGGCCGCCTGGTTTCAGCGCGAGGTGCTGGAGGGCGAGTCCTTCCTCCTGACCGGGGATGCCAACCTCATCGATCTTCGGTCAACGGTGCAGTACCGCGTCAAGGATCCGGTCGCCTATGTCACGAACTTGGCGGATCCCGAGGCGCTTGTTCGCAACGTCGTTCGCGCCGCGCTGCGTAGCGTTGTCGCCACGGAGCGAATCGATGCGTTGCTTACGAGCGCCAGAGGCGAGGTCGAAACGCGATTGCACGAGTCCGTTCAGGCCCGCCTGGACGCGCTGAACGCCGGCATCGCGCTCGTCGCGGTGCGCTTGCTCTACGTGCATGTGCCGCTGGACGCGCACGACGCCGAACGGGACGTCGCCAGTGCCCAGGAGGACAAGCTGCGCACGATCAACCGCGCAAGCGGGTTCGCCGCCGAGGAGACAAACGAGGCGAAAGGGGAGGCGGCCGCGACGGTCGAGGGTGCCCGCGCCGTCCAGGAGGAACAGGTCCGTCGCGCGCGTGGCGATGCGCTGGCATTCAGCCTCCAGGTCGAGGCTTTTCGGCAAGCGCCCGAGTTGGCCGCATTCCGTCTGCAAATGGAGACGATCGAGGAGGTGCTGCCGAAGGTGCACAAGCTTATCCGGCCGAAGGCGAGCGCCATCAAAGACTTCGACCTTTGGCTCCTCGAGCCTCCGATCGGCGCAGGCGGCGGCCGATGAACGCTGCTCACCCTGGACCAAGCCGCGCGGGCGGGAGATCGAGGGCAACGCTCTGGCTGCTGGCGACTGCTGCTTGCGCCGTCTTGGTGCTCTCGGCGCTCGCGAGCGTCTTCACGCTCGACATCACTGAGCATGGCATGGTTACCCGCTTCGGGCGCGTCGTGCGGCTCGTCGAAGAGCCGGGCCTGGGCTTCAAGCTGCCGTTCGAGCGCGTGCAGCGGTTCGACAAGCGGCTCCTGTTCCTGAGCACCCAGCCAAATGAGTATGTCACGGCCGACCGGAAGAACGTCATCGTTGCCACGCTCGCCACCTGGCGCATTGCGGAGCCGACGCGGTTCCTCGCCACGCTAAGGACGCGCGGCGAGGCCGAGCAGCGGCTTACGGACGCTATCGTGGGTGAAGCCGGAGCCGTCATCGGCCGTCATGACTTCGCTTCCTTCGTCGCACCGCATGCGTCGGATAATCGGTTCGGGGCGATAATCGCCGAGGTACGCGCCGGCATTCAGGCTCTTGTCTGGCGCGCCTACGGGATCGAGGTGGTTGATCTTGGTGTGCGCGACCTCGGCCTGCCCCAGCAGAATCGGCAGAGCGTCTTCGAGCGGATGAAAGCGGAGCGGGCGCGCATCACGATGCAGCTGCGCTCCGAGGGGAAAGCCGAGTCGAAGCGCATTATCGCGGAAGCGGACCGGCAGAAGACACGTATCCTTGCCGAGGCGAACGAACTGGCCAGGCGGCTCGACGGCGAGGGGGAGGCTGAGGCGATGCGCATCTACGCGCGCGAATTCGCCGCCGATCTGCCCTTCTTCAAGCTCATCCGCACGCTCGAGGCCTATGATCGCATCCTTGACGACAAGACGACCCTGTTCCTGCCGGCCGAATCCGAGCTGTTGCAGATCCTGCAGCCCAGCACATCGGCTGCGGAGGCTCTCAACCCGCCGCCCAAGGCCGGCCCCCGGAACGGCGAGATGGTCGGCGCTGGTGCCGAAGGTCAGCAACGGCCGCCGGGGGAATTGCGATGACGGCCCGCCACGAGGAAGTGGTGCCGCAGGAGGCGGGTCGCGAGCACGGCGCGCCCAGACGCTCAGGATGGCGCGCTCGCGCGCTGTGGGGCGCTGTCGTCGTCTTTGTCGTGCTGATCGCAGCCTATCTTGCCACCGGCTTTCATCTCGTCGCAGTGGACGAGCAAGCCCTGGTGCGCCGCTTCGGCGCGCCCCACGCCCGTCTGGGCCCTGGCATGCACTGGCAGTTGCCCTGGCCCATCGATCGAGTCGACATGCTCAAGACGACGAGCGTCTCGAAGGTCGGCCTCGGCTTCGCTTTGCCGGAGGGCGAGCAGGAGACCGTGATCGGGACCGAGCTTTTGACCGGCGACACCAACATCCTGAGTATCGCGCTCGCGCTGCAGTATGTGATACGCGATCCTGCCGACTTCCTGCTGCATGTCGAGGACCCCAGGGCGCTGCTCGACGTGCTCGGCGAAAGCGTGCTCACCCAGGTTTTGGCCGGCATGTCGGTCGATGAGGTCTTGACCACGGGTCGCCTCGCCATCCAGGACAGGGTAAAGGCGAAGACGCAGGAGCTCCTCGATCGCTACCGAAGCGGCGTCCAGATCACGGCTTCCAGCATCATGGCGATTACGCTCGATGCGGCCGTCGCACAGGCCTTCCAAGAAATGGCGGATGCCATGGCCGATCGCGAGCGCTCACGCAACGAGGCGCGGGTCTATGCCGCCAATCTGCTGCCCAAGGCTAGGGGGGAGGCGCACGCATTGGTCCAGGCCGCGCAGGCTCGGCGTGAGCAACGGATCGCCCAAGCCATGGGCGCAACCAGCCGCCTCAAAGCGCTGCAGCAGGAGTATGCGAAGGCCCCCGAGCTCACCCGCACCCGCCTCTATCTTGAGGCCATGGAGAAGACGCTGCCCAGAGTGAAAGCCTATATCCTCGACACCGAGCATGGACAGGCTCCGGTCAGCTTGCGTGTGCGAGGGAAATAGCCGTATCTCCTTTGCGGGGCCTTCTTTCATCTCGGCCGGCTACGCGCCGTGCCGGTGAGTTCTGATCCAGATCGAAGCGCCCATCCTTTCCGGTGGTCAACTTTGGATGCTCAGACACCACCGGCGACTCCGGCGTCGCCCTGACGTTCGCGAAGCGCACCCTGGAACACTAAGGGTGACTGGTTTATTTACGGTGCTTCGTTGGTGGAGCATCATGCCAAGCGGGAGTGCCGTCGAGTTCCGTCATGACCTCCAGGGTTAGCGAACAAACGGTGTTTGAGCGCGAGGTTGGCAGCCGGTTCGGGCTC
>Ga0209382_10002072_pt1 | contig 30098 bp, 26 predicted proteins | sample SoiMetdeltSBSDD5_FD_187599 | JGI IMG/M metagenome (GOLD analysis project Ga0209382, IMG submission 187599) | Bulk soil microbial communities from a Populus tree surrounding site in Tennessee, USA - Soil MetaG P. deltoides SBSDD5 (SPAdes) (version 2) | ecosystem: Environmental > Terrestrial >...
TCATCAAGGCCTCGAGCAGCCTGAACGAGGACGAGATCAAGCGGATGGTGCGCGACGCTGAGTCGCACGCCGAGGAAGACCGCAAGTTCCGCGAGCTGGTCGAGTCGCGCAACAAGGCCGACGCGCTGCTGCACCAGACGGAGAAGTCGCTGAAGGATCTCGGCGACAAGGTCCAGCCGGCGGATCGCGCGAACATCGAGTCCGCGATGGCGGATCTGAAGCGCGTGATCAACGAGGACGACAAGAACGTCATCGAGACCAAGGCGAACGCGCTGGCTCAGGCAGCCGCAACGATCGCCCAGCAGGCCTACGCGCAGACGGGGCCGGCGGGTGAGGGCGGTGGCGGAGCGGCGGGCGGTGCGCCGGGTGGCGGCGCCAGTGACGGCGCCAGCAAGGACGACGTCGTCGATGCCGAGTTCGAAGAGGTCAAGGATCGGAAGAAAGGCTAAGCTTGCTTTCGACGGACCCACAGGTGCTGGTCGCCTGTGGGTCCCGCCTTATCTGGACCAGATAGATATAACGAATGTCCAAGCGGGATTACTACAAGGTGCTCGACGTCGCGCGGACCGCGACCGAGGTCGAGATCAAGAAAGCGTATCGCCGCCTGGCGATGAAATTTCACCCCGACCGCAATCCGAACGATCACGAGGCCGAGGACAAGTTCAAGGAGTGCAAGGAAGCCTATGAGGTGCTGACCGACGCGCAGAAGCGCGCGATCTACGATCAGCACGGTCACGAAGGACTCGCGGCGCGCGGCGGCGGTGGCGGCTTCAGCGCGGCCGACGCCTTCAGCGACATCTTCGGCGACGTGTTCGGCGACATCTTCGGCGGCGGTCGGCGCGGCGGGCGGCAAGTCTTTCGCGGCGCGGATCTGCGCTACGACCTCGAGCTCGATCTGGAACAGGCGGTGTTCGGCCACGAGTCCGAAGTCGAATTCACGACGCTGGGCGAATGCGAGCCGTGCAAAGGCAGCGGCGCCGAGCCGAATTCCAAGGTCGTGAGTTGCGAGACTTGCCACGGCTCCGGCCAGGTCCGCATGCAGCAGGGGTTCTTCGCGGTCCAGCAGACCTGCCCGCGCTGCAAGGGCCGCGGTCAGGTGATCACCGAGCCCTGCGACCACTGTCTCGGCCAGGGACGCATTCGCAGGAAGAAGAATCTTGCGGTGAAGGTGCCTGCCGGCGTCGACAACGGCGACCGCATCCGCCTCGCCGGCGAGGGCGAAGCGGGCCGCAACGGCGGTCCTCCTGGAGATCTCTACGTCGAGATTCGCGTGCGCGAGCACGCCATCTTCGAGCGCGACGGCAGTCACTTGTCCTGCGAGGTGCCCGTGAGCTTCGGGACCGCGACACTCGGAGGCACTGTCGAAGTACCGACCCTGGGCGGCAACGTCGACCTCAAAGTGCCCGCCGAGACGCAATCCGGGCGCGTGTTCCGGCTGCGCGAGAAAGGCGTGAAGCCGGTACGCGGCGGACCGACGGGCGACCTGTTCTGCCGCGTCGTCGTCGAGACGCCAGTGAATCTCACCGACGACCAGAAGGGCCTGCTGCGCAAACTGGAAGAGTCCATGCGCGCCAGCACCCGCAACCACAGCCCGCGCCAGCATTCGTGGCTGGACGGCGTAAAGCGGTTCTTCGACACGATGCGCAGCTGATGAGCGCGCGCGAGCTGCAAGTCGCGATCTTCGGTGCCTCAGGGCGAATGGGGCGCGCGGTGATCGCGGCCGTGGAGGAGTGTCCCGATGTCGTCGTGAAGGGCACTGCGACGTCGTCCGGCGATCCTGCCGCTGCGCTGCGGGGTGCAGACGTTGGCATCGAGTTCGCGTTGCCTCAGGCGACCGCCGCCAATCTCGCTGCCTGTGTGGCTGCGAAGCGGCCGCTCGTCATCGGCACGACTGGTCACGACGACGCGCAGCGTGCCCAAATCGCTGCCGCCGCCCGCGAAATCGCGATCGTGATGGCGCCGAACATGAGCCTCGGCGTGAACCTGTTGCTCAAGCTCGTTGAGTTGACTGCAGGAAAGCTGGATGCGAGCTACGACATCGAGATCTTCGAAGCCCATCACCGTAACAAGAAGGACTCGCCGTCCGGCACAGCGCTCGCGCTCGGCAAAGCGGCGGCCGCGGGGCGCGGCGTCAAGCTGAGTGACGTTGCGGACCACGCGCGCCAGGGCACGGGCCCTGCACGCGCGCGCGGAGCGATCGGCTTTTCGGTGTTCCGCGGCGGAGACGTCGTGGGCGATCACACGGTGACGTTCGCGGGCGCGGGCGAGCGGCTCGAACTGACGCATCGCGCGAGCGATCGGCTGGCGTTCGCGCGTGGCGCCGTACAGGCGGCGCGCTGGCTTGTCGGTCGTCCACCGGGCCTGTACTCGATGCAGGACGTGCTGGCCACCGATGCCATCAGTCTGTAGACTCCCATCCCTTAGCACGCGGCGAAATTTTCTTAGCGGGATCGGCTTGAAAGCCAATCTCGCCGTCAGCATGCGTGTCTGAAACGACTGACGCCGGAGCCTGAAGTGAGCCAGACAGACACCGCTGTACTCGCACTCGAAGACGGCACTGTCTTTCACGGCCGTTCCATCGGTGCAAAGGGCAATACTACGGGCGAGGTGGTCTTCAACACCGCCATGACCGGCTACCAGGAGATCCTCACGGACCCGTCCTACTGCCGGCAGCTCGTCACGCTCACCTATCCGCACATCGGCAACACGGGTACGAATCCCGACGATCTGGAAGCCGGCGCCGTCTACGCCGCCGGACTGATCGTGCGCGACGTGCCGCCGGTGTACTCGAATTGGCGCGCCGCGGAGTCGCTGGAGAGCTTCCTGCAGCGAGGCAAGGTCGTTGCCATCGCGAACATCGACACCCGCAAGCTCACCCGCATCCTGCGCGAGAAGGGCGCGCTCGCCGGCTGCATCATGACCGGCGAGAAAGCCAAGGCGGAGGCTGCCGTGCACGCTGCCCGTAAATTCCCCGGGCTGAAGGGCATGGACCTCGCGAAGGTGGTTTCGACCAAGCGCGTCTATCAGTGGAACGAGGGCACGAACTGGCAGCTCGAGCAGGGGCCGAAGGCGCGCCCCGGCCAGCGCCTGCACGTCGTTGCGTACGACTTCGGCATCAAGCGCAACATCCTGCGCTGTCTCGCCGATCACGGCTGCCGGATCACGGTCGTGCCGGCGCAGACACCGGCGGAGCAGGTGCTCGCGCTGAATCCCGAGGGTGTGTTCCTCTCGAACGGGCCTGGCGACCCCGAGCCGTGCACGTACGCGATCGATGCAATCAAGAAACTGCTCGAAACCGACATTCCGATCTTCGGCATCTGCCTCGGCCACCAGCTGCTCGGGCTGGCGAGCGGCGCGAAGACGGTGAAGATGAAGTTCGGCCACCACGGCGCGAATCACCCGGTGCTCGACGTTGCGAGCGGCCGCGTGCTGATCTCGTCGCAGAACCACGGCTTCGCGGTCGACGAGACCACGCTCGGCGCGAACGTGAAAGTGACGCACAAGTCGCTGTTCGACGGCTCGTTGCAGGGCATCGAGCGCACCGACCGGCCGGCATTCAGCTTCCAGGGACATCCCGAGGCGAGCCCGGGTCCGCACGAAGTGCGCGCCTCGTTCGGCCGCTTCATCGCGATGATTCACGACCGCCTCAACGCGCAGAGCGCCGCGCGTGAGGCGGGCAAGAAAGTGGCGGAGGGTTGAGGCCCTCTGAATGGAGATGTGATTGCCTAAGCGAACTGACATCCAGAGCGTACTGATCATCGGCGCTGGCCCGATCGTCATCGGCCAGGCGTGCGAGTTCGACTACTCGGGTGCGCAGGCCTGCAAGGCACTCAAGGAAGAGGGCTACCGCGTCATCCTGGTCAACTCGAATCCGGCGACGATCATGACCGACCCGGAGACCGCCGACGCGATCTACATCGAGCCGGTCAACTGGCGCACGGTCGAGCGCATCATCGCCAAGGAACAGCCGAATGCGCTGTTGCCGACGATGGGTGGGCAGACCGCGCTCAACTGCGCGCTCGACCTGGTGCGCGAAGGCGTGCTGGAGAAATACGGCGTCGAGCTGATTGCTGCCTCGCGCGAAGCGATCGACATGGCAGAGGACCGCGAGCGCTTCCGCAACGCCATGCGCGAGATCGGCCTGGAGTCGCCGCGCTCGCGCATCGCGCACAGCATGGAAGAAGCGCTGGCGGTTCAGGCCGAGATCGGCTTTCCGACCGTCATTCGCCCGTCGTTCACGCTCGGCGGCTCGGGTGGCGGTATTGCCTACAACCGCGAGGAGTTCGAAGAGATCGTCGAGCGCGGCCTGGATGCCTCGCCCACCTCGGAAGTGCTGCTGGAAGAGTCGGTGCTCGGCTGGAAGGAATACGAGATGGAGGTCGTGCGCGATCGCCGCGACAACTGCATCATCATCTGCTCGATCGAGAATCTGGATCCGATGGGCGTGCACACCGGCGACTCGATCACCGTCGCGCCCGCGCAGACGCTCACCGACAAGGAATACCAGCGCATGCGCGACGCGTCGATCGCCGTGCTGCGCAAGATCGGCGTCGAGTGCGGCGGCTCGAACGTGCAGTTCGCGCTCAACCCGCAAGATGGGCGCCTGCTGATCATCGAGATGAATCCGCGCGTGTCGCGCTCGTCGGCGCTCGCTTCGAAGGCGACCGGCTTCCCGATTGCGAAGGTCGCCGCGAAGCTCGCGATCGGCTACACGCTCGACGAGCTGAAGAACGACATCACCGGCGGCGCCACGCCGGCGTCGTTCGAGCCCACGATCGACTACGTGGTCACGAAGATCCCGCGCTTTACGTTCGAGAAATTCCCGGGCGCGAACGACCGGCTGACGACGCAGATGAAGTCGGTCGGCGAGGCGATGGCGATCGGCCGCACCTTCCAGGAGTCCCTGCAGAAGGCGCTGCGGAGCCTGGAAGTCGGTACTGACGGTCTCGATCCGCTGCTCAAGCTGCCGCTCGCGGAGAGCGATCAGCATCGCCTGCGCGAAGAGCTGCGCATGCCGGGGCCGAATCGGATCCGTTACGTCGGCGATGCGTTCCGCGCCGGGCTGCCTTTCGATGAAGTGCAGGCGTTGTCGCGCATCGATCCCTGGTTCCTCGCGCAAATCGAGGACCTGGTGCGCGAAGAAGAAGCGGTGCAGTCGCAGGGACTGCAGGCGTTCGACCGCGACCGTGTGCGCGCGCTCAAGCGCAAAGGATTCTCCGACCGCCGGCTCGCAACGCTCCTGGGGATGGACGAGAACAGCGTGCGCCGCCGGCGCATCACGATGGGCATCCGTCCGGTCTACAAGCGCGTCGATACCTGCGCCGCCGAGTTCGCCACGTCGACTGCGTACATGTATTCGACGTACGACGAGGAGTGCGAGGCCGCTCCGACCGATCGCAAGAAGATCATGATCCTCGGTGGCGGCCCGAACCGCATCGGGCAGGGCATCGAGTTTGACTACTGCTGCGTGCACGCCGCACTGGCGCTGCGCGAGGCGGGCTTCGAGACGATCATGGTGAACTGCAACCCCGAGACCGTCTCGACCGACTACGACACGTCCGACCGCCTGTACTTCGAGCCGCTCACGTTCGAAGACGTCATGGAGATCATCGACAAGGAGAAGCCGATCGGCGTGATCGTGCAGTATGGCGGCCAGACGCCGCTCAAGCTGTGCCGCGCGCTGGAAGCGGCCGGCGCGCCGATCATCGGCACGACGCCGGACTCGATCGATATCGCCGAAGACCGCGAGCGCTTCCAGCAGCTGGTGCAGACTCTCGGCCTGAAGCAGCCGCCGAATTGCACCGCGCGCACCGAGGAGCAGGCGATCGCGATGTCGCGCACCGTCGGCTTCCCGCTGATCGTGCGTCCGTCATATGTGCTCGGTGGCCGCGCGATGGAGGTCGTGTTCAACGAAGACGACCTGCGCACGTACATGACCGACGCGGTCAAGGTCTCGAACGACAGCCCAGTGCTGCTCGACCGCTTCCTCGATCTCGCGATCGAAGTCGACGTCGATGCGATCTGCGACGGCGAGGATGTCTACATCGGCGGCATCATGGAGCACGTCGAGCAGGCGGGCGTGCACTCCGGCGACTCGGGTTGCTCACTGCCGCCGAACAGTTTGAGCGCGGATACGCAGGCCGATCTGAAGGAGCAGACGCGCAAGCTGGCGCGCGCGCTCAAGGTCGTCGGGCTGATGAACATTCAGTTCGCGATCCAGAACGGCATCGTTTACATCCTCGAAGTGAATCCGCGTGCGTCGCGCACGGTGCCGTTCGTCTCCAAGGCGACCGGCGTGCCGCTGGCGAAGATGGCTGCGCGCGTCATGACCGGCAGCAAGCTCAAAGATCTCGGCCTGACGATCGAGCGCGTGCCGAAGTTCTTCGCCGTGAAGGAGTCGGTGTTCCCGTTCGCGAAGTTCCCGGAGGCCGATCCGATTCTCGGCCCGGAGATGAAGTCGACGGGTGAAGTGATGGGTACGGGGATGTCGTTCGGCGAAGCCTATGCCAAGGCGCAGCTCGCGTCCGGCGTGGTGCTGCCGACCCGCGGCGTGTGCCTGCTCAGCGTTCGCGATCGCGACAAGCCCGCGGCGGTGACGCTGGCGCGTCGCCTGGTCGCGCAGGGCTTCGAGATCGTCGCAACTTCCGGCACTGCGCAGGCGATCCTCGATGCGGGCATTCCCTGCCGGCCCGCCAACAAGGTGCGCGAAGGTCGTCCGCACATCGTCGACATGATCAAGAACGACGAGATCTCGCTGATCGTGAACACGACCGAAGGCAAGCAGGCCATCTTCGAGTCGCGCTCGATCCGCCGCGAGGCCGTGCACAAGCGAGTCACTTATTACACGACCGTCGCCGCGGGTCTCGCGACCTGCGACGCGATCGCACACATGAACGATGTGGACGTGAACCGCTTGCAGGATCTGCACCAGGCCGTGTCCAGCGACACCACAACTTTGCCTGCGCTGTCCGAAGGTGAAGCGTCATGAAACGGATGCCCTTGACGCAGCAAGGCGCGGAGCGCCTGCGCACCGAGCTGAAGCGGCTCAAGACCGAGGAGCGCCCGCGCATCATTCAGGCGATCGCCGAGGCGCGCAGCCACGGCGATCTCAGCGAGAACGCGGAGTATCACGCCGCGCGTGAGCAGCAGAGCTTCTGCGAAGGGCGCATCAAGGACATCGAGGGGCACCTCGCCAATTCCGAGATCATCGACGTCGCACGCCTGGCGGCGGGCGGCAAGGTCGTTTTCGGCGCCACGCTCGAGCTGGAAGACCAGGACGGCGGCAACGAGGTCGTGTACCAGATCGTCGGCGACGCCGAGGCCGACATCAAAAGCGGCCGGATCGCCGTGTCGTCGCCGATCGCGCGCGCGCTGGTTGGCAAGTCGCAGGGCGACATCGTCGACGTCGTCGCGCCGAGCGGCACACGCACGTACGAGATCGTCGCCGTGAAATACGTGTGAGCAGATTCGCCGCAGTCGTTCTGACTCTCTGGGCCGGAAGCCTGTGGACGATCTGCGCGATCGCGGCACCCGCGGCGTTCGCGGTTCTCGATCCGCCTGCCGCAGGTCGACTCACAGGTACGCTGTTCCAGATCGCGACATGGCTTGGCGCCGCGTGCGCGCTGATCCTGTTTGCCGCCGCGTTGGCGCACAAGCCACTCGCTACACGTCTCAGCCCATCGTGGTTGATTGCTGCAACGGCCGCCGCTCCGCTGCTGAGCGAGCTCGTGCTGTCACCAATGATGGCCGCAGCGCGAGCTGCCAACGACATGGATCGCTTCGGGATGCTGCACGGCCTCGCCGCCGTGCTGTTCGTCGCGGCTGCGCTCGGCGCGCTGCTGCTCGTGCTGCGATTCAATCGGCCGGCAGGATGATGCGCGGCTTGTCCTTGCTCGGGCGGTAGAAGACGCCGACGTTGCCGATGCGCTGGACCAGCGCGCTCTTCGTCTGTTTGGCCAGCTCGGCGAAGATGTCGTCGCGCTGGTCGCGATCGCCGACGCGAGCGCGTACCTTCACCAGCTCGTGAGCGCCGAGTGCGGTGTCGAGCTCGCCAGTGATCGCCGGCGACAAGCCGGCCTGGCCGATCAGCACGACCGGCTCGCGCGCGTGGGCGAGGCCACGCAGATGCTTCTTCTGTTTTTCGGTCAGGTCTTTCTGGGGCAGATTGGCTTGCATGCCTAAACGTACCAAATCGAGCCAGCGCTGGCTGCAGGAGCACGAGAGCGACGTGTTCGTGAAGCGTGCCCGCGAGGCCGGCTATCGCTCGCGTGCGTTGTTCAAGCTGGAGGAGATCCAGCGCACCGACCGGATCCTGCGGCCCGATAGCACGGTCGTCGACCTCGGCGCCGCGCCCGGTGGCTGGAGCCAATACGCCGCGAAAGTACTACAAGGGCGCGGCCGCATCGTGGCGCTCGACATCCTCCCGATGGATGCCATCAATGGCGTCGAGTTCCTCCAGGGCGACTTCACCGAGGACGCGGTGCTCGAGCAACTCCTGAGCCTGCTCGGTGACGACCGTCCGCAACTGGTCATGTCCGACATGGCGCCGAACACGACCGGGATTGCGACGGTCGACCAGGATCGGTCGATGCATCTGGCCGAGCTGGCGCTCGACTTCGCGGGCAAGGTGCTCGCCCCCGGGGGCGATTTCCTGGTCAAGGTGTTCCAGGGCCGGGACTTTCAGCCGTACGTCCAGCGGCTGCGGGGGCTGTTCGGGACCGTCAAGGTTCGCAAACCGCCGGCCTCGCGGCAGCGCAGCCCGGAACTTTATCTGCTGGCGCGTACCTTTAATTCTGCATGAACGTTCCCACTACATGCCCATGCCCTGCGTGCCGGGACCTATTTTTCAATGCAGGGAACGGGTTATGGCATTGCCGGACCGGGTTGTAGTAGTGTCGGGACGACCTCCCGCCTTGCATCCTGTCCCGAGGAAGCGACTTTGAACGACCTAGCCAAGAACATCGTCCTGTGGATCGTGATAGCCGTGGTCGTTGCCACGGTCGTCAGCAATTTCAGCGCGCGGTCCGGCGCTGTCCAGGACATCCCGTATTCGACGTTCCTCGAGCAGGTGAAGGAAGGCGGCATCGCCGAGGTCAAGGTCAACAAGCACACCGACGTCATCAAGGGCACGCGCACCAACGGCGAGCCGTTCATCGTCTATAGCCCGGAAACAGACAACGACGCCCTGATCGGCCTGCTGGAGAAGTCGGGCGTGAAGTTCGACGGCACGGCACCGGAGCGACAGTCGTTCCTGATGCAGCTGTTCATTTCCTCCTTCCCGATCCTGCTGTTGATCGCCGTGTGGGTGTACTTCATGCGCCAGATGCAGGGCGGGGCGGGCGGCCGCGGCGCCATGTCGTTCGGCAAGAGCCGCGCGCGACTGCTTGGCGAAGATCAGGTGCAGGTGACGTTCGCCGACGTCGCTGGCGTCGACGAGGCGAAGGAAGAAGTCGTCGAGATCGTCGAGTTCCTCAAGGACCCGGGCAAGTTCCAGCGCCTCGGCGGCAAGATCCCGCGCGGCGTGCTGATGGTCGGCTCGCCCGGCACCGGCAAGACGCTGCTGGCGCGCGCCATCGCCGGCGAGGCGAAGGTGCCGTTCTTCACGATTTCGGGCTCCGACTTCGTCGAGATGTTCGTCGGCGTCGGCGCCTCGCGCGTGCGCGACATGTTCGACCAGGCGAAGAAGCACGCGCCGTGCATCATCTTCATCGACGAAATCGATGCGGTCGGTCGTCACCGCGGCGCCGGTCTCGGCGGCGGTCACGACGAGCGCGAGCAGACGCTGAATCAGCTGCTGGTCGAGATGGACGGCTTCGAGGGCACCGAGGGCGTGATCGTGATCGCTGCGACCAACCGCCCCGACGTGCTCGATCCGGCGCTGCTGCGCCCGGGCCGCTTCGACCGTCAGGTCGTCGTGCCGCTGCCCGACGTGCGCGGCCGCGAGCAGATCCTGAAAGTGCACATGCGCAAGCTCCCGCTCGCCGAGGACGTGAAGCCGCAGATCATCGCGCGCGGCACGCCGGGTTTCTCCGGCGCCGACCTCGCGAACCTGGTGAACGAAGCGGCGCTGTTCGCCGCCCGCGCCAATCGTCGCACCGTGACGATGGACGAGTTCGAGCGCGCCAAGGACAAGATCATGATGGGTGCCGAGCGGCGCTCCATGGTCATGGACGAGCAGGAGAAGAAGCTCACGGCCTATCACGAGGCTGGCCACGCGATCGTCGGCTTGTCCGTGCCCGAGCACGATCCGGTCTACAAGGTGACGATCATCCCGCGCGGCCGTGCGCTCGGCGTGACGATGTTCCTGCCCGAGACCGATCGTTACAGCATCAGCAAGCGCCGGCTCGAGAGCAAAATCGCCACGTTGTTCGGCGGCCGCATCGCCGAGGAGATCGTCTTCGGCATCGAGTCGGTCACGACCGGTGCTTCCAACGACATCGAGCGCGCCACCGAGATCGCGCGCAACATGGTCACGAAGTGGGGCTTGTCGGACAAGCTCGGCCCGCTGACGTACATCGAGGACCAGGGCGAGGTGTTCCTGGGCCGCTCGGTCACGCAGCACAAGCAGGTGTCGGATGTCACCGCACACGTGATCGACGAAGAAGTCCGCCGGCTGATCGATTCGAACTACGCGCGAGCCAAGAACGTGCTCGAGTCGAATCTCGACAAGTTGCACAAGATGGCCGAGGCACTGATCAAGTTCGAGACGATCGACGAATCGCAGCTCAAGGACATCATGGAAGGCCGCGAGCCGAAGCCGCCGGCGGATTGGGATGATTCGCCCACGGGCACGACGGGCGGCGGCAAGACGCGCGATCGCGACAAGCCCGAAGCCCCGATCGGCAAGCCGGCGAGTCAGCACTGACGCTCGACCTCTCTACTCCACTCGTCATGGGCGTGATCAATGTCACGCCCGATTCGTTTTCTGATGGCGGCCGCTTCGTGAACAGCGAAGCGGCCGTTGCACATGCGTTGCGTATGGTCGAGGAGGGCGCCGGGGTCATCGACGTCGGTGGCGAGTCGACGCGGCCAGGTGCGCAGGGTGTCTCAGCAGACGAAGAGATCCGTCGCGTTCTACCCGTGATCGAAGCACTCGCAGCGCGCACGAAGGTGCCGCTCTCGATCGACACCAGTAAGCCAGCCGTGATGACTGCCGCGGTTCGCGCCGGCGCGAGCATGATCAATGACGTGCGGGCGCTGCGGGAACCGGGCGCAATCGAGGCCGCAGCTCGGACCGGAGCGGCGATCTGCCTGATGCACATGCAGGGCGAGCCGCGAACGATGCAGGCCGACCCACGCTACGGCGATGTCGTCGCGGAGGTGCGCGACTTCCTGCGTGAACGCACTGCAGCCTGTCTGACGAGCGGCATCGCGAAAGATCGACTGATGGTCGACCCGGGTATCGGCTTCGGCAAACGTCTTGAGCATAATCTCGCCTTGCTCGCCGGGCTGCCGGCGCTGACCAGCCTCGGCTGGCCCGTGCTCGTCGGCGTGTCGCGCAAGTCTATGTTCGGTACGCTGCTCGGCCGAGCAGTCGACGAGCGGGTGGCGGGCGGCGTCGCAGTTGCGACAGCTGCAGTCCTGGCCGGTGCGAGTATCCTGCGTACGCATGATGTTGCAGCGACGGTGGACGCGGTGAAGGTTGCTGTCGCATTGCGCGCAGCGGGTTATCGCACGAGAGATTGATCAGGGGAGTTGATCGTGGCACGAAAGTACTTTGGAACGGACGGCGTGCGTGGGCGCGTCGGCGAGCATCCTCTCACTGTCGACTTCGCATTGCGGCTCGCGAGCTCCGCGGCGCGCACGCTCGCGCCCGAAGGCGGCACCGTGCTCGTCGGCAAAGACACGCGACTCTCCGGCTACATGTTCGAAGCCGCGCTCGAAGCGGGTCTCGTCGCCGCCGGTGTGAACGTCATGCTGATCGGCCCGCTGCCGACGCCGGGCATCGCTTATCTGACGAAACGGTTCGAGTGCGATTTCGGCGTCGTCATCAGCGCGTCGCATAACCTGTACGACGACAACGGCATCAAGTTCTTCGACGCCGACGGCGCCAAGCTTTCGGACGAGATCGAGGCGCGCATCGAGCAGCATCTCGAAGAGCCGCCGGTGACCAGCGTCTCGGCCAAGCTCGGCCGTGCCACGCGTGTCGACAAGTCGCGCGTGCGCTACCAGGAATTCTGCATGTCCACAGTGCCGGGCCTGGACCTGACCGGCATGAAAGTCGTGATCGACTGTGCCAATGGTGCTGGCTACAAGGTGGGCCCGCGCATCCTTGCGGACCTCGGCGCAGAGATCGTGCCGATCGGCTGCTCGCCGAACGGCCGCAACATCAATCTGAGCTGCGGCTCGACGTCGCCGGAGCTGTTGCAGCTGACGGTGCCGGGCGTGCAGGCGCAAGCCGGCGTCGCCCTCGACGGCGATGGCGATCGGCTGGTGATGGTGGATCACCTCGGTCGGCTGGTCGACGGCGATCAGCTGCTCTACATCATTGCGCGCGAACGCCAGCAGCGAAAGCAGCTGGTCGGCCCTGTCGTCGGCACTGTGATGAGCAATCTCGGCCTCGAGCACGCGCTGGCGAAGGAAGGCATCCAATTCCGGCGCGCGAAAGTCGGCGATCGATACGTGCTGGAGATGCTGAAGGAGTTCGGCGGCACGCTTGGCGGTGAAACCTCCGGACACCTGCTGTGCCTGGATCGCACGACCACCGGTGACGCGCTGATCAGTGCGCTACAGGTGCTGGCGATCATGAAGGAGACGGGACGCAGCCTCGCGGAGCTGGCCGCGCCGATGCCGAAATATCCGCAGGTATTGGAGAACGTGAAGGTTGCGACGCGGATCGACCCCACCCAGTCGCCGCAGATCCAGGAGGCCGTGGCCCGGGCCGAAAGCCGGCTCGGCAAGAGCGGCCGCATCGTGCTGCGTCCTTCGGGCACCGAACCGGTGATCCGCGTCATGGTCGAAGGAAGCGACGACAAACTGGTGCGCGAGATTGCCAAGGAGCTGGCGGCCTCGGTCGCCTCGGCGGCGAAGGCGGCGTAGCGGCCCGTCCCGCTTGCGGCAAGAGCTCGCTCTTGCCTCACCGGGACAACGGAGCTCCGTAACCTGCGCTCCGTTGCTTTCGCACCGCACCGCCGCTAAGCTTCCGCGCCCTTCGCGGGGCCAACTAGCTTTTCACGAGGTACTGCGATGCGGCGGCCGCTGATCGCCGGGAACTGGAAGATGCACGGATCGCGTGCCGAGAACGCCGAGCTGATCGAAGCGTTGCTGCTCGGTCTGCCCGAGCACACGCCATTCGATATCGCAGTCTGTCCTCCCTTCGTCTACCTGTGGGAGGTGGGCCGGCTGCTGAAGTCTTCGAGTGTCGGACTCGGCGCGCAGTCGGTCTGTGCCGAGCAGGTTGGCGCGTTCACCGGCGAAGCGTCGGCGAGCATGCTCAAGGACGTCGGTTGCAAATACGTGATCGTCGGCCATTCCGAGCGGCGCGCCATATATAAGGAAGACGACGCCCTCGTGGCGCGCAAGTTCCTCGCGGCCCAGGCTCAGGGGTTGATCCCCATCCTGTGCGTGGGCGAAACGCTCGAGGAGCGCGAGCGCGGGCAGACCATGCAGGTGGTTTCGCGGCAGCTCACGGCAGTGCTCGATCTGGCCGGCGTGGCCGCTCTGCGCACGGCCGTCATTGCATACGAGCCGGTGTGGGCGATCGGGACCGGCAAGAACGCTACGCCGGAGCAGGCGCAGGAAGTTCATGCGCACATCCGGACCGCGATCGCGGGTCGGGATGCTAAGATTGCCGCCGACGTTCGCATCCTGTACGGCGGCAGCGTCAAGGCCGCGAACGCCCGCGAGCTGTTCGCGATGCCCGATGTCGACGGCGGCCTGGTCGGCGGCGCGTCGTTGAAGGCCGATGAATTTCTGAAGATCTGTGCTTCGGCCCAAAGTCATTAGATTGTCTTGCTGATTGCGCACATGAACTGGTTACACACTGCGACTATCGTCTTTCACGTGCTGATCGCTGCGGCGATCGTCGGTCTCGTGCTGTTGCAACGGGGCAAGGGTGCGGATGCGGGCGCCGGCTTCGGCGCAGGCGCATCAGGCACCGTGTTCGGTGCGCGTGGCTCGGCTTCGTTCCTGTCGCGCATGACGGCGACGCTGGCAGCCTTGTTTTTCGCGTCGAGCCTGACGCTCGCGTACCTGGGCGGTCGCAAGCCGGAAGCGCCGAAGAGCGTGATCGATCGCGTCACGGTGCCGCAGACGCAGGAGGCACCGCCCGCTCCGACGACGCAGCAGGTGCCCGCGGATCAACCGGTCGAGGCGCCCGCGAGCAATGCGGCCGATGATGCTCAGACGGGGCAACCGCCGCAGCAGTGACAGCGCGGCGACGAGGGACTTACGGTTTTGTAATGCGGCTGTGGTGGAATTGGTAGACACGCCAGCTTGAGGGGCTGGTGGAGCAATCCGTGTCGGTTCGAGTCCGACCAGCCGCACCATCGTTTTCTTCCTGCTACAATTCGCGCCCGCCGCCGCACCGCACATTGCGGGACGGCCTCCAACCTCCGAGTTGAAGCCGGGTCAATGCTGCAGAACTACGTACCCATCCTGATATTCCTGGGCGTGGCCCTCGTGCTCGGCTCGGTGCTGATCGGAGCGGGCTTCTTTCTCGGCCCGCGCCGCCCCGATGCCGAGAAGCTCTCCGCCTACGAGTGCGGCTTCGAGGCGTTCTCGGATTCGCGCATGAAGTTCGACGTGCGCTACTACCTGGTCGCGATCCTGTTCATCGTCTTCGATCTGGAGATCGCCTTCCTGTTTCCGTGGGCGGTCGCGCTCGGCACGATCGGCAAGGTCGGGCTGGTTGCGATGGGCATCTTTCTCGCGATCCTGGTGGTCGGCTTCATCTACGAGTGGAAGAAGGGAGCGCTCGAATGGGACTGACCGCTCCCACCGCCGAGACCCCAGACCAGGCTGTCACGCAGCGCGGCTTCATGACGACGACGCTCGATGCCGTCGTCAACTGGGCGCGCACTGGATCGATGTGGCCGATGACGTTCGGCCTCGCGTGTTGCGCTGTCGAGATGATGCACGCGGGCGCCGCGCGCTACGACTTGGACCGCTTCGGCGTCGTGTTCCGCCCGAGCCCGCGTCAATCGGACGTGATGATCGTGGCCGGCACGCTGGTGAACAAGATGGCGCCAGCGTTGCGCAAGGTGTACGACCAGATGCCCGAGCCGCGCTGGGTCATTTCGATGGGCTCGTGCGCGAACGGCGGCGGCTACTATCACTACTCCTACGCCGTCGTGCGGGGCTGCGATCGCATCGTGCCAGTGGACGTGTACGTGCCCGGCTGTCCGCCAACGGCAGAAGCGCTGCTGTACGGGATCCTGCAGTTGCAGAACAAGATCCGTCGCACCAGCACGATTGCCCGTTGAGACGCCGTACATGAGCTCACGCACCGAGACACTGGCCTCGAGAGTTGCGGCGCGCTTCGCGGAGCAACTGCGCGCGCTCCCCGCAATAGCCGGCGACGTCGCCGTTGAAGTTGCCGCGGCCGATCTGCGCAACGTCTGTCGCGTGTTGCGCGACGATCCGCAGTTCGGCTTCGAGCAGCTGATCGATCTCTCCGGCGTGGACTATCTCGACTACGGGCGTGACGAATGGAGCACGCTCGGCTCCACCGCGACCGGCTTCAGCCGCGGCGTGAATCGCATTCGCGAAACGGTTGGCGAGGCGCGGCCGGGACGGTTCGCGGTGTCGTATCAGCTGCTGTCGATCGCCAACAACTGGCGGCTGCGATTGCGCAGCTTCACAAGCGAAGGCGAGCCGCCGGTCATCGATTCGGTCGTCGACATCTGGGCGTCCGCGAACTGGTACGAGCGCGAGGCTTTCGATCTGTACGGCATCCTGTTCAAGGATCATCCGGATCTGCGGCGTCTGCTGACCGACTACGGCTTCATCGGGCATCCGTTCCGCAAAGACTTCCCGCTGATCGGCAATGTCGAGGTGAAGTACGACCCGGCGAAAGGCCGCGTCGTCTACCAGCCGGTGAGCATCGAGCCGCGCACGCTGGTGCCGCGCGTGATTCGCGAGGACAACCGTTACGACGGCGCGCTCAAAGACGCGCCGCCGGGTGCAACAGGAACCTGACGTGGCCGAGATCCGCAACTTCACCTTGAACTTCGGCCCGCAGCATCCGGCTGCGCACGGCGTGCTGCGCCTCGTGCTGGAGCTGGAAGGCGAGGTCATCCAGAAGGCCGACCCGCACGTCGGGCTGCTGCATCGTGGGACCGAGAAGCTCGCCGAGTCGAAGCCGTTCAATCAGTCGATCGGTTACATGGACCGCCTCGACTACGTCTCCATGATGTGCAACGAGCACGCCTACGTGCTCGCGATCGAGAAACTGCTCGGCATCAAGCCGCCGCCGCGCGCTCAGTACATCCGCACGATGTTCGACGAAGTCACGCGCATCCTGAACCACTTGATGTGGCTCGGCGCGCACGGGCTCGACATCGGCGCGATGACGGTGTTCCTGTATTGCTTCCGCGAGCGCGAAGACCTGATGGATTGCTACGAAGCAGTCTCCGGCACGCGCATGCACGCGACCTACTATCGTCCTGGCGGCGTGTATCGCGATCTGCCCGATTCGATGCCGAAGTATCAGCCGTCGAAATGGCGCACGCAGAAAGACGTCGACAAGCTCAACGAGCGACGCCGCGGCGGCCTGCTCGATTTTCTGTGGGACTTCACCGAGCGGTTTCCGGCAGCGGTCGACGAGTACGAGACGCTGCTGACCGACAACCGCATCTGGAAGCAGCGCACGGTCAACATCGGTGTCGTGACGCCGGAGCGTGCGATGAACCTCGGTTTCACCGGGCCGATGCTGCGTGGCTCGGGCATCGCCTGGGATCTGCGCAAGAAGCAGCCGTACGAAGTCTACGAGAAGATGGACTTCGACATTCCGCTCGGCGTCAACGGCGATTGCTACGACCGATACCTGGTGCGCGTCGAGGAGATGCGGCAATCCAATCGCATCGTCCGTCAGTGCATCGAGTGGCTGAAGGCGAATCCGGGTCCGGTGATGAGCTTCGATCACAAGGTGGCCGCGCCGAGCCGCGAGGAGATGAAGGGCGACATGGAATCGCTCATTCATCACTTCAAGCTGTTCACGGAAGGCTATTGCGTACCGGCCGGCGAGACGTATGCCGCGGTCGAGGCGCCGAAAGGCGAGTTCGGCATCTACCTCGTGTCGGACGGCGCGAATAAACCGTATCGCCTCAAGTGCCGCGCGCCGGGCTTCCCGCACCTCGCCTCGCTGGAGGAGATGGTGAAGGGCCATCTGCTCGCAGACGTCGTGGCAGTGATCGGCACGCAGGACATCGTCTTCGGGGAAATCGACCGGTGAGTGAAGCCCTCCCAACACGTCTATCCGAGCACGTGCGCCACGAGATCGATCAGTGGGTCGCGAAGTTTCCGCCAGACCGGAAGCGCTCCGCGGTGCTCGCCGCGCTGCGCGCCGTGCAGCACGACGCCGGTTATCTCACGCGCGAGACGATGGACGCGGTTGCCGAGTATCTCGGCCTGCCGCCGGTCCAGGTCTACGAAGTCGCGACGTTCTATTCGATGTTCGAGACCAAGCCGGTCGGCCGGCATTGGATCTCGGTCTGCACCAACATCTCCTGCATGCTGTGCGGCGGCGATGAGCTGCAGACGCACATCGAGAAGCGGCTCGGCATCAAAGTCGGCGAGAGCACGGCGGACGGCCGCTTCTATCTGAAGCGCGAAGAAGAATGTCTCGCGGCCTGCAACAACGCGCCGATGATGATGGTCGACCACGTCTACTACGAGAATCTCACGCCTGAGAAGGTCGATGAGATTCTCGACCGTCATAAATAGGCCGGCACAAGTGAAAGAGTATCCGCGCAACCAGGTGATCTTCGAGCCGCTCGGCCTGGAGCGCTCGTGGGAATTGGAAACCTATCGCAAGATCGGCGGCTACGAGGCGTGGGAGCGCATCCTGCGCGAGAAGCCCGCGCCCGAGAAGATCATCGAAGAGGTGAAAGCGTCCGGACTGCGTGGCCGCGGCGGCGCCGGATTCCCGACCGGCATGAAGTGGAGCTTCATGTTGCCGAGCAAGGCGCCGCAAAAATACGTCGTCTGCAATTCCGACGAGAGCGAGCCGGGCACGTGCCACGACCGTGACATCCTGCGCTACAACCCGCATGCGCTCATCGAGGGCATGGCGATCGGCGGTTACGCGATGGGTGCGACGGTCGGCTACAACTACATCCGCGGTGAGTTCCTCGACGAGCCTGTGCCGCGCTTCGAAGAAGCAGTGAAGGAAGCGTACAGCGCGGGGCTGCTCGGCAAGAACATGCTCGGCTCGGGCATCGACTTCGATCTCCACACGTTCATCGGCGCGGGAGCGTATATCTGCGGCGAGGAAACGGGACTGTTGGAGTCGCTCGAAGGTAAACAGGGGCGGCCGCGATTCAAGCCGCCGTTCCCGGCTAACTTCGGTCTGTACGGCAAGCCGACGACCATCAACAACACGCAGAGCTATGCCTCGGTACCGACGATCCTGCGCAAGGGCGCGAAGTGGTTCGTCGACCTTGGCGTGGCAAATTCCGCGGGCACGATGATCTTCTCGGTGTCCGGGCATGTGAACAAGCCGCTGAACATCGAGCTGCCGCTCGGCATCCCGTTCAAGGATCTGTTGGAAATCTGCGGCGGCGTGCGCAACGGGCGCAAGCTCAAGGCTGTGATCCCCGGCGGCGTCTCGGTACCGGTCGTGCCCGGCGACGTGATGATGGGAGTGAATCTCGACTACGACTCCGTCAAGAAGGCCGGCTCCGCGCTCGGCACCGGCTCGCTGATCGTCATGGACGACAGCACGTGCATGGTGAAAACGCTGGAGCGCATCACGCGCTTCTACTTCGCCGAATCGTGCGGTCAGTGCACGCCGTGCCGCGAAGGCACCGGCTGGATGAACCGCGTGGTCAAGCGCATCCTCGCCGGGCAGGGCAAGAAGACCGACCTCGACATGCTGGTCGACGTCGCCAACAAGATCGAAGGCCACACGATCTGCGCGTTCGGCGACGCCTCGGCGTGGCCGGTGCAGAGCTTCATGAAGCATTACCGGCACGAGTTCGAGTACATGATCGAGCATGGCCGCAGCATCGTTGGTCAGGAACGGCGGGCTGCGTGATGGCTGACGATACGGTCAACATCGAGGTCAACGGCGTGCCGATGAAGGCGCGCAAGGGCCAGATGATCATCCAGGTCACGGATGCCGGCGACGTCTACGTGCCGCGCTTCTGTTACCACGAGAAGCTGACGATCGCGGCCAACTGCCGCATGTGCCTCGTCGAAGTCGAGAAGGCGCCGAAGCCGATGCCCGCGTGCGCGACTCCGGTCGCCGAGGGCATGAAGGTCTTCACGAAGTCGCCGAAGGCGATCGCCGCGCAGCGCGCGACCATGGAGTTCCTGCTGATCAATCATCCGCTCGACTGCCCGATCTGCGATCAGGGCGGCGAGTGCGAGCTGCAGGATCTCGCGATGGGCTTCGGCCGCGACATCTCGCGCTACAACGAGCGCAAGCGCGTCGTGAAGGACAAGAACCTCGGCTCGCTCGTGTCCACCGACATGACCCGCTGCATCCACTGCACGCGCTGTGTGCGCTTCACGCAGGAGATTCAGGGATTCCAGGAGCTCGGCACCATCGGCCGCGCCGAGATGACCGAGATCGGCACGTTCATCGAGCGCAGCGTGGATCACGAGCTGTCGGCGAACATCATCGACCTGTGCCCGGTCGGCGCGCTGAACAACAAACCGTATCGCTATCGCGCGCGTGCGTGGGAGATGACGCAGCATCCGCTCGTGTCTCCGCACGACTGCGTCGGCACGAACATCTACGCGCACGTGCTGCGCGGACGGGTGATGCGCATCGTGCCGCGGCCGAACGAGGCCGTGAACGAGACCTGGATCGCCGATCGCGACCGCTTCAGCTACCAGGGCATCTACAGCGAAGACCGCGTGCTCAAGCCGATGATCCGCGACAACGGCATGTGGCAGGAGAGCGATTGGGAGACCGCGCTCAGCGTCGTCGCCGAGCGGCTCGGCAAAATCGTCAAGCAGCACGGTGGCGCGCAGATCGGCGCGCTGGCCGCGCCGACGTCGACGCTCGAAGAATTTCATCTGCTGGCGCGCATCGCGCGCGGCCTCGGCAGCGCCAATCTCGATCATCGCCTGCGTCGCACCGATTTCCGCGATGACGCGAACGATCCGCTTTACCCCGCGCTTGGGTGCACGATCGCGGAGCTGGAGCAGGTCGCGAGCGCGCTGGTCGTCGGTTCGAACCTGCGCAGGGAAGTGCCGCTGCTCGCGCATCGCCTGCGCAAGGCAGCGTTGCGCGGCGGGACGATTTCGTTCGTCAACCCGCAGCGTTACGAGTATCTGTTCCCGGTCGCCAACTATCTGCCGGCAAATGGGCTGGACATGTTCGGGCACTTGGTCGCGATCGCTGCGGCTGCAGGTGCCGCCAGCGGCAAGGCCGCACCGGAGTCGATCGCAGCGCTCGTTGCGAGCGCGCATCCGACCGATGCGCATCGTGCGATCGCGCAGCAGCTCGGCGACGGTTCGCGCCGCATGATCTTGCTGGGTGCGCTCGCCCAACGCGATCCGGCATTCGCCGATCTGCGCCTGGTTGCCGGCGCTCTCGCCGAGCTGACTGGTGCGACGCTTGGCTACTTGCCCGACGGTGGTAACTCAGTCGCCGCGTGCCTCGCTGGCGTGTTGCCCCATCGTGTGCTCGGCGGTCGCGCTGCGCAGCCGGCCGGCTTGAATGTGGCGGATATGTTCGCGGCACGGTTGAAGTGCTACCTGCTGCTCGGCGGGATCGAGCCTGCGCTCGACATCGCATCACCCGCGGCGCTCGAAGCATTGAAGGCGGCAGAGCTCGTGGTCGCGCTGTCGCCGTACGGCACCGCGAAGGAATTTGCGCACGTGATCCTGCCGATCGGCACGTTCGCCGAAACTTCCGGCACGTACGTCAATCTCGAAGGCCTCTGGCAGAGCGTGCCCGGTGCGGCGTCGCCGGTTGGCGAGTCGCGTCCGGCGTGGAAGGTGCTGCGCGTGCTTGGCAATCTGCTGAACCTGCCCGGCTTCGATTACACGAGCTCGGACCAGATCACCGAAGAAGTGCGCAAGCAGTTGGAGGCCGCGCCGGCATTTGCGATCAAGCCGTCCACGCGCACGCCGCAATCGAAGCTCGCACTCGGCGCGGCGGTAGGCGAGGGCGGCGCAGTGCGCGACGTTCCGATCTACGCGGTCGATGCGATGGTCCGTCGTTCGAGCGCTCTGCAGGCAACGAGCGAAGCGCTGAGCAAATCGCGAGGGCGCTCATGAGCGGCGTACCTCAGTTCGTCTCGCAGTGGCTGTCGTTCCTGCCGGCGTGGATGCAGGCGGTGTTCTGGTACGGCGTGGTCGCGCTCGTGCTGTTCATCACCGTCATCCTGGGCATGGCGTTCCTGACGCTGATCGAACGCCGCGTGATCGGCTCGATCCAGGCGCGCATCGGCCCGAACCGCGTCGGGCCGATGGGTATCGGCCAGCCGTTCGCCGACGTGCTCAAGCTGCTGGTCAAGGAAATCGTCATCCCCGAGCGGTCGAGCAAGTTCCTGTTCCTGCTGGCACCGCTGCTCGCATTGATCCCGGCATTGTGCACCTGGGCGGTCATGCCGCTGTGGCCAGGCTTCACGGTCGCGAACATCAACGCCGGATTGCTCTACATCCTCGCGCTCACCTCGACGGGCGTGTACGGCATCATCCTCGCCGGCTGGGCGGCGAACTCGAAGTACGCGCTGCTCGGTGCGATGCGCGGCGCCGCGCAGATGGTCGCGTACGAAATCGCCATGGGTTTCGCGCTGGTCGGCGTCGTGATGGCCTCCGGCTCGCTCAATCTCGGCGAGATCATCGAGGCGCAGCGCGGTGGCCACTTCACCTACTTCATCTGGTGGCTGGCCCCGTTGTTCGTGGTGTATTTCATTTCAGGTCTCGCCGAAACGAACCGCGCGCCATTCGACGTGGTCGAGGGTGAGTCGGAAATCGTCGCGGGCTTCCACGTCGAATACTCGGGCATGGCGTTCGCCGTGTTCTTCGTCGCCGAGTACGTCAACATGATCCTGATCTCGGCGCTGACTGCGGTGTTCTTCTTCGGCGGCTGGCTGTCACCCTTCGAGGCGTGGTCGTGGATGCCCGAGATCCTGCGCGTGCCGAGCTTCATCTGGTTCTTCGCGAAGATCTCGTTCTTCCTGTTCTGCTTCCTGTGGTTCCGCGCGACGTTCCCGCGCTACCGCTACGACCAGATCATGCGGCTCGGCTGGAAAGTGTTCATCCCTGTCACGCTGGTGTGGATCACCGTGGAAGGGGTGTGGAAGTTTTACGAGGTCGGCCCATGGTCGAAATGAAGGCGCCGCGCTGACATGAAGACACCCGCGAGCTTCCTCAAGACCTTCTTTCTGGTCGAGCTGATCCAGGGCTTGTGGATCACCCTGCGCCAGTTTGCGGTTCGTCCGAACATCACGGTGCAGTACCCGGAAGAGAAGACGCCGCAATCGCCGCGCTACCGCGGCCTGCACGCGCAGCGGCGCTATCCGAACGGCCAGGAGCGTTGCATTGCCTGCAAGCTGTGCGAAGCCGTGTGCCCGGCGTTGGCGATCACGATCGAATCCGACGTCGCCGCGGACGGTACGCGCCGCACGACGCGCTACGACATCGACCTGTTCAAGTGCATCTACTGCGGATTCTGCGAAGAGGCGTGCCCGGTAGACGCGATCGTCGAGACGCGCATCCACGAGTACCACATGGAGAACCGCGGCGAGAACATCATGACCAAGGACAAGCTGCTCGCGATCGGCGAGCGCTACGAAGCGATGATCGCGGCGGACAAGGCCGCGGACGCGCGGTACCGCTGACATGAGCATCGTCGAGATCCTCTTCTATTTCTTCTCGCTGGTGCTGGTCGGCGCGGCAGTCGGCGTCATCACTGCCCGCAATCCTGTGCATTGCGCGCTGTTCCTGGTGCTCGCGTTCTTCAACAGCGCGGTGATCTGGCTGCTGATGGAAGCGGAGTTTCTAGCAATCGTGCTGATGCTGGTCTACGTCGGCGCCGTCATGGTGCTGTTCCTGTTCGTCGTGATGATGCTGGACGTCGACATCGCGGCACTGCGCGAAGGCTTCACGCGCTACGCGCCGCTGGGAATTCTGGTGGCCGTGCTGGTCGTCGTCGAAATCGGCAGCGTGGTGTGGGTAAAGAGCCTCGGCGGCGCTGCTCCTGAAGCTGCAGTCAGCGTCGCGGTCGAGGGCTACAGCAATACGCGAGCGCTCGGCGAGCTCCTGTACACGAAGTATCTCTATCCGTTCGAGCTGGCGGCAGTGCTGTTGCTCGTCGCCATCGTCGCCGCCATCGCACTCACGATGCGGCATCGCGTGGGCATGAAGGCGCAGGACATTGCCGGCCAGGTCTCGGTCCGCGCCAAGGACCGTGTCCGCGTCGTCAAGATGCCCGCGGAGACCGAGCAATGATTCCGCTGCATAGCGTACTGCTGCTCGCCGGAGTGCTGTTCGCGCTGAGCGTTGCCGGCATCTTCCTGAACCGCAAGAACGTCATCCTGCTGCTGATGTGCATCGAGCTGATGCTGCTCGCGGTGAACTTCAACTTCGTCGCGTTCGCGCACCAGCTCGGCGATCTGCATGGCCAGGTGTTCGTGTTCTTCATCATGACGGTCGCGGCGGCGGAGTCGGCGATCGGTCTCGCGATCCTGGTCGTGTTGTTCCGCCAGCGCCGCAGCATCGATGTCGAAGAGCTAGACACGATGAAAGGCTGAGCATGATCCAGGAATCCATACTGCTCACGATCGTGCTGGCGCCGTTGCTCGCCGCAATCATCGCCGGCCTGGGCGGCCGTGTGATCGGTCGCGTCGGCGCGCACAGCGTGACGATCGCCGGCGTCGCGCTGTCGTTTGCGCTTTCCGCCTATGTGCTCAAGCAGTTGCTGCTGGACGGTCTACCCACGTACGACGGCAGCGTCTACACCTGGCTGGTCAGCGACGGTATCCGCATGGAGGTCGGCTTCCTGGTCGACCACCTCACGGCGCTCATGATGGTGGTCGTGACGTTCGTGTCGCTGTGCGTGCACGTCTACACGATCGGCTACATGCACGACGATCCCGGCTACCAGCGGTTCTTCTCGTATATCTCGCTGTTCACGTTCTCGATGCTGATGCTGGTGATGGCGAACAACTTCCTGCAGCTGTTCTTCGGCTGGGAAGCGGTCGGCGTCGTGTCCTACCTGCTGATCGGCTTCTGGTACACGCGACCGACGGCGATCTTCGCGAACCTGAAAGCGTTCCTGGTCAACCGCGTCGGTGACTTCGGTTTCGTGCTCGGCATCGCCGCAATCGTGTACTACACGAACTCGCTCGATTACTCGACGGTGTTCGGTCTGCGCGATGTCATCGCCGCCGACACGATGCAGATTTTCCCCGGCGTGGAGTGGCAGGCGATGACGGTCGTCTGCGTCTGTCTGTTCATCGGCGCGATGGGCAAGTCGGCGCAGGTGCCGCTGCATGTGTGGCTGCCGGATTCGATGGAAGGCCCGACACCGATCTCGGCGCTGATTCACGCGGCCACGATGGTGACCGCCGGCATCTTCATGGTCGCGCGCATGTCGCCGCTGTTCGAGCTGTCAGAAGCGGCGCTGAACTTCGTACTGTTCATCGGCGCGACCACGGCGTTCTTCATGGGTCTGCTGGGCATCGTCAACAACGACATCAAGCGGGTCATCGCGTACTCGACGCTCTCGCAGCTCGGCTACATGACCGTGGGTCTCGGCGCTTCGGCGTACGCCGGTGCGATCTTCCATCTCATGACGCACGCGTTCTTCAAGGCGCTGCTGTTCCTCGCGGCCGGCTCCGTGATCATCGGCATGCACCATGAGCAGGACATGCGGAAGATGGGCGGTCTGAAGAAGTACATGCCGATCACCTACTGGACCGCGCTGATCGGCTCGGTTGCGCTGATCGCCGTACCGGGGACGTCCGGCTTCTTCTCCAAGGACATCCTGATCGAAGCCGTGCACGAGTCGCATCTCGCGATGGCACCGTACGCGTACTGGTCGGTGCTGCTTGGTGTGTTCGTGACCGCGTTCTACACCTTCCGCCTCGTGTTCATGACTTTCCACGGCGAAGAGCGCTTCCACGCGGATGAGCATCACAAGCCGCACGAGAGTCCATGGGTCGTCACTGTGCCGCTGATCCTGCTCGCGATCCCATCGCTGGTCATCGGCTGGATCACGGTCGAAGACGTGCTGTTCGGCGGCTACTTCGGCAACGCGATTCAAGTGCTCCCGGCGCACGACGTGCTCGGCCACGTCAAAGAGGAATTCCACGGCTCCGCGCAGTTCGTGCTGCATGCGTTCACCGGGGCACCGGTGTATCTCGCGGCGCTCGGCGTGTTGGCGGCGTGGTATCTGTACATCAAGCGCACAGACTTGCCGGGCCAGATCGCGAGCCGTGTCTCCGCGCTCTACAAGCTGCTCGCAAACAAGTTCTACTTCGACGAGCTCTACCAGGCTGTGTTTGCCGGCGGCAGCCGCGGCCTGGGCACTGCGCTGTGGCGTGTTGGCGATGTCGCGCTGATCGACGGCACGATGGTCAACGGTTCAGCGCGCGTGGTGGGCTGGCTGTCGGGCCTGTTGCGCCATCTCCAGTCGGGTTATCTGTATCACTACGCGTTCGCGATGATCATCGGACTGTCCGCGCTGCTCGCGTGGTACGTGCTGCGGTAAGAACAAGCTATGCAGTTGGACTGGCCAATACTCAGCGTTCTCATCTGGCTGCCGATCCTCGGCGGCGGGATCATGCTCGCCCTCGGTGACCGAGGCGTTGTGCTCGGTCGTTGGGTCGCGTTGCTCACGACAGCAGCGACGTTCGGCATTTCGACACTGCTCTGGGTGTACTTCGACAGCAGCACCGCGCTGATGCAGTTCACCGAGGAGCGCACCTGGATCGACATTCCGGGCACGCTGGTCTCGACTTATTCGCTCGGCGTCGACGGGATTGCGATGCCGCTGATCCTGCTGACCACATTCATCACGCCGCTGGTCGTGATCGCCAGCTGGACGGTGATCGAGAAGAAGCCCGCGCAGTACTACGCCGCATTCCTGATTCTCGAAGGCCTGATGATCGGCGTGTTCGCGGCCCTCGACGCGCTGCTGTTCTACGTCCTCTGGGAAGCAATGCTGATCCCGATGTTCATCATCATCGGCGTCTGGGGCGGTCCGCGGCGCGTGTACGCCACGATCAAGTTCTTCCTGTACACGTTCCTCGGCTCGGTGCTGATGCTGGTGTCGCTGATCTACCTGTACCAGCAGACCTGCAACGCGGGGCAGTGCAGCTACCTGATCGCGGACTTCTACGACGTGCCGCTCGATCAGAACGTGCAGATCATGATCTTCATCGCCTTCATGACCGCTTTTGCGGTCAAGGTGCCGATGTGGCCGGTCCACACCTGGTTGCCGGACGCGCACGTCGAAGCGCCGACCGGCGGCTCGGTCATCCTGGCAGCGATCATGCTGAAGATGGGTGGCTACGGCTTCCTGCGCTTCTCACTGCCGATCACGCCCGATGCGGCCGACACGCTCGACTGGCTGGTGATCTCGCTGTCGCTGATCGCGGTCGTCTACATCGGCTTCGTGGCGCTCGTGCAGCAGGACATGAAGAAGCTGATCGCGTACTCATCGATCGCGCACATGGGCTTCGTCACGCTCGGCTCGTTCCTCACGTTCGAGCTGATGCGGGTCAATGGCGACCCGCGCGGCGCGGCGATGGGTATCGAGGGCGCGATGGTGCAGATGATCTCGCACGGGCTGATATCCGGCGCGCTGTTCTTCTGCGTCGGCGTGCTGTACGACCGCGTGCACAGCCGCGAGATCAACGCGTACGGCGGCGTCGTCAACACGATGCCGATCTTCGCGACGTTCGCAGTGCTGTTCGCGCTCGCGAACTCCGGCCTGCCGGCCACGTCCGGGTTCGTCGGCGAGTTCCTGGTGATCATTGCGAGCTTCCGCGCCGACTTCTGGTACGCCTTCCTGGCCGGCCTGACGCTGATCCTCGGCGCCGCCTATACCCTGTGGATGGTGAAGCGCGTGATCTTCGGCGCAGTCGCCAATGAGAACGTCGCGGGCCTCACCGACCTCAACGCCCGCGAGTTCATCGTGCTCGGCGTGCTCGCGCTCGCTGTGCTGGCGCTCGGCCTGTGGCCGGCGCCGATGCTCGACGTGATGCACAAGACGGTCGAGGAACTCGTGCAGCAGATTACGGCGCCGAAACTATGAGCAGCTGGGCGGAAATGGGCGGGCAGGTGGCAGCGGCGGAGGCGTTCGTCCTCACGGCGCTGTGCGTCATCCTGGTGATCGACGTGTTCCTGACGGACCGCTCGCGTTGGCTCACTTACGTGCTGTCGCTGCTGACGCTGGCGGGTGCTGCCTACATGACGGTTCGTTACGGCGTGCAGGGGCGCGTTACGGCGTTCGACGGCATGTACATCGCCGATCCGATGGGCGACGTCCTCAAGCTGTTCTCCTACGGCACGGTCGCGGTCGCGTTCCTATATTCGCGCGAATATTTGCAGCGGCGCGGCCTGTTCCGGGGCGAGTACTTCATTCTCGCGCTGGTCGCGCTGCTCGGCGTCATGGTGATGGTGTCCGCCGGGAGCCTGTTGACCGTATATCTCGGCGTCGAGCTGCTGTCGCTGTCGCTGTACGCGATGGTCGCTTTCGATCGTGAATCGGGCATCGCCGCCGAATCGGCGATGAAATACTTCGTGCTCGGCGCGATCTCCTCCGGCACGCTGCTGTACGGCTTCTCGATCATCTACGGCGTGACCGGCACGCTGCAGCTCGACGAGCTCGCCGTGGGCGTGCGTGAAGTCGGGGCCTCGAACCTCGGCCTGATCTTCGGCCTCGCTTTCATCATCGTCGGCATCGCATTCAAGTTCGGCGCCGTGCCGTTCCACATGTGGGTGCCGGACGTCTATCACGGCGCGCCGACGCCGGTGACGCTGTTCATCGGCTCGGCGCCCAAGATCGCGTCGTTCGTGCTGGCGATCCGCGTGCTCGCGGAAGGCCTCGACGCGATGGTTGCGAGCTGGCAGGACATGCTGATCGCGCTCTCGGTCCTGTCCTTGCTCCTCGGCAACGTGGTCGCGATCGCGCAATCGAATCTCAAGCGCATGCTCGCGTATTCGACGATCTCGCACGTCGGCTTCATCCTGCTCGGCATCCTCGCCGGCACGAACGAAGGGTACCGCGCCGCGATGTTCTACACGTTCAGCTACGTGATCATGGCGGTCGGCTCCTTCGGCATGATCCTGCTGCTGTCGCGCAGCGGCTTCGAGGCGGACCGGCTCGAGGATTTCAAGGGCTTGAATCGCCGCAGTCCCTGGTTCGCGGCGATCATGATGATGTTGATGTTCAGCACCGCGGGTGTTCCGCCGTTCATCGGCTTCTGGGCGAAGCTGGCAGTGATCGGCGCGGTGCTCGACGTCGGCCTGGCGTGGCTCGCTGCGGTTGCGGTCGTGCTGTCCGTCGTTGCGGCGTTCTACTACCTGCGCGTCGTGAAGCTGATGTACTTCGACGACCCCACCGACAGTCACGCGATCGAGGCAGGCGGGACCTTACGCACCGTTCTCAGCGCTAATGGCGTGGCTGTGCTTGCTTTGGGCGTTTTCCCCTCCGCATTGATAGATCTCTGCGCGCGCGTTCTGCCGTAGAATCGCGCGTCATGCGCTGGCTTCCCTACAGGATGGTTCTGGCGGTCGCGCTGCTAGCGCTCGACCTCATGCCGGCGCGCGTCGCGCTCGCGCAGCGCGCCGAGGAAAACGTCACCACCGGTTCCGAGGACGCTTTCGGCCGCAGCATCGGCAACGAAAGCATCGGCATCTACAACGAGGCCGACGTGCGCGGCTTCTCGCCCATCGAAGCCGGCAACGTGCGCATCGAAGGGCTGTATTTCGATCGACTCGGCAGCCTGACCTCGCGCCTGGTCGAAGGCTCGACGATCCGCGTCGGCATCGCCTCGCAAACCTATCCATTTCCTTCGCCGACCGGCATCGTCGACTACGACCTACGTCGAGTCGGCGAAAAGCAAGTCATCAGCGCGCTCGTGAACTACGGTCCGTTTGACGGTCTCGGCGCAGAAGTCGACGCACAGCTGCCGTTGATAGCCGAGCAGCTGGGCCTCGCTGTCGGTATGGGCGTCTATCGCGATGCGTTCCCGTGGGGCGGCGAGAACAAATCGATCTCGTTCGCGATCGCACCGCAGTGGCGGCCGACCGAGAATCTCGAGCTGCGGCCGTTCTTCAGCCGCATCGTGTACGAGGAGGAAGAAGCCGATCCGCTGATGGTGACCATCGGCGAAGTGATGCCGCCGAAGATCCGCCGCAACCACTACTACGGCCAGGACTGGGCAACGAACGAGGGCGAAGTGCTCAATTACGGCATGCTCGGCGCAGCGCGGTTCGACGCGTGGACTGCGCGCCTCGGCCTGTTCGAATCCGTGGTCACGCCGGACGCGGAGTTCGCGGAGCTGTTCACCGACATCGCTCCCAACGGCAACTCGAACGAGACCGTGCTGGCGTTTCCGCGCTCGCGATTCTCGTCCAGGTCGGGCGAGCTGCGGCTGTCCCGCGTGTTCGATGGCGATGTGCGCCGACACTCGCTCGAGTTCGCGGCCCGAGCGCGCTTGCAGAAACGTCGCTATGGTGGGGAGGACGTCATCGACGTCGGACCCGTGCAGCTCGGCGTGGGCCGCGACGTAGCGGAGCCCGCTTTCGTCTTCGGCGAGCAGTCGCACGACGAGGTTGAGCAGCAGACGTTCGGCGCGGCCTACGGGCTGCAGTGGGCGAGCGTCGGCGAGCTGAGCGTGGGTGTGCAGAAGACGTCCTACTCCAAATCGGTGGACACGCCGAGCGGCCCGCTGCCGGAGTCGCGCGCGAAGCCGTGGCTCAAGTACGCAACCGCAACGGTCAATGCGAATGAACGCCTGGCTTTC
>Ga0209382_10002073_pt1 | contig 30098 bp, 30 predicted proteins | sample SoiMetdeltSBSDD5_FD_187599 | JGI IMG/M metagenome (GOLD analysis project Ga0209382, IMG submission 187599) | Bulk soil microbial communities from a Populus tree surrounding site in Tennessee, USA - Soil MetaG P. deltoides SBSDD5 (SPAdes) (version 2) | ecosystem: Environmental > Terrestrial >...
TCGACGCGCGCAGCATCAACTCGATCCCGTTGTTCGACGGTGTCGTGGTGCGTGTCGGCCGTTACGGGCCCTACCTGCAGCGCGGCGGGGTCGTGGCGGACCTGGATCCCGACTCGGAGAACGCATCCGACGGCGACCGGGTGTCCATTCCGGACGGGATAGCCCCAGACGAGCTGACCCCGGAGAAGGTCAACGAGCTGTTCCTGGGCGGTGGTGGGGAGCGCAACCTGGGCACCAATCCGGAGACCGGCGATGAGGTCGTGCTCAAATCCGGGCGTTACGGGCCGTATGTGTCCAGCGGCGAGGTCAACGCGTCGCTTTTCAAGAGCATGACGCCGGAGACGGTCACGCTCGAGGATGCGATGCGGTTGCTGTCGCTGCCCCGGCTGGTCGGCAAGGACGAGGCCGGCGAGCCGATCTACGCCAAGAACGGCCGCTACGGGCCGTATATCGAGCGGAGCAAGGACTCGCGTTCGCTCGAGGACGAGGAGAAGCTGTTCACCGTCACGCTCGACGAGGCGCTGGCGCTACTTGCCGCCCCCAAGATCCGTGGGCGCCGTGCGGCCGTGCCACCCCTTCGCGAACTGGGCGTCGACCCGCTGACCGATCGGCCGCTGGTGATTAAGGACGGCCGGTTCGGACCGTATGTGACCGACGGCGAGACCAACGCCTCGCTGCGGCGCGGCCAGACCCCCGAAAGCATGACAGTGGAGCTGGCCAGCGAGATGCTCTCCGAGAAGCGCACCAACCCACCGGCGCCACGCAAGAAGGCCGCCGCCAAGAAGGCGGCGCCGGCCAAGAAGACGACCGCGAAGAAGGCCGCCCCGGCGAAGAAGGCGGCGGCGAAAAAGGCGAAATGACACTTACGTGCTCTAGATTCGTTGTCCCTGAGTAGGGTGTCAGCAGCAAGGAGCGGTTTAAGTGAGCACACAAACTGTCAGCGCTGGACCCCTGCGCCGGGTGCCGGTGCAGGGCCGAAGCGTTGCCCGGGTTCAGCGCATGCTCGACGCGTGCGCGGAGCTCATCGATGAGGTCGGCTACGACGGTCTGAGCACGACACTGCTCGCCGAGCGGGCCGGGGTCGCCATCGGTTCGGTGTACCAGTTCTTCCCCGACAAGCGCGCCATCGTGCAGGCGTTGACGCTGCGTAACGTGGAGGCCTACCTGGCACGGCTGGCCGACCGGATACCGGCCGGTGAGCTTACTCACTGGTGGGATGGCGTGGACGGCGCCATCGAGGAGTACATCGCCCTGCACCGCACGGTGCCGGGGTTCCGGACGCTCCACTTCGGTGACGTCGTGGATGTCCACCTCATCGACCCCGAGCGGGACAACAACGCGGTGATCGCTGATCATTTGGCTGAGCTGCTGATCCGGTACCATTCGGCGCCAGACTCGCCGCAGTTGCGGTTCGCGCTGGTGGTGTCGGTCGAGGCCGCCGACGCATTGATCAAGATGGCGTTCCGGAGGCATCCGGACGGCGACGAGGCAGTCCTGGCCGAGGCTAAAACCCTCGTGCGTGGGTACTTGAAAGTGGCGCTCGCCACAACCGCGTGAAATTCCTTGTGGCCGTTGGTGAGGTATCGCTGGGCGGGTCTGGGCTGTGACACCCCGCCGCGATTCCTCACTTACGGGAAACCTTCAGGAAAGATCCGGGTAAAGGGTCGCTCGCCCACGGCTAGAGTGAGCCACAAGGGGACCACCTACGCGGAGGCGAGACATCAATACCAACGGGCGCAAGGCCGAAGGCACCTCCCCGCAACCACCTGTGGCGGGGCCGCCGCAGTTGCCGGCAGGGGCGGCGGCTGCGCCGCAGCTGTCGGGCGCGGCCGAGCTAGCGGCGATCCTGCGGATCCGGCCTTTCCGCCGCCTGTGGCTGGTGCTGGGCGCCGCCTCGTTCGGCGACTGGCTGGGCCTGCTCGCCACCGCCACCTTCGCCGCGGCCCAGGTCAGCGGCGGCGCGGCCAAGGGTTTCGCCTTCGGCGGCGTGATCGCGGTGCGGTTGCTGCCCGCTCTTGTGCTGGGCCCGCTCGCCGGCGTGCTGGCCGACCGCTTCGACCGGCGATACACGATGGTCGCCTGCGACCTGCTGCGCTTCGTGCTCTTCGCCTCCATCCCCACGGTCGGCCTGTTCACCGATGATGCGGCGCTGACCGTCGGCTGGACCGCGATCGCCATCTTCCTGATCGAGAGCATCACGCTGATCTGGCTCCCTGCCAAGGAAGCCGCGGTGCCCAACCTCATCCCGCGCGCCCGCCTGGAAGCGTCCAATCAGCTCACCCTGATCACGACCTACGGGGTCACCCCGGTGCTGGCGGCGCTGGTCCTGGCCGGGCTCAACCAGCTCTACCAGACCCTGTCCTCCACCGGCATGACCATCGCGGCCTGGGCGGAGCCCTCGAGCCTCGCCCTCTACTTCAACTCCCTGTCGCGCCTGGCCACCGCGCTCGTGATTCTCTTCGGCATCACCGAGATCTCCGGTCGCAACGGCAAGGCCCACCAAAGCGTCAGCATGTTGCGGCAGTTTATCGATGGCTGGCGATTTGTGGGGGGTACTCCGCTGGTGCGCGGCTTGGTCTTCGGCATCCTTGGCGCCTTCTCGGCCGGGGGTGTCGTGATCGGAACGGCACAGTTCTTCGCCGGCGAGCTCAACGGCGGCGACTCGACCTTCGCCATCCTCTTCGCGGTGATCTTCATCGGTCTTGGCGCTGGCATCGGCCTGGGGCCGAGGCTGGTCGGCGCCCTGTCGCGGCGGCGCTGGTTCGGCCTGAGCATCATCCTGGCCGCCGGATCGGTGGCGCTGCTTTCGCTGGCTGTGCACCTGTCGGTCGCGGTGTTCTTCACGCTGCTGGTGGGCGCTGGCGCGGGCATGGCCTTCCTGTCCGGCACCACCCTGCTTGGTGGCGAGGTCAACGACGAAGTGCGTGGCCGGGTCTTTGCCGTCGTGCAGACCGGGACCCGAGTCGTCCTTATGCTCGCCATCTCACTATCGGGCGTGGCGGTCGGCCTCGGCGGCTCGCACGCCGTGGCGGGCACGGGATTGTCGGTCTCGTCGACTAGGGTGCTGCTTGGGGTCGCGGGTCTCCTCGGGGTGGCCGCCGGTTTGTGGGCTTTGCGGCAGATGGATGACAAGCCGGGGGTACCCGTCCTCCGCGACCTGTTCAGCTCCATCCGTGGACGACCGTTGGGGGTGCCGGAACCGGTGAACAGCGGAGTCTTCCTCGTGTTCGAGGGCGGCGAGGGCGCCGGCAAGTCGACTCAGATCAAGCATCTTGCGGAGAGGCTGCGCGCCCAGGGCCGGGATGTAGTGGTGACGCGGGAGCCGGGCGCGACCGAGGTGGGCGAGCGGATCCGCCGCATGGTGCTCGACGGCGAGATGTCGCCGCGCGCGGAGGCTCTGCTTTATGCCGCCGATCGGGCGCACCACGTGTCGACCGTCCTGCGGCCGGCGCTGGCCGGGGGCGCGGTGGTCATCTCCGATCGCTACGTCGACTCCTCGCTGGCATATCAGGGCGCTGGGCGGGCACTGGCGGTCGACGAGGTCTCCTGGCTCTCGGCCTGGGCAACCGGTGGGCTCAAGCCCGACCTGGTGATACTGCTTGACATCGATCCTCGCTTGGGCCTGGCGCGGGCCGGGCAGCGCGGGGTGCCGGACGTGGTGGAGCGGGAGTCGCTAGCGTTCCACGATCGGGTCCGGGCGGGGTACCTCGACCTCGCGGCGGCCGACCCGGCACGTTATCTGGTGGTCGACGCCGAGGGCGACGAGAAGGAGCTGGCCGAGGAGATCGCCGGACGGGTGGCGGCGCTGCTGCCGCAGGTCGAGCCCTCCGAGCACAATCCGGACTCCGACCAGGCCGAGCGCGTGCGGACGCACGCCGTCGTAGCCTCCAACTAGTGTTAGGGCGTGGACCTGTTCACCCAGCTGGTGGGGCAGCCCGATGCGGTCGAGGCGTTGCGTGCCGCCGCATCCGGCCACGGCATGACGCACAGCTGGCTTTTCGTGGGCCCGCCCGGGTCGGGCCGCTCGGTCGCCGCCCGCAGCTTCGCCGCCGCTCTGCAGTGCACCTCTTCGCCGATTGGCTGTGGTGAGTGCACCGGCTGCCACACCACCCTGAGCGGGACACATCCCGATGTCCAGTTCGTGGTGCCCGACGGCTTGAGCATTCCCGTGGCGCAGATGCGCTCGCTGGTGCTTCGCTCCGCGACCGCGCCGTCCTCGGGCCGGTGGCAGATCCTGGTGGTGGAGGACGCCGACCGGCTCACCGAGGCCGCCGGCAATGCCCTGCTCAAGGCCGTTGAGGAGCCTCCACTCAGGACGGTGTTTCTGCTGTGCGCCCCGTCCGATCACCCCGATGACGTTCCGGTGACCATCCGGTCGCGCTGCCGCGTGGTCACCCTGCGCCAGCCTGCCCCCGAGGCCGTGGCCGAGCTGCTGGTCTCGCGGGACGGGATCGACCCGGCGCTGGCCGCCTGGGTCGCCGACGCCTGCCAGGGCCATATCGGCAGGGCGCGGTGGCTCGCGCGCGATGCGCAGGCCCGCGAGCGGCGTTCGGCCGTGCTCGCCGTGCCCCGCCAGCTCACCGGGGTGGGCGCGTGCTTCGAGGCGGCAAGCAATCTCATCGCCGCCGCCGAGGCCGAAGCGGAGGCGTCGACGGCGCCGGCCGACGCGACCGAGCGAGCGGCGATGCAGACGGCTCTTGGCGCCGGTGGCACGGGCAAGGGGGCGGCCGGTGCGGCGCGAGGCATAGCCGGGCAGCTCAAAGAGCTTGAGCGGCGGCAGAAATCGCGCTCCACGCGCGCCCAGCGAGACGCCCTCGACCGAGCCTTGCTCGACCTTGCCGGGTTCTACCGGGATGTTCTGGCGATCCAGTGGTTCGCCCCGATCCGCCCGGTGCACAAGGATGTCAACGCAGTGGCAGCGGCGGCCGCGCAGAAGTGGCGCCCCGAAAGCACCTTGCGTCGCCTCGAGTCGGTGCTCGAGTGCCGCACCGCGATCGACGCCAACGTCAAGCCACGCATCGCCGTCGAGGCCATGATGCTGCGCCTTTGGGCTGGATAAATTCACATCATTGATCAAGTTTTCCACAGGGTCTGTTGGGCGGGTTTCTCAGCGGGTAGCGTGCGGCGATAGTCACCACCACCGATGGGGAGCCGCACGATGCCACGCGAGATCGATGACGCCTGGGTAGAGGAGGCCATCGAGGCCTACCGCCGGATCGAGGAGAAGCAGGCGTCGTTCGCTCGATCCCTTGGGCGCCTTGAGGTTTCCGTGCGCTCCTCGGACGACTCGGTCGAGGTGATCGTCGGTGCGGACGGCCTTGTCAAGCGCGTCACGGTGTTGGGGCAGTTGGCGTCGATGTCCAATGAGGACCTTGCCCGCGCCATCCATCAGGCCACCTCGGCGGCGCACGAGGCGGCGCAATGGGCGCGGCGCAAGCTGCACGAGGAGAGCTTCGGCGATTACGAGCGGTTGGGGCGCAGGCATGACCATTGACGATCTGGCCGGGCGGTTGGGCACGGCCGCCGATGAAGTTGAGGGCATCCGGGCTGAGCTGGAGCGGGAGCAGCCGGCGCCCGGTGCAGCCGCGGGCCTGCCCTCGCGCGAGGTGCTGGAGCAGATGACACAGGCGTGGATCGTCCAGCGCGAGATGGCCGCCCGCATCGTGGAGCAGATCCGGCGGCTTGCGGGCGATGTGGCCCAGGCCGCGGAAAACTACCGTGCGGCGGACAGCCTGGACCAAGGTCATAGCCGTGGCGACTGACGCGCTGGCCCGGTTGCGCGCGGCGGCGGGCAGGCTGCTGGCGGTGGTAGACGAGACGCTGGCTCGGCACGGCGCGCCCGAGCATCACCCGATCTGGCCGCTGCTACGCGCGGCCGGCCTCCTTCCCGGCGACGCCGTGGCCGGTGTCGAGGCGCTGCCGCTTGAGGTGTTGCGGCAGCGGTCCGCGCTGATGCGCGCCCATCATGAGCGCGGCAGCGGTGTCGACGATCTGCTCGCGGCACCGTCGGGGTGGGAGGGTGCCGCGGCCGACGCCGCCGCCGCTCGACTTGAGTCCGCAAGAGCTGGCGTTGGAGTGCTTGCGGCCAACGCCGGTGTGCTCGCCGACCTCCTGGCCGACCTGGCCGCCTGGGGCGCCGAGGCGCGCACGCGGCTGGCGCGCACCCTGGCCAAGGTGCTGACCAGCGCGGAAGCGGTCGACCTGACGGTGGAGGAGGTCGAGCCTATCGCCCGGGCACAGGCGGCCGCCGACATCGGCGCGGAAGTGCTCGCGGAGGCCGACAGGTTCTGGGCGGGTGCGCAGGAGATCGTCCGTGTCCGGCTGGCGCGGCTTGAATCGGAGCCTGTGGTGAAAAGGGCGGCGCCAGAGGCGACGACCCCCGGCAGGCTGGCGGTGGAGCTGTGACCGGTGCGCACAGCAGCATGGGTGGCTAGGGCCTGAAGTGGAGGGCGACGATGACGGGGCGTTTTGCGCGCAGGACGGGGATGTAGCGCAAGCGCGGGGCGAGCCAGCCGAGCAGGCCACGACCGGCGGGCGGGCGCAGGTCGGTCACGCGGTCGATGGCTGGGTGGAAGTCCTTCAGCTCGTGCAGGCGCGACGCCGTGAGCGTCCACGGCAGCGGCGGTAGCGTGAACGTGGCCGCGCGACCCCCGACGAAGCCGGCCATCCACGGCGGCACGGCGTCGAAAACCAGCGTGCCGCCCGGGAAAGCCTTGGCGCACATGGAGACCAGGCTGCGCACCTGTTCGGGTTGCAGGTACATCAGCAGGCCCTGAGCGGTGATCAGCACGCCATGCGCCCGATCGACCAGCTCCGTCCATTTCGGATCGAGCGCTGAGCCGGCGAAGGTCCGCTGCCGGTCACCGGCGGGCAGCAGGGCCTCGCGAAGTGCGACCGAGGAGGGCAGGTCCACCGTCAGCCAGGTCACCGAGCCGTTGTCGACCCGCCAGAACTGCGTTTCCAGACCCTCCCCCAGCGCCACGACTGTTCCTTTTGGATGGCTACTCAGAAAGTCCCGCACCTGCGCGTCGAAGGTCAACACACGCAACGCCTGGATGTGCGCGTGGGACGGGAAAATGGCGCCGAATCGCTCGACGAAGGGATAGTCGATGCGCTCGACAAGCTCGACCGCGACGGGGTCTTCGAGCAGGCGACCCGGGCGTTTCGCCTCGACGGCGCGAAACCAAAGCGTCCAGAGCGCTGTTTCCGGTACCCCAGAAAGATCTGGTTTGACCTTCACCGCCACATAGTATGAGCCGATGGGCATGCTCTGCGCCGTCGCGTTCAACAAGTATGGACGGTTGTTTTATCTCGATCCGGGCGATCTGAACCCCAAGGTGGGCGACAAGGTGCTTGTTCCCACCGACGACGGGCCCGAGGTGGCCGATTGCGTCTGGGCGCCGCAGTGGATCGACGAGGACACGTCGGGATTCCCGCGCCTTGCCGGGTTTGCGCAGGAGGCCGACATGCGCCGGGACGAGCTGATCCGCCAGCGCAAGGCCGAGGGCAGGATCGCGGCCAACCGCCTCATCCGGGAGCATCACCTGCCGATGAAGGTCATCTCGGTGGATCACACCCCGGGCGTGGAGGATGTGCCGCCGGAGGAGCAGCCGTGGGGTGCGGGACCGCGCACGACCATCTATTTCACCGCGCCGCACCGGGTGGATTTCCGCTCGCTCGTGCGTGACCTTGGCGCGACCTTGCACTGCCGGGTGGAGTTGCGGCAATTGTCGGCGCGCGACTCGGCCAAGGTGCAGGGCGGCATCGGTTCGTGCGGCCGTGACCTGTGCTGCTCCACGTTCCTGACCGAGTTTGAGCCGGTGAGCATCCGCATGGCCAAGGATCAGGACCTGCCGCTCAACCCGATGCGGATCTCGGGCGCATGCGGCCGGCTGATGTGCTGCCTCAAGTATGAGCACCCCCTCTACCAGGACTTCCACGCCACGGCACCGGCACTGGGGGAGCAGGTGTCCACTCCGGACGGCGACGGCCGGGTGGTCGGCCACTCGGTACCCAGGGAATCGGTGGTGGTGCGGCTCAACGCCGACGGCTCGCGGACGGTGTGCCCTAAGGCGTCGGTGTGCTCAAGCCGGAAGGCATATGAGCAACAGCATCTTCCTCAGGAGTCCTGACCGGGGCCGCGAACACGATCGGGTCGTCAACCAGCCTGGGGTGCAACGGTTTCTCCGGCCTGAACCACGATCCGCTCGACTGCGGCACCCACTTCTTACTGATCTTGTCAACACCGATGGCATAAATGGTCAGCGTGCCGTCGGGCGAGATCCGCATCCGCAGGAAGCTCTTGAAATCCTCGATCGCCTGCCCGGCGAACAGCTCGTTGAGGTTGACCTGGAACCTCGACGCCACCAGCAGATAGGTCGAGACCAGCAGCGCCGCGGCCACGCCCGCGACCGGCAGGTAGACGACGGCGGCCAGCAGCACCGGCAGCGGCCAGGTCAGATCGCTGAAGGGCAGCTGTTTCCAGACCATCCAGCCACCGATGCCCAGCATCAGATGGGCGACGCCATGTAAGCCGCCCAAGACGGTCGGCGGAAGTCTTCGCTCGCCCTCCGTCAGGCCGACCGAGAAGAAGACGCCGGCGGCAAGCATGATCGTCACCATTAGGAATATCGGGACGGTGATGATCCGCCCTTCCTCGTTCTGCAGCGCGAGCAGCAGCATCGTGTGGACGATGCCGAGCATGGCCGCGAAACCCACGTTGCGCCAAGGCAACCGGCTGAACACGCCGCTGCCGAGCCACTCCGACCGCAGCTTTGAGGGATAGGTTTTTTCCAGGTGGTACCGGATCTGAGGGCTCGACCGCCGCAACACCGAGTGCTTCGGCGGGACGATGATCTCCTCGGCGAGATGATGCGTCGCCGAGGTGTATGCGCCGCCACCCCCACAGTTGATCAGCTGGCGAGGCGCGTCTTTGGAGGCGTAGCGCGAGTAATGATGCAGGTCGCCGCTGAGCATGACGGCCACCTCGGCGCCCGACGGATCGATCACCGATCGCAGGAAGTAGTCGAGGGTGTCGTAGACCCTGGGGTTCGCATGGGTGATCATCCATGAGGGCTGCGGGATCGCGATGATGATCCGGTCGCCCTTCTCGAACGTGGCCGCCACCCCGCGGAAGAACTCCAGCTGCGGGTCGTCGATGTACGCCTCGCCTTGCGCGTCGATCGCCAGCATCCACCAGCCGTGCGGCAGCTTCAGCGCGAAATAGCTACGGGTCTGCTTGGTCACCCAGCCGCCGATATGGTTACCGTTGCGCCGCGCGAACAGCCGCAGGAACGCCGTGAGCCCGTCGTACCAGTCGTGGTTGCCGGGCAGCGCGAAGATGTGCGGGCTCGTCTCGGTGATCGGCTGCGGGAACGCCGCCTTGTAAGGCCCCTCGAACCTGTCCTCGTAAGCCGCGCTGCTCGCCGTCGGATACACCTGGTCGCCGCCGAGCACCAACACCTGCGCCCGGGGAAGCACCCCGTCATTGACCTCGATGTTGTCCTGCGCCAGCAGGTAAGCCATGGAGTAGGTGGCATCGAACCCGTCGCCAAGGTCGGCGATGTAATCGATCCACAGCTCCTCGCTCTGGGCGTGATCGGCGTGGACCGCGGTGGGCAGGGCGAGCTGGAGTTCGCGCTTGTCCAGGTATGCGCCGAACTGGGCGGCGAAGGCGACGCGGATGCCGGTGGCGGCGAGCTGCGTGGGGCTGAGCCAGGCGACCGGGCCTCGCGGTGTGAAACCCAGCTCGGCCGGGTCCAAACTGCTCGGACGGCGCAGCAGCGTCTCCGACGGCTCGCGTGGAGGTACGAGGGTCACGAGGCGTGATCGTAGTCGGTCCAGGCGGCGTCGCGCACCAGCCAGTCGGGAACTAGATTGCCGACAAAACGGACACAAAGAATCCGGGTAGGGACCGCGCGAATGGATCGCGTATAGTTGTGCGACGTTGCCGCCTTAGCTCAGTCGGTAGAGCGATTCACTCGTAATGAATAGGTCAACGGTTCGATTCCGTTAGGCGGCTCTTCCAAGATCAGGCCAGCTCATCCTCATGAGCTGGCCTGACCCATCTGCTGGGCCTCCCGGGATTCTGATGCTAATCAGTTCTGCGTGCCGAGGGCGGACCGGGTGGGAGGCGTGCCGACCGGCGGCAATGAGGGCCGGTCGCAGTCGATCGGCCTGACCGGCTCCTGGTAGCACTTGGTGGGCCTGGACCCGTTCCACGGGTCGCAGTCGGCGGGGCTGACCCAGACCCTGTCCTGTATCGGCCAATTGTTGATCGTGATCTGAGCGACCGCCGACGGCGGCTGTCCGACGGGGAGGATTAGGACGGTCCGGCTCTCGCCCGGTGCTATCGCGTAGCGCCAGATCTGGCGGGTGCCGCCAGGCAGATCCGGGCCTAAGACCACGACGTCGGCCGTAAGACGTGCATCGGCGTCATTGGTCAGATCCAGCTTAAGGCCGGAGCACGTCTGGGTTTCGGCCACGCCGGGCATGAGGCACATCCCCAGCTCCGCCTTCTGGTAGGCGACCTCCGTGCCGCCGATGCGCAACTGAAGTGCGTGGTCACAGGGCAGGCGATCGACATACATCTCGACTCGCGTCCGGTTCGGGGTGATCTGACCCCAGGCAAGCTTGTCGATCGCCGGGTAGCCCAGCGGCCAATAGATGCGTGTCAGCGCGAGGTTGCGTGCCGTGCAGGGCGGTGCACCGTCGATCCGAACGCTCGCGCGACCGGCGGTCGCGTCGAACGTGTGCAGATAGCGGGCGTCGGCGATGTCGACGCAGGGCGGAGGCTGTGCCGCCGTGCACCCCTCGCCCAGTGTCAGCTCCCTGCGTATCGTCCGGGTGGATGGCTCACCGGCCACCTGTAGCACCGCCTCGAAGGTGAGATGGGTGACGGAACCCGCCAGCGAGCCGGTGGCGCTGATGGAGTCGTTGGGGGCGATCGTGGAACCCGACAAGACCAGCTCCAATGCGTTCTCCGGGTCGCGTGCGTTCAGCACGGTGGCGGTGGCCGAGTTTGTCGACAGGACCCACCGCGCGAGCCACTGCCCTAACCCGACATCGCACGTGACGGCGGCTGTGACTGTCAAATCGGCGTCGAGCGCGGCTGGCGAGAACGTCGACTGTGGCACAACGACCGGGCCGGCGCCCGCGACACCGGCGGTCATCAAGGCGGCAACCCATTGCCCCATTACGCGCATGCTCGAAATGCCACGGGCGATGGCGATCTCGCGCTGGCCCGTTCACGCTGACCCGGTTAACGCCTGTGACACACTGGCGGGTTTGACAGGGGGTACCGGTCACCTATGAGCTGGGCCTGAGTCGTCCCAGGACGGCGAAATCACGATCCGCCTGTGTATCTCGGTCAAGAAGGCTAACGTCGTCACTGAGAAGGCCAGGCCCGATCCCGCTGCACGCCCGCGGCGGGGCCGTCATGCCCAGTGCGATCGACGTCCCCCGCGCCCACCCCGGTCGGAGATCGATTTAAGACCACGGAAAGGCGCAATGATGACCAGCTACAAGGTCGGATACTTCGTCGGCAGTCTGTCATCCACGTCCATCAACCGGGAACTGTCCAAGGCACTGATCCGCCAGGCACTTGATGACCTCGAGTTCACCGAGATCCCGATCCGCAACCTTCCGCTCTACAGCCAGGACTACGACGCCAACTACCCACCCGAGGCCATGGCGCTCAAGGAGGCGATCCACCGGTCCCAGGGGATCCTGTTCGTCACGCCCGAATACAACCGCTCCATCCCGGGCGGGTTGAAGAACGCCATCGACTGGGCCTCGCGGCCGTGGGGTCAAAACGCCTTCGACCACGTGGCCACGGCGGTGATCGGGGCGTCAATCGGCCAGATCGGCACGGCGCTGGCGCAGCAGAGCTTGCGGGGGGTGCTCAGCTTCTGCAATGCCAGGCAGATGACCGCACCCGAGGCCTACATCAAGTACACCCCGGAGATCTTCCCGGGCGACGGCGAGGTCATGGACATGTCCACCAAGGCGTTCCTCGAGACCTTCATGGCCGAGTTCCGCGATCACATGATGCGGGTCCTGACGGTGCTGCCTCGCCACGCCTACGCCGCCCAGACACCCTGAGCCGGCGCGACTCTCGAGCTTCAGGCCCAGCTCAGCGTTACGAGCTGGGCCTGAGCCTGTTGGGAAGTACCGTGGCCACATGGCAAAACTGGCATTCCTCGGCCTCGGGATGATGGGCGCCCATGGCGGCGCGGGGGACCGGGACTATTCGGCGGTGATCGCCACCATCACCGCAGCCCATTGACGGAGGCGACCTCGGCCGGGGTCAGCTTGATTCCCGCGGCCGCGATGTTTTCCTCCACGTGCGACACCGATCCGGTGCCCGGGATGGGCAGCAGCGCCGGGGACCGGGCCAGCAGCCAGGCGAGCACGATCTGGTGCGATGACGCGTCGTGGCGCTGCGCCAGCTCCCGCACGACCGGGTTACCGTGCAGATCCTGGATCGGTGCCCACGGCAGGAACACCAGATCTGCCTGCTCGCAGAGGTCGATCAGAGACTCCGAGCGCCGGTCGTCGACGTTGTACCGGTTCTGGATGGACACGATCGGGGTGAGGCGCTGCGCACGCCGCAGCTGGTCCTCGCTGACATTGGACAGCCCGATGTGCCGGATCTTGCCCTGGTCCTTGAGGTCCACGAGCGCCCCGATCGAGTCCTCCACCGGCACCCGCGGATCCGGCCGGTGGAACTGGTAGAGCGGGATCTGGTCCAGCTTGAGCCGCCGCAGACTTCCCTCGCACGCCTCGATCAGGTGCTCGGGCCGGCCGTTGGCGGGCCACTGTCCGGGACCGGTGCGCTCAAGGCCGCCCTTGGTCGCAATCACGAGATCATCCGGGTACGGGTGGAGCGTCTCGCCGATGAGCTCCTCGCTGATGTGGGGCCCGTATGAGTCGGCGGTGTCGATGAAGTTGACGCCGAGCTCGATGGCGCGACGCAGCACCGCTTTCGCCTCGTCACGGTCGGCGGGCGGGCCCCAGATGCCCTGTCCGGTGATGCGCATGGCGCCGAACCCGAGCCGGTTGACCCTCAGGTCGCCGCCGATGTCGATCGTGCCGGCCATTGCAGCCGACACAGATTCCCGCTCTGACATGAATCATGACTCCTTCGTCCGCAATCCGTGTTCCCCTGTCATCTTCCTGCGATCGGGCCGCCCGATCGGGTGTAACACCCGAAGTCATGGCGCTCGCCCAAGGCCGCCGTCAAGAGCCGGAGCCGGGGCGAGCGTCCATAGGGGAGGAGGAGCGGCGCGCAAATGCAGGGGCGTGTTCGGCTCGCAGGCCGATGCCGATGAGATAGGCGGGGATGAAAGAGGCAGCCGGGACGTGGCGCATCAGTGCCAGGGCCGGTTTGGGCGGACCCATCCGTCGGCCCTCGATGATGGGCGCCACCAGGACACGGTGCATCATCTGCTGAAGCAGTTGTACCGCAATGGTTGGAAGCAGCCGCCGGGACCGCACCCGCGCCAGCCGCCCAGGCTCGACCGGCCCGCCGCGCAGCAGAGGCTCGGCGAGCAGGGTGGCCGCGGCGACCGCGTCCTGGATGGCGAGGTTGATGCCGACGCCGCCCACGGGTGACATGGCGTGGGCGGCGTCGCCCACGCAGAGCAGGCCGTCGAGGTGCCAGCGGTTGAGCCGGTTGAGCCGCACATCAAGGTGCTTGACGTCGTCCATGGACTCCAGAGCGTCGACCCGGCCGGCGAGTTCGGGCATGAGCTCGGCGATATCCGCCCGGAAGGCTTCGATGCCTCGTGCGCGCAGCTGCGCATCGCTTCCCTTGCGGGCGATGTAGGCGAGCTGCAGGAAGCCTTCGCGCGGGATGACGATCGCGAACCGGCCGTTGCCGGCCCGCGGGGTGAGCGCGTTGGGAGTGTCCTCGGGGCGTCTGGGAAGCCGGAACCACCAAGCGTCGATCGGGACGGGGAACTCCTTGGGCGGCAATTCGGGAAGCTGCCGGGCAAGGGACCACCGGCCGTCACAGGCGACCGTCAGATCCGCCGCGATTTCCCCGAAGTCGCCGCGCACGCCGGTGACCCGGCCGCCGTCCGCGCGGATCAGCTCGGTCACCTCGTGCCGCATCAGCAGCTTGAACGTGGGTTCGGCCCGGCCGGCCTCGGCGAGCAGGTTGAGCAGGTCCCACTGCGGGACCATGGCGACGTACGGATAACGGGTTTTGAGCCGGGCGAAGTTGGCCACGACGACGCTTTCGCCGGTGGCGAGCGGGAAGGCGACCTCGCTGAGCTTGCTGTGCGGCAGCTCATTGAACCGTCCGATCAGGCCCAGCTCGTCGAGGAGTTGCAGGGTGGAGGGGTGGACGGTGTCGCCGCGGAAGTCGCGCAGGAAGTCACCGTGCTTCTCCAGCACGGTGACCTCGACACCGGCCCGGGCGAGGAGCAGGCCAAGCACCATGCCGGCCGGCCCGCCACCAACGATCACGCAGCCCATGATGATCCACCAATCTAAAATTCAACGGGTGATGAATAACGACTCTACGCCCGCAGGAGGCCCGCGTGAAGGTCCCCCAGCTCATCAATCCGATCCGGCATCGTGTGCAGCGTGAAATCGGCGGCCGTGAAGGCGCCCGACTCGATCTCGTCCCAGGTCAGGGGTGCCGACACCGTCGGGATCGGACCGGCGCGCAGCGAGTACACGCAAACCGTCGTCTTGTAGGAAGCGTTCTGGCTCCAGTCGATGAAGACCTTGCCCCGCCGCAGCCGCTTGTCCATCTGATCGGTGATCATCTGAGGAGCGGCCTTGGCGAACTCGGCGGCAATCGCACGCGCGTCGCACGGCGCCAGCACGGTGACCTGCATGCCCTTCTTTCCCGACGTTTTCGGGAACGCCTCCAGCCCATCGTTGGCCAGGCGATCCCGCAGGGCGAGGGCGACCGCCCGGCACTCGTCGAGCCCAGCCTGCTCGCCCGGGTCGAGGTCGAAGACGACCCGATCCGGCGGCTCACCCTCGCGCCACTGGTGCGTGTGCAGCTCGAGCGCGGCGAGGTTGGCCAGCCACACCAGCGTCGGCAGGTCCTCGCAGATGATCTGGCCCTCCTTGCTCAGCGGCACCCAGGCGGGCTTGCCCAAAGGAGCGCTCTTCTCGAAGAAGCCGGGCCGATCGGCGCCCTCGGGAAACCTGATGCGTGTCAGCGGTCGCCTCCGCAGGTGCGGTAACAGAACCTCTGAAACCCTTGTGTAGTAGTCGATTATCTCGGCCTTCGTCGTCCCGTCAGGGTAGAGTTCCTTGTCCAGATTGGACAGAGCGAGGGTGCGCGCGCCGACCTTAACTCTCATCAACCACCTCCGAGGGGAGCTTGTCCGGCCGCAAGCGGAGGAACACCGGAAAACGTAACCGACCGTCGCGGGTGATCTCGCCGTAGCGGACCTCCACGACGATCACCGGTTCGACGTAGTTTCCCCACTCCGCCGGCCCCGTGAAAGGGCTGTCCGGCCGCTGCAGCTCCTTGAGCACCGGCAACAGGATCGCCTCGGTGCCCGCGCTGATCCCGCCGCCGACCCGCCCCCGATAGACAAGACCGGACGGCGTGGGCGAGCCGACGAGCAGCGCGCCGAGCTTGCGAGCGCCCGGCCGCCAGCCACCGATCACGAAGTCGCCAGTGCGCACGAACTTGTATTTGATCCAGTCGGGGGAGTGGGCGCCGGGGCGGTACAGGGAGGTGAGCCGCTTGGCTATGACACCTTCAAGCCCTAGTTCCTTCGCGGCCTCCACCGTCGCCGGGCCGTCCTCGAACCGCGGCGAGATGGTGACGCCAAGCTCCTCGAGAATCTTCCGGCGCTCAAGGTAGGTCAGATCCGGTACCACCAAATCGAAAGCGATAAAAGCTGGAGTCATCGACTGCTGCATGGCCTGGAAGTTGGGCCGGCCGTCGGGGCCGAACGCCACCAGCTCACCGTCGATCGGCACGTCGAACTCGGGAAGCGCCGGCCCCACCAGGCGCAGCCCCGAGCGGCCGTAATACCTTCCACCGTCATAGATCGCGCGGTACCCATCCCACTTGACCTCGAATGCCCAGCCGGGCCCGGTCGGCAGCGGCCCAGGCGTGGCGAACATGGGCCGGATCGTCATGCCGCCTTCTTGCCCTCCCTCTTCGCAGCACCGGCCTTCTTCTCAGCGCCAGCCTTCTTTTCCGCACCGGCCTTCTTCTCAGCACCAGCCTTCTTTTCCGCACCGGCCTTCTTCTCAGCACCAGCCTTCTTGGCGGGGGCCGCTTTCTTGGCGGGGGCCGCTTTCTTCGGCGCCGCCTTCTTGGCGGGTTCGGCCTTTTCAGGCTTGATGGGGGTCACGGTCGCGGGCTCGCCACCCGGGGCGCGGCTCTTGCGTGCCCGCTCGACCGACTCCCGCAGCGCCGCCATCAGGTCGATCGTCGGGGCCAGCTTCTCCTCGACCTCCGGCCTCGACACCATTTCCTTCTTGCCGATCTTGACGTCGATGACCTCTTGCAGCGCCTCGCGGTACTGATCCTTGAACTCGGTCGGATGGAACTCGCCCGCCATCGAGTCGATCAGCGAGCCGGCCATGTTGATCTCCTGCGGGCGCAGGTTGACATCATCGTCGAGGAAGTCGAATTGGGGTTTGCGCACCTCATCGGGCCACAGCATGGTGTTGAGGACCAGCACCCCTTCCCGCACGCGCAGCGTCGCGAGTGATTCCCGTTGCCGCAGCGCCACTTTCACCACTGCCACCCGGTCGGTGGAGTTCAGCGACTCGCGCATCAGCATGTACGGCTTGACCCCGGCGGCTCCGTCCGGCTCCAGGTAGTAGGCCTTGTCGTAGTAAATAGGATCGATCTGCTCGGCGGGTACGAACTCCAGCACCTCGATCGCCCGGGAGGTGGTCAGGGGCAGGCTCTTGAAGTCGGCGTCGGTGAGCATGACCATCTCCCCGCCGCCCATGTCGTAGCCCTTCGCGATCTCGTCATACGAGACCTCCTTGCCGTCGATCGAGCATACTCGCTGATACTTGATGCGCCCCCCGTCTTCGCGGTGGACCTGGTGAAAGCGGATGTCCTTATCCTCGGTCGCCGAGTAAAGCTTGACGCCAATCGATACAAGCCCGAAAGACACGGCTCCCTTCCAGATCGCCCTCATAGGTGAAAGCTACTGTCGTGGGCATGGGAGCCGTCGAGGATTGGCAGAACTCGTACCATGGGCGTTTGCGCAGCGCAATGGCTGACGCCACGCTGATGTTCGTGGGGGCGCGCGGGGTGATCCGCAACCTGAAGGGTGAGTTTCTGCTCATCCAGCGCAGCGACAACGGGCTGTGGGCGTTTCCGGCCGGCGGGATGGAGATAGGCGAGTCGCTGGCGGATTGCGCGATCCGGGAAACATTCGAGGAGACCGGGCTCAAAGCGGGGAAGGCGACGCTTTTCGCCTTCCTGACCGCACCTCGATACACGTTCACCAATATGTTCGGCGACACCTACCAGCATCTGTCCGGGTCATACCTGCTCGAGGAGATCACCGGCGATCTCAACCCCGACCCGGAGGAGGTGCGCGACATCGGCTGGTTCACGCTCGACACCATGCCCGACGGCACCTCGCTCGTCGTCGGCTGGACGCTTGGCCACCTGGCCGAATTTGAGGAGACAGGCAAGCTCTTCCTGGACTAGCGTGCCTCGTCGTGAGCCGACGCAGACCGAGGAAGCTGGGCCTCGACCTTTCACCCCTTCGCATCCGGGACTTCCGGCTGCTGTTCACCGCGTCGGGCGTGTCGAGCTTTGGGTCGACCCTCACCTATGTGGCGATCCCGTTCCAGGTCAAGGAATTGACCAACGATCCGTTGATGGTCGGCCTGCTGGGCCTGTGCGAGCTACTCCCGTTGCTGTTCATGGCCTTCGTCGGCGGCGCCCTCGCCGATTACATCGATCGCCGCAAGCTGGTGCTCTACTCCGAAGTCGCGTTCACGGCTTTGACTTTCCTATTGCTTGTCAATGCTTTATTGGGTACCCCCCAGGTCTGGCTTTTGTTCGTGATCGCCTCGACCACGGCGGCGATCGATGGCGTGCAACGGCCGGCGATGGACGCGATGATCCCGCGGCTGGCGCCCGCCGAGAAGATGCCGGCGGTGGCCGCGCTGAACTCGCTGCGCTGGCAGGTGGCCCAGATCGGTGGGCCGACCGTCGCGGGCCTGCTGATCGCGGGCGCCGGCATGGGCTGGGTCTACGCCTTCGACCTTGCCACCTTTGTGGTCTCGCTCGGCTGCCTGGCCCTGATCCGGGCGGTGCCGCCGCCCGAGGCGGCCGACCGCCCGTCGCTGCGCTCGGTCGCCGAGGGCCTGCGTTACGCGCGCTCCCGCCCGGAGCTGCTGGGCACCTACCTGATCGACATCAACGCGATGTTCTTCGCCTTCCCGATCGCGCTGTACCCGTTCCTCGCGGACCGCTACGGCGGCCCGGCCGTGCTCGGACTGTTCTACGCCGCGCTCTCGGCTGGATCGATGGTGGTGACTTTGACATCGGGCTGGACCGGGCGGATCCACCGGCATGGCCTCGCGGTCACGCTCGCCGCCGGTGCCTGGGGCCTGGGCATCGTTCTCTTCGGCGTCGCCGACGCGCTGTGGCTGGCGCTGGCCGGCCTGTTCATCGCCGGCGGCTCCGACATGATCTCGGGGATCTTCCGCTCCACGATCTGGAATCAGACCATCCCCGATCACCTGCGCGGCCGGCTCGCCGGCATCGAGATGCTGTCCTACCTGACCGGGCCCATGCTCGGCCAGACCCGTGCCGGCCTGACCGCCCGTTTCCTCGGCAACCCCGGCGCGGTGATCTGGGGCGGGGTACTGTGCGTGGCCGGCACGATCGCGCTGGGCGCCGCGCTGCCACGCTTCCTGCGCTATGACGGGCGGGACGGGCTCAAGCACAAGGAGGCCGAGGAGGCCGCCCGCGCCGAGACCATCGCCGCCACGGCCGCCGCCTAGACATCCCACGGTCGCAATTGGACACCACGGACGTCATCGATGCGGGCGACCTCCCGCCCGGGCACGCCAGCCACAGCGCGGCCGTGCGCGGCCTTGCCCCCTTTGCAAGGGACGCCTACGTGCTTATGCCAAAGAAGCCGCATCGATGATGGTGTACGCGTAGCCCTGCTCCGCAAGGAAACGCTGGCGGTGCGCGGCGTACTCGGTGTCGATCGTGTCGCGCGAGACCACGGTATAGAAGTGGGCCTGCCGCCCATCCTGCTTGGGGCGCAGGATCCGCCCCAGGCGCTGCGCCTCCTCCTGCCGCGACCCGAACGTGCCCGAAACCTGGACGGCTACGGTCGCCTCGGGCAGGTCGATGGAGAAGTTGCCCACCTTCGACAGGATGAGCGTGCTGACCTCACCGGCGCGGAAGGCGTCGAAAAGGCGCTCGCGCTCCTTCGTGGTCGTCCCGCCGTGGATCATCGGCACGCCCAGGTGCTCCCGCAGCTCGTGCAGCTGATCTAGATACGCCCCGATGACCAGCACCTGATCGCCGCGGTGCTTGGCGACGATGCTCTCCACCACCGGCAGCTTGGAGGCGGCGGTGGCGGCGACGCGGTAGCGCTCCTCAGGCTCGGAGACGGCGTAGGCCATCCGCTCGTCGTCCGACAGCGTGACCCGCACCTCGGTGCAGTCCGCCGGGGCGATCCAGCCCTGTGACTCGATGTCCCGCCAGGGCGCGTCATAACGCTTGGGCCCGATCAGAGAAAAGACATCGCCCTCCTTGCCGTCCTCGCGGACCAGCGTGGCGGTCAGGCCCAGGCGCCGGCGCGCCTGAAGGTCGGCGGTGAAGCGGAACATCGGCGCCGGCAGCAGGTGCACCTCGTCGTAGATGATCAGACCCCAGTCGCGGGCGTCGAAGACGTTCAGGTGCGCGAAGGTGCCCCCTCGCTTGACGGTCAGCACCTGGTACGTGGCGATGGTCACGGGACGGATCTCCTTGCGCTCGCCCGAGTACTCGCCGATCTCCTCCTCCGTCAGCGAGGTGCGCGCCAGCAGCTCCCGCTTCCACTGCCGCCCGGCCACGGTGTTGGTCACCAGGATCAGCGTCGTGGCGCTAGCCTCGGCCATCGCGGCCGCCCCGACCAGGGTCTTGCCCGCGCCGCACGGCAGCACGACCACGCCCGAGCCGCCCGCCCAGAAGTGCTCCACCGCCTGCCGCTGGTAGTCGCGCAGGTGCCAGCCGTCCTCCTTGAGCGCGATGGCGTGCGCCTCCCCGTCCACGTAACCGGCCAGATCCTCGGCGGGCCAGCCGAGCTTGAGCAGCGCCTGCTTGAGCCGGCCGCGCTCGGACGGGTGGACGGCGATCGTGTCCGAGTCGATCATGGCGCCTAGCATCCCGGCCAGCTTCTTCGACTTGGCCACCTCGACAAGGACCGCCCTGTCCAGGCCCTTAAGCACCAGGCCGTGCGCGGGATCGTTGACAAGCTGGAGCCGCCCGTAGCGGTCCATCGTCTCGGCCACATCCACGAGCAGGGCATGCGGCACGGGGTACCGGCTGAAGCGCAACAACGCATCGACAACCTGCTCCGCGTCGTGGCCGGCGGCGCGCGCGTTCCACAGCCCGAGGGGCGTCAGCCTGTACGTGTGTACATGCTCGGGCGAGCGTTCGAGCTCGGCGAACGGGGCGATCGCCATGCGGCAGGCCGTGGCGTCGGGGTGGTCGACCTCGAGGAGCAGGGTCTTGTCGGACTGGACGATGAGTGGCCCGTTAGCGTTCAAAACGAGATCCCTCTCTCTCTGGGCCGGGTCAACCGTCCAGTCTGCCAGCTGAAATCGCCGGACCACAGTGCCGGCGAACGCCCGGGGTTTTCGGTCATCGGGTGGGTACCTGATCGGGCGAAATGGATCGGACGATTGTCCGAATTCAAAGATCGAGAACAACCGTTCAGGGCACCGCAGATGTCTAGGTGTTTGTATGTGCGTTCGGGCATTCGGGTGCGGTAGTGCTCCAGACGGGGGAACGCAAGTGCTGCAAGCGGGGCGGGCTTGCTTGCCTAGCCCCGCTTTAGCAGCATCCCCACCACCGAGACGATGACCAGCAGCACCAAGCCGCTGCCCACCGACTCACCGGCGGCGTCAAGGACATGGCGGTCGAGCGCCAGCCAGGCAAAGAAGAACCAGGCGATCAGCCCGACGGCGGCGATGGCCGCCGCGATTCGGACACTTCGCGAGATGCCGCTGTTCGGCTCGGAGTGCGGTTCCGTCACTTCACCAGATTGTCACTTTCGGGGGCTATTCGCCCACACTTCCGCGACGTTGGCGGATGACGCCGATCACCGAGACGAACAGCAGCACGCCAAGGGCTGCACCGATCGCCTCATTGGCGGCCAGCCCGGGATCGGTCCCCATCAGTTTCCAGGAGATCAGGAACCAGCCACCGCCCGCGGCCACCACCAGGGCCAATAGCCAAAGACGCGCGGTCATGGGTACCGCCTTAATCGAGCTGGTTTTCGGGTAGGGCCGCCGCGGTGATCCGGTGCAGGGCGAAGGTGTGCAGCATCTGGGTGCGATCGTCCTCGGCGCGAAGGTAGCCCGCCCCGATCGAGACCGGCCGGACGAGCCGTGAAGCCGACGAGCCGTGGGCGTCCACATAGCCCACCCACACCTTGACCTTGTCCCGCACCGCCTGCTGCAGGATGGACAGCGCCTGGGTGTGCGCCTGCACCGCGGTCAGGCTGGACATCGGATGACCCGCCGCGGCGCGCACCTCGGCGGGCGCCCGCCGGGCCACCCGCATGCGCGCGTCGCCCCGGCGCATCTCCTCGACGACACCGCGTAGCCGGGCAGTCGTGATTGGATGGTCGCGCTGCGGGCCGATCGCGGGCCTCGCCGGTGCCCGCCGCACGCGCGGCTTCGTCAGCATCGTGGCGCCCGAGGCGTCTTCAGGCACCGGCCCGTAGCCGGCCTCACGCAGACAGGCGAGCAGCCGCCCCGACGTGAACGGGGTGACCAGCACGGTCGGGGCGATGCGGCGCAGCTGCAGGTCCGCGAGCGAACGGTCGGCGAGGACCGTCGTGATAAGACTCTCGTCCTCGCCGCGCAGGTACGCGCCGGCCGATCCTGTGCGCAGGCCGCCATGGGTACGGGCCACATCGTCAATCATAAATGTGAGCGCCTGCGGCACGGGCGTGCGCGAGCGCCGCTTGAACAGCGTGTGCAGCTCGTGCGTGGGGTAACCGGCGTCGAGGGCGCGCCGCACGCTGGCCGGGGTCACCCTGTAGACGCTCGCGCCGCCGCCCGACTCGTGCTCGGCCACCAGCTCCAGCTCGGCGGTGAGGCTCGGCTCGGCCGGGCCGGGCACCACCACGGTCAGGTCCGCCTGTACCAGCACATGATCGACGGGCGGAGGCAGCAGCGCGCTCAACGCCACGACGGCAGGCGTCTGCTCGGGCGGCAGTTCGGCACTGGGGCGCAGGCCCAGCGGATCGTCGTCGACCGGCTCGTCAAGCGCGACCAGCAGAGCCTTGCCGAAGGTGGTGAGCCCTCCGGCACCCGTCAGCCCGAGCACCCCCGCCTCGCGGATCGCCTCGCGATAGGCGCCCTCCCGGCCGCGCATCTTGCGCGGGGAACCCCACCTGATCAGGTCGATCAGGTCGTCGGCGGCCGGCGCCAGGCCCGGCTTGCCGGCCAGCGCGGTCAGCACGCAGCGGCGGATCGCCGGTGTGCCGGCGCGCTCGAGCTGCGCGGACAGTACAGTCACCGGGCGGTCCCGCTCATCGCGGCCCCCAGCGAGCGAGGGCTGGCGCGGCATCGCCAGCCACGAGTTGGCGAGCCTGGCCCAGCGCTGGGCCAGCGGCGCCTCACGCCACTGGTCGTAGCCGGAGGCCGGGGTGAAGGTGGTCTCGGTCGAGGTCTCCAGCTCGCCGATCAGGCCCGCGGCGTAAGCCACCTCGAGCAGCAGCGCCGCGTCGTTCTCCGCCACCGCGGCGCTCTTGGCGAGGCGGCGCATCGGCAGCACGCCCAGCCCGCCGCCGCGCAGCACCGGGGCCGGGTCGGTGGCGAGCGCCTCGAGCAGGCTCTCGGTGTCACGCACCACGGTCATGGCCTGACCCGCGCCAGCACTGTCGATTGTGGACTGTTCGACCGGCGTCGACCGCGTCGGCGGCGGTTCGGGGTGCAGCTCACCGAGGGGGCTGGCGTCGCGGCGCAGCAGCAGGCCAAGCTCGCGCGGCAGTTCCACCGCGCCCTGGGACACCTCGGCCAGCAGGTGATGCTCGACCAGCCAGGTCACGGGCTCGGTCAGCGCCGACACGGTACCCACAGGCGGGCCCTCGGCGAGGCGATCAAGCACGGCGCGGGCCGGCGGCGGCGCGCTCATCACGGCCCGGCGCAGCTTCGCCGGATCACTGGCCAGCTCGGCGATCTCCGCGCCCAGCTGCGCGGCGGGCCTGCCCAGCCCGGCCGGGTACGGCGAGGTCACCTCGTCGATCGCCGGTGCCACGGTGAGATCGTTGACGTCGCCGTAGACCAGGAACCGGGCCCGCAGCCGGTCGATCGCGGCGGCCGCTCCCGGGATCTGGGACAGATCCACGCCCAGCCGCAGGCCGTCGAGCACCTCGAGGGTGAACTGGTCGAGCCCGTCCAGCGCCCGCGCGACCGAGACGGTCGACTGGGCGCGGGCGGCAAGCGTGACGGTGTCCACCGGCACCGGCGTCAACAGGTCGGAGCGCAGTTTGAGCAGCGCCGCCAGCGCATCGTCTGGCAACGTCCGGATCAGCTCGGCGAACTCGTTCATCGAGTAAAAACATAACCGGCGGGGGCTGGAAAAACCGCCCGGCCGAGAGCCGAGGGCTCGTCGACCGGGCGGGCGTCTTTCCTGCCTGAAGGGTTAGCCCAGGCCGTTCTTCATGGCGGTGATCAATGATCCGCCGCCGGTATCACCGGACAGCTCCCAGAAGAAGGCGCCGCCCAGCCCTTGGCCACGAGCCCAGCTCATCTTCCCGCCGATGGTGCTTGGCGTGTCATAGCTCCACCATTGGCCGCCGCAGAAGGCGTAGGCCGTGCCGCCGACCGTGCCCGTGGGCGCGCACCGGCCGCTGATGACCTTGTAATCGTCGACGCCCTGCTCGTAGGTGCCCGGAGCGGGGCCCGTCGCCGAGCCGCCCGGTGCGCTTTGCGTCACACCGGCCCAGCCCCGGCCGTAGAAGCCGATACCCGGCAACAGCTTCGAACCCGGGATGCCCTTGCTCTTGAGCTTGGCTATCGCCGCCTCCGTGCAGAAGCCCTGAATCGGGATGCCCGAGTAGCAGCTCAGAGGGGAGTGCGGGGCCGTCGGGCCCTGCGCCGCCCAGGCGCCGAAGAAGTCGTACGTCATGACGTTGTACCAGTTGACGTACTGCGCCGCGCCGCCGTAGTCGGCTGCGTCGATCTTGCCGCCTGCGGTGGCGTCGGCCGTGATCGCGGCGGTGACCAGGTTGCCCGAGCCGAACCGCGCCCGCACCGCGGACATCAGGTTGCGGAACGAGGCGAACCCGCTGGTGTCACACGAGAGGCCGCAGGCGTTCGGGTACTCCCAGTCCAGGTCGATCCCGTCGAAGACGTCGGCCCAGCGCGGGTCCTCGACCAGGTTGTAGCAGGAGTTGGCGAACGCCGTCGGGTTGGCCGCTGCCTGACCGAAGCCGCCGGACCAGGTCCAGCCGCCGAAGGAGAACAGCACCTTGATGTGCGGGTACATCTGCTTCAGCTTGCGCAGCTGGTTGAAGTTGCCGCGCAGAGCTCCCGCGTCCCATGTGTCCGAGACACCGTCCACACTGGACGCCGCGTCATAGAACTTGTCGTAATCGGCGTAGGCGTCGCCGATCGCGCATTGCCCGTTGGTCACGTTGCCGAACGCGTAGTTGATGTGCGTCAGCTTCGCCGCCGAGCCGCTGGTGTGGATGTTCTTGACGTGGTAGTTACGGGCATAGACGCCCCACTGCACGAAGTAGCCCATCAGCTTGTTGCCGCCGCCCGTGCAACCGGTGGTGCTGCCGCTGGCCGAGTTGCTGTTGGGCGACTCGCCGTTGGCGTTGTAGGCGCGCACGGTGTAGGTGTGCGAGGTGCACGCGCCCAGGCCGCCGATCGTGGCGGAGGTGCCGGTCACCTGCGCCCGCTGGGTGGCGCCTTCGTAGACGCGGTAGCCGGTGACGGTACCCGATGAAGCTCCCCAGGAAAGCGAGATCGACGACGATGTCACGCCGGTGACCTGCAGGTTGGTTGGTGCTCCCGGGACCGTCCCGCCGCAGCCGGTGGTGGATCCGGTGGCGGAGTTGCTGTTGGGCGACTCGCCGTTGGCGTTGTAGGCGCGCACGACGTAGGTGTGGGAGGTGCCGCAGGCGAGGCCGGTGATCGTGGCGCTGGTGCCGGTGACCTGCGCCCGCTGGGTGGTGCCCTCATACACGCGGTAACCGGTCACTGTGCCCGACGAGGCGGTCCAGGACAGCGAGATCGAGCTGCTCGTCGATCCCGTCACCTGCAGACTGCCTGGTGCGCCGGGCACGGTGCCGCCACCGCCTCCTTGGCCTTGCAGGGAAATGTCGTCGGCGTAGTACGTGCCCTGCCCGTACCAGCCGTGGGTGTAGATCTGGACGCTTGCGCTCGTCGCGGTGAACGTCAGCGACAGCTGGGTGTAGCTCGTCCCGCCGGGCGTCCAGGTCGACGCGCCACCCGTGATCCCGATGTAGGTGTAGTTGCCGCGGAACCAGCCGCTGAGCGTGTAGGACGTACCCGACACCAGCCCGTTGACGGTCTGGGTGCACTTGGCGTTGTCGAAGTCCGTCGCGGCGGCCTGAAGTGCCCGGGTCCCGGAGTGGACCGGGCTGGTCACGACGGTCCCCAGGTTTCCGGTACAGCTCCAGGGGGAGAGGGAGCCGGACTCGAAGCCGCCGTTGACAGCCAGTTCGGCCGCGGCGGCCGGGGGTGCGCCGAGGATTGTGCCGGTGACCAGCAGGGCCAGCACTAGGAGGATCCTTTTCATCTGCATGACTCCCTGTCCACGGGTGCAAACGATTAGTTAACTTTCCTAAAAGTGAGTGTGACTTTAGTCCCATGATCTTCAGAAGTCAATATTGATAAGTTTTGGTTAACCCGCGGAACGGGGATTCAAGTTGGGTGCTATCCACACGATCGCTAACCTGTTAGGGACGATTGCTAGAGAGAAGCAGGTGTTCCAGCGGTGCCTACGGGTCGTGTGAAGTGGTACGACACGGAAAAGGGATTCGGATTCCTCACCCGTGACGAGGGAGAAGACGTTTTCGTGCACAAGGCTGCCCTGCCAGCCGGAGTGGGCGAATTGAAGCCTGGCCAGAAGGTCGAGTTCGGGATCGCCGCCGGGCGTAAAGGTGATCAAGCTTTGCAGGTGAAGGTGCTTGAGACCCCACCGTCGCTGGTGGAGGCCGAGCGGCAACGCTCGCGCCGCCCCGCCGACGAGTTGAACACCCTCATCGAAGACATGATCAAGGTCTTCGAGGCGAAGATCCTTCCGGATCTCAAGCGGGGGCGTTTTCCTGACAAGAAGATCTCACACAAGATCGCTGAGGCGCTTCACGTCATCGCCCGCGAGCTCGAGGTCTAATGCATTCGCAGCGCCGCCGCCGGTGTTTTCGCTTCGTGGATCTTGAAGGTGCGGGTTTTGCCTTCAAGATTGCGAAGTGATAACACCGGCTCGGTTTTGCGGCGCTGCCCGCTTGTCGCCTAGCGCAAGCCAAGTTGCTCAGCTCGGGACAGCAGGACCCGGGCGGCGTTTCTGCCCTGCTCTCCCAGATCCATGCTGAACTCGTTGACATACAAGGAGATGTGGCCGTCGATCACGTCGTCCTCCATCTCCTGCGCGTGCGCCTTCACGAACTCGCGGCTTAGCGACGGGTCTTCCCAAGCGATCCGCAGCGATTCCCTGATCCAGCCGGTCGCGGCATCGGCGATCTCCGGCCGGGCGAGGATCGCGCCCAGCGGGATCGGCAGGCCCGTGTCCTCCTCCCACCACTGCCCGAGGTCGACCACCTGGGTCAGCCCGTAGCGCTGGTAGGTGAAGCGCGCCTCGTGGATCACCAGGCCCGCGTCCCAGCGCCCGGCCGCGACCCCCGGCATGATCTCGTTAAAGGGCACAACCTCTATTTGGTACCCTTCCGGGCTCCACAGCCGGAAAAGCAGATAGGCCGTGGTGCGATCGCCCGGCACCGCGACCGTGCGGATCGTTCGGCCCGGCTTGGCCACCAGCAGCGGACCACAGCCGCGGCCGAGGGCACCGCCGCAGGGCAGCAGCCGGTACCTGTCCAGCAGCCAGGGCAGGGCCGCATAGCTGACCTTCACTATGTCCCACCGGCCCTCAAGCGCGGCCGTGTTGGTCACGTCGATGTCGGCGAAGGTCACGTCGAAGGGCGGCGTATCCGGTACCAAATGATGAACGAGGGCATGAAAAATAAAGGTGTCGTTGGGGCAGGGCGAGAACGCGATCTTCATTGCCGGGCACCCCGCCTCGCCTTGCGCCTGCGATCGTGGCGGATCATCACGGCCAAACCCACGAAGCCCCAGGCGAAACCGGCCAGGCAGATCTCGAGCCAGCCGCGCGGCCCATCGAAGATCCACACTGCCCCCGCGGCGAGGGCGAAGATGGCGATCCCGCCGATGGCGAAAGGAACCATCGGCGGATCGAGCGGCTGCTGCTCGGACACGTCAGAATGCTATCCATGCCGGTCCTCGCGCGTGTCGTCCGCATCGTTGTCCAAGCGGTCCAGCGCTTCCTGTCGGCTCTGCGCTGGCTGGCCCGGCAGGCGTACCGCCAGCGTTCGCTCGGGGTGGCGTCCAACCCGCAGCTGACCCGGCTGTTGGACGTCCACTTCGTCACGATCGCCGCGCACCTGGCGCTGATGGCCGCGCTGATCGTCGCCGAGCCCGCCCTGAACGGCTTTGACCTGCTTCTGGTCTGCCTGCCGCTGCTGGCGCTGCTCACCGCGATCGCGATCTGGCGCAGCACCCGTATCGTGATCGCCCTGCTGGTCGCCGCGCAGCTGGTGATATGCCTGGTGGCGGCGTGGACGCGCGAGGGCATCCTGCTCGCGATTCTCATCGCCTTCGCCGCGGCGCAGCAGGCGGCGCTGGTCCGCAGCGCGGGGGTGTCGCTGGGCCGGGCCACTGCGGCCGGGTTGCTGCTGGGCGTGTTCACGGGCGGCGGCGGGCTGCTGGCGGGGATCTTCACGCCCGTGGCTCCGCTGTGGATCTGCGCCGTCCTGCTCATCGTTGCTCTCGTGCTTGCTCTGCGCATGCCGAGGTCGCCGGCCGGCCCGAAACTGCCCAGACAGAGCGCGAAGCAGCCCGCCGTGCCTGAGGGCTACGCCATATACCGGCCTTCGTCGCTCGACGACCCTCCTCCCCGTTGATCTTGCGTGCATGGCGGGATGACATCATTGAGCCATGAGCTTGTTGATCGTGACCGCCGTACCGGCCGAGGCGAAGGCCGTCAGAAGAGGGCTGGGGCCGGATAGTTCGATCACCGTCGCTCCCGTGGGTGTGGGCATGGCCGCCGCGGCCGCCGGCACGGCGCGCCTGCTGACCCTGGCCGACGGCCGCTATACCGGCGTGATCAACTTTGGGATCGGCGGCGGTTTCGCTCAGCCCCTGGGCGGCACGGTGCTCGCCCGCCGCAGCATCGCCGCCGACCTGGGCGCCGAGTCGCCCTACGGTTTCATCAACCTCGATGACCTGGGATTTGGCGACTCCGCCAGGATCACGGTCGATCAGAAGCTGCTGACGATGCTGCGCACCGGCCTACCGGACGCGCAGGTCGGCGACATCCTCACGGTCAACACTGTCACCGGCACCAGCGAGCGCACCGCCTGGATGATCGAGAAGTATCCGAATGCCGTCGCGGAAGGCATGGAGGGCTACGGCGTCGCCTGCGGTGCCCAGCTGGCGGGCGTCCCGTTCGCCGAACTCCGGACGGTCTCCAACGTCATCGGCCCGCGCGACCGCGACGCCTGGCAGATCGCCGACGCGCTGGCGGCGCTGACCAAAGCGGCTCAGATGCTGTCGACTTCGCTGTCGTCGTAGATCGTCGGCGGGGCCGGGATCGCCGTCTCCTCGATGAGGATCTCCGAGTGCCCGCCGCAGCCGTGGTCCCGGGAGACCACCTTGCCGTCGTCGGGCGTGTAAACGTTGGCGCACACGCCGAACATGCGCCCTAGCGAGCCGGCGAGCTTGACGTAGAACCCGCAGGAGTGGCACCGGGCGGCGTGCGGCGCCGCGACCGAGATCGGCGCGTCGGGGCCGTGATCGCCCTCGTACCACCGCTCGGCGCTGTCGGCCCGGCCCAGCGGTGAGAGCACCCGCGCCCGGCCCAGGCCCAGCTCCCACGCCACGTCGTCGACGGCCGGATCGCCCGAGAGCATGTAACCCGGGGTGAGACGGTCGTCCTCGGCCGGAGTCGGCAGCAGATCGCCGACGCCCAGGTCGCCAGGGTGTAGCCGCTCGTGCCAGGGCACCCAGCCCGGCGCCAGCAGCGCCTCGGGTCCGGGCAGCAGGACAGTGTCGCAGACCGTGACGTGTTTGCTGCGCGGCACCCGGGTCAGGGTCACGGCCCACCGCCAGCCCCGGTAACCCGACAGCAGGCAGGCAAAGTAGTGAGTGACCACGCGATCGCCCTCGGGCATCACCGACAGGTGCTCGCCGACATGATCCGGGTCCTCCGTGATGGCGGCGCGCGCCGTGGAAACGGCGTCGGCGCACACCTGGTCGAGCTTGAACGCGGTGTTACGGCTGGCGGTCCTGGTCACGCCAGCTATTCTTCCTCATTACCGCCGCCACATACCAACGGGCCTATTGATCTGGCATGCTGCGCGGCATGACCAGTCTCGACCGGTACTTCGAGATCTCCGGCGCGGGTCGACGATGTCCCGCGAGGTGGGCGGTGGCCTGGCCACATATATTGAGAGCGCGGCGGGTGTGGCGGGGGGCGCACGGGCCGGCTTCTCCGACGTGATCACGGCCGGGCTGTTCCTGCTGTACTTCCTGCCTGGCGTGACAGAGATCATGCTGGGCTGACCTGGAATTTAGCAAGGCTAATTAGCTAGACTAAGGATCGTGACGGAGCAGGTGATGGCGATGAACATGAC
>Ga0209382_10002076_pt1 | contig 30091 bp, 41 predicted proteins | sample SoiMetdeltSBSDD5_FD_187599 | JGI IMG/M metagenome (GOLD analysis project Ga0209382, IMG submission 187599) | Bulk soil microbial communities from a Populus tree surrounding site in Tennessee, USA - Soil MetaG P. deltoides SBSDD5 (SPAdes) (version 2) | ecosystem: Environmental > Terrestrial >...
CCCGGTTCCCTGCTAAAGCCGTCGGTGATCACCAGGTCAAAGCTGAGCCGATTGAGGAGCGACATTGCATCCAGTGGCGTCAGGCAGACGACGACCGCGTACCCTTCATCCTCGAGCACCGTCACGATCAGCTCGCTGATCATGACGTCATCTTCGATGAGGAGGATGTGCTCCGGAAAATCGGCCACGCTGGACGGCTCATCCTTGGGTCTGAGCTGGTAGACCGCCGTACCGCGCTGGTCGCCCACGACGAGGAAGCCCTGATCCACGAGCCGTCCCAGGGAGCGGACGGTATCCGTAGGGCTCTGGCCGGACGCGAGCGCAAGATCGGCGACGCTCTGGACATCGCGACTGGTGAGAATCAGGAGCAGTTGGCCCCCGGTGGTGCGCACAGTCTCGGTCTCCTCAAGCGGTATGGATGCCGTACTCACTGGCCCCTGCCTCTCTGCTTACTCCGCCCGGGGCCCCTTTGGCGGGCGGCCGTGGCGTGGACGAAGCTCCTCGATCGGGAGGGGGCGCCGGTCGACGTGGATCGACTCGCTGTTCTGGAGCCACAGCCGTCCCGAGCAGTACGGGCAACGGAGGTGGCGGACAGCATCCTCGTGCCGAGGATCCTGCACGCGCAGAGACAGCGACGTTGGCGACCGGGGATTTGGACCCTGAATCCTGCCAGCCGTGCGACCGCACAGGACGCACACGAAGTCGGCGCGAATGTCACGGCCATGCTGCAGATCGAGACGCTCCGCCATGGTGGCCCTCCTCTCGATCCCGCACCTCGATCGATCCACATCGTCGCGGCCGCCAGCGTCGTCACGCCCCGCTCGGTAGCGGCCGGCCTACCACTGGCGGGCTCATCAGCCCTCAGATCCTATGGACCCAGGATCAGTATTCCGTCTGGCCGTGCGCTTGTCATGAGCGTTTCGTCATGCTGCTTGAGCGCCGAGGCGATGCTTATCGTGGATCAATCTCGCGCCACTCCCGGCGAGAGATAGGGAGCGCTGCCGACCGGCATACAATGTGAGCGGCCACGGCGGGCGCGAGCCGCCTCGTGGGAGAAACCGGGCTCCGACATCCGTGCCGTGCAGGGAGGTGAGCGAGTGGAGACATCACCTCTCGATGGCAGCCCACGCGTCTTGATTCTGGTCGATCAGCCCTTGATCGGCGAGGTCATCGAGCTAACGCTCAACCATGGCATCTACGCCACGCGTCAGGCGAAGGACATTGCTGAGGCGACGGTTGTACTCGACGAATGGCGCCCGCACCTGGCTGTCGTCGACATGGACATCAGCGGCGACCGCCTGGTAGAGAGACTGGGACGCTCAGGCGAACACGGCGGGACGCGGATCCCCACCTTAGCTCTGACCCGTCGCGGCGATCTCCGAACCAAGCTGGCGGCTTTCGAGCAGGGCGTGGATGACATCATGACGATCCCGTTCTCGCCCGAAGAGCTGCTCGCCCGCGTGCTGGTGATCACCCGTCGCACCTACGGCCAGGCTACTCCGTTCAACCCAATTCTGAAGATCGGCGAGCTTGAGATTGACATCATGCACCGCCAGGTCCGGGCAGGGACTTCTGAGCTGCACCTGACCGGGCTCGAGCAGAGCTTGCTCTATCTGCTGGCGGCCAGGGCCGGCCAGGTGGTGACGCGCGACGAAATCCTGGATGCGCTCTGGGGCGTCGACTACGTGTCCGAGAGCAATGTCGTCGATCGGCATGTGCGCAACCTACGCGCGAAGCTCCAGAATGACTGGCGCAAGCCCCGGTTTATCGCGACGGTGCCGGGACGAGGGTATCGGTTCATCCCCACATTTTATGACCCTGAGCGCGCGTCCGAGCCGAAGCAGGCTGGCGCCTGAAGCTGGCCTCCCGGCCTCCCGCCGACCGGGTCCGCTGGGATCGACTGAGGAGCATCCGCCCGCCGGTCGGCGGCGCCGTGGACGAGCGAGTTGCCCGTGATCACATGTCAGCGGGCCGGTCCGCGACCGCCTCGAAGAGACGGTGGCCGTCTGCCCCGTGCGCTTCGGCCAGGGCGTAGGTCTCGCTCCCCGGAGACCAGACGCCCTGCTTACTTCTGACGAGCGATCGGCGCTCGACTGACAGGGCTGCGAGCTGCCGCAGCGTGAGCCCCAGAAACTCGGCAAGATCGTCGTGGGTCCAGCCCTGCTGCTTCCGGTAACCGGCCAGGGCGTGGCCGATCCGCTCCGAATCCTGCTCTGCAGCGGTGAGCACTTCCCGATCCGAGTCGACAACAGACTCGGCGTCGAGCGCCGTCTCGGCCCGGGCGAGACGATCGTCCGGTAGCGAGTCGCGCACCACAGAACGTCGCTCTCGATGAGTTGTCATGTCGATCCCATCTGTCGCAGCCGGTGCTCGGCCTGCCGTGCTCGTCCCCCCACGCGACGACCGGCAGGGCACGAGGGGATTCACCATCACTCGGAGCATACGGACCCTGCATCAGTATGCCTTCTGGTTATGAGCTTGTCATGAGCGTTTCGTCACGCTGGTGGAGCGCCAAAGCGTGCTGGCCCTGGACGAATCTCGTGCACCCCTAGGCCGACGAGACCTGGCCAGCAGGTCAACCCGGAGGGACGGTCCGTCGATGCGTCGCGGCCTGCATCAGACGATCGACTTCGTGGCCATCGAGCGTTCCTTGTTCCAGGAGAGCGTCGGCCACGACTGTCATCGCCGGCCAGTTGTCGATCAAGATTCTGGCGGCCCGAGCACGAGCGCGTCGGATGAACTGATCTCGCCCGGCATCGGTTCGGTGCTGGCGCCTGGCTGCCTCGGCGGCCCTCAGAATGTCCGATCTCGATCGGAGCTGTTGGCCCTCGATCGTGGTCCCGTTCAGTGTCTCACTGGCCGGCAGCAGGTCGAGCGCCGGCACGGCCCGCGCGATGTCCTCCAGGGCGACCCCGGCCAGGGCAGCCGTGGCGGTGCTGACGTCACGTTGCCGGAGCGCCATCGCCACCCGCTCCTGCTCCGTGGTCTCCTGCCAAAACGGCGTCCCGAGGATACGCCGAGAGCCCAAGACCCGGTAAGCGTCCGGGGTAACGTGAACACACACCCCGCCCTGAGCGCTGGTGGCCGTGATGTCGATACGCTTCACCGTACATCCCAGCCTCCAGGCCACGACCGCGTGGGCCGCCTCGTGGTAGGCACTCAGAGCGCGGGGGTGACCAGGACCATCCAGGCGGATGTGGCTCCGGGTCACCAGGCGCGTGTCGCCGAATGTGGGGGTCCACACCCTGCTTGGGACTACCCGTGGCGCCGACATAGCCGATGGCGCAGCCTCTGGCGCCGAAGGAGCAGTCTGCACTGACGGGCCGCGAGAACCCCCCCGAGCATCACCTTCAGCACGCCAATCCCCAGGAGCAGCTCCTGGACGAAGGCGGACACGTCCGAGTACAGCATGCCGACCCGAGCCATCAGCGACCTCCTCAATCGATCTCTATCGTGAGCAGGCGCTCACGGATCGGGAGGTCGAGTCGGACACCCCCGGTGCACCCCTCGCTCACGATGCCCTGAGTGCCTTTCGCGGACGGCCACGGCGCGGACGAAGATCCTCGCCAGTCAGCGCAAGCCGGTCAACGTAGATCTCCTCAAGATCCTGAAGCCACAGCCGTCCCGAGCAGTAGGGGCAGCGCAGTCGCTGCACCGCTTCGGCGTGGCTGGCATCCACTAGCCGAACCGAGGTCATCGTCACGGGCTGGGCATTCGGACCCCGGGCGGTGCCGACCGTCCGGGCGCAGAGCGTGCATACGAGGTTGGCGCGGACTTCCCAGCCGCTGCGCGGAAGAGTCCTGTCCGGCATGGTGGTTCTCCCACAGCCTGGGGGATCCGTGACACCAGGTAGGTAGCGGTTCCCCGGCACATCATCGTCGACAGACCAACAGCATCCCCGCCATATCGTCGCACCAGGAAAGGTGCCTGTCATGAGTGTTCCCTCATCAGCGAACGACAGGCGAACTGCCAGGCTCCTCGTGTCTCTCGTGGAGCACCATCTCCGCACGGTCGTAGCCCACACGTGATATCAGGCAAGCGTGACGATGAAGAAATGCTCATGACATCCGCCTCTGGTACGTGGGAAGTTATGCAGACTCACGACATAAGCGGAGCTTTCACTATGGATTTGGAGATCACACTTCGCGATTCACCATGTAGTCATAGCTATGCGGGCGAGCCTGATCGAACTGCCTGAGCACACCTCGGAGGGCATGACCTCTCGGGGCGCCAATGACGCTGGCATCGGGTAGCGTGTCCGCTGGGTAGGCCGGACGCTGGCGGCCTATCTGGTCAGGGAGTCCTGCTCTGCCAGGCTGCCTACGCACTCGACGCCGGTATGGCCAAAGCGTACAACTGCTCGAGTTCGTCGCCGAGCTGCTGCAGGCGGTCGCGCGCGACCGATCCATTGTTCGACGCACGGTCAATCAGGTCATCCAGGTCGGTGAGCACGATCCTGCAAGCGATGTCAAGTGGCATCAGTATTCCGCCACCCAGCTCGACACTCCCATGCTGAGCCAGCACACCGTCGTGCAGCAGCCTACGCAGCTCACGCGCACACCGAGCCGCCTTGATGGAGAGTTTCAGCGACACGCTTCAGGCCGCCTCTTCGTCGCGTCCGGATCGACGGCGGCTGAGGGACGATACGATGTCGTCGATCCTGGTGTGAAGAAATCGTCCCGCGGACCTTGACTTCGCCTGGCGAGATACCGATCCAGCGGGCGTACGTGCCATACTCGCATGACGAACACGCCGTCCTGGCTACTATGGCATCTCGATAGGAGCCTGTCATGAGCGTTCCCTCATCAGCAGCCATGCAGTAGCGGGCGGCCACGTGATCGGCTCCAGGAGCAGGCAGGCCAGGCAGCGGCCACACGCTTGCTATCTTGCTATAATCCGTGCGCACGTGCGAGCCGCGGCCAGATCCGCTCGAGCCCGGGCCGCGATCTGATGGAAGCGCCCGGTACAGGGGAGCAAGGTGGGGTCTGCGGGCAGTGCACGGGAACCGATCATGCCGTTGAGCGGCTCGGCGCGCGTCCTGGTGATGGTGGAGCAGCCGCTGATCGTCGAGGTGATCAAGCTCACGCTCAACCACGGAGTCTACGTCACACGTGAGACGTACGATGTCGCCGAGGCAACAGCGGTGCTCGGGGAATGGGAGCCCCACCTGGCTGTCATCGACATGGATATCGGCGGTGGCCGGCTCCTGGAGCAGATGGCCGGGTCAGGCGATGGCGACGGGCTCCGGACCCCGGTCCTCGCGTTGACGCGGCGGGGGGATCTGAAGACCAAGCTGGCAGCCTTCGAGCAGGGCGTCGACGACATCATGACGATCCCGTTCTCGCCCGAAGAGCTGCTTGCCCGGGTGCTGGTCATCACGCGACGAGCCCTCGGCGAAGCCGCGCCGTTCAACCCGGTGCAGCGGCTCGGGGAGCTCGAGATCGATATCCTGCAACGGCTGGTACGGGCCGGGACGTCGGAGCTGCACCTGACCGGGCTGGAGCAGAGTCTGCTCTATCTCCTGGCGGCCAGAGCCGGCCAGGTGGTGACACGCGACGAGATCCTGGACGCGCTCTGGGGCGTCGATTACGTGTCCGAGAGCAACGTCGTCGACCGGCACGTCCGCAACCTTCGGGCAAAGCTCCAGAACGACTGGCGCAAGCCACGATTCATCGCGACGGTGCCGGGGAAGGGGTATCGGTTTCTACCCGTGTTCTCGGACTCCGTGCGCGCACCCTCCTGAGCGAGCCGCTCGGGATAGTCATTCGAGGTCCGCGGGCTGGTGAGCAAACGCTCATGACAGAAACCTGATCCGGTGTGATGCTGGGTAGAGAGCGAAATCGCCGGCGGACAGAGGTGTTGCATGAGCGAGTCAAAGGCCCAGTGGCCGCCGCGTGTCGGCGATCACGTCCAGATCGTCGCAACCGGATCGTCGGGCATGGTGGTGGAAAGCAGCGAGACCCATCGGTTCCTGGTGGCCATCTACTCGCATGAATTGCGTACGGTGACCACGGCGCCTTGCCGGAGCTACACGCTCAGAGAGCTCGGGCCAGAATCGGTGCCGCCGGCAGTGGTCAAGCCAGTGCCGCCAGCACCCCAGAGACGAGCAAGGCGGCTGCCAGCGGCAGGCTGACCCCAGGCCCCCTGGAGGGCCGTCAACTTCCTGGAGCACCGCGGCAGAGTTCAATCCTGGTGGTCGTACCCGTAGACCGCGAGCAACCAGCGCTTCCACCACGGCCATACGTCATCTGAGCATGCACCGTGGTCGCGCTCAGCATCCAGCTCCAGTACTGACCGCGGTACCTTGAGGGTTCGCGTCCGCGGAGCCACCGTCGTGAGGGGGCCAGCGTGGGCTGATCTGCCCGCTGGCGTGACGGAATGCTCATGACAGGGTTCCATTGAGGTGAGATGGTGGCAGGGGAGACTGGCGTGGCAGGTCCACCCATGTCGGGCAGCGAGGAGCCTACCGTGCGCGTGACGTTCAAAGAGCATGATCAGGTGGCCATACGCGTGACCGGCAAGCGGGGCACAGTTACTGGGATTCAGCCGACAGGAGATCTACCGCTGTACTATGTCAGCCCGGCCATCGTTCAGCGGAACTGGCACAGCACAGAACCCGCGGACGACCCACTCATCTCCACGCGAACCTATTGGGCTCATGAACTTGAGTTGATCGGCTCGGGCTAAACACTGACGGGAGATCCCCAGAAGACACAGAAACGCCCGGACCGTCTGATCGGGGCGTTTCTGCTACGGCTCGGGTTTCCGCAGCGGACACCAGGCCTACGGTGCGGTCGCGCGGCACGCATCTCGATTGTATGGCTGGGTGCAGGGTGCTGTCATGAGCGTTTCTTCATACGCCTGACCGCTCACTCCGCCATCGCGGGCGCCCCGTCTGTCTGGCTCCGGTACCACTCGTCATGAGAATGGTCCCTCGCCGGTCCAGCCGGCGCTCCGGTCAGGACATGGCCCGGAGCCAGGCGACGGCCGTCCTCCCAACGCTGAAAGGTCGGCGCACTGATCCAGGGTCATCGTCGCACGTCGGCAAAACCTTGTCATCAGGGATTCCTCACTCTCACGGCGTTACGCGTGTACTCGGATCTTCCCGCCGGCGCGAGAGCGCCCACTCTGGCTCCCATTGGAGCTCGTTGACCCTTGTTCTCGAAGCGCGCGAGGGCCGAACGGTCGGGCTGACGATCTTCACTCGACTGTTCCGCCCTGGCGTCCGGGCTGGATGGCCCTCGTCGATGACGAAATCCTCATGACAGCGCATCTTCCGTCAATGATGCTGGGCGCAAGACATGGGGTGGAGTGCATCGTGGCTGACCTGGCGACGGATCATCAGCCTGCCGTGGCTGCCGCTGTCGTGCTCGTCGTGGAAGACGACCCGGACATCGGGATCTGCTCGAGGACCTTCTGACGGGCGAAGGATACGCCGTGTCGCTGCTCAGCGCCCGGACGGGGGAGACTGTCCAGGACGCGGTCGAGCGGCTCCGCCCCGATTGTGTGCTCCTCGATGGCTACGTCCCGGGCAGCTACGGCGGGTCCTGGGCCGAGGCCGCCTGGATGCGTGCGCAGATAACGCCCGTGCCGGTGATCATGTTCAGCGCCGAACAGGGGGCGACAGCGGAGGCGAATGTGAACCTGAGCGAGCGCAGCCGGGCCGCCGGGTTCTCCTCGGTCCTTCCGAAGCCGTTCGAGCTCGACGAGCTGCTCGGGGTCGTTGCCCTGGCGGTCAGCCAGTCGCCGTTCCGGAGCGATGCCTGAGGGAGATGCACCCTGGAGACCTGGCAACGTCGCCAGGCTGGTGGGCCGGCGCTCCCGCGGGTAGCAGGAGCGACGGCTCGCCGCGTGTTGATCCACCGTACGACGCTGGAGGTGCGATGGCGAGCAGACCACCCCGTGACCGCCCCGCCATTCTAGTCGTCGATGACGACCCTGATGTCCGCACGATCCTCAGTATCCTACTATCCCACAACGGCTACGAGGTCATCACGGCCGGCGACGGTGCCACCGCGCTCGAGCTGGCACCGGTCCGCCGGGTCGGCCTGATCGTGATCGATCTGCGCATGCCGAGGCTGCGCGGCGACGGTTTCTGCGACAAGTACCGCGAGCACGGCGGCGATGCGCCGATCTTCCTGGTGACGGCGGCGCAGGTCGATTCGGAGACCGTGGCGCGCTACGGGGCCGATGCCTACATCGCAAAGCCGTTCCAGGTCGGGCAGGTGCTCGAGGCGGTCGAGCGGCTGGTCGGCTCGCCCTGATCGGGCCGATCAGCCGACCAGTTCCCGGAGCCGCTTGAAGTCGTCGAGCACCTCCCGCCGACGCTAGGTGACCACTGGGGGTTGAGGGGCTGCATGCAACACCTCCACTCTGATTCTCCATCCCCCGTGCAGCGCCTTTGACGTCGGAGGAACACGCGGTCTCCTGGAACGTCAGATACTGCTGGCTGTCGCTGAACCTGCGACCCGATTCGCGTGTTCCGAGGCCAGCCACGGTACCAGGCGGCCGGCCAATGGAGCCATGGGCAGCCCCCGCCGGGTAAGCCCGGCGGGGGCTGACGCGTTCCCGGACGATCGGGCTCCGCTCACGTAGGCCGGGCGGGCACCATCCGCCTACTAGGTTCGACCCGAAGCGACCGACTCACCGGACCGCTCAGGCTCCTGCTCGGCGCCCTGAACCCCATTGACCGATTTCCCGTTACCGTCTTCGACTCGGATGCGATGGGTCTTGGTATGCACCGCCTTCGGCAGTGTCAGGCGGAGCACGCCATGCTCGTAGGTCGCCTTGACGCCGTCGGAGTCGATGGTCTCGGGCAGGCGCACGCTCCGGCTGAAGCGGCCCGTCCGGTGCTCGCGAAAGAGGTAATTGCGCTCCTCACGTTCCTGGTCGGCCTTCATCTCGCCTTGGATGGTGAGCACGCCCTGCTTGACGCTGACGTCGATGTCCTCGGGATGCATGCCCGGCAACTGCGCCTCGACGAAGACATGATCGCCCTCATCGTATGCATTCAGGGCCGGTCCGCCGCCGCCCTCCTGACCTATCCCACCAGGGGGTGGCACGAACGCATACCCCACCAGGCGGTCCATGATCTGGCGCAGGCTCAGCGACGGCGGCAACGACTCGTTGCCGCCAAACAGGGTGTCTCCGAGTGTGTATCGCATGTTTGCCTTCTCTACTTTGGATTTCGCCGCGCCAGAGCGCTGGGCAGCGTGCGGATGAGCGTCTACTCCAACTGGCGCCGCGGCCTCCGTCTCCTGTGGCCTCAGCCCCGCGTGGCGACCTCCCTCTCGTAGCCGTTTGTATACCCAACTTTAGCTTTGTATACTCAACTATCCATAGTATGAACGTATGTAGACCCGTTGTCAAGGAGCGGAGGAATGCCGGTAGCCAAATACCGTCCGCCCGAGGGGTACCTGACGATGGCACAGGCCCAGGAACGCCTCGGCATCAGCAAGGTGACGTTTCACCGGCTCGTTCGCCGAGCAGACCTGCCCACGCACCGCGACCATCGCGACTCACGGGTGCGGCTGCTGAGGATCACCGACGTGGATCGACTGATGGAGCCGGTGCCCGAGCAGGCGGAACGAGCTCTGACCTGAGCGCGGCTTTCGCCACCTCGCCCCAGCCATCGAGTGGGACAGGATGAGTCGAAGACGTCAGACCTTCAATAGGACATATCGCCGAGATACTTCTGCTCGGTGACGAGGTGCGGCTCATAACGGGGTTCGCGGGCCACATGCACGTGAGACTGATTGATCCAGACGTCGACGTCGGTGATCATGGTGATGGCGTCGATCGGGATGAACACCTGCGTCTCGCCCACGCCGAGGAACCCCCCGGACTCCACTCTCATGAGGCGGACCCTCCGTTCGTCGTGGTCGATCAGCAGGTCGTCGACCTTCCCAATCTCCGTGCCGTCCCTGGCTTTGACGGTCCGCCCGCGGATGTCTTCGGCGGCATCCGCCACGGTCAGGTGGCTGTCACGCATCAGAGTCAACGTGGCAATGTCATTTATGGTCATTTCAGTCCTTCCCTGTGAGGCGAGCGGTTGGCCAGTTGAAGTCACGACATCCTCGGGTGTACGTCACATCTCCTCGCCCATGGCTTCGTGTCTCTTGTCATCTGTCGGCTTCCTCGTGACCATCCGATCAGAACAGTTCTTAGCCGGCATGATGGATCTGATGAGCCATCTCGAATCGGGTAATGGCAAGCCTCGGTAGCGCAAGTATTCATACATCACGAAGGCATCAAGGCTGAGTGTGCTTACCGCTACTGCGTGGATACAGTAGACATCTACGCGGTAAATCCTTCTAGCTCGAGCTTGATAAGCCGGCACCTCATTGAATGATGCTCTCAAGCTTCCTGTTCGTTTTAGGACAGCTTGAACTCGCCTGATAAATGGGTGTACGCAGCTTTGTCCCCTGCTTACAGGCTGACTCTGGCCCGCCCGGCGCTTGGGGCCAAGACGAAGGCTCTGGGTGCTCAAGGACGCTGGAGCAATCTGATGAGGAAAGGCGGGGTCGTGGGTCGGTCTTTTCATGTCTGGAATCCGGGCCGCCGGCGATACGGCCTCCCACGTTCTACTATCGCATCGCTTTGGGGACCCGGCATGAGCGTTTCGTCACGCTGGCAGAGCAGCCAGGCGACGCTTGCCCGGGAGACGCCTCTCCGGGCGAGGGGGAAAGCGCGTGGACACGTTCGCCAGCCGCACATCCACTACAATCCGAGACACCAGGATACGCCGCGGTCAGATCCATTCCAGGACGGGGCACGATCCGCTACGGGCCTCTCGTCAGGTCGGAGCAGGCGCACATACGCAGAGAGAATCCGAGGGGCGACCATGTCACTGAGCGGTCCGGCGCGCGTCCTGATGATGGTTGACCAGCCCCTTATCATCGACGTCATCAAACTCACGCTCAACCACGGGATCTACGTGACACGCGAGGCCCAGGATGTCGCCGAGGCAACCGCGGTGCTCGACGAATGAGTCATCGCCCAGGCTGTCTCCTACTCCCCGTTCCGCGCCTGATTCGAGCGATCTCTCAATCACCACGAGCGTCAGCGGGGGCCGGAGTGGGCGAATCAGCACGCCAACGTGAGGATGACGTAATCCTCATGACAGTGTCTCGTCAACGTGAGATCCTGATCATCGGGTGTGGTGGGAAAGGGCCTCTTCCACCCGCTCGCGGCGCGCCGGGCTCGCCCTGCCGCTACGCCGCACGAGTCGGGCGTCCGACTACCCCGCCGGGCGCCCGACTCCCACATCGAAGCGCCCGGCCCTTGACGGTACTACTACTCTGCAGCCCTCAGACTTTGGAGCCCTCGTGAAGGTCACCACCATTGACCTGCTCGCCGATGTCGAGCACCTCCGCGCATTCACCGATGTCCTGGCGTGTGACCTGGGCTGCTCGGAGCTCACCATCCTCAGGACAATCGTCGCCGCGCTAGAGCGCGAGCAACGGCGGCAGGCTGATGACATGAGCGACGTGCTCCGCCTCGGCCGGGTCCGTCAGAACGCCGCACGCGAGATCGATCGTCTCCGCGGCAAACGATAGGCAGCCAGGAAGACCTCGGGTACGCGCGTAGCGGCGAAGCAGCCCGACCCTGTGACGCTGCTCACAGCCGACCCGATGGTCCGGCGCGTACACTCCGGAGAGACCTCGCGGGGTAGCGCGTGTCGGAGTAGCCCGCCTCTTGGCGCCGAGTGGGCGCTAGTCTCGGAGGGGGTGCAGACCATGCGCACGCTGCTCGAGGTCACATCCGATGGAGACATCGTCGAGGACGGGGAGACTTACGCACTGTTCGCCTTCGATCCAGAGTCACTGGGCGAGGGCCCCATCGAGTGACCGCTCGCTGTCGACACCATCAGCGCCCCGGCCAGTGGCCGGGGCGCTCTGCGCTACCCTCTTTTCCGCGCCGCGATCAGGACTTGGCGGCGAGGTCGTTATAGACCACGTGCCCCTGACTGACGACACGTGGTGGGCCGGACCACTGTGGCCCGTTTAACCGCTTTGCTTCGGCACTGAGGGTCGAAGTGGCGGCCTGTTGCTGCTCCTCGGTCTGCCAGAGCGCGATGATCATCGTGCGTCCATCGTCGGTCTGAACCTCGATGGCGCCGGAGTAGCCCGGCTGCTTCGCCCTGAACCGGCGAAACTCCTGTGCTTGCTCATCTCCGACGGAGTCTGACGCTCGTTCTCTAATCATGCCGAACATATCGAGCCTCCCTCTGCAGTTGCTACCGCGGTTGTCCCACGCTACTCCGTCACTGGGGATCTGTCATGAGGATCACGTCATGTAGCCCCCGCGCGTGGTGTGGGCGGAAGCACCCCCGGCACTCGACCGTGATGGGCGAGGGCTCCGCGGTCAAGGGCTTCGCGAAGCTCGCGGGCGAGTCGTTTCAGCGCCTGTGCTTCCATGACACTAGCACCCGCCGTTCAGCATCGTCCGGGGCCAGGAATCGTCAGCGAAACAGAGGGGCATGGACGGCAGGGCGTCGGCCTTCGCGGAACGGAGAGGAAGCGTCGAAGGCGTGCGATGGCGGCCTGGACGCTCCCGATCCTCCGATCGCGGAGCCGCTCCACGGCGTACCCTTCGGAGGTCAGGAGCTCGTCGACGAGCTCGGCGATGTCGGCATCGTCTTCGACGACGAGCACCAGCCCCCTGAAATCGGCAGTATCCGAAAGTGCCGTCATGCCGGTCATGCTGAGCAGCTCCCCATCTTTGGTCCCAAGCATCGCACGCAGCCGGGGATCTGGCATGAGGATTACGTCATCTTCGAGGCCTGGCGGCCGGGTCTCATCAGAGGCATCCAGGCGCCTCGACACGGTTTCAAGATCGTGGCACCCGCCTCACGACGTTGGGGACTCATGACCGGGAGAACCGATCCAGCATTCACTCCACCACGAGTGGCCGTCCCGAGTTGATGCAGCAGCCCTGACGTCCTCGCGACGCCGCGTTCGACAGCCAGGCCACTGGATTCTCGTCGGCTCTCCCGAAGCCGTTCGATGGCGATAGGTGCTGCGAGTCGCCGCACAAGCTGGCGCCCACTCCCCGTTCCGCGCCTGATAGGAGCGATCTCGCAAGCACCATGGGCGTCAGCGGCGGCCGGAGTGGTCGAATCAGCACACCGACGTGGGGATGACGTAATCCTCATGACAGGGTCCCGTCGCTGTGAGATCGTGACCATAGAGCGTGGTGGAAAAGGGCCTCTTCCACCCGCTCGCGGCGCCGGGCTCGCCCTACCGCCACGCCGCATGAGTCGGTCGTCCGGCGGGACAGTCGGGCGATCGACTTCGACGTGCATGGTAGGCGCTCGTGCGATCTTGGATAGGAATCGCGGCATGGACAGCAGCACGCTCGAGACGCGGTTCTCCGCACATCTCCTTGTTCAGTCGCGTGTCTTCGAAGTCATCGCCAGCAACCATGTGCTTGCTGGACCTCTCAACGATCTGGCGCGACAGTTCGGTGTCGAGCCAGACGACTTCCTGCACTGCCTCGATGGACTCGCCCGCGCCCGCTGGGTGACCGTCAAGACCGAGCGAGAGACCCGGCTCAGCATCCAGCTCGAAAGCTGAGCGCGGCACCTGGGGGATTCCCGTTCACGTGCCCGGTTGAGGGCGTGCTCGGGCGGTCTGACGGGAGCGGCGATGATGGCATCAAAGGCGCTCCACTTAAATGGAGTGTACGCGACGGTCCTTCGCGCCGGCTGTGAGACACGTCACAGGTCTGGGGCGCTCCAGCGATTCGCGACGACCCGGGCGCTTCCAGTCAGCATCTCCCGGCGCATACTCATATTCGCTGGCCCAGTCGCCGAGAGCTGGCCGAGCCGATTTCATCGCCGTCAAGAGGGCATGCCGGCAGCGAGTACGCTGACCGCGATTACTCGTCGGCGGGACGATCCTCGATCGCTTCGAACAGGCGGTGATTGTCTGCCCCATGCGCTTCTGCCAGAGCGTAGATTCCGCCTCCCGGAGACCAGGTTCCCTGCTTGGTTCGGAAGCGCGGCCGACGCTCGACCGACAGCGTGGCGAGCTGATTCAGGGCGAGCCCTAGAAACGCGGCGAGGTCCTCGTGCGTCCAGCCCCGCCGCTTCCGATAGCCAGCCAGCGCGTGCCCGATCTTCTCAGGATCCTGCTCTGCCGCCGCGAGTGCCGCCCTGTCCGAGTTGATGACTGATTCGTCGTCCGGCATCGCGAGCACGGTCAAGGCCGTCTCAGCCAGAGCGAGGCGATCTTCCGGCAGCACGTCGAGCAGCTCGTGAAGACGCTCCCGGTGGGTTGCCATGTCCAGCCTCCCTGTCGCCCGGGCGTCTCCTACGCGCTGGTAGGTGGCCTTGAGTGTTGGCACCTCGCACCCGGTACGAACGTCAGCACGAGACTTCGGCTCGAAGGGCGCTCTGGCGCCAGCCTGCACCATCCTGATGCTCATCCGAACACCGCGCCGAGCCGCGGTCGGTGGTTACGCATTCACGCCGGCGCCCGACCCGGGCACGAGCTCCGCTGAAGGTGGGCGGTCCCCGGTGATCTTGAGATAGCAGAAGAAGCAGGCAGTCTCGATCGGAACCGAGCCGAGCTGCTTTACCACGGGGACGCGGTACAGCTTCCGATCCCCGCCCCCGCACATCGGACACGACATCCCGGCCTCCGTGAGCATCCTCTCAAGACGCCAGGAGCCGGCGTCTCCACGATGATCTGGCGGCGTGTCCCGCGGCGATCCATTGAGAGCCGCGTGAGGTCTACACGCTCATGGCTGCCATCAGTGTCGCACTCGGGCGTGCGCCTGTCATGAGCGTTCGCTCATCAGGCCGGGACGACCAGATGCTACGCACCCCGGCGCGGGTCCGAGGCGGGGAGATCTGCCGTCTCCCGACACCACGAGGTGATGAGGAGATGCTCATGACAGGCGGACCCTAGGGTGTAATACTGAACCTGGGTCAGTAGGCCTGGGAAGCAGGTTGATCGAGCCGGTCAGTCAGGCCCGGTGACGTGAGGGCGGACTGATCGACGCCTGAAGCGGCCAGAGCTGAACAAGCGGTGCCGGATGACCAGGGGTGGAATTGTTGGGTCCGAGAGGGCGCGTTGAACGCCAAGGAAGGTCGCGCAAGGCGCGAGGAGGAGACTGCAATGGCCTTGTCACTGAAGCCACTGGGCGACCGGTTGGTCGTCAAGCCAAAGGATCGCGACGAGACGACGAAGAGCGGCATCGTCCTGCCGGACACGGCGACCGAGAGACCGCAGCAGGGACAGGTACTCTCGGTTGGGCCAGGCCGGCATCTGGAGAGTGGCACACGCGCCGAGCTGGACCTGAAGGTCGGAGACACCGTCCTGTTCGCGAAGTACAGCGGCACCGAGTTCAAGGACGAGGACGACGATCTGCTGATCCTGAGCGAGCGTGACGTCCTGGCCGTCATCGAGAGCGGCGAGAGATAGCTTCAGGCTCCTGGTTCTGAATCCCAGTCTGACTCAATACCGAAGCATGAAACACCAGTCATGAGGAGACGAGCACCATGCCCGCGAAGGATCTGATCTTCGAAGAGTCGGCCCGCCGACAGCTCAAGAACGGCATCGACGCGCTCGCACAAGCCGTGCGAGTGACCCTTGGTCCTAGAGGCCGGAACGTCGCGATCGACAAGAAGTGGGGTCCGCCCACCGTCACCCATGACGGTGTCACGGTCGCCAAAGAGATCGAGCTCGAGAACCCGTTCCAGAACATGGGCGCCCAGATGCTGAAGCAGGCGGCCACGAAGACGAACGACGTCGCCGGCGACGGCACGACCACCGCGACCATTCTGGCCCAGGCGATGGTGACTGAGGGCCTCCGAAACGTCACCGCCGGTGCGAACCCGATGCTGATCAAGCGCGGCATCGAGCGGGCGACTGACGCGGCGGTGGCCGAGATCAAGCGGATCGCGACTCCGGTCAACGGCCGCGAGGATCTGGAGCGAATCGCCGCCATCTCGGCGAACGACGCCGAGATCGGCAAGCTGTTCGCCGAGGCGATGGAGAAGGTCGGCAAGGACGGCGTCATCACCGTCGAGGAGAGCAAGACCCTCAAGCTCGAAGTCGAGTACACCGAGGGCATGCTGTTCGATCGTGGCTACATCTCGCCGTACTTCATTACCAACACCGAACGGATGCTCGCCGAGGTCGAGGAGCCGTACATCCTCATCACCGAGAAGAAGATCAGCTCAATCCAGGACATGCTGCCGGTGCTGGAACAGCTCATCCACGCTGGCCGCAAGGAGCTGGTGATCATCGCCGAGGACGTCGACGGCGAGGCGCTCGGCACGCTGGTCGTCAACAAGCTGCGCGGCGTCCTGAACGTCCTGGCGATCAAGGCGCCCGGCTTCGGCGACCGCCGCAAGGAGATGCTCCGCGACATCGCCACCCTGACGGGCGGCGAGGTGATCTCCGACGAGCTGGGGAAGAAGCTCGAGAACGCCACCATTCAGGATCTTGGCCGAGCACGCCGTGTCTCGTCGAACAAGGACGAGACGACGATCGTCGAGGGCCACGGCTCCGAGGACGAGATCAAGGCCCGGATCAATCAGATCAAGGCGCAGATCGAGGGGACCACCTCGGACTACGATCGTGAGAAACTCCAGGAGCGGCTCGCGAAGCTGTCCGGCGGCGTGGCCGTGGTGAAGGTCGGCGCGGCGACCGAGGTCGAGCTGAAGGAGAAGAAGGCCCGCGTTGAGGACGCGCTCCAGGCGACCCGCGCGGCGGTCGAAGAGGGCGTGGTCCCCGGCGGCGGCGTGGCCCTGCTCGCGGCAGCCCGCGCACTCGACGAGCTGAAGCTCGAGCCGGACATGCAGGTCGGCGTTGAGATCTTCAAGCGCGCGCTCGAGGAGCCGACCCGCCAGCTTGTGAACAACGCCGGCCTGGAAGGTTCGGTGGTCGTCCAAAACCTCCGTGAGCGGCAGAAGAAGAACCCGAATGAGGGCTTCGACGTCGTGACCGAGCAGTACACGGACCTGGTGAAGGCCGGGATCATCGACCCGGCCAAGGTGACCCGGTCGGCGCTGGAGAACGCGGCGTCGGTCGCCGCCATCATCCTGACGACTGATGCCCTGGTGACCGAGCGGCCAGAGAAGGTTGCGGCGGGCCCGGCCGGCGGCGGCATGCCGGACTACGACTAAGATCGTTTCATCCGAAAGGCGAATCTCTTGAACAAGTACCGGCTCATGAGCATGCTCTTCTACGGAGCGGCAGCCCTGGTGGGGGCGACGTTGATGGCGATCTGGTCGATCACGGCCGTACTCGCCGTAGCGCTGCCAGTTGTCGTTGCCGCCGTCGCCGACCGCTTTACCAATGGCGCGGCAGAGCCAGATGAAAGAATGCGCAGCTTCGTGGTCTACGCGATCGGCGCCGTGGGGGGGCTGCTCCTCATCCTGATGTTCGGCAGCTGGCTCGGTTCCTGGGCATTCGTCGCACCGCTCGTCGGATTCGGCGTGGCCGGGCTCTTCGAATATCTCGTACCACCGGCCGGGTACCAGCCGCGCGATCCGCATCGGTACGGCGAGTCGCCGCCGGTGACCATCCGCTAGACCTCAGGTCGAAACGGCATCGGGTTGCGCTGACCTCCTCACGATCGGGCGCGGATACGCGTCAATTCGCGAGGAGGTCGGCGCAGCCCGGCTCGGCGTCATGGGCGAGCAGCGTCGCGCCGGCAGCACTCACCCGGTAGAGGTCGATGCCCTGCGCAGGCGTGCTCCCATCCTGACCCCGCTCACGAGAGGCGGGGTGAACGACGATGCGCCTACGTCCGCGGGGACTTTCCACCGCTGGTCGGCGGCGCTACCTGGCCGGCAGCGCCCTTGAACGTGTCCTGCTGCTCGCGCTGCTCATGTGGCCTGAGACCGTGCTTCGTAGTTTTCGCGCTCTTGCCTTTGCTCTTGGTGCGTCGCTTGTCACCCATGACAGACCCTCCTCGAATCGTCCACCGCCGTTACGGCGTCTCCGCAACCAGCGGTGCCATGTCCGGTGGCGCCAGCCAGTCGGTCCGTCGCTTCTGACGGATCTTGTCGGCGTGCTCGTCGCACCAGTACGAGCTCAGCAGAACGCGGCCCGTTTCACGCGGTCCAGCGTGGACGGCCTGCTTCCAGGTGGCTGGCTGGCCGCAGATGCCGCCGACCTTACTCTCGCACTGATGCATTGGCTTCTCCCTGATCCGGCTCGCTTCCGGATCCCACCGCGTCTTGCAGGGTTCCGGGCGGGACGCTTCTTGTCAGGTGCGCTCGACGTGCACGATGACCTCGTCATCGAGGACGCGGTCCCGTCCGTCGTGACCACGCGGGCTGTAGCCGAAGGTCACTCGCCGAGTTCCCACGGGGTACTCAGCCGATCCATGCCCTTCGCCGAAACTCTCAAGGCTGCGCGCAGGAACGAGATTGAGGCCGGCGTTGTAGATGCTCGCAAGAACCGGCGGGAAGTACCCTGAATCGGAGCACGTGCCCTCGGCGATCACGGTGCCCGCCGTGTTGCAGATCCGGACGTGGAGCATGGGAAACGCATCCTTTCGTCTCAGTGTCGGGGCGGGTATCGGGACGCCGCACCATGCGCCCGATCAGGATCGTGTGGCCCGATCAGACGGTCACCGGCCGAGCGCCCGAGCGCCAGGTGTCGACACGAATCGCTGCGCACATCTCCTGAAACAGCGCGAATACACGCGGGTCATCGGTGCAACCCACCAGGTCGAGCCCCTTATAGTCCGGCGCGTAGTCACCCGCGATGTACAGATTTGGAAGCTGGCTCCCGCGCTCCGAATCCAAGAAGACGACGCCGTCCAGGATACCGCGCCTGGTGAGCCTGGTCTTCTGGCTGCTGCGGATGTAGGCGGGGTGGCCGCCCAGTGTGAGCTCGAGGACCGGCTTCCCGTGATGGTCGCGGCTCCAGGTGACGTCGGTAATGTTCATGGCGCCTGCCCGGTGACCGACGTCGCGATGACGCTCGGGCTGCCTGACGCGCCGGTTTCTCCGCGGACGATGGGCGCGTCGTCGGCGTGCCTCGTCCGATCGGCCTGCGTTTGGATCGGCGTCTCAGCAGCCCGAACGATGACGGGCCTGGTGAGCACGACGGTACCATCGCGCTCCACATGTCCAGATCGCAGGACCAGGCCGGAAAACACGTCAAAATCCTGATAGCGCCGAAGGTTCAGCGAGCGCTGCGTCGGGGACGTGGAATCGAAGACGCGGAAGTAGGTCACTTTGCGGTCGGAGTAGCGTCCCTTCGACTCGACCATCCGGAGCAGCGAGGGATTGCTGACCGATTCAGTCATGCCGTCTTTCTCGATGGCGCGGCGGATCGCATCGGTGAGGGGTCGGGGAGCGGGGCGGCGAAAGAGCCCGAACATGGAAGCCTGCCTTCTGGTCCGCTGTGGTGTGGGTGACTGCCCGCGTATACGCGATCCACTCCACCCATGGTTAGTGAACTGAATCGGGGCCTGTAGGGTCGCCTGGCGCCTGACTTCTCTCCACCATAGCACGTCGATAGCAGAACAACAACATACTCTTGTCATAGAACTAACATATCGATAACATATTGGAAGCACAAGAAGATCGAGGGATGATGACATTCGCTGAGGATCTCAGAAGATTCGGCGTCGAGCGCTTCTTGTCATGTCAGGTCGAGCAAGCGCTGGAACGGGCTGTTCCCGTCGCTCAGGTCGACGAGATGGTTGCCGGAGCGACGAGCGGGACTGGTGCAAGATCCGGCACCCTTACTGTAGAAGGAGGGCGCCTATGCCCCGAATCCCCCGTCTGCCCAGAACTCCCGCATGCCCCGAATGTGACCGGCCAGGTAGATACGTCTGGCAACAGGAGCGGAGCGTCGATACCTACACCTGTGTCACGGCCGCCTGCCCATCCGCGGAGTATCAGTCCCATGGTGGACGATGCCACCCCGCAAGGGCGACCGACGCATCGTAGGATCGGCGAGCCGCTCCTGCGCGAAGGTGTGGCGCTGGATACTATCTGATGCTCGAAGGCCCTGCCAAAGTCGGCACCATGCAGGCCGACCCGACGAAGCTCCGTCAGGCGGGGCGGCGGCCCCAGATGAAGAGGTGGGTCAGGCCGGCCAGAAATCGATTGGCGGCCTGTTCCACGCGGAGGGCGGCGAGCCAGCGTTCACACTCCTCATCCGAGACGGCGCCGGCCTGCACAGCCTGGGCGGCGCGCATCGGCGCAAGGCTGCCGTAGTAGCCCGTGGGGTCGCGCTCGACGGGGGTGAACGCCCTGACGCGGACGTCCACGAGGCCGGCCGCTTCGAGAAGGCCCGGCAGGCGCCGGGCGAGCCAGCCGTCTGTGATGATATCGGTGGCGGCAGCGGAGATCCGGCGGGTTAGCGCCCGGTCCGGGTGGGAGATGATCCAGGACTCGGGATCGATGTCGAAGACGCCGACTCGCCCGCCAGGGCGGACGGCCCGGAGCAGCTCTGGGATCGCCTGCTCGGCGTCGGTGGTGTGGGAGAGGGCCGTGATCGCCAGGACGACGTCGAACGCCGCGTCGTCGACGGGCAGGGCACGGGCGTCGCCGACGCGAAACTCGATCTGCTCGGCCACCCCCTCGCGCTCGGCGATCTCGCGGGCGACCGCGAGCATGGTCGGGCTCGGATCGACGCCCAGGACGTGACCGGTCGGGCCGACACGCGTCGCCACGGCCCGGGTGACGACGCCGGTGCCGCAGCCGACGTCGAGGACACGCTCGCCGGGGGCGATCTGGAGCAGGTCCAGGTAGGCGGCGCGGATCGTGGTCTGATCCTCACCCTGCCCGCGCAGCTCCAGCAGTCGGGCCAACTCGCGAATCCCGGCCTCCTCGGCGGCCGTGATCGTCGTCTCGTTCCAGGGGTCGGCGGCGCGTCGGGGCGGCTCGCTCATCACGCGCTCCGGGTGGCAGGATCGCGCGTTGATCGTACACCAACGCCGACGTCGACGACGGCTTTGTCCTGGAAGGTCGGGCCGTACGACGTGAGACCGATCGGCACCCCGAGCTCGGCCTGGACCGCCTCCAGGAAAGCATCGACGCCACCGGCCACCGAACGGTAGACCGGCTCGCAGCGCTCCACGAGGCGTGTGAGGCTGGCCTGGTAGTCGAGGTCTTCAGGATCGGGTGAGGGGCGCAGGTTGGCGATCAGCCGGTCCGAGTCGCGGTCACGATACCGGTAGGCGACGGCGATCCGGTGCGCCGGGGCGTCCGCGAACTGGTCGAGGTGGCTGATGGCGAGAAGGTCGGGGCGGCCGGCCGTCTCGACGGCGTAGCGAGCAGCAACGGCGTCGAACGGGCCGACGCGGAAGCCCTGCTGCCAGTCGTTCGTGACGTTGTACGAGTCGGCGAAGACCGAGCGGAGGCGCGAGTCTTCGGCGACGAACGGGCCGGCGCCGTGACGGGTCATGTACGCGCGCAGCAGGCCGATCTTGAACACGTCGCCGTCGTACCGCTGCTCGTCCAGAAGGGTGAGGGCGTTCTTGAACGTCGTGGTGCTCCAGGTGGTGTACGGGTGGAACCCGCGCCACTCGTCGAGGAGGGCGCCCTGGGCACCCTCGAACACGACGGCGCCGTCCAGGTCGAGCAGGGTGCCAAGGTACTCGTCGTCCACGAGGCGGACCAGGCCGGCCAGGTGGGCGTAGGCGCGGACGCAGGTCTCGATCACGTCTAGATCGAGGAGGATGCGGCGCTCCCGTACGACCGGGGCTGCCTCTGGCAGCGCGGCGAGCAGGTCGCGCAGCTGTTCGCGCTTGAGGTCGCGGACGCGCTGGAGCTTCCGGCGCAACGTCGCGGGATCGAGGAGGTCGCCGGCGACGACCATCTCGTCGCCGTACGCGAGCCAGTCCGACATCGTCTCGCCGATCCCCATGCCGCAGCTGCCGTGGCGGGCGTCGCCGCGCGAGAGCTCGCGCAGGCGGTTGGCGACGACCTGGAACGGGGTCGTCACGAGCGCCCGGCGGTCGATGCTGGTGCGCGCGAGGGCATCGGTTACGTCGAGCGCACGAAGCTCGTGGTCCTCTTTGAGCATCCGCAGCGGATTGAGGAGCATGAAGCGCGAGAGGTGGGTGTTGACGCCGCGCACGAACGTCCCGCTGCCGAACTGGGCGAAGGTGTGGTGGCGGCCGTCCGGCAGGACGACGTTGTGGCCGGCCTGAGCGCCGCCGTTGTACCGCACGACGGTGTGGACGGGCTCGGTCCGGGCGAGGAAATCGGTCCAGGTGCCTTTGCCTTCGTCGCCGTATCCGAGGCCGGCCAGGATGATGGCGCCGCGATGCGAGGTCATGGGTACCTCCGGGGAAGCCCCACCCCCTGCCCCCCTCCATCACCCCTACCATGGGGCCCCTGTATCCCCACGGCATTGCGATGGAGAGGGGGAACCGGACTGCATGCTCCCCTCTCCACCGCGGTGGGGAGGGGGTAGGGGGTGGGGCTTCTTCTCTACAACCGACGCAGCCGGGGGCGGCCGGCGGTGAGGCCAGAGGGCGCCGGTCATCTGGGCGACCGCTGTCGTCGGCTGCTTCGCCAGGGCTGTCACGACGGCCCGGCGGACGGACGGGTCGACGCCGAGGTCGGCGAGGTGCTGCGCGCCCTCGTCCAGATCCACGACGGCCTCGCGGGTGCCGATCGAGAGGGCGATCAGTTCGGCGGCACCGTTCGGCTCGCTCAACTGGAGGACGTTCTCGCCGAGCAGCGTGCGCCAGAAGCCGAGCACCTGGCGGTCGCCCCCGTTGTGGGCGCCGTCCGGAAGGATGAAGAACGTCTCGTACCGCTCCTTGACGCGGGCGAAGAGGTCCGCGGTCGGGATGGGCGCCGCGAGGACGTCACCGGTCAGGGCGTAGATCTCGGCCGGCTCGACGTTCGGCCAGGAGAGCTCGTCGCCGATGAAGTAGGCGTACCCCTTCTTGCCTCTTCGGTCCCAGGCGTCGTGCGCGGTGTGCTCGGCCAGGAAGTAGGCGGCGTTCTGGTACGACTCGCTCTTCTGGCCGCCGCCGCCGCCCTCGATCACCATCGTCTCGAGCTGAAGCGTGGCCCGAAGGTCGCTCTCGAACTGGCCGACCTGGAGCGGGACCTCGTCGCACATCCGGCCGGCCGTGATCTGGGAGTCGCCGATCGCCATGAACATGATCTGCGGGTGCTGGACGTACCCCTTCTGGAGCAAGAGGTTGTAGAGGTTCTTCAGGCTGCTGTGGATGGCGCCGACGACGTTGCTCATCGTGCCGGTGACGTCCAGTACGACGACGATTGGCGTGGACTCCGGGTGCTCTGCGCTGTCGCGGCTCTCACGGATCTTCAGGCCGGCCTTGTTGCGCCAGCGCGGGTCGAGATCCGGGTGGACGACGCGGTTGCCGGGCGTCAGCGAGTCCGAGTAGTCGAACGTGCTCTTGCCCGAGGCCGCCTTGGTCCAGACGTGGTCGTCGTAGGCGCCGGGGTCGAAGTAGCCGCTACCCATGATGGGCCTCCTTCAGTTGCGTGTGGCTGGCCTGACGCTGACGCTCAGCGACGGGCCGGCATCGCGAACGGCATGAACCTGCGCTTGCCCCAGAGGCTCGCCAGCAGGTCCGCGAAATCGCGGTAGAGCTGGCCGGCGTCCGTTCTGGCCGCGCCGGTCCAGAGAGCGCGCTGGAGGTAGGTCTGGATCGGCGATGGCACCCTGGGCGGCAGCGCCCCGGTCAGGGGATCGCCGCCGAGGAGATAGACCATGCATCTCAAGCCCATCTCGAGATCGACGGCTGGCGTGGGCGGTGCCTTCGCCAGGACCGCGAGCGGGTACCAGCCCTGGTACTCGGCGCTGATGGCCGGGATCGGGGCGCCGGTGAGGCGGGCGTCCAGGACGCTGGCGGTCCAGTCGATCAGCAGCAGGCCATGCGCCTCGGGGTGGATCAGGACGTGGGTCGGCAGGACGGCGCCGTGGATCACGTCATGGTCGTGGGCGTAATCCAGCGCGAGGAGCAGCCGGCGCCAGATCCAGGCCCCGTGCCCCGGCTCGACGCCGTCCTGGTAGACCTCGCGGATCTCCCGCAGGGTGTAGAACTGGTCGGCGAGGAGCGGGCCGGGCTCGGTGGTGACCAGGGGGAAGGCGTTGACCTGGCAGGTGTCGCCGGCCTCGTCCTGGTAGCGGAACGTTTCGAGGAGCCTCGGGATGTAGGCCGGGACCGGGCGGCCGTCCGTGGCGGTCGCGAGGTGGCGAAGGACTCGGGCCTCGTTCGCCAGCAGGTCGTTGTCCTGAGCGTCTCGGGCGACCTTGAGGATGCAGCCGACCGGGTCGACGACCGGGTTGAGGCGATCGGCGACGGTGCAGGTGTAGAGGGCCGCGAGGTCGCCGGCCGCGAGCGGCGCGCCAACGGTGTAGGTCCGGCGCCGGGTGGTGATGACGACGGATGTGGCGAGGTCTGGGCGCTGGCCGTAGCGGCCGTCTCGGATCTGGGCCTGGGCCGCCAGGTGGAACCGCTGGAGCGCGATGAACGCGTCGTGCGCGGCAGGGTCGTTGCCGTGGCGGTCCGGATGGACGCCGAGGGCGAGCTGGCGGTAGAGGCGCTGGAGCCGGTCGAGCTGCTCGGCGACGGTGCCGGGGAGCTCGCCGAAGACCTCCTCGACCGAGCTGGCGTTGCTGAGGTGGGCGGCGACGACGGCAAGCTCGTCGTTGCCCGTTGACTGGCTCAGGATCGACACGATGCCCCCGAAGTGAGAGCGGTGAGGTGCCCGCCGCGCCACTCTCTGTGCTTATTATACTCCTATAGAGTTTAAATGCAACCATTCGGAGCCTGGTCCAGTCGATGTACTCAGGACTGTTCTGGGAGCGCGAACCGGAGCAGCCAGGAGAGTACTGTCGAGCGATCAGCGGGCGTCGAGATCGGCCACGGTAATGAGATCGACTACGGCTACGGCATCGAGTCCAGAGAGCGCCTATCACGGCATTCGGGTCGGGCGGTCGCCACGCCGAGTAGCGAAAGATCCGGCATTGGGTGCGGTCTCTCGATTCGTTGCCGCTGCTCAGACCGCTCGAACTTCGGCGAGCCGCTTGACTGCGTACTCGTCGTCCCAGCAGACGGCGGCTTCCCACGCGGCCGACGCTTGCTCAGCGATGTCGTGCGCGTCGTCGTCGAGACCGGCGGCATTGTGAGGCAGCACCAGGTCGAGGTCGGGGACGTCGACGTGCGACTCGTCCCAGTCGATCAGCGCGACCCGATCCGCGGTCATGCGGACGTTGCCAGGGTTGTTGGGGTTGCCGTGGACGACGCATGTCCGAAGTCCGACGAGCCGCGCCCACGCTGCTCGGCATCGAGCAACGCCCTCAGGCGGCATCGCGCCGAGGTCGATCTTCGTCCCGGTCTCGGCGTGCAGAAGGTCGGTCGACGATCGCCAGCCGGGGCGCTGCGTCCAGCCCTGCGTCAACCGGTGCAGCTGGCGGAGCGTGTCGGCTACGCGACGCCAGTCGGCCTCCGTCCCGGGTGGTCCGCCCTCCACGTAGGTCATCACCACCACACCGTCGGCGAACAGCCGGCCGTCCGTGGTCGGGATCGGCACCGGCACGGTCAGACCTTCACGGTCGAGGTGCTGGAGGAGCTCGGTCTCCCATGCGAGATCAGCGTCGCTCCTGGCGCCGAGACGACCGACCGCAAGGTGCCCATTGACACGCACGCTCCACACGTCGTTGGCGACTCCGCCAGGGAGCGGTTCTATGCGAGCGACGTCGTCACCCCACTGCTCGAGTGCCTCCCATCCCATTGGCTGGCTGACCTGCTCCCGTCCTTCGGTCCACGCATTGTGAGAGTCCGGCCGTGATCGGCAGTGTAGTCCAAACCAAGCCACGTGATGACGACCAGCCCCGCCGCGCAAGCGCCCGAACTGCCTATTTCACCAAATCTGAGGGAGAGCCTCAAGCCGTGGCCAGGTCTGCTGCCTCCTGGTGAGGGGCGCCCTACAGGTAGAAGAAGGCCCAGTCCGACTCCTTTCCGAGGAGTAGTTGCCCGACGGACTCGAAGCGATCAGGCGAACCGAACGCGTGTTTGCTGACCGTGTGTACATCGGTGACGGCGGTAGCCATGGGTTCCCCTCCCCAGACCATTCACGCTCCCAGTACGATTGACTATTTCAGTGCCTGATTTGACCTCCTAGAACCGCGACGGGCCCACTCTACGATCCTCCTGCTCCCGGCGCAGTGATCTACGTCACGCGCTGGCCGTGGTTCTCCGTTCGCTGGTCACGACAGGTGCGACGCGGTCGTCAGCGGGTGCCGACCAGGTTCGGCGTTCGCGAGGTCACGAGCGCCTCGATCTCGTCGGCGGCGCGATCCGCTCCCCGCTCGGCGGCGATCCGTGCCCCCAGCCGTTGGGCGGCGGCGCGAAACGACTCCTCGGAAAGGACCCGCTCGACGGCGGCCCGAATCTGGCTGCTGGCGGCGTCTGGGGCGAGATACAGGCCGGCGCCCGCGGCCTCAACGCGCGTTGCGATGGCCGGCTGGTCTTTCCCGCGCATCGTGTTGGGCGCCCGGCGGTCGCCGGGCACGCAGACCAGCGGGATCTCGTGCGCCAGGGCGGTCATAGCGCATCGCGCCGGAACATGCTGGCGACGGCGCGGGCGAACAGGGCGTCGCGACCTGGGGATGGCTCGGGAGGAGACCGAAGCGGCAGTCCGGAGCCTCGTTGGCCGCGTCGTGGGAGATGTCGTGGGCTGAGCGGGCGGCGCCGGGGCGCGGGTCCGGTACGATTCGTAGGTGATTGAGACACCTGACACGTCAACACCTAGAGACAGACCGGCGCCGGACACGGCGTCATCGGCGTCGGACAGACCGATCGACGGGCCGGCCGCCTGGTATCGAGACCGGCGCGACCGCTTCCGCACCGAGGCCGCCGAACTGGCGATCCGCGCCGCCCGCCTCGCCAATCTTCGTCTGCTGCTGTTCGCCGGGATGGCGGTGACAGCCGGCTGGGCCTACTGGTCGGAGGGGCTGCTCGCGACGGTCCTCTGGATCGCCGCCGTGGCGCTCACCGTCTGGTTCATCGTCCAGGTGCGGCGGTACCGGCGCGTCGAGCGGCGGCGTCGGCACCTCTCGGGGCTGGCCGACCTGGCGGATGAGGCGCTGCTACGGATCGCCCGGGACTGGAACCAGCTGCCGCTCCGGCACGAGGGCGGCGCCGACCCGCTCCACCCGTACGCCGGCGACCTGGACCTGCTGGGGCACGGCTCGCTGCTCCACCTGTTGGAGTCGACGGGCACCAGGCTGGGCGAGAGCACGCTCAAAGGGTGGCTGCTCGACGCCGGCACGGCCAGAGCGAACCTGCACGAGTCGGCCGGCCTGGAGACGGTCCGGGCGCGGCAGGCGGCGGTCCGGGAGCTGGCGCCGCTGGCGATCTGGCGCGAGGAGCTGGTCTGGCGGGGCCGCGCGACCGGCACGCCCTCGCCGGATCCGGAGCCGTTCTTGGCCTGGGCTGAGGGCGAGCCGTTCCTGGCATCCAGGCAGGCGCTGGTCTGGGGCGCCAGGCTCTCGCCGCCGCTGTTCTGGCTGCTGCTGTTCCTCCAGATGGGCGGGATCGTTGCCTGGCCCTGGTGGATCGTGCCGATCGTCGTGAACCTGCTGATCGGCTGGCGGCTGGTCGGCACGGCGGTCAGCCGATTGAACGAGGTGCGGTACTTCGCCGGGGCGCTCGGGGCGTACGCCGATGCGCTCGACCATCTGGGGGGGCCGTCGTTCGCGACGCCGGCCCTCCAGCGGCTCCAGGCAGCGCTCCGGGTTGAGGGGCACGCGGCAGCGGCCGAGATCCGGCGGCTGTACGGGATCGTGCGGCTGGCGCAGCCGGCCTCCTCGATGGTCTACCCGCTGATCGAGCTGACGACACTCTGGAACGTCCACGTCTTGAGCCTGCTGGAAGGGTGGCAGGTGAAGGCGGGGCCACGGGCACGGGGCTGGCTGGAGGCGCTGGGCGAGGCCGAGGCGCTGGCGGCGCTGGCGCGGCTGCTGCACGACAACCCGACCTGGGCGCTGCCGGAGCTAGAGCCGGCGGCGACCGGGTTCGAAGCGCGGGAGCTGGGGCATCCGCTGCTGAGCGGCGAACAGCGGGTCACGAACGATCTGACGCTCGGGCCGGCCGGGACGTTCCTGCTGGTGACGGGCTCGAACATGTCCGGCAAGAGCACGCTGCTGCGGGCGGTCGGCGTGAACACCGCGCTGGCGCAGGCCGGCGGCCCGGTCTGCGCTACGGCGCTCAGTCTGCCGCCGCTCAACGTCTGGACGGCGATGCGGATCTCGGACTCGCTGGAGCGCGGGGTCTCGTTCTTCATGGCGGAACTGGAGCGGCTTAGAGACGTGGTCGAGGCGGCGTGGGCGGCGGGGGAAGCCCTCACCCCAACCCCTCTCCCTTGCGAGGGAGAGGGGCTACAACAGCCCGCTGAATCGCCGAGAGTGCTGTACTTGCTGGATGAGATCCTCCAGGGCACGAACACGGCCGAGCGCCAGATCGCGGCCAGGCGGGTGATCCGGCTGCTGCTCAGATGCCAGGCGGTCGGCGCGGTCTCGACGCACGACTTGACGCTGGCAGACGCTCCGGACCTGGCGGCCGCTGCCCAGGCGATCCACCTGACGGAGATCGTGGTGGACGGTCCGGACGGCGCGCAGATGTCGTTCGACTACCGGGTGCGCGAGGGGATCGCCCGCTCGACGAACGCGCTGCGGCTGCTGGACATGGTCGGCCTGCGGGAGCCGGAGTAGCGAGGAACGGTTTTCCTGTCCAAGATGTCGTTAGAGAATGCGGGGGATGAGGGTCTGGCCGCCGAGCGCCAGCACGACGTAGACGATCGACTTCCCGAGCGCCACGGCCAGCCAGTACCGCCACGGCGAGTAGCCGAGCGAGCCAGCCGTCAGCCCGGCAACGTCGAACAGCGGGTTGGGGACAGCCGAGAGCAGGAACAGGGTCAGGAAGCCGCGTCGGTCCATGTGCCCGCGCACGCGACCGACGATCCCCGCTGACGTGCCGCTCAGGATCAGGCGGCCGCCCCGCCCGGCGACGTAGCCGGTCAGCTCGTCAGTGGCGGCACCCGCGCCGGCGACCAGCCCGAGCAGGACTGGATGGAGGAACGCCCCGGCGGCGGTGACGGCCCCCCAGGCCGGGACCGGCAGGAAGAGCGTGGCGCTACAGGTCATCGTCAGCAGGAAGACGCCGAGGTAGCCGAGCGAGAAGAAGAGGGGCGACTCCGGAATCGTGCGGGCGAGCCGGTAGGCGCCGAGGAGTCGGAGTCGCCAGCGATTGGGAGCGCCCTCACCCCACGACCCCCTCTCCCGTGCGCGGGAGAGGGGGAGATCAGGCATCACGAGAGCGGTTTCGTCATGGGGTGTGGGCGGGGGAGTTGGCGATGGCGGCGTAGTGCGCGAGCAGCAATCGCTGCTGGCGACTCCAGGTGCGCGCCTCGGCGGCAGCTCTGCCGGCCGGCCTGGAGGAACAGCTCCGTGTCCTCGTTGCAGCGGAGGTCGAGTCGGAAGCCGCCGGGGGTCTCGAAGGCGGCGCGGGTGAGCGCCATGTTGGAGCCGGAGGCGCCGGCGATCCGGAGGGCGGCGTAGCTGACGCTCTGAGCCTATCGCCGCGCTCCCAGGGGGTGTCTGCCGGTCCGTTGCTAGATCGGCCATACGTACCAGAGGATCGGCAGGGCGCTGAGCCAGCCGGCAGCGACCTGACGCGGGGTGTGCCGGCCGAGTCGGACGCGGGCCCAGCCGACCAGGGCCATCAACCTCACGAGCGGGGCGGCGACCGAGAGGTCGCCGAGCGCGAACGCGACGGTCGCGAGGCCGGCGACCGGCAGGATCATGACAGGCGGCGCGCAGACGACTGACACGGCTCGGGCCAGGCGATCGACGAAACTGCGCGTCGCAATTGACGTGCTGGCGTCCAGGGCACGCTCCCAGCGGGCCGGGATCTTTTGCACCGTCCCGCCCGGCGCTCCCGACCCCGTTTCTACTGTACGCAGTGCGCATTAACACGAGGATCGAGCGGGGGTGCCCGTCAGTTTTCTGCGGGCGGAGCGGACCGATGCGGGAGGAAGCGCCGCTTCCAGGGATGGGCGGTGGTCGGGCGACCGTCGACGATCGTCTTTGGGACGGGCGGCGACGGTGAGGTGACG
>Ga0209382_10002077_pt1 | contig 30085 bp, 14 predicted proteins | sample SoiMetdeltSBSDD5_FD_187599 | JGI IMG/M metagenome (GOLD analysis project Ga0209382, IMG submission 187599) | Bulk soil microbial communities from a Populus tree surrounding site in Tennessee, USA - Soil MetaG P. deltoides SBSDD5 (SPAdes) (version 2) | ecosystem: Environmental > Terrestrial >...
CACGCTGGCGGCGAACTTCAATTCCACCGATGTCACGAAGGTGCCGCAGCCACGGGCAGCGGGACTGACTCCGCCGCCGGTGCTGTTCGACCACATGAACATCCTGACGTTCGAGGAAGGCACGCCCGAGGACAAGTACACCGCGACCGTGAATTGGACGCTGGCGCGCTTCGGTGTGACCGTGCGTGCGACGCGTTACGGCGACGTGCTGGCGGCGGGCGTGACGCCTGCAGGAGACTTCATGCTGACGGCGAAGACGCTGGTCGATCTCGAGGCGAGGTTCGATATCACCGATCACATCCGTGCCGGGCTCGGCGCCGACAATCTCACGGACGAGTACCCCGACGCGCTCCCCGCGCCGCTGCTCAACACGACCGGCACGACGTCGTTCAGCAACTACTCGCCGTTCGGCCGCTCCGGCCGCTTCGTCTACGGAAAGCTGAACTATCGATTCTGATCGTGAGACAGCTCGCGCGCCTGGACGAGGAGTGGATGCTCCTCGTCCACGGTGTGCGAGAGATGGTCGATGGCGCTCGCAAGCGCGGCCCGCGCCTGCTCCGGTTCGCCCAGTTGCTGCAGGGCTCGTGCGAGCTTCAGGTATGAATTGCCTGTGTTCGTCGAATGGGGCAGGCCACCCTGCATCGCGATGGAGCGCGCGAGCGATCGTCGTGCGCTTTCCTCTGCGCCTTTGGCGTCATGGGTGCGCAGCTGCAGCTCCGCGATTGCAAACGTCGCCGAAGTGATGACTGCCGGATTGCCGTCGGCGATTGCACGGCCAAGCTGGATGCGCGCCGCGCCGAATCGCCCTTGGACGATGTCGAGGCGACCTTGAATGAGAGCGGCAGTGGCCTGCGCAGGCAATCGCGACAGGACCAACGCGCGCGACATGCGCGGCGGATTCTGGCCGGGTGAGCGCGGATCCATCAGGCGCCCTGCCTGGTCGAGATAGTCCGCCGACGCGACATTGTCGTCGGACTCTTGAGCAGTCGCAGCGAGTCCGAGCAGGCAGTAGATCTGTCCCAACACGTTGTGCTGCCGGCCGGCCATATCGAACGCCAGCTGATACGCAGCTGTGGCTTCGCGACGCCGGCCGACGCGCTCGAGCGCCCGTGCGCGGTTGCCGACGAGATACGCGGGCGGTTGACCATCCGGATTGCGCTCCATGAATGCACGCAGCGTCTCGTCGTAGATTTCCAGCGCGCGTCTCGGCACGCCCGCGTCGTCGAACACGACCGCCCAGTTGTTCCGGACTGCAATGGCGTCCGGGCCGCCGTCGCGACCGAGCTCCGTGTACTTTTGCAGCGCGCGGCGATAGTGCTCATCGGCTTCGACATTGCGTTGGTTGAGGTGATATCCGAAACCGACGGCACCGAGGAACAGGCCTTCATCGCCAGCGGCGCTGCGTGGCGCGGCGCGAAACCGGGTCAGCGCTTCGGTTGCATAGTGCAAGGCGTTCGCGGCGTCGCCATCGCTGTCCGCGATGAACGCACGGTAGAGCAGGCAATACGCTGCATTCTCCGGGTCCGATTGCAGGTGACGCAGTTGCTGCTCGATTGCGACGACCGCTTGGCTCACTTGTCCGAGGCTGGCAATGGACAAAGCGCGGGCGCACGTCAGTTTCGATCTCAACGGCTGGTCTGGCGAGGCGGCGATGAGCGCGAGGCCCTTCTCCAGCAAACGCGCCGCTTTGACGTCGTCGCCGAGTGAGGCGTAGCGCGAAGCGATCATTGCGAGCACGGCAGCTCGATTCTCAGGACTGCCGCTCGCGTCGGCGAGCGCAAGTTGCTCGCTACGGGCGAGCATGTCGTTTACGGTGACTGGCTTACCAGCCTCGGCGGCTTCCGTGATCAGCACGCCGAGAAACTCGGTCACGGCGGCGTTGCGAGTAGCGAGCGTAAATGCGCGATCACGTTCGGTCGCGGCCGCGTCCGCCTGTGTGAGGGCGAACACGAGCGTGACGAATAGCGCCACTACTGCTGTCGCGGAGCCTACGACTGCAACCCAATGACGACGGATGAAACGACGCGTCGCGTAGAAGGCGACGCCGCGGCGAGCATCCACGGGCGCGCGGTGCAGGTATCGCACGAGCTCGTCGCGCAAAGCTGTTGCAGTCTGGTATCGATCCGCCGGATTGACGTGCAGAGCGTGCGCGAGGATTGCATCGAGATCGCCGCGCAACTCTCGCTGTAGCGCGCTGCTCGCGGCGAATCGCGACGCGCGCGGTAGGCGTCCATCGAGAGCAGCCTTGATACGCTCGACACGGCTACCGGCGAGGTGCAGCGGATGGCCGCCGGTCAGAAGGACGTACAGCAGCATTCCCAATTGATAGACGTCGGTCGCCGTGGAGGGGACGTCGCCCAGCAGCTGCTCCGGCGCCGCATATTCCGGCGTCAGCACGATCTCCTCGGCGCGCGTCATCGTCGCTTCCTCGGATGCTCGTTCCGGATTCACCAGCTTCGCGATCCCGAAGTCGAGGAGCTTGACGATGCCATCGCGCGTCACGAGAACGTTGGACGGCTTGAGGTCGCGATGGATGATCAGTTGACTATGCGCGTGCGCGACTGCCACGACCGCGTCGAGAAACAATCGTACGCGGGCCTCGACGCCGAGCGAGTGCGAGGTGCAGTAGTGGTCGATGCGCTCGCCGTCGACGTATTCCAATACGAGGAACTGGTGACCGTCGTCGGTCGATCCGGCATCGAGCAGTCGCGCGATATTGGGATGGCCGAGTCGCGCGAGCAGGCGGCCCTCATGGCGGAAACGATCGGCGACTCGCGGTCGAGCGATCAGCCGGTCGAGAAACTTGATGGCGCAGCGGCCCTCGAAGCGTCCATCGCTGCGCGAGGCGAGCCACACCTCGCCCATGCCGCCGCGGCCGATCAGATGATCGAGCGTGTACGCGCCAATCTGCTTGCCGGCGAGCGATGGTCGATGACGCTTCGTGAGATCGGCGATGGCCGAGGGCGGATTCTGCATGAAACCGCAAGCGTTGAGCGCGTCGCGCTCGGCCAGGAGATTGCGCAGCGCTGCCACGATCGACGGCTGCGTGGCGGCCAGATCGTTCAGCCAGCGCTCACGCTGTTCGGGATTCAGGTCGAGCGCCCGATCCAGGTGACTGCTGAGCTCGTGCCACAGCGACGGATCAAGGGGCGTCAAGCTCATTACGGAGGGCGAGTCTACGCGCAGGCTCGCGGCACTTGCCGATGTTTATTAGTGGCGGCGCGTGTCGGGTCTTGCCGGCGAATTGCGATTGGCGCCGTTCGGCGTAGGCACTCGCCGCAGCGATGGCGTAAACCGCCGGCCGTTTGCGATTGATGCAAGCAAGAAAGCAATCGGTCGAAAGGGCCATCGTGGTCTACGCGGTCAGTACATTGCCGGGAATCGTGAGCGCGCTGCTCGTGCCGACGTTGTTCGGCGCGCTGTTCGCCTGCCGGAGTCGACTTGCGCGATTGCTCCAACCGGGAACTGCCACCATGCTCGACGCCGACGAATATTTTCATCTGGCCTTGCACGCCAGCTCGATGGGCGACCATCACGCGTGCATGACATATCTTGAAGAAGTGCTGCAGCGAGAACCGCGCAATGCGCGGGCGATGTACCTGCGGGCAGTCCAGCATGCCGAGCTCGGGCTGACGCAGCGGGCAGTGGCAGGCATCAAGACTGCGCTGTCGATCGAGCCCGACCTCGAGCTTGCGCGCTTTCAGCTCGGCCTGCTGCTGCTGTTCGATATCAATCAACCGGCGGAGGCGAAGGACTACCTGCAGCGACTGTGCCGCAGCCCGAACCTCGCGCTGCGGGCTTACTCCGAGGCCATGATCGCGATCGTCGACAACGACCCGACGCTTGCACGGCAGAAGCTGGCCATCGGACTGGCCGAGTCCCCACCGGATTCGCAATTCGCCCTGCTGATGCGGCGGCTGTTCGAGCGCCTGCTGACCGGTCCCAGTGACGCTACCGGACTGCCGGCGCCGCGCCCGCTCGCTACCTGTCCGCCCTCGCTCTCGTGATCCCAACCACTCACTCAAACGAGAAGAACCCATGATTCGAAACTTCCTGCTGGCGCTGGTCGGCGCCACGGCAGCGCTTGCGTCTGCCACAGCGCCGGCTGCCGATCGCACGATCTTCTACAACGGCAAGGTCTTCACTTCGAACGAGCGGCAGCTATGGGCCGAAGGGGTCGTCGTCGAAGGCAAGCTCGTCCTTGCGGTCGGCACGAACCAGCAGGTACTGGCGCTGCGCGACAGGAAGACGAAGCTCGTCGATCTCGGACGACGCACGCTGCTGCCGGGATTCAACGATGCGCACGTGCATCCCTTCGACACCACGTCGTTTCCGCACGCGGTGCAGTTGAACCTCGCGACGGATTTCCTGCCGAATGCCGGCCCATCGCTGCAGGACATCCTGGCGCTGGTCCGCCGCGGCGTCGCCGAGCATCCGCCGGGAACGTGGCTGATGGCGAGCATCGGCACGAACGTGGTCGACGATGCCGAGACGACTCGATTCACGCTCGACCAGATCGCACCCGATCATCCGGTGCTGCTTGCAGCGTGGTACGGACACGGCACGTACATCAATACCAAAGCCATGCAGATCGTCGGTATCGGCGAGCAGGAGGCCGATCCGTTCGGCGGCTTCTACGAGCGCCTGCCGGACTCGCGCGTCATTACCGGAGCGCTGCACGAGTACGCAGAGCACGGTTTGCGACGCTTCTTCGCGAGCCAGATGAGCGACGCTGAGTTGCGGACGCTGTACGAACGCTTTGCCGTGGCGGCTGCACGCATGGGCTACACCAGCGTGCAGGAATTCTCTGTCGGCGTGCCGCAGCAGCGGCATCTGAACCTGGTGGAGCAGTCGAACATTCCGATTCGCTGGCGAGCCATCGGTTTCCCGCTCACGCTGGATGAGCGGTGCGACGTGCCGTCGCGACTCTCGCCGCTGCGTCCGTTTGCAATGAAGACCGCGGCGGGTTGCAAATACGTCGTCGACGGCACGGACATCGAGCGTCTGGCGTTTCTGCGCCGGGACTATGCGGATGCGCCCGGCGTGCGCGGTCGCTTGAATCTCTCGGCCGAGTCCGTGGAAACGGCGCTGCGGCGGGCGATCAACGGAATTCCTGCTGAAGCGCAGCCGCTCTTCCATACAGTCGGCGACGCGACGGCCGACACAGTCCTGCGGGCAATGGATGCGGTGGCGTCCGACAGCCAGTGGCGCAAGATGCGGGTGCGCATCGAACACGGCACGCTGTTGCGGTCCGACCGCTATGAGAGCGCGCGGCGCAAGGGCGCGTTCGTCGTCCAGAACCCGGTGCACTTCGCGCTGGTTGATATCGCGAACGTGCGCCTCAGCCCCGACCAGCTCGCCGAGATCGATCCGATGCGCAGTCTGCTCGATCGCGGCATCCAGGTGGCGATCGGCTCCGACTCGGTGGTCGCGCCCGGCAATCCGTTCCTCGACCTGTTCTTCGCGTTGATTCAACCGACGCGCCCGTCCGAGGCACTCACGAGGGAGCAGGCCGTGATCGCCTATACGCGTACGGCCGCGGCGGCGGAGTTTCAGGAGCAATGGAAAGGCACGCTCGCACCGGGCAAGGCGGCCGACTTGACGGTGCTGTCTCAGGACATCTTCGGCATCCCGGTGACCGAGATTCCGCGCACCGAGGCGGAGCTGACGATGGTCGACGGCCGGGTCGTCTACACCTCGGGACGGCTGCCTTTGCAGTGATTTCGCGATATCCCGCGTGCCGGATGTCTGGTCCGGCACGCAATATTCGATTACCTCAGTGAAATGCTATTACGTTCACTGCCTGATCTTGCCCAGAGCACCGCCGAGTTCCAGAGCTGGTTCCAATCGAAGTGGGGCCGCGAGAATTGCATCATCTGGGGACGCGCGCGCCAAGCGGAGTTCGGGCCGTGCACGCATACGCTGTCGATCCGTGCCGCCTGGGGTGGCGTCGAGCACTGCTACCTCAATGGCCGCACGCTCGCGGTCGACGACGACAATTTCCTGATCCTGAACCACGGCCAGATCTACAGCACCAGCATTCGCGCGGTGCAGCCGGTCGAGTCGCTGTCGATCTGCTTCAAGCCTGAGTTGGCGGAGCAGATCTATGGCGAGGCAGCGGCGTCGATCGAGCAGGCGCTCGCACGCGGCGACACCCCGACGGAGCGCACGCCGGACTTCATGGAGAACCTGCATCCGCACGAGAACACGGTCAGCCCGGTGTTGCGCTTCATTCGTGCGCACATCAGCCGTGGTGTCCTCGATGAGGCGTGGTACGACGAGCAGCTCGTGTTTCTGCTCGCGCGTATGCAGTGTCATCATCAGCGCTTGCTGGAGCAGGTCGATGGCCTCGCGTTGATCCGGCCGGCGACCCGTCGCGAAGTGTATCGGCGCATTTCGCTGGCAACTGATTTCCTGCACACCCACTACGCGCAGGACGTCGACCTCACGACGCTCGCGAAGATGGCGTATCTGTCCAAGTACCATTTCTTGAGATTGTTCTCGCTCGTGCACGGCGTGACACCGCGTACATACCTGCAGCGCAAGCGCATCAGCGTGGCAATTCGGCTGTTGGAGTCGACGCGCATGACGATGAGCGAAGTCGCTGCGAGCGTCGGCTTCGCCGAAGAGTCGACGTTGGTGCGACAGATGCGCCGCTGGACTCAGCTCACGCCGCGACAGGTTCGCGCACGCGTGATGGACGGACGCGACCGCCTGACCGCGTGACGGTGCGCCGATTCGTGGCGCGTCGCCGACAACGCATTGGCAATTCCCACCGGCTCGATTCGCAATTTGACCCTCATGGCTGCTCGGACGTGTTGCTAACGTCCGTCACAGTTCCCGGTGGAGTAAGCAATCCATGAAGATTGAGTCGAAGAGTCATGTCTTTCAGCGTGCGATTCGTGTCGCACTCAGCAGCGCCGCGGGCGTTGTTGCCGGAGCCGCTGCGCCACAGCTGCACGCGCAGGATCCGACGATCCAGGAGATCGTCGTCACGGGCTCGCGCATTCCGCAGCCCAATCTCACTAGTATCAGTCCCGTTACGTCGATCGGCGCGGAGGCCGTGAAGATCGAAGGCGTGACGCGGGTCGAAGACCTGATCAACAACCTGCCGCAGGCATTCGCAGATCTCGGTGGCAATCTTTCGAACGGTTCGACGGGCACGGCGACCGTGAATCTGCGCAATCTCGGGCCACAGCGCACGCTGGTGCTCGTGAACAGCCGCCGGTTGATGCCGGGCGATCCGACGCAAAATGGTCAGGCATCGCCTGATTTGAACCAGATTCCCGCGGCGTTGATCGAACGTGTCGAAGTGCTGTCGGGTGGTGCGTCTGCGGTGTACGGCGCCGATGCAGTTGCAGGCGTCGTCAACTTCATCATGAACGACAAGTTCGAGGGCGTGCGGCTGGACGCGCAGTACAGCTTGTATCAGCACAAGAACGACAGCGACATCGCGGACATCGTGCGAGAGCGCAATTTCAGCCTGCCGGATAGCAATGTGGCTGACGGGACGACGCGTGACTTCACGTTCGTCGCCGGCATCAACACCGAGGATGGGCGCGGCAATGCGACCGTGTATCTGGGTTATCGGCAGCTCGAGGCGATCCGCCAGGACGCGCGCGACTTCAGCGCATGCGCGCTTGCGTCGTCCGACGTCGCGCCCGGCCCGTTCGGTTGCGGTGGCTCTGGAACGCCAGCCGTCACACGCTTTCGATTTGCCGATGGCCGCGATCTCACAGTCAATCCGGACGGCTCACTGCGGCCGTTTGCTGCGGCTGACCAGTTCAACTTCGCGCCGGACAACTACTACCAGCGTCCGGACGAACGCAAGACCGGCGGCTTGTTCGCACACTACGACTTCAGCGACAAGGCGAGCGTGTACACCGAGTTCATGTTCATGGACGATCGCACGCGCTCGCAGGTGGCAGCGAGCGGCGCGTTCCTCGGCAGCGGTCCGGGCCAGCCGCCATTCTTCGGCAGTCGCGCAATCAACTGCGACAATCCGTTCCTCTCGCCGGACATGGTGCAGCAGTTCTGCGGCGGCAATCGCAGCGCGCCCGACGTGCTGATCAACATCGGCCGGCGCAACGTCGAAGGCGGCGGCCGTCTCGATGATCTGCGGCATACGTCGTTCCGCGGCGTCGTCGGCTTGCGTGGCGATCTCGCGGACTCGTGGAGCTACGACGTGTACGGCCTGTACGGCGAGTCGGTGCTGGCCGAAGCATTCCAGAACGACTTCTCGCGTGAACGCCTGGGCAAGGCGCTGAATGCGGTCACGGACAATCGTCCGGGCTCGCCGACCTTCGGACAGATCGTGTGCCGCGTGAATGCGGATGCGGATCTGAGCAACAACGATCCGGCGTGCGTGCCGTACAACATCTTCAAGGCGGCTGGCGGTGTGACTCCGGATCAGCTCGCCTATCTGCAAATCCCCGGCTTGTCGGAAGGCGAGACGGTGGAGCAGGTGCTGAGCGGGTCGATCTCTGCGGATCTGAGCCGCTACGGCCTGAAGCTGCCGACTGCGACCGATGGTGTAGGCATTGCCTTCGGTGCGGAGTATCGCTCCGAGCGCTCGGATCTACGCACTGATCGTGCGTATCAGACCGGTGACCTGGCGGGGCAGGGCGCGCCGACGCTGAATACGAGCGGCTTCTTCGACGTGCGCGAGTTGTTCACCGAAGTGCGCGTGCCGCTGGTGCAGGACAAGCCGTTTGCCGAACGGCTCGCATTCGAGGCCGGCTATCGTTACTCCGACTACAACCTCGGCTTCAACACCGATACATACAAATTGGGATTGGACTGGGCACCGATCGAGGACATCCGCCTCCGCGGCAGTTATCAACGCGCGGTGCGCTCGCCGAACATTCAGGAGTTGTTCCTGAAGCCACGCGTGCAGCTCAACAGCAACGGTGATCCGTGTGCGACCCTGCCCGGCGAGGCTCCCGACGCGACGCTCGAGGAGTGCATTCGCTCCGGTGTCACGCCCGAGCAGTTTGGCAACATCCTCGCGAACCCGGCCGCGCAGTACAACGGCCTGGTCGGCGGCAATCCGGATCTGGATCCGGAGGAGTCGGACACGTATTCGTTCGGCTTCGTGCTGACGCCGCGGGTGCTGCCGGGCTTCTCGCTGACGGTCGACTACTTCGACGTGAAGGTCGACAAGTTGATCGGCTCGATCGGCGGCGACTTCATTCTCGACAGCTGTCTGGCGACGGGTGACCCGACGTTCTGCAGCAAGGTGCATCGGGACGCCAACGGCTCGCTGTGGCTCGGCGATACGGGCTTCATCGAAGACCCGATCATCAACACCGGCTCGTCGCAGGCGAAGGGAGTAGACATCGAGGCGAACTATCGCTTCGAGCTCGGCCGCGCCGGCAGCCTCGCGCTCAATGCGGTCGGCTCGTGGATCGGCGAGTTCATCACTGAGCCGCTGGACGGCGCGCTGAAGTACGACTGCGTCGGCTTGTACGGCACGGTTTGCGGCACGCCGATTCCGGAGTGGAGACATAAGGTGCGTGCGAGCTGGCAGAGCCCGATTGGCGTCGATCTGACGTTGACGTGGCGATTCATCGACAGCGTCGAGTTGGATGCGACGAGCAGCAACCCGCAGCTGAGTGGCGCAGTGCCGTTCAGCGATCGCAAGCTCGCGTCGCGCAGCTACTTCGATCTCGTCGCGGCCTACACGATGAGCGACGTGGCGATGTTCAGTAACGTGACCGGGCGGCTCGGGATCAACAATGTGTTGGACAAGGATCCGCCCCTGATCGGCCAGGATAGTTGTCCAGGAGTGCTCTGCAATGGCAACACCTTCCCGCAGGTGTACGACACGCTGGGCCGTTTTGTGTTCTTGGGACTGACGGCCGACTTTTGACGCTGGTTGATTGGCTGTAGGTCGGGCTCTAGCCCGACTGCTTTGCTCTGGACGGTGGGACCCCCGCGCCCGCCGTCCTTTTTTTGTACTTGTTTTCGGCCGTGGCGGAATCGGCAGCGGAAAAACGATTGTCAGACAGGACGATGCATTTCGAACAGTGATTCGTGGCCGGCGGCGTACGTTCGACGAAAGGCGTTCCTATCCCCGGGCCATAGCCGGCCGGCGTTCGTCCGGCCACGAGTCACCCTTGCTCAGCGCTGAGAGGAAGGGGAGAGGGAGATGCAAACCGACACTGCCGAGGTCCCGCTTCACGAACTGCTCGTCGAGGTGTTGGCCGGCAATCCGGCCGACAATGGCTTCGAAGTGCAGTATCAACCGATCGTGCGGCTCGCAGGTCAGGCGACTGCCGCGGTCGAAGCACTCGTTCGTTGGCAACATCCGATTGTCGGCAAGGTTGAGCCGGGGCAGTTCATGTCGGCGGCGGAGCGCACTGGGCTGACTGGTGTGCTCGAGGATTTCATCCTGAGTCAGGCGTGTGCGGACGCTGATGCGTTGACGGTTGTGTATGGGCTCGATGTTCCGGTGCATGTGAATGTGTCGGCGGCGAGGTTGGTGCGGCCGGACTTGCATGCGGTGATCGATTGGGCGCTAGGAAGGTACAAGCTCGCCGCGAGTCGGCTGGTGGTTGAGCTTGCTCAGGCGAATAGGATTGAAGATGTCGGCGCCGCGGGAAGGGCGATTCAAAGAATCAGAAATCGTGGTGTTCGGGTCGCGATCGATGACTTCGCGGGGTACGACATCATGACGCAGCTGAAAGGGCTGCCAGTGGATCTCATCAAGCTGGATGCGCGCATCACGGGTGCAGGAGTGGACGCTACGCGCACGGAAGCGATGTGTCAGGCGGTACTGGATGTCTGCCATCGCATCGGCCTGACTGTGATCGCACAGGGCATCACGAATGCTGAGCAGGCGCGCACGTTGCAGGGCATGGGATGCGAGCTTGGCCAGGGCGAGCTGTATGGGCCGCCGCTGCGCCTGCAGCCGATGACGAAGGCGCGCAAGCCTCAAGTTGCGAGATAAATCGCAAGATAGGTAGCCCCGTCGCGAAAAATGGGTAGTCGTTGCCGATCTGTCGGCCGCGGCTTCGGCCCATCATTTCCCCATGTTGCGCTCATGGGTCTATTCGTTGGTGCTGCCTATGGCCTGGTCTGCTTTCGGCGCGGATGCCGATGAGTTCGAGGCGGCCAAGGTTCGGGGTGCCGTTCAGGCCAATGATCCTGGGGCGCAAGTCACTGCGGTCGATCGCTCGCCGGTCCGTAATCTGTACTTGACCACCATTGATGGAGTGTCAGGGTATGTCAGCGCGGATGGGCGCTACTTCATCGTTGGCGACATGCTCGATCTGGCGTCGCGGACGAATGTGACGGAAGAGAGGAGGAAGGTGACGCGTCGGGAGTTGCTGAAGAAGATCAAGCCGGAAGAGGCGATTGTGTTTGGGCCGGCGAAGCCGAAGTACACGATTACTGTTTTTACGGACGCTGATTGTCCGTACTGCAGAAAGCTCCATGGGGAGTTGGAGGAGTTGGAGAAGAAGGGAATCGCTGTGAGGTATGTGGCGTTTCCGAGGTCGGGGCCGGGGACGAAGTCGTGGAAGACGATGGCGGCGGTGTGGTGTGCGAAGGATAGGAGGGAGGCGTTGACGCGGGCGACGCGAGGTGACGTACTCAGCGCGAAGAGTTCGTGCAGCGATGCGCTGATCGCGAAGCACTACAGGTTGGGGCAGCAGTTGGGAATTCCTGGGACACCCATGATTGTGTTGAGCGATGGGACATCGCTGGGCGGCTACATGTCCCCGGACAAGGTGCTCGTCGCGCTTGCGGAGCATGCGGAGAGCGAGCGCTCGGCGAGTACGCGCAGAAGTTCTCATGAACAGTGACTCGCGGCCGGTCAGCGACCGCCGCAACGAGAGCCTTTAACTATCCCCGGCATTCTCGACGGGGTCAGGGCCGGTCGCGGGTCGCCGTTGTGCATGCATTGTGCCGAGACTACAGCTGCTTGATCTTCCAGCGGCCACATCTGAACAGATAGGCATTCCAGATCGCAACGGCCGAGAAGGAAAGCAGCACCGCGATGTAGACGCCGTTGGGTCCAAGCGTGAGCTGCCGGGCCAGCACCCAGGCCACGGGAATCTGTCCGAGCCAGAAGCAGACGAAGTTCACTCGTGTCGGTGTCCAAGTGTCTCCTGCCCCGTTGAACGCGGCGGCGAGACACATGCCTGCTGCGTACAGCGGGAATCCAAGGCACACGATCCACAGGGCGCGTGAGGCATTGGAGAGCACTTGCGCATCCGTAGTGAAGAGTCCTGCAAGCGGCTCGGAGAAGAAGACGAAGATCGCGCCGACGAGGGCACATAGCACGACGTTGAAACGCGTCGCCATCGTCACTGCTGAGGCGGCGCGATCGGGCAGCGATGCACCCAGATTCTGTCCCACCAGCGTGGAGGCAGCGTTTGCGACACCTAATGCCGGGAGCAAGGCGAAGTTGACGATGCGCATCGCAATGACATAGCCGGCCAGCGCAGCGCTGCCGGACAGGGCAAGGATCTTGAACAACGCGACCCAGCTCGTAGTCGTGACCAGCAGTTGAGCGGCGCCGGTGCCGGCAACGGCCAGGATGCGCTTCAGCACAGGCGGGGATGGGCGAAGATGGCGCGCGCGCAGACACAGGCGGCCCTTGTCACCGAAGAGATGCCATACCTGGTAGAGAATGCCGATGCCGCGCCCGATATTGGTTGCCACGGCAGCGCCAGTCACGCCGAGTTCCGGCATTGGGCCCCATCCGAAGATGAGAGACGGGCTGAGCACCATGTTCAGCGCATTCGCCAGCCACAGCGTGCGCATCGCGATCACGGCGTCGCCAGTACCGCGGAAGATGGCATTGATGAGGAAGATCATGAAGACGGAGACGTTGCCGCCGAGCATGAGGCGCGCAAAGTCCGAGCCGAGTGCCACGACCGAGGAGGTTGCGCCCATCAAACCGAGTAAATCAGCCGCAAAGTAGGCGAGGATGATTCCGAGGAGCGCGGACGTTGCGATGCCAAGCAGGAGGATTTGTCCCGCTGCCTGCGCTGCTCCCTCCTGATCCTGCTCGCCGATGCGGCGAGCAACGACGGCTGTTGCAGCAAGCGACCCGCCGATGGCGAGCGCGTACACCAAGGTCATCAGTGCCTCGGTCAGGCCGACTACCGCGACCGCATCGCTGCCGAGTCTGGAAACCCAGAACACGTCGACAACCGCGAACAGCGACTCCATGAGGAGCTCCAGGATCATCGGTATCGCGAGCAGGACAATGGATCGGTTGATCGGCTGGCGCGTGTAGTCGCGCTTTCTGTCTCGCAAGGCTTGTCCGAGATCACTCCAGAGGGAGTGCCGGGCGGTGTTGTCGCAGGAGAGTTGCACGATCGGTTGCAGCATGTGGACCCCTCGATAGCCTCCTGCACGGCGCCGTGCTCTGTGTCGCCGAGCATGCGGATCGCGCCGACCATGCCACGTCAGTGCGGGTGATCCAATCTGACCAGACGGAGCTCTTCGTTCTGTGCAGAGACAATGCGATCGTGAGGGCTCGATCGTGCTGGTGAGTGCCAACGCAGCAGGCGTCTTCCGCGATTGCGGGGACTTCTCTCATGTCAATGCTCAGCGGCAGAGTCAGCACACGGATCCGTGGCTGGATGTTGCTGCACAGTGTTGGTCTAGTGGGCTATTGCAGTGGCGTGAGCACTGCGACTGCCGGGCAGGCGCCGCCGGGGCCGCTGTCGGGAGCTAGAGCGATCGACGTCCAGGCAAAAAAAATGGGGCAATGCGCTCAACGCCGCGAGGGCGATTCCGCGCGGGCCGATTTCACACGGAGACTCGGCCTTTGCCAACAAACAACAGCGAGCCTCTCGCGCGTCGAGGCCTCACTTGTGACAGACCGGATCAGCAGCCGGAATGAACCCTGCCGATTGAAGTGCGCTCGATGAGCTCTCGGTGGAGTCGCGTGGTGCGGCTAATGCGCAGTAGCAAAATCGAGGCGATCTGACGTCGAGCGGACCGGCGGTACTCAGTCGTGCATGCGAGGGGTAGACGCGGGCGCGTCAGCCGGTCTACCGAATAGAAGTCCGTGTCAACTTGCATCAAACGAGCGTTAGTCGTTCCAACAGTCGTATCAAAGGCTCAGTTGTGCGTGACCTACAACAATTCAATTGAACGACGGGTCACAGTGGGCGCGCATCCGAATCTCAAAAGATAAGGGAGAGACCAGTGAAAACATTCGGCGATTTCGGGTTGCGACACGTCTATGACTTGGAGCAAGCGTGCTTCCCGACGGGAAGATGCTCGCAGCTGCATCGATGCATGCCGTGGGTCGCTGCTGTCGTGTCTTGTGGGACCCTGCTTGTGGCGGGGGGCGCCTCAGCAGCCAGCGACGAAAGCGAGCTGCGTCGTGGCCAAGTGGAAGAAGTTATCGTGACGGCCCAGCGGCATACGCAGCGTCTGCAAGATGTTCCGATTGCCATTACTGTCGTAGGCGGAGCGCAGCTCGACAGCACTACGGCCGAGGGCATTTCCGAAGTGCTGAATCGCGTGCCCGGCGTGGCGACCACCGTCACGGGCGCGGGCAGGCCACAACTCGCCGTGCGCGGAGTGACTGCCGGCGGTCCGACGTTCAATGGATCGAGCCCGATCGCCTACTATCTCGATTCGGTGCCGTTCGGCTTCGTCAAGACTGCGATCGTTCCGGACTCCAACGCGTACGACCTCGACCGCATCGAAGTGCTGCGTGGCCCGCAGGGAACGCTGTACGGGGCGAACGCGCAGAATGGCGTCGTGCGGGTGCTGACCAAGGACGCCGATCTCGACGAGTTCGAGCTGAAGGCACGCACTTCCGTCTCGAGTACGGACGAAGGCTCCGAAAACTATCGCGGGGATATGGCAGTGAATCTGCCGCTGGTCGACGGGAAAGTGGCCGCGCGCGCCGTCGTAGGCTACGAGGACCTGAGCGGCTGGATCGACAAGCCGATCGAGGAGGACATGAATGACAGTGAGATCGTCAATGCACGTCTCAAGGTCAATGCGCAGCCGACCGATGCATTTTCGATCGGGCTGTCCGCCTGGATCTCACGATCTGACTTCGGCGGCCCACCGCGCTCGCGCGAGGATTCGCAGAGTGTGTCGGTCGTCGATGAGGCTACATCGACGGACTACGACGTATACGGGCTGAAGCTCGGTTACGATTTCGGTGCTTTCTCGATCGAGAGCATGACGAGCTCCCTCGACTACGTCAGCTCGGGGTACGGCGACCTGTCTCCGCTGTTCGGCGGGGTTCCAACACGCCTCTTCACGGAGCTCGACTCGGAGCTCATCGCACAGGAGATAGTTCTGCGATCCACGAGCGACAGTGCCTGGCGCTGGGTGCTCGGCGGCATCTATCGCGACGCCGAGGACCGGCTGGTGCAGTCGGCTGCGTTCTTGCCGGCGCCGATCGATTTCACCGATACCTCCGAGTCGTTCGCAGCGTACGGGGAATTGACGCGCAGATTCCTCGATGGCCGCTTCGAGCTGACGGGCGGTGTGCGCTACTTCGAGGATGATGTTACGCAGATCGAGAACGTGCGTCACTCCGGCATACCGACCGAGCCGTTGTACCGCGCAAATCGCAAGTTCGACAAGGTCTCACCGCGCGTCGTGGTGACCTTCCACCCGAGCAGCGCGACTACGCTCTATACCTCGTACGCGGAGGGATTCCGCAGCGGCTTCAGCCAGAACGCGAATGTCATCAGGTCGGCACCGCAGTTCGAGCCGCTGAAGGCCGACAATCTGAAGAACTATGAAGTCGGCATAAAGGGCACGCTTGCCGAAGGTAGGTTCAGCTACGAGGCAGCTGCGTTCTACATCGAGTGGGACGATGTGCAGCAGACGCTCGTGGTAATCGCCAATGGCGCGCCGGTGACGGCCGTAGTCAACGGTGAGTCTGCGAGCGGGTCCGGGTTCGAGTTTGCCCTGGCAGCGCGTCCTGCCGATCGCTTCTCCTTCAGCGCCAGCCTGAGCTGGAACGATCTGACGATGGACGAAGCGGTGCTGTCCCGTGGCGTCGTGCTGTTCGCTCCTGGCGATCGTCTCAACTATTCTCCCGAGCTCACTGTCGGCCTGTCAGCAGAGTACGCACTGCCGCTTGGTAGCAGCGGCTTCGAGACGGTGCTGTCCTTGTCTGGGAACCACATTTCCAGTCAGAGCGTCCGGACGATCCTCGCGGGCCAGCAGCTGGTCGCCGACGGCGACGACATGACCATCGGTCGCGCGAGCCTCGCGCTCAATTCACCGGGCGCGTGGTCGGCGATGTTGTTCGTCGACAATGTGAGCAATGAGCAGGGCTCGCCCATCCGACAGGCCGTACCGTTCCCGGACTGGGACGCACGCATACGTCCGCGAACCATCGGCGCGCAGCTCGAGTTCCGCTTCTGATGGCATCGCCTACATTGCAATCAATGCGGCAAGGCAGTGATGCCTTCCCGCTTGCATCTAGGTCGCCGCGCATGTCGCTCTTCCTGGAAGGCACAGCCGCGGACTCCGATAGCGATGCAACTATCTATGTCATCAATCCTTCCAACGGCGAGCGCTGCCTGTCGATTCCCGCCGGCTGCGACGCCGATGCGGACCGCGCCGTTACGTCTGGGCGGCGTGCTTTCGCCGACGGCCGCTGGGCTGATGCGCCACCGTCTGCCAAGAAGAAGACGCTGCATCAGTTTGCCGACCTGATTGCGACACACGCCGAAAGCCTGGATGCCTTGGACGCAGGCGAGATGGGCAAACCGGTCAAGGAAGTGCTGTTCAACGCCAGTTCCGCGGCGGCTCGCATGCGGTTCTATGCAGAAGCGATTGATAAAGTTGCGGGCGACGTCTACAGCAGCGGTAAGAATGCCTTTGTAGCACAGCGGCGCGTCCCGCGAGGCGTCGTCGCAGCGATCGTTCCGTGGAACTTCCCGACGTTCAACGCAGTGCTCAAGATCGCGCCTGCACTGGCTGCCGGCAACTCCGTCGTGCTGAAGCCTTCCGAGCTTTCGTCACGATCCGCGATTCGTCTCGCGCAGCTCGCGTGCGATGCAGGGCTTCCTCCGGGCGTTCTTAACGTCGTGCCTGGGTTGGGCGAGACTGTGGGGCGTGCACTCGGGTTGCATTGCGACGTGGACATGGTGACGTTCACCGGTTCGACGGAGATTGGTAAGCGGATGCTCGAGTACGCCGGCCAGTCGAACATGAAGGTGGTGATGGCGGAGTGTGGGGGCAAGTCGCCGCATGTCGTCTTCGACGACGGCGTCGATGTGGATGCGGCTAGTGACAACATAGCCCGCGCCTTGCTGATCAATCAGGGTCAGATCTGCAGTGTCGGCTCGCGCCTGCTCGTGCAGCGAGAGCTGCGCGACACGATGCTGACCAAGATCGCCGATCGCTTGCAGCGCATCGTCGTCGGGGACGCGATCGACCCGCGGACGACGTTCGGACCTCTGGCCTCTGCGAGACAGTGCGAGCGCGTCATGCACTACATTGACACCGCGCGTGCCGACGGCGCTCGAGTGGTCACGGGCGGGCGCCGGATACTCCGGGAAACGGGCGGCTATTTCGTCGAGCCTACCGTGTTCAGTGATGTCACGCCGGAGATGCGCGTCGCACAGGAGGAGGTATTCGGGCCGGTGCTCTCGGTCATCACCTTTCGCGACGAGGCCGAGGCGCTTCGAATCGCGAACGGCACGCAATACGGTCTGGCTGCCTATGTGTGGACAGCGGACGTGTCGACAGCGATGCGAATGACCAAGGGCATCCGTTCCTCGGTTCTGGTCAATGCAGTTGCGCCGACGGGCGAGGGCGCAGGTCACTCTGCATCGCTGGAGCCGTCAGGACAATCGGGTATCGGCACGGAGGGCGGCCTGGCTGGTATGCAGAGTTACCAGCGTCGCCAGCTCGTCTGGATCAATCACGGGTGAGTACCGGTCCCAGCGGCGTCAGCCGCCTTCCCCAGGACTCGATTCGCCGGTTCGAATAGCGGAGCAGGATTTAGTGCTGAAGATCGCCAACAAGAACTACTTGCTGACGCTCCTGCTCATCGCGCTCGCGTTCAATCATCTGGACCGTTTGGCGTTCGGCCTTGTCCTGCAGAACATCAAAGTAGACCTCGCTTTGAGCGATACACAGCTCGGCATTGTCACGGGGATCGCCTTCGCACTGTTCTATGCGACGATGGGAATTCCGATCGCACGCTGGGCGGATAGGGGCAATCGAGTGGCGATCATTTCCGTCACCGCCGCGCTGTGGAGCGGTGCCGTAGTCTTGTGCGCGGCGGCGACGACCTTCCTGCAGTTGCTGGTAATCCGCATATGCGCCGCAGTCGGAGAAGCCGGTTGCCAGCCTCCGGCTTTGTCGCTCATTGCTGATCGCTTCTCCCGCGCTGAGCGGCCGCGAGCCGTCGCGCGCTACCTGCTCGGCTTTCCACTGGCGCTGACCTTCGGCTACTTCGTCGCAGGCTGGCTGAACGAGTTCTGGGGCTGGCGCATGACCTTCATTGTGCTCGGCGCACCCGGACTGGTGCTGGCAGTCATTGCAGCGCTGACGCTTCAAGAGCCGCGGGCCGCCGCAGCTGCACGGGACTTGGAGCACGGGCGTGAGAGCACGGGCGAGCCCAGCTTGCGCCAGGTGTTCATGGGCCTGTGGGCCAACCTGGCATTTCGTCATCTCGTGTTCTGCTTCTCCGTCTGGTGCTTCTTTGGATACGGAATCCTGCAATGGCAGCCCGCGTTTTTCGTGCGCAGCCATGGCATGAACACCGGTGAGCTCGGTACGTGGCTCTCGGCAGTCTATGGCGTGGGCGGTCTCATCGGCACCTATGTGGGCGGCGAGTTGGCGTCGCGCTACGCAGCCGACAACGAAGGCCTCCAGCTCAGGGTGATCGCGGGGCTGTTTGCAATGTTCGGAGTGATGATCGCCGGAGCGTATGTCGCGTCCGACCGCCACGTCGCGTTTGCAATACTGGCGCTCTCCGCGATCGGCGGCGCCCTAATGAATGGGCCGCTGTTTGCCGCGACGCAGACGCTGGTGCCGCCCCGCATGCGTGCGACGGCGATCGCTATCATGTTCTTCTTCGCGAATCTGATCGGCATGGGCCTGGGTCCACTGGCAGTTGGCACGCTGAGCGATGCCATGCGCCCGGTGCTTCATGATGAGTCGCTACGCTACGCGCTGCTCATATTTTGTCCCGGGTATCTCTGGGCGGCGTGGCATGCATGGCGGTGCGCTCATCATCTGGAAGGCCGTCGAATGGAGCATGGGCCGCCGGAACCGACGAGCGAGCCGATCGAGGCGGTGTTGCACAGCGCTGCCGATGCGAATATTGATGTAGCCGTCGGAGCGCACAGCGCTCCGCGCGAGCGCCGTAGCAGGAGCTACGGCCGACGGATCTGAGAAAAGGAGTCAGCAAATGAGTCTCGAAACTGCTGCCGCAGACGGCATACATCGCATCGCACCGGTCTATCTCGTCTGGCACGGCGAATTCACGCTCGACGCGCCGCCCGAGGAGGTCTGGCGACACGTCATCAACTATACGTCCTGGCAAAACTACTCCACTGTCCGGCACGTCTCGGGAGAGCGCGGCCAGGAAGGGGAGGTCGTGCTGCTGCAAAAGGACGACCTGCGTCCGTACTACGCTCGCACCGTGAAGCTGGACCCCGGGAGCAGAATCGTGTGGAAGACATTCCCGCAGGAGCGGACGGAAGAGAACGATTTCTTCGGGTTCGTCGACTTCAAAGTCCGCGACGTGCAAGGTCGTGGCTGCTTCTGCTACGACAATCTGTACGAGTTTCGCGTGCGACATCGCGAGCAGACCGAGCTGGATCAGTTCCGCCAACAACTGCACGAGAAGGCGGAAGTGATGTTCGCGACCATCCTGCCAAAGCTCCAGAGTGTCGTAGCCAATGCGCACGCCGCCGCCGTTCGGGCGGCCGGAGTTTGAGAAGCATGCGCAAGCTGTTCATCAGCGCCGACATGGAAGGTTGTGCCGCGGTATCGGGAACACAGGCATTGTTGCCGGAACGATGGGCATGGGAGTGGGCCGCGGCACGCAGATGGATGACGCAGGAGGTGGGCGCAACAGCAGAAGCTGCCTTCGCGGCCGGCTACGAGGAAGTGATCGCCGCCGATGGCCATGGTAATGCACACAACATCGATCCGGAGGGGCTGCCAGAGAACGTGCGCTTGGTCCGTTCGTGGCCGCGACCCCTCCTGCAGATGCAGGGAATTGATGACCCTGACGTCCAGGCGTGCGCCTTCGTCGGCTATCACGCCGGACCTACCAGTCCGAGCAGCGTCCTCGCGCACAGTTATAGCGGCGCTGCATATCGGTGGTTGCGATTGAACGGTGCGCTGTGTTCGGAGGGCTACCTGAACGCCGCCCTGGCCGGCGAATTTGGCAAGCCGGTCGTCTTCATTTCCGGCGATGAGCAGACCGTCGAAGACGCGCAACGCTATGCCCCTGAAGCTCTGGGCTTCGTATCCAAACACGCGTTCGGTTGGCGTGCGCAAATGTCGCTGCCGCCCGCTCAAGTTGCACGGCTACTCCGAGAAGCCGCTACGCGCGCATTGCAGCGCCCACGCCCCAAGCCGTTCGTGGTGCCAGGACCGTTCTGTCTCGAGCTGGAGATGACGAGTCAGACAGCAGCCGAAATGCTGGCCTACCTGCCGGGCGTGGAGCGCCGCGGCGCGTATGGAGTTACCGTCACGTTCGAGCGCATCGCCGCCGTCATGCGCTTCGTCTCATTCGCCATGCACTACGCGCCCAACGGTGTGATTGCGATCTGATCACCCCGCATTCATCTACAGTGGCGGCCAGGGCCACCTACCAACAAACAAAAGCTGTCACGCCGATAAGGGCGCGTGCGATCGACGCCGTCCCCACCGGACATTCAGCGCCACAACGCTCCGTGGACGCTGCTGAGCGAGCCGGCGCCATCGCCTAGGTCCTTGATAAAGGAGGGCGCTACCCCAGTGCTCAGCGGAAAGTGTCAGCGAGCAGTTCGGCTCTCCACGCGCGTCCCAACAGCCGTGCAGCCCATCGCGCGTCACCACCGCATTGCGCCTGCTTCGCATTCCTTGGTACTCAACGCGGAATGCCTGGCTGACAGGTTCCTGGAATCGTCCCAGCGAGGTTCGGCGTAGCGGAAATTTGGCGCAGGAAGGGAGAGTCAATGGATGACAAGGCAATGAGGGACACGGGATCGAAGATTCAACCGCAGGATCCTCAGAGCGCTCGACCAATCACGATAGCCGCGACGTTCACCGCCGATCCACTGCTCGAGCCGCTGCGGTTCTGGCTGCAGGCCATGAACATCGATTCACAGATCGCGCTCGCGCCCTATGCGCAGATAATGCAACAGCTGCTGCATCCGGGAAGTCTGCTTGCAGGCAACCAGACCGGCTTCAATGTCCTCCTGATCCGGCTTGAGGATTGGATTCGCGATCGCACCGGCCACACTGCCGTTGCGAATCTGCAGCACCTACGCAGAGCGCTCGAAGAGTTTCTCGCCGGAATCGTCACGCTGCGCAAGCGATCGAGCGCCGAAGTATTCGTGTTCATCGCGCCCCCATCTGCTGCGCTCGCCGAGCCATACCGCGAGCCGTTGCTACTAATGCAGAGCGAACTAGCGGAGAGCCTGAGCGCTCTCTCGCGCGTTCACTGCTCTACGCACACGGAGCTCGCTCGGCTGTACCCAGTCGCCGTGTACGAAGACGAGCATTCCGACCGCGTCGGACACGTTCCCTACACTCCCGAGTACTTCGTTGCACTTGCTACGCTGCTGGCGCGCCGTATCACGGCGCTGGTCGTGCCACGGCGAAAGGTCATCGTAGTCGACTGCGACAATACGCTTTGGAAGGGGGTCTGCGGTGAGGTAGGTCCGAACGCAGTAGCGCTGACGACCGCGCACCTGCACTTTCAACGCTTGCTGGTCGAGCAGCACGATGCGGGAATGCTGCTATGCCTGTGCAGCAAGAACAATGCGGCGGACGTGGACGCAGTGTTCGCGTGCCATCCACAGATGCCGCTGCAACCGCATCACTTGATCTGCTCGCGCGTGAACTGGAGCGCAAAGTCAGCGAATCTTCGCTCGCTAGCCGAGGAGCTCGAGCTTTCGCTGGACAGCTTGATCTTCGTCGACGACAGCCCTGTGGAATGCGCCGAGGTCCGAGCCGAGTGCCCGTCGGTGCTCACGCTGCGCTTCCCGCAGGAGGACGGCGAAGTGGCTCACCTCATCGATCACGTGTGGGCCTTGGACAGTATTGGCACGACGGAGGAAGCGAGGCTGCGCACCGCGCAGTACCGCCAGAACCGCGCGCGCAAGGAGGCAAGCGAGCAGATGGCGGATCTCGCGCAGTTTCTGGCGTCTTTGGATCTGTGCGTAACAGTCACTCCTCTCGACCAGCAGCATCTGCCACGCGTGGCAGAACTGATCCAGCGGACCAATCAGTTCAACCTGACGACCGTGAGACGCAGCGCCGCAGAAATCGACTCCCTGTGGACATCGGGGGTGCTGGACGTACTGGTCGTACACGTGCGAGATCGCTTCGGCGACTACGGGTTGGTGGGAGCGGTTCTGTTCCACCGCACACCCGTGGCGCTCGAGGTGGACACGTTCGTGCTGAGCTGTCGCGTCCTGGGACGCGGTGTCGAACACCGCATTTCGAACGAGCTGGGACGTCTGGCGCAGCAAGCGGGTTGTCCGACGGTTGCGTTGCGCTATCGACAGACCTCACGCAATGCCCCGGCATGGACGTTCCTGCAGGATTCGTTCGGTCAATTCCGGTCTGCATCGACGCCTGGCAGCGAATCGACGGCAGAACATATCTTCCTGGTACCGGCTGAGGTGGCCGAGCAGCTTTCGGTAGTCGTCACGCCACTCGCCCCATCAGGCTCCTCCAAGGCGGCGCCGGCTATCGGGGGAGGCGAGGATACCGCACCCTGTCCAAGGCACGAATTGACGCTGAAGCTCAGTAGCGTGACCGCAATCATGGAGGCCATGCGCAGCTCCAGGAGCCGCGCGCGGCCGCTGGAAACCGAGTACGTCGAAGCCAGAACGTCGACCGAGGCGGTGCTCGCGGCGATATGGGCCGAAGTTCTCTGCGTGGAGCGCGTAGGTGCGTTCGACGACTTCCTCGACCTCGGCGGGGATTCGCTGCTGGCAGTGCAAGCAGTTTCGCGGATCGGCGCGGAGCTCGGGTTGGATTTGCCGCTCGACGTGTTCTTCGCCAACCCGACGCCCGCCGGAATCGCGTCGCAGCTGACGAGCGCACAAGCGATGCAGCTGCCGATCGAGCGTTGCGGCTCGACGGAAGCGGTGCTTCTCTCATCAGCGCAGCGTCGACTGTGGTTCATCGATCAGCTCGAGGGTGACAGCGCTGCGTATCACATCCCGCTTGCATTACGTCTGCACGGTCAACTGGATTCCGCGGCGCTGCGCAACGCGCTCGATGCACTGGTCGAGCGCCACGAGGCGTTGCGGACGACGTTCGGGATCGTCGATGGAGAGCCCGTTCAGAGCGTGCAGCCACAGGCGCAGTTCGCCCTCGAGTGCGTGGATCTGCGTCTGCTCGAAACCATGCAGCGGGAAACAGCGGTTGGGCGAATCACGCTGGATGAAGCGACAGCACGCTTCGATCTGAGTACGGGTCCACTGATCCGCGGGCGGCTGCTGCAATTGTCGGAGAGCGAGCATCTGCTGCTGATCACGATGCATCATATCGTCTCGGACGGATGGTCGACCGGTGTGCTCATTCACGAGATCGGTCAGCTCTACGAAGCCTGGCGCGCCAGTCGGCGCGATTCGCTCCCGGCGCTGCTTGCCCAGTATCGCGACTATGCACGATGGCAGCGCCGCGCCGCGCGCTCCGCAGGAGCGCGACAGCACCTCGACTACTGGCGTGCGCGTCTGCAAGGCGCGCCGGAGTTGCTGGAGCTGCCGACTGACCGTGGGCGTCCGCCTGTGCAGAGCTATCGAGGCGCCAGTGTGCCCGTATCGCTCGGGCCCGAACTGACTGCGCAGTTGCGCGCCTTCTCGCGGGAACAGCGGTTGACTCTCGCGATGACGCTTTACGCCGCGTGGGTGATTCTGCTTGCCAGGATCAGCGGCCGCGAGGATCTCGTCGTCGGTCTGCCGGTTGCGAATCGCAGGCGCAAGGAGCTCGAGAGTCTGATCGGCTTCTTCGTCAACACCCTCGCCGTGCGAGTGGCACCTCGCAGCGAGCTGACGGTGACTGAACTGCTTCAGGATGTGAAGCGGGCAATGCTCGAGGCGTATGCACATCAAGACGCGCCGTTCGAGCACGTCGTCGAGGCATTGCAACCGGCGCGCAGTCTCAGCTACGGGCCGATCGTCCAGGTGGTGTTCGTGTTGCAGAACGTTCCCGCAGGTGGATGGCAAGTGCCCACGCTGAGACTCGTGGAGGAAGAGGTAAGTGCGCCGGTTGCGCAGTTCGATCTCAGCCTCTCTCTGCGGGAGTCGGGCGACCGGATTCGTGGCGCCGTCACGTACGCGACCGACTTGTTCGATCGAGACACGATCGAGAGCTGGGTGGCATGCTTCACTTCGGTCCTGCGCAGTATCGTGAGTGAGCCTGAGTTGCAAGTCGGCGTGCTACCTCTGCTCGATCCGGCACAAAGGCAGCGCATCGTCGAGAGCTTCAATGCCACGCACGCCGACTATCCGCGCAACCGGCTCACTCATGAGCTGTTCGAGGAGCAGGTCGAGCGTACACCGCACGCACCAGCTGTTTTCTGGGAAGCGCACGCCCTGACGTACTCTCAGCTGAACGACCAGGCAAATCGCCTGGCTCGCTACCTGCACCGACAGGGGGCGCAGGTCTGCGAGTACATACCGGTCTTCATGTCGCGCTCACTGCGCTCACTCGTTGCGCAGCTCGCGGTATTGAAGTGCGGCGCCGTGTACGTTCCAGTCGACCCAGAGTTACCCGATGAGCGGATACGCTTCATGATCCGCGACTGCGGTGCCCGACGAGTCGTTGCAGATCGCCCGCCGCCCTGTGACCTCGACATCACCCGGTGGATCGACTGCACGTCGATCGAGCAATCCCTCGAAGGCGACCGTGCAACAAATTTGTCGTTGCGCATGGATCCGCATCCGCCGGCGTACGTCATGTACACGTCTGGTTCAACGGGCATGCCGAAGGGCGTGGTCGTGCCACACGACGCCGTCAATCGGCTGGCTTACAACAATGGCTACGCGCAGCTTGGGCCGGATGACTGTATTGCGCATCACAGTAATCCTGCCTTCGATGCGTCCACGTTCGAAGTATGGGGCGCGCTACTGAGCGGTGCGCGGGTCTTGATAGTGCCGCAGGCAGTGCTGCTGAATCCGCAACTCTTCGCGGAGACGCTCGCGCGACATGCGGTCACGATTCTCTACTTGTCGGTGGGCCTGTTCAATCAGTACGCGCAGGCGCTGCGCAGCGTTTTCGCTCAGCTCAGCTACCTGTTGGTGGGCGGCGATGCCCTCGACCCTCAGACGACGAGGCAGGTGGTGCGGGCGAGCCCGCCGCGGCACTTGCTCAACGCCTATGGCCCGACTGAATGCACGACGTTCTCGACCACTCACGTCATCGACTCCGTACCCGAAGGAGCGAAGGGAATTCCGATCGGTCGTCCGATGTCGAACGCGCAGGTCTATGTTCTCGATGAGCGGCGGCAGGTCGTGCCGATCGGTGTGATCGGCGAGATGTACATCGGCGGTGCCGGCGTTGCGCGCGGCTACTTGAACCGTGCGGAGCTCACGGCGGAACGCTTCCTTGCTGATCCGTTCAGTGCCGAGACTGGTGCGCGCATGTATCGCACCGGCGATCTGGCGCGCTGGCGTGCAGACGGGACCATCGAGTTCCTCGGTCGCAACGATCAGCAGGTGAAGATCCGCGGATTCCGCGTCGAGCTCGGAGAGATCGAGACACAGCTGGTTGCCCACGAACAGGTGCGGCATGCCGTTGTGATCGCGCGTGAAGGTCTCGGGGCCGGCAAGCGGCTCGTCGCATACATCACGCCCAACGAGCCCGCAGCTTGCGATGTTGCTCACGTCCGTGCGCACCTCCGGGAGAGACTGCCCGAGTACATGGTGCCGAGCGCGATCGTGGTATTGAAGTCGCTGCCGCTCACGGCCACTGGCAAAGTGGATCGGCGCGCGTTGCCGGCGCCGGAGCTGCAGGCGTATGCGAGCCGGCAGTACGAGCAGCCGCAGGGTGAGGTGGAAGAAATCCTGGCTGGCGTCTGGCAGGCATTGCTCGCAGTGGAGCGCGTAGGTCGGCTGGACAATTTCTTCGAGCTCGGCGGGCATTCGCTGCTGGTCGTGCAGATGCTGGAGCGGCTGCGACGGGTGGGATTGTCGACAGAGGTGCGGCGGGTATTTGAAAGTCCGACGCTGGCGGATCTGGCTGGTGCGCTGCACGCTGCGGCAGCGGAGTTTTGTGAGGTGCCGCCGAACCTGATCGTGCCTGGCTGCACGGCGCTCACACCGCAGATGCTGCCCATGGTGCAACTTGAGCCGCATCACATCGAGCGGATCGTGCAATCGGTGCCCGGCGGCGTGGCGAATGTGCAGGACATCTATCCGCTCGCGCCATTGCAGGAAGGGATCCTGTTCCATCACCTGTTGAGCGAGAACGGCGGCGACACTTACGTGCTGCCTACCGTTCTCGCAGTGTCCTCGGGCGAACGGCTGGGGCAGTTAGTGCAGGCGCTGCAGAGCGTAGTTGATCGTCACGACGTGCTGCGCACCGCAATTCTTTGGGAGCAGCTGCCGGCACCTGTCCAGGTGGTTTGGCGACACGCACAGCTGGAGGTGGAGGAGCTGGTGTTCGATCTGGAGCGCGAGCCGGCCGAACAGATCAAGGACTGGCTCAGACCAGACCGGCTGCGCTTGAACCTGCGTCGTGCACCGCTGTTGCGGCTGCAGTCGGCGCGGAGCGGTGACGGCAAACGCTACGTTCTGCTGCAACTCCATCACATCGTGGCCGACGGTCAGTCGTTGCACACGGTGATATCGGAGGTCATGAGTTGTCTTGCGGGCGACGTTCGGAGCCTCTCCCCGGCGCTGCCTTATCGCAATCATGTGGCGCAGGCGCTGGCGTACGCGAGCAAGCACGACGCGGATGCCTTCTTCCGCAGCAAGCTGGCGGACATCGAAGAACCTACCGCGCCGTTCGGGTTGCTGGACGTGCACGGGCGCGCCGGACGGATCGAAGAGGCATCCGAAGCGCTCGACAGCGAGCTTGCAGGCCGCATACGCGTTCAGGCGCGCCGCATGGGTATGAGCGCGGCAACCTTGTTTCACGCGGCGTGGGGCCTTGTCGTTGCCGCGACGAGCGGTCGCGATGACGTCGTGTTCGGCAGCGTACTGCTCGGACGTATGCAAGCGAGTGCGGATACGAGACGCATCCTGGGGATGTTCATGAACACGCTGCCGCTGCGGCTGCGGCTGCGGAACATGACTGCACAGGAGTTGGTCGAGCAGGCGCAGCGCGAGCTGGTCGAGTTGCTCGGGCATGAGCAGGCGTCGCTCGCAGCGGCACAACGCTGCAGCGGCGTGGCGGGTGGCAGCCCACTGTTCACATCGCTGTTGAACTACCGGCACGGCGTTCGCGATTCAGCCGCCGGGTGGGCGGAGACAGAAGGAATTGATGTGATCGCCGGCAAGAGCGGCACCAACTATCCCGTGACGGTATCGATAGACGATGTTGGGGACGGCTTTGAGCTGACGGCGCAGACGGATTGCAGGATCGAGGCGGGGCGGATCACGGCGTATGTGCGCACGGCGCTGGAGTCGCTGGTGCAGGCGCTGGAGCAGGCGCCGCAGCGTGCGGCGTTGTCGCTGCCGATCGTACCGGCGAGCGAGCGGCGCGAGGTCTTGGAGATATTCAACGCGACCCAGGCGGAGTATGCGCGACAGAAGCTGATACATGAGCTGTTCGAGGAGCAGGTAGAGCGCACGCCCGAGGCGGTAGCGGTGCAGTACGAGGAGCAGTCGCTCACGTACAGACAGCTCAACAGCAAGGCGAACCAGCTGGCGAGATACCTGCGCGGCAAGGCGGTGGGTGCGGATGCGCTGGTGGGGATCTGCGTGGAGCGCGGCCCTGCGATGGTGGTGGGTCTGCTAGGGATATTGAAGGCGGGTGGGGCCTACGTGCCGCTGGATCCGAACTATCCGAGGGAGCGATTGCAGGACATGCTGGAGGATGCAGCGCCGCAGGTGGTGCTGACGCAATCGTCGTTGCGCGATGTGCTGCCTGCGACCTCGGCGGAGTTGGTGGATGTAGAGGCGCTGTTGAGGCAGCTGGAGGGCGAGGGCAGTGCCGGGAACCTGGCGGCGAGCGAGCTGGGAGTGTTGGCGCAGAACCTGCTGTACGTGATCTACACCTCCGGCTCGACCGGGCGGCCGAAGGGCACAGGGATGTCGCACGGTGCGATGGTGAATCTGATCGAGTGGCACCGATCAGTGTTCGGTACCGGGGGCGGGCCGCGGGTGCTGCAGTTTGCGGCGCTAAGTTTCGATGTGGCGTTTCAGGAGACCTTCACGACCCTGTGCACGGGCGGCACGCTCGTGCTGCTGGATGAGTGGGTGCGGCGCGATCCGCGGGCACTGCTGGAGCTGTTGAACCGACAGTGCGTGCAGCGACTGTTCGTACCGCCCATGCTGCTACAGAGCCTGGCGGAGTACTGCCGGGTGGCGGGTGTAGCGCTCAGCAGTGTCCAGGACGTGATCACGGCGGGCGAGCAACTGCGTATCAGCGCGGAGATCGTCGAGCTGTTCGAGCGCATGCAGGGCTGCCGGCTGCACAACCACTACGGCCCGACCGAGACGCACGTTGTGACGGCGCTGAGCTTGAGCGGTGATCCGCGGCGCTGGCCGGGCATTCCGACGATCGGCCGACCGATCGCCAACACGCAGATCTATGTGCTGGATCGCGAGCACCAGCTGGTGCCGTTGGGAGTGATAGGAGAGATCTATATTGGTGGCGCGAACCTGGCGCGCGGCTATCTGCATCGGCCGGAGCTGACCGGTGAGCGCTTCGTGCCCGATCCGTTCAGCAGCGAGCCGACAGCGCGCATGTACAAGACGGGCGATCTGGGCCGCTGGCGCGCCGATGGCACGATCGAGTACTTGGGCCGCAATGACGATCAGGTGAAGATCCGCGGCTTCAGGATCGAATTGGGGGAGATCGAGGCGCGACTGGCACAGCACCCGCACGTGCGCGAGGCGGCAGTGATCGCGCGTGAGGATGTGCCTGGCGAGAAGCGCCTGGTGGCGTATTTCACTGCGCGCGCGCAGCAGCTGCCGCCCGCCGAGGAGCTGCGTGCACACCTGAAGGCAACGCTCCCCGAGCACATGATCCCGAGTGCGTTCCTCATGCTGCAAAGCATGCCGCTCACACCCAGCGGCAAGCTCAGTCGGCGCGCCTTGCCGCCACCTGAGCCGGATGCCCATGCGACCAGGCACTACTGCGCTCCGCAGGGCCAGATCGAGCAGGCGCTCGCCGCGATCTGGCAGCAGGTACTGCACGTCGAACGCATCGGACGCAACGACAACTTCTTCGATCTCGGTGGCCACTCGCTGCTGGCAATGCAAGTGGTCGCGCGTATTCACGGTGAATTTCAGGTGGAGCTGCCCATAAGGCTATTGTTCGAATGTCCAACGGTGCAGCAGCTGTCACCGCAGGTCGAGCGTTCGCACGCAGCATCCCAGGTTGAAAACCGCAGGCTGCAAGACCTGCTGGATACGATTGATACGTTACCGGACAGCACAGTACAGGAGCTCCTGCGTGAGTTTTCCATGGAGGGTCGAGTGTGATCAGCAACTCTTCGCAACCTGACGCGCCCACGGGCTCGCCGTCGGACAGAGAAAAGCTGGTCCAGCTGTTGCTACGAAACGGCGCACGGCAGCAGGGCATCCCACGGTCCATGCGCCGGGAAGACGCTGCCCCGCAACGCTTTCCGACCTCCTGCGCGCAGCGACCGCTGTGGTTCCTAGATCGACTCGAAGGTCGCAGCACAGCCTATCACCTCTGCGTCGTTGCACGTGTTCGTGGCCAGCTCGAACCATCGCTGCTGCATAAGGCACTCGCCGCGTTGGTGCAACGTCATGAG